>ERZ773076.14-NODE-14-length-114207-cov-5.876726_pt1 | contig 114207 bp, 116 predicted proteins | sample MGYA00580613_ERZ773076 | MGnify/ENA primary metagenome ERZ773076 (study PRJEB29015, sample SAMEA2738005) | human oral metagenome | biome: human oral; feature: human-associated habitat; material: dental | place: China | collected 2057 ...
AGTGCAGCAATGCATGGAGCTAAAGCGTACTAATAGTCCCATTGCCTTTTTATGTTCTTGTCCGTTCTTGTTTATGCTTGCATAGACAGCACGGATAAGGTAGACTTAACTAGTAATTGGTGCTTTTCAAGAAGTGCTAGTCGGTTAAAAATCAATTCCGTGCTTGTTTACTGGACATCGAAGCAAGGCTTTTCCCAGGTTGCCTATTTGGAACCTTTGAGGAGCAAAGCCTTACTTCGGTGCCCATGGCGAGGAGGAAACACCTGTTCTCATTCCGAACACAGAAGTTAAGCTCCTCAGCGGCGATTATACTGCGAAAGTGGGAAACTAGCACGGTGCCGAATTATAAAAAAGACTTCCGAGTAGGAAGTCTTTTTTTGTGTGATAAACTAGATTACACGCTTATTATAAGCATAAACGTGATATAATGAGACAGCGTGAAGACAGACAATTCATCGAAGCGGGGTACTTATCACACGGGTGAGGGCTACCAGAAGATAGTGGTGGCTGTGGTCGCATGGCTAAGGCGGCCGACGTCGTGGCTGATTATTGGCGGTGGGCTGGCTGCGATAATTGTTGTTTCTATTACAACTCTTTTTCTTATCACCACACGTGGCCGTGTTAGTGCCAAATGGCTGTCGAATGAAGCTTTACAAGTGGTTGATCAGCCAGTTCGGCTTGCTTTTGATCGGCAGCTTGGTAGGGTGTCTCCCAAAATTACCCCGGCGATCGCAGGTACGTGGCAGGAGAAACGGCGGCTGTTTGGTATCGCTGAGCTAGAGTTTAGACCGAGCCGCCCTTTTGCAGCCCATACTACGTATACAGTTACATTTCCGACTGTGAAGCGGGTATTATTTGGCGGTGCAGCAATTCCTGATGTTTCTTTCAAGACGCAGAAAGCACCACGAGTTGTGGCGAGTTCGTTGGACAACAAGGCGCTGCTAGCGATGGATGCACCCCTGACGGTTCGGCTCGGTTCGCGGGCAGGTAAGCTGCGTGATTTAGTTTTGAAGGCTGAGCCGGCGCTAGCATTGCGGCGACATTCGTCTGATGATCAGACATTTTCGTGGCAGTATGATGGCCTATTGGCGGCGGATACAGCATATACTTTGACGCTGTACGATAAGGCTCAAGAGGAGGAGCTGAAGCGTTTCACTATCAAGACTGCGCCGGCTCCTGCGGTGGCCTCACCGATCAAGGAGCAGGCGGTGACGCCGTCTGACGAGCTGAAGTTGACATTCCAGGAGGCAATTGAGGCGAAGAACCGGCCCGATATTGCGGTGGCTACGGCTGGGCGCGGTTCCTGGAAAAGCGACCACGAGTATGTATTTCAGCCCGACAAGCTCGAGCCAGGCAAGACGTATGCCTACACGATCCCAAAAGGTTTGCGGACAGCTCGTGGCGGTATTTTGCTGGATGATCTCAAGAAGACGTTTGCCACAAATGGTCACGTGCGGAGTGCGGGAGTTTCGCCGTGGCGAAAGACAGTCGACCAAGCTGCGCAGGATGTCCAATTTCGTTTTGACCAAGCAATTGACCACAAGAGTGCCGAGGCTCATTTGAGAGTATCGTCTGGTACGGTGCAAAGTATTTCGTGGCAAGGTAACACGATGATTGCGCGGCTCGTTAATATGGGGTTTCAGCGGCAGGTGCAGGTGTGGCTCGAGCCAGGGGTGCAGCCGGTCTTTGGTTTGCCGAGTATCGAGCGAATTGCCACCACATTTACGACCCATTCGCGGACGATAAAACTGCCAGTACCACTATACCGCCAGGTGTACGCTCAGAGTTGTGAAGCTGCCTCGTTGCGGATGGCGCTCGCCTACCGCGGGGTGCATGATAGCGATTGGAATATTCTACAGCGTTTTGGCTATCACCCGCACCCGCGCGACAAAGGTGCGAATACCTGGGATGACCCAACCAGTCAGTTCGTTGGCGATGTCAATGGCGACCAAGCAGCTGGTACGGGCTGGGGTGTGTACGCCGGGCCGGTCGCACGGGCAGCGGGCCAATATGGCCGTGGAGCATCGGTGGCGTATGGGGCTAATGCCAATTTTGTGGCGCAGCAGATCCACCAGGGCAACCCGGTGATTGCCTGGGGAGTTTGGCGGATCGGTGCCAAGATTGATAGTTGGCGTACACCAACTGGTCGAGTGGTGAGCGGTCCGATCCCGATGCATGTGCGGTTAGTCATTGGGGTGCATGGTGAGCCGGATGACCCGCTCGGATTTTATGTGCATGATCCAATTGTGGGCTCGCTCTATTGGACGCGCGCCCAGTTCGTCGCGATGACGGCTGGTGCCGGGCCGGCCGCGCAGCTGCTGGCGGTGCATTAGATTTATCGAGAAGCCAAGCGGTTGGCAAGTACTACGCTGCCATTGAATGAGCTGGTGGCTGAAGTCGTCGGGTATTGTGTAGTTGTGCCAGCTCGCCTTCGCTACAAATATTCAGCTCTGGCGTGTGACGCCTGGTCTTTTTTGATACGGCGCTTGTTTGTCAGATTTGCCTGTATGTCGCCTACTTAGCAAAAACCACCCATCTCGCATGAGGGTGGTTTTTTGGTGGTGGAACTTTACAGAAGTGCTACACGAAAGTTCCTGGCGTCATTTTCATGACACTCTCTAGTATAGAGCAGTTATGCTTAAAATGCAATATTTTATTCACAACATAAAACTACTTATGTAAATATTGACAAAGTATGAGCAGTATGATAATATGAATCCATAACACATATCATGTGTGATATATAAAGTGATGTTTTCCATAAAAATATATGTGGAAAACTTTTAAATACAGGAGGAAAACTATGGCAGGAACAAAAGCAGGCGGACTCAAGGCAGCTGCCAAGAACTTAGCAAAAGACCCGTCGTTCTATGCGAAGATCGGTGCCAAAGGTGGGCGGAATGGCCGGACTGGTGGCTTTGCAGCAAACCCAGATTTGGCGCGGGTCGCTGGGGCGAAGGGTGGCCGTATTTCTCGCCGGCGCAAGAAGGACGAGCCGACAACCCCAGATAACCCGACGACGCCACCGGCTAACGACGACTACGCGCTCGCAGCATAGCTCTCTAATGTGCGGCATATAGTAACAATGCCGAAGAAGAAGAAAAAAATACCCCTCTTTACCGGAGGGGTTATTTTTTGCGACGGCGACGAAGCTGGCAATTGCGGGCGTCGTTGACGCGCCATTCGCTATTGCAGTGAAGGCAGCGGTAGTGCTGCTTTCGTATCTCGATGCCGACCGCGCTACAGTCAGGGCAAGTACTGCGGGCATGCAGCCAATGCCGATAGCTATCCAGCGCATCCTGGACAATGTCGTCGTCCATCGTCAGCGATATGCCGTAGCGTGGGGCGAGGGTGGCGGCAGCATACTCCCAGGCTTGGCGCTCCATATCGATTAGTGTAATGTCTCGTTGATAAGTGTGGTGTTCCAAGATGGCGTGGGCGAGCTCGTGGAGCAAGTGGCCAGCGTCAGCTTCTGCTTGATAGGTGATGGTGTGCGTGGTGGGTGACCATGAGAAGGTAGGCGCTTCTTGGTAGCGAAAGGCAGGAAAATCCCGACCAAGCTGATCAGCGAGCAATTGCGCGGTCATAGCAGCCATAAATAACGGTTAATTCGGGATGAGGCGCGCTGACAATGTGCGGCAGTGTAGTGTGAGCAGGGAGCCGCTCGGCGAGTAGACCGCTAAGCAGACCACTAAATCGATCAGTAAATTTGCCAATACCGCCTCCGAGCACCACCACGTCGGGCTGGATAAAAGCGACTAGGGCGCTGAGGCCGATGCTGATTCGCTCGGCGATCTCTGGCCACGCCTCGGCGGCAGTGTCGTCGGAGATCATGCCAAAGCGTTCGGTCAGTGCTGGGCCGGCTGCCAGTTGCTCCCAAGAATCTTCATGCCCTTGATAGGAGACGATCATGTGGCCACCCTCGCACTCGCGGAGAGCGGGGTGGATTTGCCCATCAAGCACCACGGCAGTACCGATACCGGTGCCGATAGTGACATAGAGTCCACATCGCGGCACGGTGGCCAGGCGCCGCATACTGGCGATACCCGCCAGGTTGGCGTCGTTATCGACGAAGATCATTGCCTCGGGGAATAGCTGCTGGAAGGTTGCCTGGATCGGCAAGTCGCGCCAGCCGAGATTGGCCGACCACACTACTGTGCCATCTCGCACAACACCGGGGATCGCGAGGGCTATCGTGGCGATTGATTGATCACCTGCCAGATTTTTGATATGCGATACAGTTTGTTGGCAGTAGTCGCTGATATCTTGTGGAGTCGGGAATTTGCGAAAATCGAGCAGCTCGCCGTCGGTATTGAAGCGGCCAACGATGGTTTTTGTGGCGCCAGTGTCTACTGCGATAATCATAACCGCTTAATAGTATACCACGCTTTACCAATGTGGCTATATTATGCTATAATATGGCGAAGTGTAACCGTTATGGAGAAGTAACGTATGGAATATCCTAAGAAGCAGCAAAAGCAGGGCGGCGTGGTCGGTGTGTTTGCGGTGATTGGTGCGATTTTGGTCGTAGTATCGCTGGTGTCGCTCTACTTGACACGGCAGTATATGGCTCACCAGTCTGTCGCGCCGACTTCGGCCCAGAAAGATAAGAATGGCCAGACAATCCACAAAGGCGTCTTGGGTCAGAAGCAGAAAGAGCCTACGAACACCTCACCAACCAAGCCGGCCGAGACGCCGCAGAAACAATCGACTCAGTCTGAGTCTTCCTCATCGACCACGACTGACCAGAAGACGACACAGACTCCGGCTGCGACGCATGACAGCCAGCCAGCCGGTTCATCTACACCGACTCAGCAGCCAGCACCGACCACTGGCCCAAAGATCGGGACAATCCAACCGCAGCAGCTTTTGCCACAAACTGGGCCACTTGATGCAGTCGCCGCCACCCTGGCGGTCGGGAGTGTGATGGCGGTACTGATCGCGTATCTACGTTCGCGGCAGCGGATGAAGCTATTTTGACTTGCCTTGCTATTCTGTGGTATGATTGTGCCAGTCTGTGAAGATATACTTTATGTTGTCTTCACGAAATAGCAAACGTAAGGAAGGAGTCTATCAAGACTTATGGCAACTGCCGCAATCACAATGGATGACCTGCTGGCGCAAGCAGGCGACGATATTAAGCAAATTTCGACTGACGAGATCGTGCATGGCACAATCCTGTCGATCAAGAAGCATGAGATACTGGTTGACCTTGGTCCACTCGGTGTTGGGTTGGTGCCGCGCAAAGAAGTTTCTTACCTAGAGGGCTGTGCGGTCGGCGATGAAGTGTCGGCCAGTGTGATCAATACAGAACTTGAGGACGGCTATTCACTCCTCAGTGTGCGCCAGGCGGTCAAGGATCGTGGCTGGGATGAGATCATGGAGCGGTTGAAAAATGGTGATATCATTACCGTCAAACCGCATAAGGCAAATCGGGGCGGTTTGCTGGTCGAGTATGAGGGGATTCATGGGTTCTTGCCGGTGTCGCAGCTGTCGGCCGAGCATTATCCGCGAGTTGCCTCAAACGACAAAGAAGAAATTATGCAGCGGCTGAACGGTCTGGTAGACAAAGAGCTCAAGGTGCGCATTCTGGATGCTGATCGCAAGAGTAAGAAAAAGAAGCTTATCTTTTCTGAAAAAGAGGCGATCAAAGAAGGCCTGGCTGAGCGGTTCGAGAAGCTGTCGGTTGGCGATACCGTCAAGGGTGTGGTGACTGGCGTGGTTGATTTTGGTGTCTTTGTTAATGTTGAAGGGATCGAAGGGTTGATTCATATTTCTGAAATCAGCTGGGAGCGGGTCAATAATCCGGCCGATTATGTCAAGGTTGGCGAGACGGTTGAGGCGAAGATTATCGCTATCGATAAAGATCGTCTGTCGCTCAGTATGAAGCAGCTCACCAAAGACCCATGGCTTGATGAGGTCGAGCAATTTAGCTCAGGCGATATCGTCGAGGGTACCGTCACCCGGATCACACCGTTTGGCGCCTTTGTCCAGCTCAGCCCAGCGGTTGAGGCGCTCGTGCATGTCTCAGAGCTTGGCGGCGACGGCACTGACCCAGAGAAGGTCTTTACCCTCAATCAGCGCAAAGAGTTTGTCGTGCTGGATATTGACAAAGACAATCGCAAGATTTCTCTATCGCTTGGCACAAAGAAAAAATAATACACAAAACCCCTGAGGCGTGGTGCACACCAGAGGTGAGAGGAGCTAACTATGGCAGAAAAAATCGTCACTATTGCGGATTCGGTGACTGTTGGCGAATTGGCTGAAACTCTCGGTCTCCCGGTGACCACGTTGATCGGTGAATTGTTTAAGAACGGCATCGCGGCGACGATTAATCAGCGCCTTGACTTTGAGACGGCGCAAATTATTGTCGAAGAGTTAAAGCTGGACGCTCAGCTGAAGCGCAAACAGGCGTCCGCGGAGAGCCTTCGCCATGTTCATCAGCTATCAGATCATGCAGTGGTCCGGCCGCCTATTGTAGCGGTAATGGGCCATGTCGACCACGGCAAGACCAGCTTGCTCGATGCGATCCTTGATAAAAAGACGGTGGAGTCAGAAGCTGGCGGTATCACTCAGCATATTAGTGCCTACCAAGCTGAGCGGCGTGGGCGGATGATCACTCTGCTGGATACGCCGGGGCATGAGGCCTTTGCGGCGCTGCGTCAGCACGGAGCTACCTTGACCGATGTCGTGATCATCGTGGTGGCGGCCGATGACGGGGTGAAGCCGCAGACGATTGAGGCTATTCGATTTGCACGCTCGGCGCATGCGAAGATCGTTGTTGCGATCAACAAGATTGATAAAGATACTGCCAACCCGCAACTGGTCAAGACACAGCTTGCTAGTGAGCACGGCTTGAACCCAGAAGAGTGGGGTGGTGACACAGTGATGGTCGAGGTCAGTGCCAAGACGGGCCAGAATCTAGATAAGCTGCTCGACATGGTGTTGCTTGTCGCAGATATGGAAGATTTGCGCGCAGACGAAGACGTGCCAGCCGAAGGCTTGGTAATCGAAGCGCATATGGAGACCGGCCGCGGTGCGGTGGTCGGGCTATTGGTGGAGCACGGCCAATTAAAACCTGGTCATTATCTCGTGGCGGGTACTTCCTATGGCCGCGTGCGGACGCTACAAGATTTCCGGGGCCAAGCGGTCAAATCGGCCGGGCCAAGTATGCCGGTCAACGTGACTGGATTCAAAGAGTTGCCGCAGTTTGGTGAGGCATTCGAGATAGCCAAAAACGAAAAAGAAGCTCGCCACAAGGCCTCACATACCAAGCTTGAGCAGGAGAAACTTGCCGCCACCACCAACGTGACCAGCGCTGACATCCTAAAGATGATGAACCAGAAGCACGATGCTCAGGAATTTAATGTGGTCGTCAAGGCCGATGTGCAGGGTTCGTTGACTTCGGTGATTGATAGCCTCAAACTGATCAAAACCAACGGCCAGGTTGATTTGCGGGTCGTTGGCAGTGGTGTCGGCAATATTTCAGAGAATGACGTCCACATGGCGGTCGGTGAGCATACAGTGATTTATGGCTTCAATGTTGACATACCACCGGCAGTCAAGCGGTTGGCGGCGCGTGAAAAGGTTGAAGTTCGCTGTTTCCGGGTGATTTATGAGCTACTCGACGACGCCAAAGCATCGATGGAATTATTACTAGCTCCAGAGGTCGTCGAGACAGAAGTCGGGGCACTGGCGGTCAAGGGGGTCTTCCGGACGATGCGAGAAGAGGTGATCGCTGGCGGCGAGGTACTACATGGCAAAGTGACAAAGGGCGTCCTCGCTCGTGTCAAGCGGGGTGACCAGCAGATCGCCGAGGTCGAAGTGACTAGTGTGCAGCGCCAACAGCAGGAAGCGAAAGAAGTCTTCACCGGTGAGCTGTGTGGCATCAGTATGAAGACGTCCAAGAAGTTGACGCTTGAGGTCGGCGATAAGCTGGAGCTATTCACGCGCGAACTGGTTAAGAAAACACTATAGCTTAATTGACTTTTGACAGCCTTTGTGGTAGGATACAGAGGTATATTCGATATAATCTAAAGAAGGGTTCACCACATATGAGCGCCGAAGTGCTGCCTACTAATAGAGTTAATGATAATAGGGAAGGGGTTGGCGCCCCTAGCACTGATGAGGATGTTTATGGGCGACGCGGCTCAGCTTATGACGAGACCTCTCGGCGTGGGATGCATGCTGTACCCGATCTATCACCAGCCGAAAACCCAGGCGCGGGAGCCCCGAGTAATGAGCCAGATTATTCACTACACAGTGAGGGAGTGGATGAGGTAGCGCCTCGATTGCAAGAGCAGCCGGGCAAGGAACTTAGCAGCGTACAGGAGCCTTCGCCTGCAGACAAAATCAGGAGCGTTGAGACGGTCGACGAGCTATTAGCTATCGACAATACGACATTTATCAGGGCGCTTCGTCAGCTGAAAGAGTCGAATGAGATTGAGGCGAAAGACGAGGTGCTTGATCTATTTGAGCTGAGAGAACTCTACAACATGAAGGAAGAGCGCGAGGACATTATAGAAGAAACAAAGGCTCTGACTAAGATTGCTCGCCGGATGCGACTGCTCGAGCAGATAACTGGCTGGGCACCAAAACGGTACGAGGAAAAGCTGCCTGTAGAGCCCAGGAAAATGCCTCATCTGGTTATGGAGGCAGTGGCTGAGCGACTGACAGAAGAAACAGAGTCCCTCCTGCTCAACGGACCATCTGCGACATCCGTTGAAGTACCCAAGGCGGCTGCTCCAGGTGAATCTCCGGAGGAATCTGCATCGATTGTCAATACACCAGAGAATGATTCTGCGCCCGAGGCTCTCCGGGAGGCTTTCGAGACAGCTCGGCAGGCATATCTTGACGCGCTGGCGCGGGCACAGAAGGGGCATCACTGGGGCACCCGCGAGAGCGCCTCGGCTAACTGGTTGCTGCGTGGCCAGTTTGGCCACCGGCTGATGGACTTGACCAGCCGGCGGTCTGATGAGGTTGAGCAGCGTGGCCAGCAGTATGCGGAGGCGATGGATAAATTGCTGGCAGAAAGCGACATGTCTGAGCAGCGGAAGCGGCAGTTTATCATTATGCAGCACGGCGAGGATACCCGGGCAGTTGTCGAAATTCAAAAGGCTGATAAGAAGCAGCCAATGCGTAAGTGGCTGCGGCGAGCTGGTTATCTGACGGCGGCCGCACTTGGAGCAGCCGCGGCTACGGTGGCGGTACCGCTTGGAGTAGCGGTGGCTGCTAGCGGGGCAGCCGGCATTCGGATGCGGGCGAATCGGCTCAACGCCAACACCGAAATAATCGATCAAGAAAACCACAGTGTCTACAGCCCGGCTGATCGGGCAGCTGAGCAGGCGGCGGACTCGTTTATTGACAGCGCTGAGGCAAAGGATAATCTCACCACCACCGACCTGGTGGACGCCCTAAACGATCAGACCAAGCAAGAAATTAGGAAAAATCAGTTGCGAGTTGCCGGACCGGTGATCGGTGCGCTGGCGGTCATGATGGTCTCTCGTGGATTGATGAACCTCTCTGGCGGTAGTGGAGAGAGTACGACCGCTGCGCTCCACCCAGCTGCGCCAGCGGCTTCGCCAGAAGTGCCTGATTCGACTAGCCAAGAAGCTTTGCTTGGCCAGCATTTCTCGGTTGAGCCTGGTCATGGTTTGACCCATGAGCTACAAGAATTTGCCCAGGCAAATGGCAAGAGCCTGACGCCACAGCAATCCTACGAGCTCTACAGCCACCTGCGTGGTCAGTTTGGTGATCAGATACTTCAAGGGTTGCCGACCTACACTAAGGGTGGCGATCTGATGATCGGTGCGCCAGGTAATGCCGAGTGGAGCCCGGGTGTCTCTGAGGAAATTAAGCAATGGATGACTGAGCGCAGTCTGTGGTAGTTATGACAACAAATGGCGTGACTACTGAGGAAATACTCCGGCGCCTCGCGCTGACTGACGCGCCAGCCGAAGTGCAACAGTCGGTCATAGCTGATGTGGTGCAGACAGTCGAGACACGGTTTGCGGCGGCGGTCGAGGATTTGATGACTACTGAGCAGGCGGCGGCCTTTGCACAGCTATCGCCGGATGATCCATCAGCTGCCCATGATTGGCTTCAGCAGCATATCCCCGGCGCCGACAAGCTTTATCTGGCGATCTTTGATGGTTATATGACTGAGCTGATGCATCGGCTATCGTCTGCCTCGCCGACCGAGGCAGCGTCAGCGGGCGGCCGGTAGTAATTTGGGCTGATTGCTGGTATACTATAGGGATAGAAACTAGCAGGTGAGAAGGAGACGACATGTTCCAACTAGACGATAACTTCCTAAAAGAACTGGGCCTGGATAATCTGCCAGACGAGCAAAAACGACCATTCTTGGAGCATATTTACAAAGAGCTAGAGCTACGGGTTGGTGGCCAGTTGAGCCAGGGCCTGAGCGACGCTCAGGTCAATGAATTTACTAATATTATCGATAAAACCCCAGGGGCGGTTGATGAGTTTTTGACAAAGTACGCTCCGAATTACCGCGATGATGTCATGTTTCAGCAGCTAGTCAAAGCGACTGGTGTATCGGCTGATGACCCTCGCCTCAAGGATGAGTACGCAGCAACCAAGTGGCTGGAGGTCAACCGGCCAGACTACCGTGAAGTCGTGGCGCGGGTGATGGACGAGCTGAAGCAAGAGATTGCTGCGAACCGCCAGGCGATTCTTGGTGATTCATAATGTAACTTTGACAACAGTGAGAAATCATAGTGAGGCAGGTGCTGGGTCGCTATGCCCCTGGCGCCTGCTGTTTATTTATGTGAGCGGATAGCCTCTGAGGTAGTCGGCAGCCGAGACGGTCTTGCCGGCTGGGGTGATGAGCTGATCGACGACCAGGTAGGCACCATCTCGGCATTGGACCGCCAGTGGGTGCTCTGGGTGGTCGGCTGGGTGAGCCGCAGTGATGATGAGGTCGCGGCCGGCGATTGTCAGGCGGCTACGCGGGAACCCTACGTAGGCTCGGACATGAGCCTCCGCCGCTGCCGCGCTCAGCGTGGTTGGGTCTATTCGTGACTGTTTTTTTGATAATGGCTGGCAGTAGGAGGCCAGGTCTTCCTTTTGGGCGAGTGGCCGCAGCTCGCCGCTCAGAATGGCCGGCAGTGTACGGACCAGAAGCTGACTCCCGATAGCGAATAAGTGCTCGTATAGGGCTGGTTTTGTCTCGCGGCCAAGCAAGCGATAACTTTCATGGCAGTATATAGGGCCGGCGTCCATCTGTGCACTGAGTTGCATCAGCGTGACACCGGTGATGTCGTTTTGGTGAGCGATTGCCGACTCGATCGGTGAAGGCCCCCGCCACTGCGGCAGAAGCGACGGGTGAAGGTTGATGATACCGGGGGTGAATAAATCAAGAATCGCCTGTGGAATAATTTTGCCATACGAGACCAGCACACCGGCCACCGGCTGCAGCGCCATGATATCGGCAGCAATATCGCGAAGCTTCGTCGGCTGCCAGACCGGGATCCCTCGCTGCACCGCGAATTGCTTGACTGGTGGCTGGGCCAGCTTGTGGCCACGGCCAGATCGGCTGTCGGGTTTGGTGACGACTGCGACGACGTCGAACCCATGCTCGACCAGTGCTCGCAGGCTAGTCAGGCTGTACGAACTAGTCCCAAAGAAGATGATTGGTGGCAATTTCTTTTTCATAATCAAGTGGTTGCAGCTCGCCTTTCTGATCGAGCCGATAAAAGGCGTCGGTTTTGTCGCGAATGTGGTCGATAAAAACGATACCGTTAGTATGGTCGACCTCGTGCTGGATGACCCGCGCCAAAAACCCCTCTGCTTTGAGGCGGATCTCATGACCATCGAGGTCGAGTGCTTTCAGGCGGATTTTGCTATAGCGTGGCACCTTACCGTAAATGTGCCGGACACTCAAACACCCCTCGTAATCTTCGGTAATCGACCCTTCGTATTTGACGATCTGGGGGTTGATCAGTACGGTGAAATCGCGCGCTGATTTGTTGTCAAAATCACTACGGACAATCACAATACGCTCAAGTTTATCTATCTGGATGGCTGCCAGTGCGGCGCTGATCTCATGTGGCCGGGAATCCTCCCAGTCGAGCGCTGCGGCGATCATGTCGTCGGCCGTGTGCCGGACGTCGTCGGTCACGACGTGAATACGTGCTGATTTCTGCCGGAGGCGGGGGTTTGGCAGCGTGATAATATCGTCTTTTGTCATCTTGGCTTATTATAGCATAATGATACTTAGAGTAAGCTGGCCGGGTCGAGCTCGAACTGCCAGTGTGTCGGCGGTAGATGTTGCAGCAGGGCGATCAACTGGTGGCGCTGCGGACTCTTGACGAGTAATTGCCAACGGTAGGTGTCGCGGACTCGCTCGTAAAACGCTGGGGTTGGGCCGAGAATTTCGACACCGTCTGCCGCCTGGCTGCGTAAGGTGACAGCCAGCTTTTGGGCTTGGCTAATGGCTGAGCGCTCCGTTTTGTAGACGCAGGTCAGCTGCAGGAGGTGGACGAATGGTGGAAAGTTGGTGGCCTGGCGCTGGGCGATTGTCCGCTGAAAAAAATCTTGGTAGCGCTGGCTGATGCCATCGCGGATAGCGGGGTGATGTGGTTGGTAGCTTTGGACAATCACCTGGGTAGGGTGGCGAGAGCGGCCAACCCGGCCAACCGCCTGAGCTAGGAGTTGAAAGGTCCGCTCGGCGGCGGCGAAATCGGGGAGATCAAGGCCTGTGTCGGCTTGGACAATCCCCACGGTGCGTAGCTGTGGCAAATCAAACCCCTTTGCGATAACCTGTGTGCCGATGATGATGTCGATTGAACCATTATACAGTTCAGCATAGCGGTGGTCGGCCGTCTCTGAAGACGGGGTATCGGCATCAAATCGCGCAATAGTTTTATGCGGAAAGAGTTGGCGGATGGCGGTTTCGATCCGTTTCGTCCCCAGTCCTTTATGCAGTACGTCAGCCTGGTGGCATTCTGGGCAGCTGGTCGGTACGTGGCTCGTGAACCCGCAGATATGGCAGATCAATTGGTGATGGTCGGCATGGAGTGTCAAGGGCACAAAGCAGCGTGGGCAGCCCGCGCTCCAGCCGCACTGTCGGCAGAGCGTGATAGTGGCGGTACCTCGCCGATTATGAAATAGTAATACTTGCCTGCCGGCATCCAGGGTGGCTTTGATCGCCTGGAGAAGGGGGTCTGATAAAAAATGATGCTGGCAGAACTGTTGGCGCTTTGTCATATCGACCAGGCTGATCGATGGTTTGACGGTCTGGGCGCGTGCTGGGTGGGCCATGGTGATAATCGGTCGATTGGTTTTTTGTGCAAAAAAGTAATCGCTGACACTCGGCGTGGCACTACCCAAGATAACCTTTGCCTGATGCTGCTGGGCCAAAATAGTAGCGACACGCAGAGCAGAGTAGCGGGGCGATTGCTCTTGCTTGAAGCTTGGCTCGTGGCACTCATCAATCACGATTAGCCCAAGCTGTTGGACTGGCATAAATAATGCTGAGCGAGGGCCGATGACGACAACCGGCCCGTCTGCTTGAATGACTCGGCGCCACGCCTGGTGGCGCTCGGCCTCTGTTTGGCGCGAGTGGGCTACCACCACAGTACGAAAGTGCGCAGAAAACTGGTCAATCAGCTGGGTGGTGAGGGCGATCTCTGGCACCAGCACGATCACTGATAAGCCGTCGGCTTGCACGCGCCGAGCTGCTTCGATATACACCAGGGTTTTGCCAGAACCAGTGACGCCGTGAAGCAGGGCTGTGCCGGGTGACATAGTGGTGATAGTATCGAGGGCTGCCGCTTGGTCAGCCGTGAGTTGATAGGCTGTGTGGGCGCGAACTTTGCCGGTTGGCTGAGGGGTTGGTCGTGTACGGCGCTGTTTCAACAGCCCCCGTGGCAGAACTGTCTGCCACACCGTTGCCAAGTGTGTTGCATAATATTGACTCATCCATTGGGCAGTCTGGACCAGCGGCAGTGGCAGTGGCGCTGGGCTGAGGGTTCGTTGGATAGGCTTGACGGCAAATGTCGGCTGCTCAACTGGCATCATCACCACGCCGGCCATTGTCTGCCGGCCGACCTCGACCGCGACAAGGCTGCCAATCGCGAGCTCTGTCTCAGAGGCATAGGTAAAAGCTGACTCATTTGCCCGAACGATCTTGACCGGTGACACAAGGTAATACCACACGGTCTTCATTATACCCGGTCTGCGATCGACTTATAAGCATAAGTGAAAAAATAGTAATAATTGGTCTTGCCGCTTGTTGTAAAATTGTGTTACACTGAATGGCAGTAAAGGGAATATAAAGGGAGTATATGCTAGACATATTTATCACATCTCGGGTGCGGCGGAAAATAGTCGTTGTCTATGCGAAGTATCCTGATTTTCACACTCATGTCCGCGGGCTCGCCAAGCTTATCAAAGAAGATCCAGGCAACATCCAACGCGAGCTCAAACGCCTCGAGAAGGTCGGTTTTTTGATCAGCGAAAAGCAGGGTAACTCACGGACCTATTCGACGAATAAGCAATTTCCAATCTTCAAGGAGCTGCAAAGTATCGTCATTAAGTCGCAGCAACATTCGGCTCGGTTGAAGCGCAATCTCGACGCCGAAGGATGAGTCTGTTTGAGCGAATTTTGCAATCTCGTGGCCTGACTGAGCCATCGGCTCGCCAGGCTTTTTTGCAGCCAGATTATACCGCCACCAAGCACGACCCCTTTCTGCTGCCAGATATGGCCAAGGCGACCCAGCGGTTGCGGCGTGCCCGGGCTGCTGGCGAGAAGATTGTCATCTATGGCGATTATGACATTGACGGTCTCAGCGCCACCGCGCTGCTGCTTGATGCGTTTACTCGGTTTGGCTTTCGGGCGGTGGAGGCATTTATTCCGAATCGTTTTGTCGAGGGGTATGGCATGACGATCAATGCGGTAGACAAAGTGGCTGCGATGGGTGCTCAGCTGATCGTCACGGTGGATTGCGGCAGCCTGTGCCATGAAGAGATCGCCTATGCCTCGCACCTTGGTATCGATACCATCGTGACCGACCACCACAACGTGGCGGCGACACCGCCACCGAGCATCGCTGCGGTGAACCCTAAGTTTTCTGGTCATCACTATCCTTTTAGAGATCTCTGCGGTGCCGGCGTCGCATTCAAGCTCGTGCAAGCGCTGCAGACGGAGTTGGACGGTCTGCCGGATGGCTACGAAAAATGGCTTCTTGATTTGGTGGCGCTCGGCACTGTCTGCGATATTGTCCAGCTTGAGGATGAAAATCGGACCAATGTCTACTGGGGTCTAGAAGTGTTGAAAAAACAACAACGACCGGGCTTGAAGGCGCTGATGGCTATCGCGGGGATTGAGCCAGATCAGCTCAATGCCAGGCAGCTTGGCTTTGGCCTAGGGCCACGAATGAATGCAGCTGGTCGGTTAGAGACTGCCCAGCACGCCCTCGACATGCTGGTGGCAACTGACGCGACAACTGCCCTGGCTGCCAGTCAAAAGCTCGACACCCTCAACCAAACACGCCGTCGTATTCAAGACAACATCTTTGCTGAAGCCTGTGCTCAGGCCGATGAGATGAGCCACGATGACGTGCTGGTGGTCAGTCGTCAGGGCTGGAATCATGGCGTCATCGGTATCGTTGCCTCAAAATTGGTCGAGGCTTACAAAAAACCGGTGTTCATCATCGGCGAGCGCGGCCAGGAGTCAACTGGCTCGGCCCGCAGCTTTGGTGACTTCAGTGCCGCTGATGCGGTGCGAGCGGCTGATGCGGCCGGCATCATCATCAAAGGTGGCGGTCACGCTGCTGCCGCCGGAGTGACACTGCTGACTGAGCGGATCGCTGACTTTCGCCGCTGCGTGAATCAGTTTTATAAATCGTTGCATTTAAAACAACAATTACAATATTTGTTGCCGCAGGCTGATGTCGAAATTGCTGACTTTACAGAGGTAGATGAACAATTGGTCAGCGATATTGCTCGCTTGGAACCCTTTGGCAATGGCAACCCCGAGCCTGTACTAAAAATTACTACAGCTACGGTCATCAGCGTACGGCGGCTAGGAGCAGATGGCCAGCATGTCAAGCTACTTCTCCAAGACGCTAATGGTGTGGTGCTGCCGATGCTCGCTTTTCAGGCTTCGGCCGATTTCTTCCGCCAGCCAGGAGACCTCGTGACAGCGTGGTTTCAGCCGACGATCAACCAATGGCGGGGCGCTCGGGCGGTCGAAGGGAGACTACAGCATCTGCAGCTCGCTGATTGACAAACCGCACACTTTCGCGTATAATCTGGCTACATAAACAACCCCAGTCTTACAGGCGGAAAGGCAAGACAATGAGCGAATATCCTAGCTACAGAAGAGATGAGCAGAGCAGAGACGAGATCCTGTCGTTGAAAGAAAAAAGGAAAAAGCTGAAAAAAAGGTTCGTTGCGTCTCTTGCCTTGACAGCGGCGCTTACCTCTGGTTGCGTGGAAGGCGCTCCTGATATCGAGACACCAGACTTCCCTACCGGCGTATCGTCGCACACCGAGACGCTTCAGAAAGGTAGCATAATCCCTGGAGTGGAGAACGTAAGAAAGGCAGTAGAAGCCGCCGAAGATTTTTATAAGCGGAATATTCTTGTTCTTTATTCTGACACCGAGCAGTCTCGAAACTCTGAGGTGGTCGCACAGCAGCTTGATGGGATGGTCGACCAGGCTATTGATATCGTGGCGCAGGCAGAGGCTTCTCGCCCTGATACGGTGAAGAAAGAGGTCCTTATTGATGATGACTATGCGACCCTTATGGAGGTTACTGTCACTCTGCCGGCTGGTCCAGACGGTCAGGTGAAGAAGCTTTCTGTCACCTATGCTTCGGCAAAGAAGGACGGCAAAGGCAATGTGGTCGAAACCGGTAAGTTAGAGAAAAGCACGGTATCCAGTGTCTATATAATAATCCAGCTGCCAATGGGAGGACTCCGTGAGCAAAAGAAAGTGATCAATATCAATGGGTTCTCTTGCACTGTCGATACCTCGCCTGGGCTTGCCAAGGCCACAAAAAAAGAGTACAAGCTGCATATTGAGGCGCTTGATGCATCACAGAAGAAGACACAGGAGGAACTTAATCTCCGGGTCAATAAAACCACTGTTGATGCATATACAGATGAGCTGGGCGAGTGGCTGTGGCAGATGGGAGACGACATGAGCCAAATCTACAATCTTGCAAATCTTCAACCTCCCCGACGCGATGAGCGGGAAACCGTTGTGGGCAGTAGTTCATCGCAGCCGCCGAAATCAGCTCATACCGGCGTGGGTACAAAAAAGGAATAAAGGAGAATAATTGATGATAAAAAAGCGCAGGAATTTTGCAGAGCGCCGCTCAGACTCTGGGCTAGGTGACATGGAGAGAAAGCGTAAGCAGAGAAAGGAGTTCCTCACTCGAGCGCTCGGTAATCTTAGTATTGCTGCGGTGGCGCTTGCTGCGGCTATAAACCTTGGTCTGGGTCAAGAGAAGGATGAGTCTCCTGAGGCCGAGGCAGCAGTTTCGGTACAAGTGGGCGATTTCGTCCAGGGCGCTATCGATGAGGCGATTGATCAAGATAGGCAAAGAAGCCCAGAGGCCAGGGAGGTTGAGAGGCAGATCGATGGCTTGGCAGCTCAAGCAGCAGACGTGACAAGGCGAGCCAAAGCTAAGTCAGAAACGCCCGGTGCGCCATTTCTTCATCAAGTAACGCCAGGGGATGACCTTGTGGTAGAGAAAAATGCCGATGGGACAAAAATGTATACCAAACTAAATAGCGAAACCATAACGACCGACAACGTCGAGGTGACGGTGACGTATGCAGCCTGCAAGGAGTTGCTGCAAAACAGAGACAACTGCTTGAACAAAAATGATGAAGTAGATCCAGAGGGTAAGAATGTAGTAGAAATTACGACAAAGTATTTTCATAATAATCAGGGAGTGGTCGTTCGCCGATCTGACTCGACCTTTGGTGGGCTTTATTCGCTGGAGCAAAGAGGTGTCCCCGAAACTCCTGGGCGGAAATATAAAGTGCCGGTCAATACGATGTCGATGGTGTGGAGGGCGGATGACATCGGGCGCCTTACCAAGCAGGCGAGTAAGGGCGTGACGACGGTCGACACTATAGTGTCTCGCTAAGCAGATGTTTTGGCTGGCGACCCTGCCGGTAGCCTGAAAGCTTTGTCAAAATTGGGGCTGGGAGGCGGCCGTTTGACAGGTTGCCATATTTGATTCATAATAAAAGTAGTATCATTAAATTGACGGGGAGAGCCTGATAATGAGCGAATATAGCCTACCAAAGCGAGTATATGAAGAAGATACCGCCATATCAGCTAACCGGTCTACTGAATTTGGCCGATCTCGGCCGCCCGAGAGACGGAAGCATTGCAAGATAGGGGGCAGCGTGGCGCGAGTGCTCACGAGTGCCGCACTTGCTGCGACGCTGTCTTTCGGAATAGAGCAAGTACGAGGTCCACTTGACACAGTCCATGCAAGAGCCTCGCAGAGTGAGCCTGTCGCAGAGGCAGTTGAGGATATGCGACAGGATTTCATAGAAAACAGCACCGATAAAGACGGCGCCTGGCCAGAGCATCTTGCTGCTGGAGGGATTTTTGAGGGGGCGAGTCTAGCCGTTCGCCGCTCAGCGCAGGCTGTGGCACAGTCGAAGAATTTGCCAAGAGATCTGTTTAATAGCAAACAGCTACGGGTTAAAAAGATGGACAACGGGACTGTGCAGATGACCAAGCAGGCCAGTACGACTATCCACGGCGGTGAATTGCAAGGAGTCACGATCACGGTCAAATATGTAGTGACCGCGCCTCCTGGAGGTTCAGAGCCGAAGGCTTCGGGCACCACAGAAGCCGGTACCCATGGCAGCTATAGTGAGGCAGGTATCAACGCAGATTGTAGTAATGTGATGATTGTGACTATTGAAAAGGGTGTTGACCGTGCTGCGAGTGATAAGTATGTCATCAGCAAGGAAAATCAGAATAGCGTGTACCAGGTCATGAAGATCGATCGAAAAGGTGTCATATCATCACGCGTACGCATCAACGGGCCAAACTTAGCACGCCCAGAAGCCAAAAGGAATGCGGATGACATGATAAGAGAGATGAATAACGCTGTTGCTGCTATAGGAAAGGGCTTCCCCGAGCCTGGCGTGAATGAGTGATTTGACAAATTAGAAGAGTAGCCTATAGTATGAATTGGGTGGTAGATAATTAAGAAAATAATGATATCCGACACAAGCACAATAAAGAATTCATAAGAGAGGAGTGAATACTGTGACTGAGAATATACATGAAGAGACTGGGCTAGCCCCTGAGACTGAACAGCCCGAATCATCAGCACGATCTTCTGTTGGGCGAAAAATTTTGGCGGCTGCCGCTCTGACTGCGGCGAGTGCAGCTGTTGGCGTAGCCGCAGGCCACCAATGGGGACTTGAGCGAGGAGAGAAGATCGGCCGCTCAGCATCACACCCTAGTGAAACAGGGCTTTCTTGGGAAGATCAGCAGAGTAAGGAGATGGGCCCAGAGGCGGAGAAAGTCAAACAGGCTGCAGATAAAATTACAAAAGACGCGGTAAAGCTCTTCGAACGAGCGATAAAGGAATCGCAAAGCCCTGACGCGCCGACCACCCTCTACGAAGAACGGCCAGGGGCATTCCCGCCGGCCATTACTGCGGAAGATGGCAAGGCCTATAGTGCCTCAACCAAGGAGGTGAGCATGTATATTCATAACCAAGGCGGTGGGTACTGTAAGCTGAAATTGACACATGTATCGAGTATGCAAGATCTTAGGAACGACGGTAAGCGAACAATAACCGACTACAAGATGACCAAAGATACCGTCACCGAGGTGGCAGTGCAAGAATTTGATAGTCAAGGTAACCTCGTGGTGGAGTATGCTATCCAGCAGGGAGGGGTGATCTTTCCGACGAAGCCTACTAGTGTTGAGATAATTCCCCATGGAGACGGTGAGCGGATGAGTAAGACATCGATAAATAAGAAGACTGTAGATGACGACCCCGACAGAAACAAGCCAGCCCGCACGGCTCTGGGAGCAATAAACAAAGTTATCAAAGAGGCTAATAAGATAATGCCAAAAGAAGAACCCTAGGCGACTACAGCAGTAGTGCTGGGTAGGTGATGTATTTAAGGGTCTATATCATGAGGCAACGTCAGCGTTATACCGGTAGATACAGCGGTGAAAAGGACGCCGGCTTTTCAGACAAATGTCGCTCAGCCAGGCTCGACCAAAAGCGCCGGCTGAGTGATTGCAAATATGACCTCATCTGATATAATGGGAATCGATATGGTTCAAGTTACACGTACAGATCAGAGAGAGTCAAACGAGAACATTATCCGTCGCTTCACTCGCAAAGTGTCGCAGAGTGGTGTGTTGTCTGACGCCAAGGCAGTGATGCGCTTTAGCAAGCCAATGTCGAAGGTGGAGCGCCGCAAAAAGGCGATCATCCGCCGTGAGCGCCGTGCTGAGAAAGCAGCCGATGCCCGCCTAGGGGGGCGATAATGTCAGCGCTGGCTCAGCGCATCTCTCAAGAAATGAAAGCCGCCTTATTAGGCGGCGATCGTTTTCGGGGTGAGGTGCTCCGTAATCTCAAGGCAGCTATTCTGAATGAGGAGGTAGCGACCGGTCGGCGAGAGGCTGGCCTTGACGATGCCGCGATTGAGCGGGTAATCGCTCGAGAGGTCAAGAAACGCCGGGAAAGTGCGGCTGTTTATCGGGCTAATAACCGGCCTGAGTTGGCTGAGCCAGAGGAGCAAGAAGCGGCGGTGTTGCAGCAGTTTTTGCCAGAGCAGCTCAGCTCAGCGGCGCTGCAAGAGGTGATTGACCAAGTGATTGCTGAGATGGGCGAGGTGAGCGGGCCACAGGTCGGCCGGGTGATTGGTGCAGTCAAGGCTAAGGTCGGTAGTGCGGCTGATGGTGCGCTGGTCGCGCAGCTCGTCAAGGACACAATAGCGAAATAATAGATTGAGCGAGGGAGAAATGATTTTATTGTTTGGTCCGACAGGGGCTGGGAAAAGCATGCAGGGGCAAATGTTAGCGGTGAGGCAGGGTTGGAAGTGGCTGTCGACTGGTGAGATGCTGCGTCAAAGTAAAGACCCAGAAGTGATAAAAATTCTTAAGTCTGGCGAGCTGGTGAGCGATGAGCTGACCTACCAGGTGTTTGAGCAGGCAGTCCAAGATGCGCGCGAGAAGCACTATGGCAATATTATCGTTGATGGGTTTCCACGCACCAAGGAGCAGGCAGCCTGGCTTGATACCTATATGGCGCGGATGGGCGAGAAGATCGATACGGTTATCTCGCTGGAAGTGCCAGAGTCAGAGATTATGCGGCGGCTAAAGAAGCGGGCGCGGATGGAGGATACACCCGAGACGATTGCGCGGCGGATGACGATTTATCGGCGTAAGATGTACCCGGTGCTGGGGATATTTGCTGAGGCTGGCGTGCGGATCGTTCACTTAGACGGCGTCGGTACTGCCGGCGAGGTGCATGATCGAATTTATGATGAGGTGATCGAGGCATGTCAACTTTGATTACTGGCCAAAAAACGCCGCAGCAGCTCACCGATATGCGTGAGTGTGGGCGGATGTTGGCAACGATTTATCAGGAGCTGCGCCAAAAAGTCACCGCTGGTATGAGCGAGCTGGATGCCAACGACATCGTGGCGAAGCGAATCGCTGATTTTGGTGCGGAGGCGACCTACTTGACGGATGAGGTGAAATTTCCAGGGGTGATTTGTATATCGACTAATGAGCAGCTGGTTCATTCACCACCGACTGAATACGTCTTTGAGCCAGGCGATGTGGTGAGCTTTGATTTGGTGATCGGCTACCGTGGGATGAAGACCGATAGTGCATTTACTATGGTGGTTGATGAGCAGCCGCGGGGCGCCAAGAAGCATTTACTCCACGCCACAGAGCAGAGCCTGTATGCCGGGATCGATGCGATTTCTGGTGATGGCACCCGCGTTGGCGATATTTCGGCTGCCGTGGAGGCAGTGTTGAAGAAAGCCAAGCTCGGTATCATCCGTGAGCTGGTGGGTCATGGTGTCGGGCTCGAGATGCATATGAGTCCGGAGATCCCGAACTTTGGCCGCCGCGGTAGCGGGGTGATGCTGCATGCTGGTGATACGATCGCTATTGAGCCGATGGCTGCGCTCGGTGGTGAGAAGATTATGACCGATGCAGATGGCTGGACGATTGTCATGAAAGATGGCTCGCTGGGGGCGCACTTCGAACACACTGTTTTGATCACTGAAACAGGGGCAGAGATACTGACAAAATTATAGATACGCTATGTCTATAATATAGGGCGACTTGCCAAACTAGGGCATCTTCTTATATACTTAAAGCATATGCAAGAACATTCTCGATATGCGGTAGGGATTGATGTCGGCACCAAAATGGTGCGGTGCGTGATCGGTCATATTGACGCAGAAACTGGTGTGACAAAAATAATTGGTGTCGGTGAAGTGCCGAATAGCGGCATGCGCAAGGGTATGGTGAGCCATCTGACGGGGCCGGCGGCGGCGATTGACAAAGTACTCGAGTTGGTGGAGCGGATGAGTGGCCACCAGGTGAACGATGCAACCGTCAGTATCAACGGCACTCATATTTTGAGCACAAAGGCGAACGGTATGATTGCGGTTGGCACCAATGATACCGAGGTGACAGAAGATGATGTGGCGCGCCTAGAAGAAATGGCCACTACTGGAAAGGTGCCTGCCAATCGAGAAATTCTTGAGATTGTGCCATATTCGTATCGACTGGATGGCCAGGATATCAAAGACCCAGTTGGTATGACAGGGGCGCGGATGGAGCTGCGGGCCAATGTGGTGTCGGCGCTCAAGCCCTATGTGGCGCATTTGCGTAAGTCTGCCGAGATGGCCAAGGTAGCAATGACATCGGTGGTGCCCTCGGTGCTGGCCAGTGCTCGGGCGGTGCTGACGGAGTCGCAGCTAGAGAATGGTGTGGCAGTGATCGATATTGGTGGTGCGACGACCGGCGTGGCGGTGTTTGAAGAAGGTGATTTGCAGCATGTCGCCGTGATCCCGATGGGTGCTCAAAACGTGACCAATGATTTGGCAATCGGGTTGAAGACTGACCCAGAGGTGGCCGAGCAGGTCAAGCTGACGCATGCGCGGTTTGGCCAGACCACTCCAGGCGAGGTCGAGACCAAATACGAAAAGCAGACGTACCTCTTTGAGCAGACTGATATTGATGAAATTGTCGAGGCTCGCTACGAAGAAATTTTTGAACTGATCGCCAAGGAGCTCGAGAAGGCTGGTGGTATCGGCCACTTACCGTCGGGCGTGGTGTTGGTCGGCGGCGGCGCTCGTATTGAGGGCCTGGTGCCATTTGCCAAAACGCACCTGCGCTTGGCTGCCAAGTTGGGTGTACCGCGAGGCTATGGCGGCGCCAGTGATGGCGTGGAGCGGCCGGAGTTCGCGGCGGCGGTTGGGCTGATGCTGATCGATGGTTCGGGTGCCCATGAGATGCCGGGCGGTGAGCCGCTGCTAAAGAAGTCAAATGAGATCACCAAGAAAGCGGGTGGGTTATTGCAGAAGCTGCTGGCCAAGTTTAAATGATTGGTGCGTGGCGTAGCTATAGGAAAAATGATATACTGTGAGGGAAAGAATAGGGGAGAACAATAATGCCGCAGGTACAACCAAGTGAAGTCCAAACGTTTGCCAGTATAAAAGTCGTCGGTGTCGGTGGTGCGGGCGGTTCAGCCGTCAACCGCATGAAGGATGCTGGCCTCCAGGGGGTTGAGTTCATCGCCATGAACACCGATGCTCAGGCACTGCATAATTCAAAAGCTGATGTCAAAATCCACCTTGGCCACAATACGACGAATGGTCTTGGCGCTGGTGCTGACCCCAAAGTGGGCGAGGCGGCGGCCAATGAATCACGAGATGAAATTCAGGCGTCGCTGAGCGGTGCTGATATGGTCTTCGTGACGATCGGTGCAGGTGGCGGCACTGGCTCCGGTGCGGGGCATGTGATCGCTGAGATTGCTCATGATATGGGCATTTTGGTGGTTGGTGTCGCGACTCGGCCATTTAGTTTTGAGGGTGAGAAGCGGCGAGTTAATGCTGATTGGGCGATCACCCATTTGGGCCGCCAAGTTGATACCTTGATCACCATTCCGAATGATCGGCTTTTGCAGACAATTGATCGACGGACGCCGCTGCTTGAGACGTTTAAAATCGCCGATGATGTTCTGCGCCAAGGTGTGCAGGGTATCTCGGAGCTAATCACTGAGCACGGGCTGATCAACCTCGACTTCGCTGATGTCAAGGCGATCATGAGCAATGCCGGCTCGGCGCTGATGGGGATCGGCCGGGCGAGCGGTGACAGCCGAGCCATCCAGGCAGCACAGCAGGCGATCGAGAGCCCATTGATCGAGGTGTCGATCGACGGCGCCAAGGGTGTGCTGTTCAACGTGACTGGTGGTTATGATATGAGTATGGCAGAGATTCAGGAGGCGGCAGAGGTGATCACCAGCGCGGTGAGCCCTGATGCGAATATCATCTTTGGTGCAACACTGAAGCCTGAGATGGAGGACGAGCTGGTGATCACGGTGATCGCGACCGGGTTTGATAGCGAAACATTCGAGCAAGAGGTCAGCCTCGATATACCGACCCGCCCGGCTACTCCGCCGACCAAGGTGGAGGATGACGTTGTCGAGGAGATTGATATGGAGCTCGATGAAGATGACGCGCCGGCTAAGCACTTTGAATCTGATGAAGAGACGAATATTTGGGATAATCCGCAGCCAGAAGAAGAGGATGAGGATATGCCATCCTTTTTGCGCCGACGCAAGAAAAAGGAATCATAAGGAGCTGGCGTGAAGAATATTGGCGATAGTCGGGTGGTTGAATCGCGTGAAGTGTCTGGCGGCATGGCGATTCGGCGTCGGCGTGAGACGCCAGATGGCCGCCGCTTTACCACATATGAGCGGATCGAGAAGCCAAACCTGGCGGTGATCAAGCGCAGCGGTACGCGCGAGCTGTTTGATCGGACCAAGCTGTCTCTCGCGGTCAGTCGATCGGTCGGCAAATTTCTTAAGTCAGATGAGGAAGTCGAAGCAATTATCAGTGCGGTTGAAGACGCACTATACGCCCTGGGCGATTCTGAAGTGTCGTCGCGCCAGATCGGTGAGTTTGTATTAGACGAATTGGCGCATCGCAATGAGGTCGCTTATGTGCGGTTTGCCAGCGTGTTTCAGAAGTTCGAGACGCTTGATGATTTCGTGCAGATTCTAGAAAAACGAAAAGCGATCAAGGAGGGGTAATCGATGCGGGTTGTCGTGATCTACAAGCCAGCGAGCGATCATGCTCGTGAGGTTGTCGAATATTTGCGTGAGTTTGGGCGGCGCACCGGTAGACTATTAGAGCAAAAAGACCCAGAGACGATTGAGGGCGAGGCTTTTTGCCGCACGTATGATATCGTCGAATACCCGACGATCATCGCCCTCAGCCAAGACGGCCACGTGCAGCATTTATGGCGTGGTCGGCCGCTGCCGCAGATCGATGAGGTCAGCTATTATGTCTGATCTATCGGTGAGTGGCTGGCGCCGATTCATGGCCAAGGACACCCTCGCTGAGCGTGCCGCTGCGGTCGCGCTACTTGGTGCGGGGATCGGCCTGGTGGCGTCGTTCATGCTATCAATTGAGTCATTTGTGTTGGCAAAGAATAATCACGCGCAACTCAGCTGCGATATCAATGCGGCGATCAGTTGTGCCTCGGTCGCTCGCCACTGGTCAGCCACGCTGCTAGGTTTTCCGAATAGCCTGATTGGCCTGGTGACGCTTCCGGTCATCGTGACAATCACGGTCGCCCTCCTTGCCAGGGTACGCTTTCCACGTTGGTTTATGATTGGTGCACAGCTCGGTGCTGTGGCTGGTCTATTGTTCGCCGGCTGGATGTTCTATATGAGTATGAATGTGATTGGCGTGCTATGCCCATGGTGTTTGACGCTGGATGTTGGCATGATATTGGTCGGCTATGGGCTGACTCGCTATAATGTAATGGCACAGGTGTGGGGCGGTCCAAGTTGGCGGCGGTTTATCGACAAGGGTTTTGATACACTGCTCATGGCGGTATGTTTGGTAGGGTTAGCGATAGTCGTTATTCCAAAACTATTCGCCTAACACATATGCCAGTGTTATACTGGCGGTATGAAAAGCAATTCAATCATTCGACTTTACGCCGGGCTGGTCGCAGTATCGTTTGGCGTGATCCTTTTTCTTCACAATCTTCACTTCATCGAGTTCTCAGCTTGGCATGAGTTTTGGCGGGGTGTCTGGGCGGTCGGTTTATTGGTCGCTGGTGTGCTACTGATTGGTCGCCGTAGCTGGTTGTGGGGCGTCGTTCTCGCGACCTTTGGTGTGGTGAGTGGGCTTGGCGCACTACACATTGTCGACGTAAGTGTTTGGCGGGTTTTGTGGCCGACTATTGTGATCGCCCTCGGTCTCGCAGTAATAACGAGCGCGGGCGCACGTAGTAGTCGCTGGCCACGTAAGGCATCAAACCAAGACACCCTGGCGCTATTTTCTGGGAGTGAATTACGCATCAAGGATACGTACAAAGGTGGTGTTTTTTCGGCAGTGTTTGGTGACATTGATGTCGATCTTAGGCAGGCAGATATTACTGACAAAGCAGTCATCGAAGTGTTTACTTTGTGCGGTGGTATCAAATTAATTTTTCCTGACTCGGTGGTTGTCAAAGATCACACGATGAATATTTTGGGCGGCACAACAAACAAAACACAGCCCAACAAAAAAGCCAAAAAGACCATCTACGTACGAGGTGAATGTATCCTCGGCGGCATCGAGATGAAGTAGCCCAAGGCGCTTTTATTCGGTCACCTTCCTGGTAGAATTAGCACGCATTATGTGAAATAATTCTATATAGCAGGAAGGTGATTTTTTGTGCAAAAACAAGGAGGCGATACACCAGTATGAAGACAAGTATCATGCAGGGGACGGTACAAAAAATTGCCAATAGTCGCGGCGATATTGATCGGCTACAGCGCAAGAAAAATAACCTGCGGCGACTGGCGCAGACTGGCCTCGTGCCGCAGCTATTGCGGCAACGGCCCGACCGGCTGGAACTAGAATATATTGCTGGCGAGTCGATGGAACAATGGCTACACCTTGATTATACGGCGGGTTGGCGAGCAGTGGCACCACCCTTGCCACAGACTCTCGATAGACTGCGGCGTTACGCCACGCTTGAGCAGGCACTTTTGCGGGCTGGTGTATTGTACCGAGACCTTAATTTGCAGCCTCTCATATTTGCCTTGCAGGGTGCGTGGATAGTCGACCTTGAGGATGCAGAAATACAGCGAGCTGATGGTCTGTGGCGCGTCACTAGCCGGCGCGGCACGTACGAAACGATGGCACCAGAAGAGTTCACTGTTGGGTAGTAGACTGACTGCTCGTACGGCAAGCTACCGGTTCGCCATAGTCGCCCATTTGGTGTTTGCAGGGTGTCTGCCATTTTGGTCGGTACCGCAGCGTTGGCGAGCGTATCGTAATCGTCGTCCGGTAGCAATTGCTCCTCAACCTCCGGCTCCGGTTCGCCGAGTGCTGGCGGCATCGTTGCAGTGCCAATCGGCTCGTCGCCACAGCGACCCAGTGCGTTTGACGCAAGCACTTGAGCACGCCTACGCTCAGCACAAATAATAGTCAAAAACACAACGATGTAGAGAGCGCAACTTTTTGCTCACAGATGCCTTGATAGACGATGTGGCAGTAAAATGTCAACCATACAACGGGTAACTAAAGGCTAGTTATTTTTACTACAAATTAGATTATGACTGTGAGAAGATTTTTGACAAAAGTACAACAATCTAGCCACACAAATCAGCCAGCCAGGGCTTTGCAAAATCGTTGTAAAAATATCATAACCCGACAAAACTCGACCAGCCGTCAGGGTGAGTACAAAGCAGCAGATAATTATGTTGTCAATATGGCAATAAAATAGACCAGATGGTCAAGATAGTTTGGGACACCTCTTGTGTAGATTATGGTGTAGTAAAAGTGACAGCTGTTTTGCGACTAGATGTTGTGAGTGCTTTGGGCTATAATACAAGGCAAGAGCGTTTGAGTAGTTATCACCTACGACACATCGCCAGCTTGGGTTGGCGGTGTCCGCCCGCGGGAAGAAAAGCAACTTGCTGAGTAGAACCCGCCGTGAATGCAACGATAAAGCAGCCCAATAAAGTGCTGAAGGAATCACTTCTTTCGGAATCGAGATGGTACCGTCCGCTGACTCATTATCGCGGATTCTCGAAATCGAAGGAAGTGATTTTATATTGAAAGGAACCTGATGTCAGTACCAACCAATAAGCAAGAATTACTCGAAGAGATTGGTAGTGAATATGCTGACACTCCATACGATGAGCTACTCGTAAAACTTGATGGAGTGGTCACGGAGGTGTCATCGTTGGCGGGTTGCATGGTTAATGATGAGCTATACAAAATAGTTTGGGATAACACGAAATCAAATGGGTGCAGTTATACCTTTGGGCGGATAATTTATATGAATACTACGGCGCCGTTTCGGAATGCGCGAGCAAGGCTACGAAGAGGAATGGAAGAGAAGTTATGAGCAAGGTTCTGCAGCATGATCGAGTGAGCGATAAGGTGGACTCGACTCTAGTAGTAGACACAAGGACCGAGTGCGGGCACTTGATGATGCAGCAGTCGCACTACGACATAATGTACTCCTCAAGGAGGATATATGAGTGACACTCGATACCCACGCGTGACGTATCGCCGTGATACAAGCCGACCCACACCACTCAGTGATATTGAAGCGATCAGCCTAAGGCAAGTGCAGGTACAGCAAGCTGGCGATATCGATGATTCGACGTATTTGTTTATAGATATCAGTCTACTTGCTACAATAATACGAAAAGGAGGAAACCAATGAAATTTACACACGGTACTCGCCGCCGAGCGGCAGAATATGAAAGAGACTGGGCAAAGCGCTGGCAGGATGACCAGACCTTTGAAAAGTCAGTTCAGCAGCGGCCGGTTGATAACGCTTGGGTGTTTTATGATGGTCCGCCATTTTTGACTGGGACGCCGCATCATGGGCATCTATTAGTCAGTACAGTCAAAGACACCATGGGCCGCTTTCACACTATGAAAGGCCAGCGAGTGGAGCGCCGCTGGGGCTGGGATTGCCATGGTTTGCCGGCTGAAGTGTACGTCGAAAAAACGCTTGGCATTTCTCATAAAAAAGAGATTGGCACGAAGATCAGTGTGTCGGATTATGTCAAGGAATGCCGTGCGGCTATGGTGCGCACCGGCACCGAATGGGAAGACACGATTGAGCGAATCGGCCGCTGGGTTGAGTTCAAGGGTGCTTATAAAACCATGGACAATAATTACATGGAATCGGTTTGGTGGGCGTTTAAGAAGCTCTATCAGGAAGGTAAGATTTACGAAGGCGAGAAAATCCTGATCTACTGCACGAAGGATGCCACGCCGATTTCTAAGAGTGAGGTAGCGATGGAAAACAGCTACCAAATGGATACCGACCCCAGCCTGTTTGTCTATTTCAAGCTAGAAGACGAAGATGAATATTTGCTCGCCTGGACGACGACGCCGTGGACGCTGCCGGCGAATATGGTGGTGGCGATCAACCAGGATGTTGATTATTCATTGGTGAAGTATGGTGATAAGAAGTTCTATATCGCACGCGATGCGGTCACAAGAGTCATGACCGATGAAAAACATCAACCGCTTGAATATTCGATCATCAAAACGATAAAAGGCGCAGAATTGGTGGGCAAGCGATTTGAGCCGCTGTTTGAAAACCGCGGGCCAAATGCGCATAAAGTGCTGCATGCTGATTTTGTGACGACCGATGACGGTACTGGCCTGGTGCACGTTGCGCCGGCGTATGGTGAGGACGACTATGAACTATGCCGGATGCATGATGTGCCACTGCTGTCGCTGGTGGATGGCGATGGCAACTACACCGAGGGCAGGTGGCTTGGCCGTAATATCTGGGAGGTCAATAAAGAGATTGCCAAGACGCTGCTGGAGGAAGGCCGGGCACTGAAGATTGAGTATATTCGCCATGAATATCCACATTGTCACCGTTGTGGCACCAAGCTAATGTATCGCGCGCATCCGAGCTGGTTCATGGATATCCAAAGCCAGAAAAAGGAAATGCTCGAGGCAAACGAGCAGACTCATTGGACGCCAGATAATCTGCGAACTGGCCGATTCCATAATATTATTGAGCAAGCGCCGGATTGGAATCTGAGCCGTGATCGCTATTGGGCGACGCCGATCCCAGTATGGAAAGGTGTTAAGAATGACGGCACAGAAGTTGTCAAGGTAATTGGTAGTTTTGCCGAGTTTGAAAAGCTGACGGGGCGTAGGCTGGATGACTACCATCTGCCGCAGGTGATGGATGTGACGTTTGAGTGCGACGGCGTGGAAATGCGGCATATCGGTAAGGTGCTCGACTGCTGGTTTGAGTCTGGCTCGATGCCGTTTGCTCAGTTCCATTATCCGTTTGAGAACAAGGAAAAATTCGAGGCGAGCTTCCCGGCCGATTTCATCATCGAAGCGATCGACCAAACCCGTGGTTGGTTCTATAGTTTGACGGCGGTCAACGTGGCGCTATTTGGTAAATCACCGTGGAAGAATTTGATTTGCACCGGGTTTATCAACGCGGCGGACGGCAAGAAGATGAGCAAGAAGCTAAAAAATTACACCGACCCGATGGAGCTGATGGATAAAACGTCGGCTGACAGCTTCCGTTTTCTCATGCTATCTAGTCCGCTGACAAATGGCGAGAATTTTGCACTCGCGGATAAGGATGTCGTGGACGTAGCGCGCAAGCTGAGCATGGTGTGGAATATGTATGATTTCTTCACGATGTATGCCGAGGTTGATGGGTGGGAGTTTGACGGTGAACTGAAAGATCCACTGAGTGAGCTGACCAACCCGCTGGATACCTGGATTGTGTCGCGCCTGCATCAGCTAGTGGCTGAGGTGGAGCGAGGCCTTGATACTTACAGTCTGCAGGATGCCACGAAGCCGATACTGCCATTCCTCGACGATGCCTCGAACTGGTATGTCCGCCGCTCACGCCGCCGTTTTTGGAAGTCTGAGGATGATGGCGACAAAAACGACGCCTACAAGACGCTTCATTATGTCTTGGTGCGTCTGAGCTATTTGCTGGCACCATTCACGCCGTTTTTGGCCGAAGAGCTCTATCATAATTTGACAGGGGATGACCAGTCGATTCATCTCAAGGATTGGCTGCCAGCCGGCGCGGTGGATCAGCAGGTGCAAGCTGACATGGCCCGGACGCGTGAGCTGATCAATGTCGGCATTAGTCTTCGTATGAAGAAGGACGAAGCGCACAATTCGATCAAGATTCGCCAGCCCCTGCCATTTGCCAAATACACCGGGGTGCGACTGGCGCAATATTATGAGCAGATTATGGCCGAAGAGCTGAATGTCAAGCAGATCCGTTGGGTCGAGCAGGTGGTTGAACCCGAGCCGGGCAGTGTGGTTGAAGCGACCGCGGCACCGGAGCGCTGGATTGAGCTCAGTAAACAACTGACCCCCGAGCTGAGGCGTGAAGGCCTGATGCGCGAAGTAATTCGTCATGTGCAGAGTGCGCGCAAACAAGCAGGGCTGCAGGTGGATGATCGGATCACTCTACAGCTGGCGACTACTGACCAGCAGCTTGACCAGGCGATCGCCGAACATGCCGAGACGATCGCTGCTGAGACGCTGGCGACGCTGGGTCAGGCGTCGGGCCACCAGTCAACTGTCTCCATCGATGGTGCCCAGCTGGTGATTACTCTCCAGATCGCCTGATTTTCTATTTTGTAAGCACAGACACTTTGCTGAGCCTGCCCAACTTGGTACCATAGGGACATGATTACGAAAGCAATTATCCCTGTGGCAGGTTGGGGATCGCGCCGCCTGCCTATCACCAAAGCAATCGAGAAATGTATGCTACCAATTGGGAATCGGCCGCTGGTTGATTATGTCGTGCAAGATTGTTTGCAAGCCGGCATCAGCGAGCTAATATTTATCGTAGGTGAGCAGAGCGAGCAGCTGCAGAATTATTATCGGAGTAATATCACGCTGAACGACTATCTTCGCCGCAAAGGCAAGATGGATCTCCTCGATATGGTGGCGCCAATTACTGCGACGCTTCATTTTGTGACCCAGCCAAGCTACGGCAAATACGGTACTGCGGTACCGGTGGCGCTTGCGGCAGACTATCTGCAGGACGGTGAATCAGCAGTGGTGTTGATGGGCGACGACTTTATTTATAATGCTGACGGCTCCAGTGAAGTGGCTCGTCTGATCAAGGCGACGCCAGAGGGAAGCTGTAGCCTATTGGCTGCCTCAGTCGACCCGAGCGAGGTGTCGCGCTATGGAGTGATCGCGATGAATCAGCAAGGCGACTACCAGCAAATTATCGAGAAGCCACAGCCCGATGCGGCGCCGAGTAACCTGATCAATATTAGTAAATATATTCTGACCAAACAGGTGATCGCCATGTGCCGGACGCTTGAGCCATCGCCGCGGGGCGAGTACGAACTGCCAGATGCTATCAATCGCTATGTTGGCGATGGCGGCATCGTCAAGGTGGTGCCGGCAGTCGGTGAGTACTTGGATGGCGGCACGTTGGCGGGCTGGCTCCACGCGAATCAGGTAGTGTGCGGCCATGCCGGCTGATTATTGCCAGAAAATGTCGTATCTGATATAATCGCCTACTAGGTTAATATAACGAGTAAGGAATGAAATGAAAGCAGTCGTAAAGATCTCTGGCACGCAATATGTTGTCAGCGAAAAAGAGTCCCTCTTGGTGGATCTCCTCCCTGAAGGCACAAAAGAACTCGCCCTCGACGCACTTCTAGTGATTGATGGTGATAACACAAAAGTTGGGACGCCAACGGTAAAAGGCATCGTCGTCAAGGCAAAGGTGGTTGAGCCAGAGGTCAAGGGCGATAAGCTTCGCGTGATTCGCTACAAGAGTAAAAAGCGGGTTCACAAAGAGACTGGCCATCGCCAGAAATATACCAAGCTTGAGATTGTCTCGATTGCCTAAGCCTCCTCGGCTGGCGCGAAGCCAGGGGAGCTGTTGAGAGAAGTCGGGCTGTACCGCCACCCGTAAAATGCATCGGGTGGCGTTTTTTTATTGGCCAAATATGATAAAATAAATAGTGACAAAGTAAAGGAGCTTCGTTATGCCAAAAAAAGAAACATCAACCGCTAAGGCCGCATCATCAGCCAAGAAGTCACGCAAGGCTCCTACCAAAAAGACGCTGCAAGAGGTTCGCGACTTGCTCTCGTCGGGTACGCTCTCGGCCGATCAATTGACGGCATTGCAGCAGGATATTCAAGCGGTGGCGACTGTTCAGCAGCACTCGCCGGCTGAGCAGCCGGTCGGACCACCTGATTGGATCAGCCTGTTTCGCTCGACCAACTTGCTATTCCACCTGGGAGGTATGCTGCTATTCGGGGCGATTTATGTGCTGATCTATCAACTTTTCTCGGATATCATGATCAGCAAAGATGCTATTGCCACTTCGTCGTGGGTGGGTATGGCGATCGGCCTGGTTTTCTGGGCAGTCGTCTATATGCAGCGGCGTGCGCAGGCTGATACCGAGGCAGCACCGACCGGTGTGGTCGACGGGATGCAGCAAGCACTGACATTTACTGGTTCATTGTTGGTGATTGGCGGATGTTTTGGTCTGATGGTGGCGATTAGCCTGAATAATCTACGGCTCGGGAGCCTCGTGCTCACTCAGGCGATGTTCTTGCTGGTGACAGGTGGTGTTGCAGCGATTGCGGCGCTGATCCACTGGTTGGCGAGCCGTTTGCTACGGAGTAATTTCTTACTCTATATTATGACAGGCCTGCTGGCGGGGGCGATGACGCTAGTGCTGATGGCGCCGATAGCTGCTTATGCGACGACGAGTGAGGTACCGCCATTCTTCGTTGATATCTTTTTCTTGGTGGCGACTTCGTTTGGTGTACTGGTCGCTGGGCTGATGCGCCTGGTGAATCGCCTGATGCCGGGGCGAGTGGTGCCACAGCTGCTCGATGAGCCAGCGTTGCTGTATAGCTTTTTTGTAGCTTTCTTCTTCTCCCTTAATGTTAGCAAATACCCAGTCTGGTGGTATGGACTACTGCTGGCTAGCCAGGCGCTGCTATTATGGTATGGCTCGACTCACCGCCGGATGCACTTAGTCAATATAAGCGCAGGGGTAGTCGCGCTGACACTGGTGCATGCGACCTTTCGCTACGGTATGGGCTTCGGTATTGGGGCCTGCCTGGCGCTCTCGTCGCTGATTATTTTGGTGACTGCCGTTGCTGTCAAAGTAGCGTATCAGCGCTCATATACGCATCGGCTGAAAGAAGGGAAGGCCTAGCTATGGCGAAAAAACGCACATCGACAACACCGGCACCATCGTCTCGACAGACTGGTCGCCTGATCATCCTCTTTGGTATACCAGTGACTATTCTGTTGATAGCGTTCTTGCTGATGAGCGTGTCGCGCTGGCTGGCCAGGCCCCAGCACGACTTTGTCTACCGGGTGTGTCGTAATTATCTGACATACGACTGTCGCCTGTACCGCTATGATGTGAAGCATGATACCTCGCGAAAGATTAGCCAACAAGAGTTTGCTCAGTATAAAATCAATAAACAGCCAAAGTCGGCTGACGGCTACTGGATCTCTGATGCTGGTCGCTGGCAATCTGCGTCGAACAAATACGAGTGGCGCTGGTATATCAGATCTGGCATTATCGCCAAGCCATTGCCGGCATTGAAGGATGATCGTGCGCCTGAGGACAGCAGTAACTCCAATTACAAAATAATCGGCTGGATTGACTGACGACATGGACGATAAATCTATTCATGCGCCGCAGGAACCGCCGTCACCACAGGGTGCTCGTTCGGCCGATGTCTCGCTAGTCGGTGCCAAAGCCTGGTGGCTAGGCGCGCTGGCACCGGTGCTGCTAGGGCTTATCTCGATTAGCGCGGTTGTCACTCCCTGGGAGCATGTGGCGGTACTGTGCCGAGTGTTCGGCGCGGTGAGTTTGCTTGGTGCTATTGTTTCGTGGACGGTTCTCTGGGTCAGCGTGCGGACGCCTGAGCAGCCCGGCTCACCTCGTAGAGACTGGCAGCAGGCGTGGGCCGTTGCTGGTGGCTTGTTTGTGACGCTTGGCGCGATGCTGATCGTTGGTGGCCATCCTGTGATGGCGATACCTATTTTTGCGATATTCTTGATGCTAGGACAGGCAATCGATGTATGGATTTTTCTATGGATGAGTATCAGCCTGGTGGTCGCGGCGGCCCTGACAGCAGGATTCTATCAACTGACAAAGAATACTGCACTGCTCTATACGGCAGTCGTCTCATTATCGTGGGCAGCCTTGTTTGTGGTCATACAGCTGAGCCTCACCCTCTTCATGCCAATTATGCTGATTATGTATGTGCTAGCGTTTATCGTGTTTGGCCTGGTGCGGGGTGGTGGCTTTTGGCTGATCCGCCGCCACCAGCAAAAGCTACTAGCTCGTCATCTTGCCTGAGTGTTTTTGGCTGATTACTACCTCGCTATCCGCCTGCTGTGTGGTACAATAAGGTAAGCAGAAGGGGATTTATGACAAATATTATTGCGGTTACCAATCAAAAAGGTGGTGTTGGCAAAACGACAACTAGTGTCAACGTGGCCTATTTTTTAGCCAAAAGTGGCAAGAAAGTTTTGCTGATCGACCTTGATCCCCAGGGCAATGCGACCAGTGGTCTTGGGATTGATAAGCAGTCGCTCGAGATCACCATGGCCGAGGTGATGACGCGCCGAGCCAAGTTGAAGCGGGCTATCCAATCAACTGAGTACAAAAACCTCTCTCTGGCACCGTCGACGCCGCATCTCGCCAATACCGAGGTGGAGCTGGCACAAGCTGAGGGGCGGTTTGTCCGCCTGCGCGAGGCTCTCGCAGAACTCAAAGGTTACGACTATGTATTGATCGACAGCCCGCCAAGCTTGAGTTTGCTGACAGTGAATGGGCTGATCGCGGCACAGCATGTATTACTGCCGGTCCAGGCGGAGTTTTATGCGCTGGAGGGGCTCGGACAGCTGCTCGAAACGATGAAGCTGATCCGCAAAGGTCTCAATCCAAAACTTGATTTGCTTGGTGTGCTCCTGACTATGGTCAATCCACGGACGACACTGTCGACGCAGGTGCATGATGAAATTAAGAAGCACTTCCCAGATAAGACGTTCCGGACAACTATCCCGCGTAACGTCCGCTTGGCTGAGGCCCCGAGCCATGGTGTACCAGTCGGCGTGTACGACCGCTTCTCTAAGGGGTCGCGAGCATATAAGGCCTTGACCAAAGAGCTCGAAGAAAGGATCAGCGGATGAAGAAAAAAGGCCTCGGGCGGAGTTTTGACTCGCTAATACCGACCAACTTGCTTGACGAAACGTTTGATCCGACCGCCAAGCAGGATGACCAAGTCTCGCGCCTACGCCAGCTGCCAATCGATCAGGTTGAGCCAGACAAAGACCAACCGCGCCGCTTCTTTGATGAAGAGGCGCTGCGTGAACTGGCGGCTTCGGTCGCAGCACATGGCGTGGTGCAGCCGATCGTGGTGACCCCACAGTCAGATGATCGCTATGTCATCGTGGCGGGGGAGCGGCGCTGGCGGGCGGCTCGACTGGCGGGTCTAGCCGATATTCCCTGTATTGTTCGCAGCCTGAGTGGTCAGCACCGGCTTGAGGTGTCGCTGATCGAGAATCTGCAGCGGCGCGACCTCAACGCCCTAGAGACCGCGACCGCCTACCTTAAGCTACGTGACCAGTTCAATATGACGCTCGAGCAGATCGGGCGACGAGTTGGCGGCAAATCTGTCAGTGCTGTCAGCAATACGCTACGACTGCTGAAGCTGCCAAAGGTTGTCCAGCAAGCACTGTACGACGGCAAGCTCTCGGAGGGGCAGGCACGGCCATTGGTCGGTTTGCCACATGAAGTCGCTGAAGAGCTGATGACCAAAGCGATTAGCCATGAGTGGAGTGTTCGGCGGATTGAGCAGGCGATATCGCTGTGGAAGCAGGCGCAGGCGCAGTCGGCTGCAGCTGCTCGTGTTATCCCTGAACAGCCACACACCGAGGCGGTTGAGCGGCTCACCAGCCGGTTTCAGGCGCCAATCAAGATTCGTACCAATACGCGCGGTGCTGGACAAATAATTATTCCATTTAAAGATGACGATGATTTTGACCGTATCCAGCGCCTACTTGACTAAGTGTTGTTGAACAATTAAAATGTTCGGACTTTGGTGAAGGGGAAGATCCGTACACTGACTGGCCCGACCACGTCAAACAGGGGGATATTGCCCATGCAGTTGCGAGAGTCACAGGAGTACCCGCCCTGGCGATGATCGCCCATGACGAAGAGTGTCCCATCGCTGACCACTGTGTCGACATCGCCAGATGTTGGCTGGCTTGGTTCATTGTGGTTCACGCCGGTGTCTGGGTTGAAGCCGTGTGGCTGCTCTTTGCTGTAGACGGTGACGCGGCCGTTTTTGACAGTGACGCGCTCGCCGGCGAAGGCGACGACTCGCTTGACAATATATTCATCGCGACCTAGTGAGGGGTTAAAGTTGGGGTTTTTGAACACGATAATCTGGCCGCGCTGAGGAACGTATGGCTTATTTTGTAGCTGGGCGACAGTGACCGGGAGGCGATTGACGATCAAACGATCGCCGGTATACATAGTCGGCTCCATGCTCGGCCCATCAACGTTAAAGCTGCGAAAGATAAAGGCATTAATCAGCAATGTACCGATAATAACTCCGGCAACAAATGTAATCAGCCCGAACCCGTCTCGCAGGCGAGGGTGTCGGTCGATAAAGCGAGCGTCCATCTCGTCCATTATACATGCTCGCGAGGCAAAAAACAAAAGCATCATTCGGGCTGAGCGTGGTATAATGGATTGATAGTGAGACCACAGCGTAAACAATCAATGGATGGCTTTGTTCCAAGGCAGTCGCAGGATGCGTCATTGCGTCAGATGGGGAGCCCGTCGCGGCCACGTCTCGGTCGCCAATCGGCGGCGCCATCGGCGAGACGCGCGGCATCACGGCAGCAAGCACCGAGGCTTCAGTCGCCATCGGTACCCTCGCAGTCGGCTCGCCGCGTCACATCACCTTCGCCGACTTCTCGGGCAGTGGGGCTGACGCCTGATATGAACGATATCAGCGATTCACTGCGCGAAATTGATGCAGCTGAGCGCCGCGTGCCGCGCTGGCGAGGCAAGCGAGCTGGCAAAAAACGCCTGACCAAACGTCGGGTTATGCTGATTATCGCCCTCATTGTGGGGCTGGTCGCCGGCTTTTTCATTTATAAAGCGCTAGCCAACGCTCATAAAATATTTGGCAATGGTAATCTCCTTGGCTTGTTCCAGCAAAAGGAGCTGCAAATGGACCGTTATGGCCGCAGCAATGTGCTAGTCCTTGGTACGACTGACGACGACCCAAATCATCCAGGCGGCACTTTGACCGACTCGATCATGGTGCTCAGTGTCGATCAAAAGAAAAAGGATGCGTATATGTTCAGTGTACCGCGTGATCTTTACGTCAAGTATGGCCGCTCCTGCAACTCGGGCTACGCCGGCAAGATTAATGAATACTTCTTTTGTGTCGATGAGGGCAAGAGCGAAGAGGCAGAGAAGCGTCGGATGACCGGCATACGGCAATTTATTGGTAATATTTTTGGTATGGATCTGCAGTACGTGGTGCATGTGAACACCACTGTCATCCGCGATGCAGTGAACGCAGTCGGCGGCGTGACCGTCAATGTCCAAAGCCGTGACCCACGGGGAGTGCTCGATGGCAGCGTCGACTGGATGTGCCGAGCCAAAGAGCTGACTCAGCAGCAGCGCCGCGAGCGTTGCCCGACTGGCCATTATATTCACTTCAAGAATGGGCCGAACCAGATGGATGGCGACAAAGCCATGTGGTTCTCGCGTGCCCGCGGTTTGGCGCCGCCGACCTATGGCTTGGAGCAATCTAACTTTGACCGCGAGAAAAACCAGCAGCTTGTATTGACGGCATTGAAGAGCAAAGCGACCTCAGCTGGCACTCTGACTGACTTTGGCAAGGTGTCCTCGCTGATGGATGCACTTGGCAATAATTTGCGAACCAATTTTGATTCAGCCGAAATTCGCACAGTGATGAAGCTAGCCTCTGAGGTGAAAGAGAGTAGCATTCACCGCCTCAGCTTCGTTGAAGAGAACAACACACTGATGGTGACAGGCAGTGTCGCCGGAGCAGGTAGTATCGTCGAGCCGGCAGCCGGCCTGTATAACTACACAAAGATCCAGGCGTATATCAAGAGCGAGCTGTATGCGACACCGGTCTCTAAAGAAAAGGCAAAGGTTATCGTCTTGAACGGTAGCGGTAAGGCTGGTGCCGCCCAGACAGTCGCTGATAATCTGGCAGATGAGGGTATGCAGATCGTCCAGGTCGGCAATGCCGCCTCGCGCCAGACAGGTAGCTCGGTGGTGTATCGGCTCGGCTCTGAGCAAGAGAAGACGGCCACCGCCAGTAAACTATCGCAGCTGTATGGCGGCGTCAAACAGGGGCCACCACCATTTACTGTCACTACCAAGGCTGATTTCGTGGTGGTAATTGGTTCAACCAGCCGATAGTTTGGTATAATAAAAGGCAATGGCTATGGAATTCTTGAAGTCGGCACGGCAAAAGACAGCGGTCAGCGAGGTCACCTATTATGCGCTCAATGTGGCCTTGGCAGTCGTCTTGTTTGCGATTGCGCGGATGAAATATCCGGCGGTAGCAATTGTCTTGGTGCTGCTGAGTAAATGGCGAGCTCTGGCAGTGCGGCCACGGTTTTGGTGGACAAATATCCAAGCAAATATGGTAGATATTATTGTCGGCCTCAGTGTGGTCGCCCTGATGTATGGGCCACAAGTGACTGAGCTGGTGCAGATCGGTTTGACGGTGTTTTATGCAGTGTGGCTGTTATTTCTCAAACCGATGTCAAAGCGCTGGCAGATGATGACTCAGTCGGCGATTGCGATTGTCTTGGGGGTGACTGCGCTGCTCTCGGTGTCGTATGAGTGGCCACCGGTCTTGGTCGTGCTATTGGCGTTGGTCATTGGCTACAGCGTGGCGCGCCACTTTTTGTCGACCTATGACGAAGAGCAAATCACCCTGCTGAGTATGATTTGGGGTGTTGTGTGCGCCGAAGCTGTGTGGCTGGGGCATTATTGGACCTTTAGCTATCCAGTTTTCGGTATACCTGCCTTGCGTATCCCCCAAATGACGATTATTATATTTCTTCTATCATTTTTGGCAGGGCGAGTGTATCGCTCGTGGAAGAAGCATAATACAGTTCTTGCTTCAGACGTTATCGCTCCGGCGCTTCTTGTCGGTATCTTGACGATCATGATGTTGCTACAGTTTAACTCCGTTGCTATATAGATAAACATAACAAGCCAAAGGAGTCTCCTATGGACCAACAACCTTCGTCTCAGCAGCTGGCGGCCGAATCGCCCGCTGAGACTCCACAACCACCAGCGCACCCACCGACTGATTCATATAGCCCGGCGCCACAGTCGCGTGGTGGCCGTCGAGCCCTGGCGATCTGTGGGGTAGTCATCGTGGTGGTGGCGAGCTCGCTGGGGGCGGGAGCGTTTGGTGCCTGGCTAGCTCAGCAGAAATCATCACCACTTACGAATCAAAAAGATGGCAATAGCGTCGTCTCAAACGGCGAGGTAGACGTCTCGCAGGTAGTCAACCGGGTATCGCCGAGTGTCGTATCTATTACAACACAAACGACCGGTAGCAGCCGCTACGGTCGGCGTCAGGTGCAGTCTGCTGGCACCGGTATTATTATCAGCGCCAATGGCTATGTGATGACCAACAAGCACGTGGTCGGCAAGGCACAGCGGTTGCAGATCACCAAAAGTGACGGCACGCAGTATAGTCACGTCAAATTGGTCGGCGCTGACCCGCTGAATGATGTGGCATTCCTGAAAATCGAGGGCGCTAAAGATTTGGTGCCGGCTCAGCTGGGTGATTCGGGCACTACCCGGGTCGGCCAGCAGGTGATCGCTATCGGCAACTCGCTTGGTCGCTATCAAAACACGGTCACCAGCGGCGTGATCTCTGGTAAAGGTCGGCCGGTGCAAGCAGCCAGCGACAACAATAAGGTTGAGAGTTTGATTGACCTCCTGCAGACAGACGCTGCGATTAACCCTGGCAACTCCGGCGGGCCGCTGCTCAATGTAGCTGGGCAGGTGATCGGTATCAATACGGCAGTCGTCTCGGAGGCGCAGAGTGTCGGCTTTGCGATCCCGATCAACGCCACCAAGGGTTTGGTGCGGAGCGTGCTCGAGACTGGCAAAGTTCAGAAAGGTTATGTTGGCGTGTATTTTACTGATATCACGCCAGATATTCGGGTGGCCCAGCGGCTGCCAGTCAGTAACGGGGCGCTTATTAGTAGAGACAGGGCTTCCTCAGACTCTGACGAAGATGATGAGACGACAAGTGGTTCTCGCCGCAGTCACGCCGCGGTCGAGCCGGGTAGCCCAGCAGACAAGGCCGGCCTACGCGAAGGAGATATCATCACAAAGGTGAATGACAAAAAAGTTGGTGAGCAAGGGGGCTTTGGCAGTTTGATATCAGAATTTCGGCCAGGTGAGACGGTGTCGCTGACCGTACTGCGCCAGGGCAAGGAGCAGAAGGTCTCGCTCACGCTGTCTGAATACAAGCAGTCTGCAGACGCAGCGCAATGATATAGTGCGCGGTGGTGATATGCTGTAGCCTATGAGCTGCCGCTTCGGTGATGATAGCTTGGTGCTGGGTGGGGTCGGCCTCAAGCAGTAGCAGGCCGCCTGGCGCCAAATGGTGCGGTGTTTGGCCAATCAGCTGCCGTATGAGGCGTAGCCCGCCTTCTTCGGCATAGAGCGCCTGTGCTGGCTCGTGGCGGAGTTCTGGTGAAGTGTCGGTCCAAGATCGGTCGACATACGGCAGATTCGCAATGATGTAGTCGACCGGCTCTAGCTGCTTGCTCAGCAGTGATTGCCGCACGAAGCTGATATCGAGATGAACCTCACCGTGGCTGGCCTGTAGTAGTGCGGCGTTTTTTTGGGCAATTCGCAGGGCCTGCGGGCTACTATCAGACAAAATTACGCGAAAATTTGGCCGCTCCAGGGCGATCGTGATCCCCAAACAACCAGAGCCTGTCCCGACATCGATCAGCGTTCGCGGCGCGATCTCACCAGCAGTCAGCTCCAGCAGGAGCGACACCATCGCCTCAGACTCTGGCCGCGGGATGAGCACATCCGGTGAGACGACAAACTGGCGGCCATAAAATTCCTTCACGCCGAGGATATAAGCTAAGGGTACACGGTCGAGTCGGAGGCTCAACCGCGCCGCAGCGATATCTAGTCGCCGTGGGTCGATCTCCTCTTCTAGGTGGGCGTGGAGATAGGTGCGAGATTTACGTAGTGTCTGGGCTAGGAGCAGCTCTGCGTCGAGCCGCGCCGAATCGACCCCAGCATCCTTGAGCTGCGCGGTCGCCTGCCGTAACCAGGCGGTGATAGTTGACTTTTCTTGCATTCTATTATAGATTATACACTATACACAAGCGGAAAGGAAACTACGTATGGAACAGCTGCCACAATCAGAGGAACCGAAACCGAACGAATCGAGCCTGGCCTTTATGAAGCAGCCTGAGGAGCGAGCCGCCAAAGAGCTATCGACTGCCGAGAAGATGCATGCAGCCTTTGCCTTTGGTGAGCTGGTCGACGCGCTGCTGCAGCGTTTTAAACCATACGTCGAGCATGACGGTGACTATGCCCACCTTTTGCTATGGGTACCTGCGAGTGGTCCTCGCCAGCCACGCTTGGAGGTGAAGATAATGTCAGAAGAGCAGGCGCCACACGACCCGCACAAAAAGCACCACGCAGTGACCGAGAAGTTTGTTTCTATTCTCACTCATGGCTTGACTAACCAACCGCGTGACACGCACCAATACTCGCGGCGCTCTGACGAAGCGGTCCACCGCCGTGATACAAGTAGCCGGCCGGTGAGGCTTCATTTTGAGGAAGGGGTAGACATAGCTACAGTACTTGCGGTAGCGAAAGCATTTCATGAAAATGAGCAAAAGAACATCAAGCTAGAAGAAGAGACGGGGCAAAACAGTCTACCGGTCGACTGTGAAGAAGTCACCGGCTTAGCCCAATTGCTTGCCCAGGCGAGGCCATGACGCGAAAGGCCTGAGCCAGCTGGATTGACTTTTCTGATGTATATAGTATATATTAAGTGAACTACCACTAACTCTCATAATGTAAAGGAGTATTCTATGGAGCTATCAAGACATAAACGACCTGGGGGGGGGTGAAAAGCGACCAAACGACTACCTTGCTGATGGTCCGCTTTATTTCGCTGAATCGGTAGAAAATCGAAGAGAATTGACGACCGCCGAAAAGAAGGAGGCTGTGTGTAAATTCTCTTCACTCGTGGAAGAGTTGTTGCTTCGGTTTGCTGATAATGTGCGTCTTTATGACGGTACTCTTATATCCGGGCAAAAAGAAGCAAAAGTTTGTCTGTATGCGCCATTGGGGTGTGATGGCGAACGAGTTTGTGTGAGTGTTGGTTCATTGTCGAGAAAGGATGGAACCACCGGTCAGTATATATACCTGGGCGATGATAGATATGATAAACATCAATATTATGTGGATAGTAGGTGTGGCTCAAGTGACGAGGTGTTGCGCTATGATAGACTTAGTCCGACACCCATAAAAGGCCGAAACATACTGTCTGCTCATCAAGAAATATCTCAGGAAAAGATTTTGGAGAACCTTTGTGATGCGTATAATGAGCTAGAAAATCAAAAACTAGAAAGAGAACTAGGGATAAATGATCAACCAGTTAGCCCAGACGAGATTAATGAATTGGCAGCTGCACTCATGGAACATGCAGAGCATATATCTTCGTGGTATGAATAATATGACAAATTATTGGCTGAGCTGAGCTTGTCTATGTAGCCACATTCTTCGCCTTCAGTTCGCGCTCATAGCGCTGCAGCTGGTCGATCAAGTCGTCGATATCCCCGTTTAGGCAGGCGGGGATATTGCTGCGGCTGTAGTGGATCCGGTGGTCGGTGATACGGTCTTGTGGGAAGTTGTAGGTGCGGATCTTTTCGGAGCGGTCACCAGTGCCGACTAGTGAGCGTCGCTCGGCGGTCAGTTTGGCATTTTCTTCATCGATTTTGATCTGTAGCAGGCGGCTACGCAGCACCTTCATAGCTTTCTCTTTGTTCTTTATCTGGGATTTTTCGTCTTGGTTGGTGACGACCAGGCCGCTTGGCAGGTGAGTGATCCGCACGGCTGAGTCGGTCGTATTGACGCTCTGTCCACCGTGGCCACTGGAGCGGTAGATGTCGATACGGAGGTCATTGGGATTGATGGTAATGTCTGTCTCTTCCGCTTCGGGCAAGACTGCTACTGTGGCGGTGCTGGTGTGGATGCGTCCCTGGCTCTCGGTAACGGGCACGCGCTGGACGCGGTGTACACCGCCCTCAAACTTCAGCTGGGCATATGGTGCATCACCCTTGACCATAAAGATGACTTCTTTGTAGCCACCCGAGTCATTCGCCGACTCGCTGATCAGCTCTGTCTTGTAGTGGTGAGCCTCGCACCAGCGTAGGTACATGCGGTAGAGTTCGGCGGCGAAGAGCGACGCCTCATCGCCGCCAGCGCCAGCCCGGATTTCCATGATGATATCTTTGTCGTCATTGGGGTCTTTGGGAGTGAGGAGGATGAATAATTCTTCTTCTAACTCTGCCAGGCGGGCTTCTGTCTCGGTGACTTCTGCCTTAGCGAGCTCTGCCAGCTCATCACCGCCGGTCGCGAGCTGCTTTGCCTCGGTCAGCTGCTGCTCTAGTCGCTGCCGTTCTTCACCCTTGGCGATGAGCAGCTCCAGCTCGGTGAAGCGCTTGTTTTTGGCTGTGAAATCTGCTGAGCTGTACGCATCAGGCCGTGCCAAAAAATCAGCTAGCTGTGCCCGCTCAGCGTGCAGGCTATCAAGATCAAGAAAAATACTCGCCATAGCTACAAATTATAGCACAGACTGGTCTAAGCCCGGGAGTGCTCATGCCGGGCTCTACAAAGAGCTCCCATGCAGGCGGCTATTGACAGAGGTAGATAGAGAGGATATGATAAGACTAATACTAAATATAAATAAACAAAATTTACCACTAATTCAGATAAAGTATAACGTATAGGGGGTCTATGCAAGAGAGAGGAAGTAGTATAGCAGGTGAGCGTATCAATACGATCGCACCAGCGCTGGCAAACCCAGAGTTGCTCACCAAAGAAGAGCAGTGCCAGGCGGCTGATGAGTTCGCGGTGGCGGTACGTCACCTATTTGACCGGTGTGATAACAATGAGAAGAAAGCGCAGCGCTGGCCGGCAGGTGCCTCTGGGGATTCCAGTGAGACCAGCTTATTTCGCAAGCAATCAGATTCGCTTTATCTAGATAGTGGCCCGCTCGGAGATGGATCTGAGATCAGCGTGATGGCGGGATATCTAAAGAACGATAGTTCATCGTCCCTTGTCGTGCTGACTGTTGAGATGATAAACGCTCAGGGGCGCCGCCAGGAGGGCGTACGCTATGAGCTGAAAGACAGTAATGACCCCGACAGGGTAGTGCAACGGTATAATTTATCTGGATCCGCCTATCCGCCGCGTCGGTCTTCTTCTGAAGTGCCAGTGACCACGTTCAACTTTGATAGATCTGACCACCAGCCAACACCGGTTGGTCAAGAGGAAGTCACCAAGCTGAGTTCATTACTCGAGGGTCTTCAGTTCAGCCTTGAGCAACCAGCATAGGCCGGGCCTGCGTATCCTATGTGGGGTGGTTGCCTCCAATTTTTCGAGGTGGTCCACAGAAGACAGCCCTCATTGTATAAAAGAAAAGCGCCGCTGATGTGTAATGAGCGGCGCTTGGTTTCTTTCGAGGCGAGGCTGAGCGAGACAAAGGGTGGATTAGGCAGCCTTTTTGATGTCGTCATCGTCAGCGGCAGTTGCCTGTTGAATCTTGGCTACGGCGGCAGCGTTGCGTTTTTTGGCTTTGTTCGCTAGTGCAGCTTTGCGTGCCTTGGCAGCAGCTTGGCGTGCCTTGAAGCGGTCGACCCGACCTTCGGTGTCGATAATCTTTTCTTCGCCGGTGAAGAATGGGTGTGACGCACTAGAAATATGCACCTTGACAAGCGGATAGGTCTTGCCATCTTCCCAAACGATAGTATCTGTGGTGTGTGCCGTTGACTGTGTCAAAAAGGCGAAGCCCGCTTGATCGTCGCTAAATACGACCGGGCGATAGTTTTGTGGGTGAATACTGCTTTTCATAACTGTCATATTCTACCAGAGATACGCCCCCAGTGCAAACGGTATCGAGAAGAGGGGTGCGGCCGAGTCTTTTGTGTAATTCGCCTGGCTGTGGTATAATCGCCAGCGTAAGTAATTTTAATGACACAATCTGTCTAGCACTCCAAACCCGCTAGCAGATGAGGCACAAGGAGAAACGCGATGTCTGTAGCAGTAGACATTAAGGCTTTGCTGGAGGCCGGTGTCCATTTTGGGCACAAAACCAGTCGGTGGCACCCAAAGATGGCGCCATACATTCATTCGAAGCGGCAGAATAGCCATATTATCGATTTGACCAAGACGGTAGCGGCGCTTGATCAGGCGTTGCCAGAGCTTACCAAGATCGCGGCGAGTGGCAAAAAGGTGCTGTTCGTCGGTACCAAAAAGCAGGCTAAGGATGTAGTTCGTCAGACTGCAGAACAGATCGGCCAACCGTACGTCGTCGAGCGATGGATCGGCGGTATGCTGACAAACAGCGCGACGATCACGCAGCAGATCAAAAAGCTGAAAAATCTTGAGAAGCGGATGGCCAATGGCGACCTCGAAAAGCGCTACAACAAGCTAGAGGTACAGCGGTTCCAAGAAGAGATCGATAGCCTCAACATCAAATACGGTGGCATTAAGGATCTGATGGGTAAGCCAGGTGCGGTCGTGGTGGTCGATGCATTGGTCGATGCGAACGCGCTGCGAGAAGCGAAGACGCTGGGGATTCCAGTCTTTGCGATCGTCGACACCAATGTAGACCCGACTGGTATTGACTATGTGGTCCCTGGCAATGACGATGCGATCAAGGGGTTAGCGCTGCTGCTTCACTACTTTGCTGCCGCTGTCGCCGAGGGTGCCGGTACCGTCAAAACAGCCCAAAAACCAGCTGCACAGGAGGAGAAATAATTATGAGCGTATCAGTCGACGATATCAAAAAACTACGAGAGATAACTGGTGTCGGCCTGACAGATGCCAAGAAGGCGCTGGTAGAAGCAGATGGTGATTTCGATAAGGCCCTCGCGGCGATGCGCCAAAAGGGATTGACCAAAGCTGAGAAAAAGAGCGACCGCGAGGCTCGTGAGGGGCTGATCGAGAGCTATGTCCACTCGGGCCGGATCGGTGTGGTGGTCGAGGTGAACTGCGAGACTGACTTCGTGGCTCGCTTGGCAGATTTTAAGACATTGGCGCACGAGGTCGCAATGCAGATCGCGGCGATGAGCCCGAAGTACGTCAGCGAGGCGGATATTCCAGCTGAGGAAATTGAGCGAGTCAAGACCGAGCTGCTAGCAAGCGATGCCCTGGCAGATAAACCAGCTGAGATGCGCCAGAAGATTGTCGAGGGGCAGTTGAAGAAACACTTCGCTGAGCAAGTGCTGCTCACCCAGGCATATATCTTAGACGATAGCCAGACAGTCGAAGATCATATCAAGGCAGCGATCGCCAAATTGGGCGAAAATATCATCGTCCGTCAATTCAAGCGAATTGAGCTAGGCGTCAGCGAATAATAGAGAAGGTCTTTGCAGCATGAATGAGACTGTACCAGCCGGCCCGGCGGATGGTTACTATGGCGGCGAATTGTCTCATGGCGACGGCTACGATGCGCCTCCTGTCTTACAGGAGATCGACGAATTTGAAGCTCGTGTGCAGGCGCTCCCGCCCAGCCCCAATACTATTCGCTTTTGCCTTGACTGGCTGAGCGAGCTACCGGGTGAGTCGATGCATACATACGAGAGTAATCGCCGCGATGCTATCCAGCTGACTGGGCTGTTTGGTACACTACGTGAGTTGATCCATGAGCGCCGGCCTGAGGTTCATGAGGTGATCACGGCGATGGTCGACTATTATGACGATGCGGCGCATGACCCTCGGCACTTGCAGGAGATGGTCAATCGGTTGGCCGGGGAGGCGACGACCTATCTTCATGAGGGGCTGGTATTTGACCTGGAGCGCTACGATGCATTGACGAAGGGCGGGTTTGTCGAGAGCGCGGTCATGCCGGATGAGCAGGCGATTGACGTCTTGCGGCGCTTGCAGCGCAACACGCGGCCGGTTGACTGCAGTCGGCCGCCAGTCTTGCAGGACGAACATGCGAACCAGCGCCTGGAGTGGCTGGCTGGTGCGCCGGATAGCCAGCAGCGCCACGCACGTCTCCAAACGGCGACGGATTATTGCAATGACAGGCTGATGCATGCGTACGAAGGTGGCGCAGATACTCAGCCTGGCGAGGAGTGTGGCGTTCGCGCTGACCTACTGCGAGAGATCGCCTGGGTCGAAACCAAGCAGTTTGAGTATTTGCAGCAGCTGGCTGGGGAAGATCAAATTCGCTTGGCGAAGCAGCCGCTGTATCAATCGATCTTGTTGATGCATGATTTGACACACAATTACCAGTTTGACAGGCGGGAATGGCAGGCCTTTCTCGACCGGCTCATCCAACAGGGTGACCACGCGGCCCGCCAGATGGTGTTTGACCGAGTGATTGCACAGGTGCAGCAGTGCGCGGCAGATTACCATGATCAGCCGGGCCGCAAAGATCGGCTGTGGTCTGGGGTGACAGGGCGACTACTTGATTTGTACTCGCTTCGGCCAGCCAAGACTGCTGCCGGCCAGGCTACCAGTCGATCGGCTCGCTAGCCGATGAGCGTACACCCTAGGTAGTCGTCGAGATGACCAGGCAGTTATCTCGCCTATGGCGGGTATCGGTGGTCGTCAGGATAAACTGGTGCTGCTGGATAGCTTCTTGCAGGAGCTGCTCCCGGCGTGCATCAAGTTCTGAGAATACATCATCCATCAGGATAAGTGGCCGCGTGGCCGCGCGTGCGGTTTGTAGCTCAAGCTCGAGTAGCTTAAATGCGAGCATAATTGTGCGCATCTCCCCGCGTGAGGCAACCTTGGTGGCTGGCTGGTCATGCAGGAGGATGAGGAAGTCCTCGCGCTGCGGCCCGACCGAGGTGAAGCCGCTGTGAAGCTCATCTGAGCGAGTTTGTTGCAGACGGTCAAGGAGTGACTGCTCGTAATGCGCGAGGGAGACGCTTGGTAAGTAGCTCATGGCAAGGGCGCTGTGATGGCCGGCAAGTGAATGATACAGCTGGCGAAGGGCGGTAGTTTGTGTGTCTAAGAAGTGGGCTCTCGCCTGGGCGACCTGGCGGGCCAGCTGGACAAACTTGATATCCCAGGCGAAGAGATGCTCTCGCCAGATGTGAGAAGAAGGCTGGGGGTGCTTGAGGAGTTCATTGCGCTGCAATAGGGTGCGCTGAAATGACCGCAGTGTGGTCTCGTAATGAGGGTCGAGCCGACCGAGCAAGCTATCAAGAAAATCACGCCGACGCCTGGGTGACGAGCTGAGTACTTGTAATTCATTTGGCTCAAACAAGACGACCGGTACGCGGTGCTTTCGTGGGAGGATTTTGGATCGGCTGTCGTTGATAGTGAATTCTTTTGTCAGGATACCTTCGGCAGATCGTTGCAGCTGTAATCGCCGGTGAGCCTGATCAGTCTCAAGGTGGATCACGCTCTGGGGCTGCTGATGGCGCATACAATCAGCCAGGCTCCCGCGAAAACTATGCCCACGCAGGGCGATATACACCGCCTCGAGGAGGTTCGTCTTGCCGGTGCCATTTGGGCCAACAATAATCGTGCCGGTCGAGCTGAGCGGTGTTTCGTAGAGATGATACGAGCGGAAATTATAGACCTTGAGCGTGGAAATTATCATTATTCTGCTATTTAGCGTAGCATAGCTCCCGGTGGATTTGGTATACTAAAGAGAAATAACTGGAGGAACATAGATAATGTTTGACACCCAACCGTACGAAGACAAAATGACACAGGTACTGCAGCACTTACAGGATGAGCTGAAAAAAGTCAGGACCGGCCGCGCTCACGCGGGCATGCTAGAGGGAGTGATGGTCGAGGCGTATGGTGTAAAAATGCCGCTCAATCAGGTCGCAAACGTCACAGCGCCGGAAGCACAGCTCTTGGTGGTAACACCGTTTGACCCGAGTAATATTACGGCTATTACCGCAGCAATTCGTGATAATCAGGGGCTAGGTTTTAACCCGTCAGACGATGGCCGGGTGGTACGGGTGCCCGTGCCGGCGCTGACCGAGGAGCGGCGCCATCAGTTGGTCAAGCAGGTGAGCGAGAAGATAGAAGAGGCGCGGATCGCCCTGCGGACAATTCGCCAAGAAGCCCTCAAAGAAGCGAAGCGGATGAAAGAGGCCAAAGAGCTAGGTGAGGACGATGTCAAACGAGTCGAGAAAGAAGTCGATAGCCTGATGAGCACTATGCACGACCAAGTCGAGGCAATCTTTAAAGCCAAAGAGAAAGATGTATTGACGGTCTGATGGGGCGGCGGGTTTCAGAGCACGAAAGCATAGTCCGCGCCGAGGCAGTGCCACGTCATATTGGCTTCATCGTCGATGGTAATCGCCGCTGGGCCAAACGGCACGGCCTGCCCGCATATGAGGGGCATTTGGCGGGTTATAACGCGCTGAAGGATGTCTTGCTAGAGACGCTGCACCGTGGGGTCAGGTATGCCAGCGCCTATGTGTTTAGCACCGAGAACTGGAAGCGATCTCAAGAGGAAGTTGGTCATTTGATGTCGCTCTTTTTGAAAATTCTTGAGTCAGACGTTGCCCTCTTTTTGCAGCACCAGGTACGCCTCCGTGTCATTGGGTCGCGCCAGGGGCTATCCGAGATGCTGCAGCAGGCAATTCACCGCGCCGAGGAGCGAACTGCTCACTTGACAGACGGCGAACTGTTGCTTTGCCTGAACTACGGTGGTCAGTTAGAGATCGCTGATGCCTGCCGCCAGATTATCCAAGAGGGTATCGCGGCTGACCAGGTGACACCGGAATTGATTGGGCAGCGGCTGTATGCACCAGAGGTGCCTCCATGCGACCTAATTGTCAGGACAAGCGGTGAGCAACGACTGAGTAATTTCATGCTGTGGCGGGCGGCCTATAGCGAGCTGTATTTTATCGATAAAAACTGGCCAGACATGACCACTGCTGATGTCGACACGATTTTGGCAGAATATGCGACGCGACACCGTCGGTTGGGGGCGTAAACGATGTTGGTAACGCTGGCAGGGGTGTTGATCGGTTTGGCTATCTTGGTGATGCTCGTGGTAGTGCATGAGCTTGGCCATGCCTTGGTCGCCAAGCGTCATGGCGTGGTGGTTGAGGAGTTTGGTATCGGGTTCCCGCCGCGGGCCAAAAAATGGCAACCAGCTCAGAGCTTTTTGGGCAAGAAGGTCATCTTTAGCCTCAACTGGTTGCCGCTGGGTGGTTTTGTCCGCCTCAAAGGTGAGTATGATGCCGCTCGTGGCCAGGGTAGCTATGGCAGTGCCTCCTTTTGGGTGAAGACGAAGATCCTGCTTGCAGGGGTGGCGATGAATTGGCTGACTGCGGTGGTGCTCTTCACTGTGTTAGCGTTGGTCGGTATGCCGAAGCTACTACCTCACCAGGTGACGCTGCCGTTTGATACTGTTGTGTCACGGGCACCGCTGACGGTGATGCAGCTACAGGTAGATTCGCCAGCTGCCAAAAGTGGCCTCAAAAAGGGTGATCAGCTGATCTCAATCAACCACACGCCCGTCACTACTGCCAACGACTTGCGCCAGCTCACCGAGCGACTGAAAGGTCAGACGGTGACAGTGCGCTATAGCCGGCAGGGCAGCCAACAGCAAATTACCACCACGCTCAATACGCCACAGCAGGCGCAGCGGCAGGGCTATTTGGGGGTGGTGTCTGGCCAGCCGGAGACGATTCGTAGCACTTGGTCGGCACCGCTTGCTGGCGTGGCAACAACTGGCCAGCTGACCTATGAGACGGTCAAGGGATTGGGCGATACGCTCTCCAAGACGTGGACCGGCCTTGTCGGCCAATTTGCTGGCTCACCCGCTGCCACGCAGGCGGCCCGCGCCGATCTGGCGTCTGCCGGCAAGAATGTAGCTGGGCCGATTCAGATTCTGGGTGTCTTATTTCCTTCGGTGATCGATGCTGGCTGGACCCAAGTTGTGTTGCTAGCGGCGATTATTTCGCTGACATTGGCGGTGATGAATGTTTTGCCGATCCCGGCGCTCGATGGTGGCCGCTGGTTCACTATGGCCGGGTTCCGCCTCTTCAGGAAAGAATTGACACAGCGGCGCGAGGAGATCGTCCAGACGGTCGGTTTGTTATTACTTTTATTACTCACAGTGGTGGTGACCTACAATGATATCAAGAAATTCTTCTAAACGTCATCTGCCTCAGCGCTGGTGGTACTGCCTGCTACTGCCAGCCTGGACCTATGCGGCCTTCTTTTTGGCGCAGTGGCTAGTGGTCTGTTGCTTGCATGGGCTAAAAGCGCTCGGTGTATCATTTCAGGCGGTCAACCAGACTGTCTATGGTGCGGTGGTGTCAGTGGTGGTGTACGTCATCAGCTTGGTGCTCGTGGTCGGCGTGCCAATGTGGCTATTTGGTCGCCGGACGACCGCCCGAGATCTCGGAGTAGATAGTCGGCCAGCCTGGCCAGATATCTTACTAGCACCCCTTGCGGCTGTCGCATACTTTATTTGTTCAAGTCTCGTGATGATGCTGGCGGTTCGGTTTTTGCAGGTTGATACGCAGGTCCAACAGCAGCTACCATTTCACCCACAGATGGTCACGAGTCAGTGGGATCTTGTGTGGATTTTTGTGACCCTCGTGGTCATGGCGCCGCTGGCTGAGGAGCTTTTATTCCGGGGGTATTTGTATGGCAAGTTGCGCAAAGTGACACCAATTTGGCTGGCTATCGCTTTGACGAGTTTGCTCTTTGGGGCGGCCCATTTGTGGGCTGGCCCGGGATCGTCGCAGCTGCAGTGGGCTGTGGCGATCGACACCTGTGTCTTGAGCGCCTTTTTGTGTGTTACCCGCGAATATACCGGTGCGCTATGGACAAGCGTGTTGCTCCATGCCAGCAAGAATGGGCTGGCCTTTTATCTGCTGTATATGAGTCCAGATCTAGTGAGGCAACTTAAGCAAGTGAGTATGATTTTAGGAGGAGGAATCTAGCGATGCGAATGAGCCAATTGTGGACCAAAACATCCAAAACTGCACCCAGTGACGAAGTGTCGAAGAATGCCCAGTTGTTGATTCGGGCTGGCTTTGTCTATAAGGAAATGGCTGGTGTCTACGCCTACTTGCCGCTTGGTGTGCGGGTGCTCGAGCGGATCAAGCAGATTATTCGGCAAGAGATGGCGGCGCTGGGTAGCCAAGAGATTGCCATGACGACGCTGCAGCACAAAGACGTCTGGCAGACAACTGGTCGATGGGATGACCAGCTCGTTGATATCTGGTTCAAAACACAGCTGAAAGATGGGACAGCGATCGGTCTGGGCTGGAGCCATGAAGAACCAATTGTACAGATGCTGCGGCAGTTTGTGCATAGCTACAAAGATATGCCGGTCAGCGTATACCAGATCCAAACAAAGCTGCGCAATGAACTGCGGGCCAAGAGTGGTATTATGCGGGGCCGGGAGTTCATCATGAAGGATATGTACTCATTCCACACGTGCAAGGAGGACCTCGACGCCTACTACCAGCGAGTGATCGCCGCCTATCAGCGCTGCTATGACCGGCTAGGGATTGGCCAAGACACGTATGTGACGTTTGCGAGCGGCGGCGCTTTCACCCAATTTAGCCATGAATTTCAAACGGTCTGTTCGGCTGGTGAGGATTATATCTATCTCCATCGCCCGACCCACACGGCGATCAACGAGGAAGTGCTGGCACAGGCGACTCGCCAACTTGGCATCTCGCAGCACGAGCTCGAGCGGGTCAAGACCGCAGAGGTCGGCAATATCTTTAATTTTGGTCGTCAAAAAACTGACGATATGGGGCTTTATGTGACAGACCAGCAGGGGCAGCGGCAGTCGATTTTTATGGGTTCATATGGGATCGGTGTGTCTCGCGTAATGGGGGTGATTGTCGAGAAGTTTGCTGACGAAAAGGGGCTGGTGTGGCCCGCAGCGGTTGCACCATATACCTTTCAGCTGGTAGCGATCGGCCAGGAGGGTAGCGCGCTGGCTGACCAGCTCTACGACGAGATGACGGCGGCCGGTGTGGCGGTATTGTACGATGACCGGGCGGAGCGGCCAGGTGTCAAATTTGCTGACGCCGAGCTGATGGGGGCACCGTGGCGGCTGGTGATCAGTGATCGAGCGCTGAAGAGTGATGGGTTATTTGAGCTTGTTGAACGCTCGACTGGTGAGATACGGCGGCTCCCGCTGGCGTCGCTCCGTGAGTTTATGCACCAGCAGCGCCAGCTTGACAGCTGAGTCGGCAGCTTGCTATACTCAGAAAGTTTCGCACGAGAACGTAGATAATGGCACAGGGAACGCTATATGTAGGGGTCCTGTCAGGTAAAGTAACACTAGTGAGGGAGATATCATGAATAAAACATATCAAATTACTGAGGCTGGTCGGCACGAACTCGCAGAAGAACTGGCGACACTGAAGAACCAGCGCGGGGCGGTGGCGGAGAAGATCGCCGCCGCTCGTGACTTTGGTGATTTAAGCGAGAATGCGGAGTATGACGCAGCACGAGAAGAGCAGGGGCTCCTCGAGACCAGGATCGCCGAGATAGAGGATATTCTGCAGTATGCAGTGATCATTAAGCCGTCAGATACCTCGGTAGTTGGTTTGGGCAGTACAGTTGAGCTGACATCGGCCGATAAGACGGTCGTTTACACAGTGGTCGGGCCGGTCGAGGCGGATCCGCTGCAGGGGAAGATATCTGATGAGTCACCGATCGGCAAAGAGTTGATCGGCAAAAAGGTTGGCGACCAAGTGACGATCATCACGCCAAAAGCCGAGATCGTCTACACGGTGGCGGCACTGCATTGACGAGCGTGCGAAGGATGAAATGGACTCGCCATATGCATCGGCGCTGTCTGCTATAATGAGAACATTATGGCCACATTACGCGATTACCGAGACGAACGATTACGAAAGTTAGCAACTCTACGCCAGTTGGGGATTGACCCGTACCCGGCACATTCTCGCCGTACTCACTGCTGTGCTGAAGTGATCGCCACCTACGACGAGCTAGCTGGGCACCAGGTGGTAGTGGCGGGGCGTATTGTATCGATTCGTAGCTTTGGTAAGTTGGCCTTCATCACCTTGCGCGATCAGTCAGGCGAGCTGCAGCTGTATTTGCAGCGTGACGAGGTCGCAGAGCTCGATGCTAGCCGCGGCATACTTGGCATGAAGCAGCTGAAGCTGCTGGATAGCGGTGACTTTATCGAGGCAAGCGGTATGATGATGACCACGCAAACTGGCCAAAAGTCAGTCGGCGTGCGTGAACTACGATTGCTGACTAAATCGTTACGGCCCTTGCCCGAGAAGCTCGAGAATAAAGAAGAGCGTTTTCGCCGCCGCTACGTTGACATGAACGTCAACCCAGAAGTGCGCCAGCGGTTTATTCGTCGCAGTAAGTTTTGGCAGGCGACGCGTGATTATCTAAACAGCCACGGCTTTATCGAGGTCAACGTGCCGGTGTTGGAACATACGACCGGCGGGGCTGATGCCAATCCGTTCGTGACCCATATGGACGCCCTGGCTGGCCAGCAATTTTATCTGCGGATCAGCCACGAGCTACCGCTCAAGCGCCTGATCGGCGCCGGGTTTGAGAAGGTGTATGACCTCGGCCCGCGGTTTCGCAATGAGAATTATTCCGACGAGCACTTGCCAGAGCACATTGCCATGGAGTGGTACGCCGCGTATTGGGATTGGAAGCAGGGTATGCGCTTTATGGAGGCGATGTATAAAGACGTGCTTCAAAAGACGTTTGGTACGCTGCAATTTCAGCTAGGCCGATTCACGGTGGATATGAGCGGCGAGTGGGCAGTCTGGGATTATGCCGAGGTGATCAAGACGCAGTATGGAATTGATGTATATAATACAACGATTGATGAGGTGGCTGCCAAGCTGAAAGCGCATGGTTTGGAGGTGGAGAAGACCGATTCCATCCCGCGTGGTATTGATAAGTTGTGGAAGAATATCCGCAAGGACGTGGCAGGGCCCGTCTGGCTGGTCAATACGCCGAAGTTTATCTCGCCGCTTGCCAAGACTAATCCTGATCGCCCACAGACAGTGGAGCGGTTCCAGCCAGTGATCGCGGGGTCGGAGTTGGGCAATGGCTTCTCGGAATTGAATGACCCGATCGACCAGCTGAACCGCTTTGTCGAGCAGCAGCAGATGCGCGACGCTGGCGACGAGGAAGCGATGATGCTGGATATCGATTATGTCGAAATGCTCGAGTACGGTATGCCGCCGGCCTGTGGCTGGGGGTACTCTGAGCGGGTATTTTGGATTTTTGAGGGTGTGACCGCCCGCGAGGGTGTGCCGTTCCCGCAGCTGAAGAGTGAAATCGACGAGACGACTCGGTCGATATACCCCGATGTACCACTAGCATAAGCAGGTGGAAAACGACGATAGTCAGGTGGGTGGGTGAAAAGTGTACGAAGCGTACTGTTACTCTCGTGGCTGCAGCCCGACCTTGCGACTCTTCGTGCGACTGAGGTGGTCGCGGGAGCGGTACACGATGCTCCCACTAATGATGCTCACCAGTGCGATCAGCAAGAATAGCCACGACGGCAGCTCGTCACCGGCCAAGGAGGAGCTCAAGGTATTGCCAAGTTGGCGGCTTGGGGTTGCTGCTGGGCGCTCATCAGTCCGGCATTCTGACCAGATAGCGTCTGGATAGGCTGTTGCCAGCAAATACCAGGCAGTTGACGCGACCGAGTAAGCGTTTGTCATTTGGTTGGCGGTATCGACATCGGTGACATACAGCCAGGCACCATGAGAGTTTTGGGCTGGAGCGGCATCTTGGACGGTGGCTTGAGCTTGCTTTTTTTGCCCGGCGATGTTGTAGGCGTGCGTGACGCCAAAGGTCCCCTCGAGCCAGACGGTTGGTGTGTAGGTGCCGGTCAGATAAGGGGTGAAACCCTTGGTGCTGCCACGGCTGAGGGTAAAGTGGCGGCTATAGGCCAGGGCAGCTTCGGCCTTGTCGTATTGGCCAGTGGCCTGGAGGAAGATTGACCCCCAGCTGGCGGTATCGAGCGCTTTGTTGTGGTCGCCGAGGCCTTGGTCGAAGCGGTGCTCAGCGGTGTTCCAGAGCTTTTCGGTGATAGCCTTGGCCAACGCATCAGCCTCTTGGCGGTAACTGTCGTTTTTGAACACTCGGGCAGCCCGCTCGAAAACATGCCAAAGGTCGGTATTATGCTCGGTGGAGTGCCATGTGATCTCAAATGGTTTGGCTGCATCGTCGTCGCGCAGATTGGTGCCGCCACGATAGAGCCCAGCGCCAGGGCCGGTGGTAGTTTTTTTGCTTTGCACCCACTGAAATGCCCGCTGGATAGCCTGGTTGACATTATTGATATTGCCATAGCGCTCTTGATAGCGAATCAGGGCGTAGAGTGCAAAGGCGATACCGCCGGTATAATAGCGAGGCTGCACCAACTGAGGGTTGAGCTGATGAGCGCTCGAGGGAAAAGCACCTTGTGATTGGCCACTAGTCACCTGAATTGATATAAGGCCGGCTGCCAGTTTATCGGCCATCGCTTTGTCGTCTGCGCCGATTGCCACGAGCAGCGCGAGAGCTTGGTCGTAGGTGAACGAGTAATGGGCGCGGCGCGTATCGTAGCCATCTTGGCCAGGGGAGAACTCATACGAGCGGATGAGGCCGCTCAATGTAGGCTCAAAGTACTCAGCCAGCACCTTGCCGGTACGAGTATTCACCAGGCGGAGTAGTTTGTGGCCTTTTTTGGAATTTGGAAACCGAAAGGTCTGGCTGGCCGTTGCCGGCTGCCGGCCAGTGAGATAAAGTGTGTCAGTAAATGCATAGGACTCGATAGACAGGTCGCTGTACGCTGGCTTGGCGGCATGCTGACTCAGTTGAAACGACCCCCTGAGCTCACCAGTGTAATCGTACCCATAAGCAGCTTGCATGGTGATTGTGCTGCCATCGCCTGCTTGGCGGAGAGGCTGCATCATTGCACGAAGATGGTCGAGAGCCCGCGTCGCTCGGTTTTTGTCGTCAGCTGTGCCTAGGGGTGTCGCCTTGAACTGTTTGGTGCGAGGGTCGCAGACGCTTGGTTTGGGGGTTGCCGCTGCCGGCTGATATGCCGCAACAGCTACTCCTACCACTGATACGAGCACACCAACACTGATGCTAATTCGCTTCACCTGACTCTCCTAAGGGGTATCGCTGCCATTGACTTTATGAGGAAAGTATAGCATAGTCTGCCTATTAGTGCAATTGAGGCCTGAAGTGCTAGCAATTCTGTTATAATAAGCGATATGAAACGATTTTTCTATAGCATTAGCATCACTATGGTGCTGGTGATCAGTGGGGCGATGACAGGGGTGATGGCACCATCTACCTCGGCGAAGTCACGGCCGACACGGGCAGATAACTTCGTCATTCGCCGCTACGATGTATCGATGCAGTTGCAGCGCGACCAGCAGCGGCATGCACAACTGACGACTACTCTGAAGATTACCGCTGACTTTCCGCCGCAGCAAAATCACGGTATTGCGCCAATATTCGTCACTCAGTATGATGGCCACTCGACACAATTTGAACTTCAGTCGGTGACCGATGAGCATGGCCACGCCTTAGAGCATCGCTGGCATGGCAATGAGCTCAGGATCGGCAGCGCATCTACCTATGTGAGCGGCCAAAAAACGTATGTTATTCGCTACAGCCAGCGCGATGTCACCAAATGGTACCAGGATGTTGGCCGACAAGAATTCTACTGGAATGCCATTGGTACCGACTGGCGTGTGCCGATTGACCAGGCGACGGTGTCGCTGCAGGTCAGCCCCGACCTGACTCAGGCGACGCAGACTGACTTGCAGTGCTATCGGGGCCTGGTGGGCAGTCAGGCCAAGTGCCAGGTGAGGACAGATGAGCGGGGTGTGATGAGTGCCACGATATACAATCTGCCGCGCTCGGCCGGCGTGACTGTGGCGATTGGTTTTCAGGCAGGAACATTCGCTGACTATCAGCCGACTCTCGGGGAGAGGCTGCTGGCTATCTGGCTGTCAGTGCAGCTTGTCGCTTGTCTGCTGGCAGGGGTGGCCGCGATTGTGCTAACAGCTGCCTATATACGGTCGGTCCGCCGGACGAAAGAGTTGGCACCTATTGCACCAGAGTACATTCCACCCAAAGATGCAAGCCTAAGTGTATCGGCTGCGATTGTTGGCTCCTTGGCGGGGGTGCGCGGCTCGGTCATGACCGCGCAGCTGCTTGATTTGGCTGTCCGGCATTATATTCGTATTTATCAAACAAAACCGAAGCGGCTGTTGAGGCCGGCCGAGTATGAGGTTGAAATTATGCGGGCGGTCGATTCGCTGAAAGACGAAGAGCAGGAATTGCTTCGGGATATGTTTGGCAAAACACCAGCTGTCGGTGCAGTGCTCAACCTAAAAAAGCTGAGTAGTGACTCCGCCTACGCCGGTCGGATTGGTGACAACGACCGCAAGCTGCGGCACTTGATCATCCAGGATTATCAGCTCAAAGCGCTCAACCCGGCCCACAAAACGCGATTTCGTCGCTACAGTTTGTGGCTGCTGGTGATTGGATTGCTATTGCTGTCGCCAGCACTGCTTGGGCTGGCGCTGGTGGCCCGGCTGATGGCTAGTGGCAAGGTGTTGACCGACAAGGGGCTGGCGCTGCGGCGGTATCTATTTGGCCTCAAATATTATATTGGTGTGGCTGAGGCAGAGCGCCTCAAGTTGTTGCAGAGTCCAGATGGGGCTGCCAAGGTGGCGGCAGCGGGGGTGCAGCCAGATGACCAGAAGCAGCTCGTAAAATTATATGAGCGGGTATTGCCATACGCAGTCCTATTCGGCCAAGAGAAACAGTGGACTAAGCAGATCGGTCACTACTACGAGCAGGCCGGTACGCAGCCAGATTGGTACCGTGGCGACGGCGCCTTTAACGCAGCATTATTCGCCAGCAGTATCAGCCAGTTCACTAGTGTCGCGGCCGCTTCGACCAGCCCAGCTAGCTCTGGCGGCTCGTCTGGCGGCGGTTTCGTCGGCGGAGGCGGCGGAGGCGGCGGAGGCGGCGGCTGGTAGCGAATGCCTGATATTCTGACACCGTTCATCACGGTGGGCTTACTGGTATTGAGTGGGGTGTTTTCTGGCCTTAATATCGGCTTGATGATGGCTCGGCCAGACGACCTGCGGCGCAAAGCACAGCACGGTGATGAGATCGCTGCTCGCGTTTATCGCTACCGCAAAGATGGTTATTATCTGATATTTTGTATTTTGCTTGGTAATGTTGGTGTCAATACCGCGATGTCGATCTTGCTTGGCAATATCACGAATGGCGTGGTCGGCGGTATTGTGGCGACGCTATTGATCACGCTGTTTGGCGAGATTTTGCCGCAAGCTATCTTTAGCCAGCGTGGCTACCGGCTGACCCGCTATTTCTTCTGGCTGCTGGATATCATCTATGTGCTGTTTTGGCCGCTGGCCCGGCCGGTTTCTCGCCTACTTGGCCGCTGGCTCGGCCGGGAAGGGCCCGCACTCTATAGCCACAATGAGCTCGAGCAAATCATTCGCGAGCACGCTGCCCACGCTGATAGCACGGTCGATTACGACGAGGGGCGGATTGCGACCGGTGCTCTGCGCTTTAGCAAGAAGCGGGTAGCTGATATCGCCACACCACGCCGTCATGTCTACTGTGTGAATCGCGATGACCAGCTAGACGCGGCACTCCTCAGCCAGATAAAGCGCGCTGGCCATTCGCGTATCCCGGTGTGCCACGATGGTGTCGTGGTTGGTTTGTTGTATCTCAAGGATATTGTGGGGCGGACGCTCCCGCTCCCGATTAGTCGAGTATCTCGCGACAAGGTGCACCATATCGATGCACGCTCTGGCCTTGACACGGCATTGAGTCGGTTTATCCAGACACATAGCCATCTCTTTGTGGTGACTGACCAGCGGGGCAAGCAGGTCGGCATCATCACCCTCGAGGATGTGATTGAGCAAATCATCAATCAGCAAATCGAGGATGAGTTTGATATCGCTGCCAAAACACAGTGATTGATATTGACATTATCTACTACCTTGTATAACATAGTATTATTATAATAAATATAAAGGAGTATGATATTGCATGAAAACTGACACAGTCGGTGCTGACAAATACGCTGAGACGATGGCCGTACAGCTACGTAAGGGGTTTTTGGCATACTGTGTGTTGCTTATTTGTAGTAAGCAGCGTCGCTATACCAGCGAGCTGATCCAGCAGCTTCATCAGGCTGAGCTGATGGTGGTGGAGGGGACAATCTACCCATTACTTTCACGGCTACAGCGAGATGGATTGTTGGCTCATGAATGGCAAGAGAGTGAGCAAGGGCCACCGCGCAAGTACTATCGTATCACCGACTACGGTAGGCACGTGATGGAGGCGCTGGTCGTCTATATCGACACCCTCAATACGACACTACAGACACTTCAGAAAGGAGTATCATAATGAAGGAAGTAACCCGGATTTACTTAGCGAAGACCGCCTATGATATCGAGATCACGGCCAAAGCGTCGCTCCAAAGTTATCTCGAGAATATTGCGCGAGCGATGGATTCGGACGACGCAATGCGAGAGATTGAAGCACGGATGGTTGAGCTACTGACCGAGCGTGGTGTGACGCCTGGTGGAGTGATTAGTGATGCCGATGTCAGCGCACTCCAGCACCACATGGGTGAGCCCGGTGAGTTCTCTGAGGATGGTGCATCGGCTCAGCCGACCGACCGCAAGACAACGGACGACCCAGCTGATCAGCCGACACGGCGGCTGCTGCGGGATCCTGACAATGCGGTTCTCGCTGGTGTGTGTGCTGGTATCGCTGCTTATCTAAAGGTCGACCCTCTGTGGGTGCGGATCGGCTTTGTGCTGCTGCTATTCGTCACGTTTGGTATGTCGGTGATTATTTATATTGTGCTATGGGCCAGCCTCCCAGAGGCTCAGACAGCCGCTGAAAAGCTGCAGATGCGCGGCCAGCCAGTCACCTTTGACTCGCTGAAAGCCCAGTCGGCGACGGTAGCTGCGGCGGGCTCGACGAGTGAGCGGCCGGCGGTGCGGTTCGTCCGCTATGTGGTCGCATTTATGCTGCTACTGATGACCTTGGCAGCGATGCTTGGTGTGATTGTCGGCAGTGTGGTGGGCTTTGATATAGTGATGGCTCTTCAGGGCTGGGCCACTCAGTCGTGGGCTTGGGGCTTATGGGGCTCGCTACTGGCTGGCGGCATCATGCTGATAAGCCTGCTGACACTGCTGACCTACAGCTCATTTACTTGGCGGATCAAGAAACCGGTCGGCATGAGTATGTTAGTGCTGCTGGTTGTCGGCACGTTGAGCCTCTCTAGCGTCGCCCTATTTGGTATGCAGGCTGGCCGTGAATTTTCCTATGAGTCAGAGCGAATGACCACGCACCTTCGCGTGCCACTTCCAGATACGACTGGTGTCAAGCAGGTTGTTCTGGAGCATGTCACTACCGATCGGCCACTACGCCAGCGCCAGGTGAGCCTGCGGCGTGCCGGCACCGAGGAGGCCTTGCGAATCGAGGCGAGCTACCTGGCTGCACCGCACACCAGTAAACCAGAGATTACTGCGACCACGCAGGGTGATAAACTGATCGTGACAGTTCGCCATACTGATAAATCGTGTGCGATGAGATTTGAGACACTCTGCGAGGTACTGCGCCATGATATACAGGTTCGGGTGTTTGGGCCGTCACAGCTAATAGTTAATGAAACTGATCGCTTCGGCCGTGATATATTGTCAAAATAAGTCACTTTGGTGACGATATGCTGCCAGGATAACAGAGGTATGTAGTTGCAATATTCTGATATTCTGGCAGTACAGTGGTATAATGAGGAACGATGAACTTTCTGCACGCGATCATCTTAGGTATTGTCGAAGGCGTCACTGAATTCTTGCCGATCTCTTCGACAGGCCACTTGACTATTACTGAAAAACTACTTGGGCTCGATATTTCACACCCCGGTGTCGTTGCCTTTACGGCGGTCATTCAGATCGGGGCAATTGCTGCTGCAGTACTGTATTTTTGGCCCGATATTTGGCGAATTCTATGCGCCTGGTGGCGCGGCCTATGGTGGCGCCGGGCACGCCGCAATCCAGACTACGCCTATGGCTGGGCGATTATTATTGGCTCGGTGCCGATTGCGCTGGTTGGCCTCCTATTGAAGCACCATGTCGAGACGACGTTTCGCGGCCTATGGTGGGTCGCGGCTGGCTTGCTAGTGTGGAGCGGTGTGATGTGGCTGGCTGATCGCTGGGCGACTCGCCGGGCCAATGGGCGCTCTGAGCGCCAGGCGACGTGGCACGATCTCTTGGTGATGGGCCTGGTGCAGTGTATCGCCCTGGTGCCGGGGATCAGCCGCTCTGGTGCGACGATTTCGGCCGGGCTGTTTCGTGGGTTTGACCGATTGTCGGTCGTCAAGCTGAGCTTCTTTTTGGGGATTCCTGCGCTGGTGGCATCTGGCTTGCAGCAGGCGATTAGTCATGTCGCGCAGATTGGTCAGGCACCGGGCTGGGGGATGACTCTCGTGGCGACTGCGGTGTCGTTCGTGGTGGGGTATTTGGTCGTGTCGTGGCTGATCAAATTTATTACTCGGCATGATTTTGCATACTTCATTTGGTACCGAGTTGGCCTTGCCCTACTGCTGATGTATTTACTGATAAATCATACGATTAGCGCGATATAGCAATAACTATAGAAAGGAGTCCGTATAGATGATAGAAGTTTCGCACATCACCAAAGTCTACGGCAAGAAGAAAAATCAATTCACTGCGCTCCATGACGTCAGCTTGACTGTGCCAGAGCCGATGACGGTGGCAATTCTTGGCAAGTCTGGCTCTGGCAAGTCGACATTGATGCACGCAATCTCTGGATTAGACAAGCCGCAAGAAGGGCAGGTCATGATAGACGGCCAGGATATATTAGCGATGAAACCTCGGGCGACTGATAAATTTCGGGCGCAGAAGATGGGGTTTATCTTTCAGAGCTTTTTTGTTGAGGGCGGCGAGAGCTGCTATGACAATGTCAGCCTGTCATTGGAGACGGCGCGGCTACCGCGGTCGCAGCGCAAGGCTCGGATCGAGGCAGCATTGGCGGCGGTCGAGCTGTCTGACAAAATAAAGGTTCGCGCGCGTGATTTATCTGGTGGGCAAAAGCAGCGGTTAGCGATCGCTCGCGCTATTGTCGGTGAGCCGGCGGTGCTGTTTGCTGATGAGCCGACTGGCAATCTGGACTCAGCGACCTCGGCACGGATCGAGGACTTGCTATTTCAGTATCAGCGTGACCACCAGGCGACACTGATCATTGTCACGCATGATGAAGAGTTGGCTGCACGTTGCCAGATGATTGTCCGCGTCAAAGACGGGCAAATTGAGCAGATTGAGTCACAGGATCAGCCTGACTCTGACCCTACAGCCACTAAGACAGCGACCAAGGAAGGAGTAGCCAAATGAAAACATTTGATATTATCCGGCGAGCTGGCCGTAACCTTCGGCGTGCCAAACTGCGCACTCTATTGACCAGCGTGGCGATTGCGGTTGGTAGCTTTGCGATTATGTTGAGCTTGATGGCCGGTGAAGGAGCGCGCCAGTATATTGACCAACTTATCAGTAGCAATGTCGACGCCAAAGGGTTATTCATCGTCAAAGATGAGAAGCTGGTCACGATGCAGGCGGGTGGCCAACAGGCTGATCTCCATGAGTATAATCCAGATAGCTTGAGCCTCCGGGGGAGAGAGTATCAGGCATTGGCGCAAAAGGATATTGACGCCCTCAAGCGCCGAACTGATATCGAGCGAGTTGAGCCAACGTATCAGTTGCAGCCGAAGTATGTCAGCTTCTCTGCCCAGCACGACAAAAAGTACACCAGCGATGTCCGAGTGTTTGACAGCGCATTGACGACTGAGGTGGTGGCAGGGAAACAGCTCGGTAAAGGCCGTGGGTTGGCGGCTGACGAGGCAGTGATTCCAGATAGCTACCTGAAGACGCTCGGCTTCGGCCAGGCCAAGGAGGCGATCGGCACAAAGGTGACGATCACCGTAGTGCAAACTCCGCAGAAGGTAGACGACGCAACGCTTGGTCGGGTATTTGCCGAGAAGGGCCAGGCCGGTGTCAATGAGCTGATCAACGGCAAAGAACTGCACAAGACATTCACGATTGCTGCGGTGGTGCGCAAGTCGTCGAACCAAAGCCGCGCCTTGACCGGAGTGGCACTTGACAGTGCGGTCGCCAAAGAGCTGAGTGACTATACAACCAAGGGAACCGATCGATATCAGAAATACATGGCAGCGACCGCGGTGGCCAAGGGTGATCCAGCCGCCACCAAACAGGCTCTGCAAAAAGACGGGTACTCGGTGGCGACAGCCAAAGATCTGCAGCAGATGCTATTTCAGTTTGTCGATTTATTGCAGGGGATAGTGCTGGGGTTTGGCCTGCTGGCATTGATCGTCAGTATCTTCGGTATCGTCAATACACAGTATATCTCGGTGCTGGAGCGGACTCAGCAGATCGGCCTGATGAAAGCACTTGGCGCCAGCCGGCGTGATGTCGCGCGATTATTCCGCTATGAGGCGGCCTGGGTCGGCTTCTTGGGCGGACTATTGGGTGTGTTGATCGCCTGGGGTGTCGGGGCAGCCTGCAATCCATTGATCACTCGCTCACTTAGCCTCGACCAGCAGCAATCACTGTTGATCTTTCAGCCGCTATCAGCGGTGGCCGTGGTGCTGGCGCTGATGCTTGTAGCCATCGTGGCCGGCTTTTTGCCGAGCCGTAAGGCAGCCAAACTTGACCCAATCGAGGCACTTCGCACCGAATAAGTAAAATAGCATTGTCTTTCTCATAGTGCTTATGCTACACTAGCGGGTAGTAATGTTAGTTCAATTGGTAAGGATGGGACAATGAGAGAAGACACGAAGAAATTCGCCAGTCGTAAACTAGTGGTGGGATTGTTTATCTTGCTGCTGATTATCATCTGGTTGCTATGGTGGTGGCCATGGGGTGGCTCGTGGAACCACAAGGGCGTACGGCCAGAACAAATTAGTATTCGCCAGAGTGACGGCAAAATTCAGTATCAGCTACTGAATGGGAAATGGCAGGATATCACGACATTAGCAGCCCTCCGCGGTGAGAAGGGCGAAAAGGGTGAAGCTGGCCCGGCTGGCCCAGCTGGTGAAAACGGTAAAGACGGCGCCAAAGGGCAGGATGGCAAACAGGGTTCGAATGGTGCGCAAGGCCGAGCCGGAGCAAATGGCCGTGATGGCAAAAACGGTCTCAATGGCAAAGACGGCAAAAATGGTCAAAATGGTGCGGCGGGAAGTAATGGTCCTGCCGGCCCACAGGGTCCACAAGGTGCGCAAGGTCCTGCCGGCGCGACTGGCCCTGCCGGTCCTGCTGGCCCAGCTGGCCCACAGGGTCCGCAAGGCGCTCAGGGTCCTGCTGGCCCACAGGGTGCTCAGGGTGCGCAAGGCCCAGCTGGTCCGCAAGGCGCACAGGGTCAAAAAGGTGATACCGGCCCAGCCGGTCCGCAAGGTGCACAAGGTCAAAAGGGTGACACAGGCCCACAAGGCCCACAGGGGCAGAAAGGTGACACAGGTCTTACTGGTCCTGCCGGCCCACAGGGTCCACAAGGTGCGCAAGGTCCTGCCGGCGCGACTGGCCCTGCCGGTCCTGCTGGCCCACAAGGTGCGCAGGGCGCCCAAGGTCCTCAAGGTCCTGCCGGTGCCAAAGGCGAGCAAGGTGAAAAGGGGCAAAAGGGCGACACTGGCCCAGCTGGCCCACAAGGTCCACAAGGTGCGCAAGGTCCTGCCGGCGCCAAAGGGCAAGATGGCACGAATGGCCGTGAAATTGAGCTCCAAAAAGGCCCTCTTTATATTCAGTGGCGATACAAAGGCGACGCTTCCTGGACTAATCTCATTGCGTATACTGACCTGAAGGGGCCGAAGGGCGACAAGGGTGATGCCGGCCCACAAGGTGCGCAGGGTGCGCAAGGAGCCCAAGGTGCACAGGGTCAAAAAGGTGATACCGGCCCGGCTGGCCCAGCCAATAGCTTATCGATCGGCAACGTGACAAAGACTGCCTGCGCGCCAACTGCTTCTATCACTGGTACCGCACCGACACAGACTCTCAACCTTGGGCTGCCGGGGCTGCCAAATGGTGGGAAAGCCGGCCAGGTACTGACCAAGAACTCAGCCAATGACTGCGATGCGTCTTGGAAGGATCTCGCACAGGAAACCATCTTTACCGCACGGCTAGATAACGGTGTGCTCACCGCCTTGCCGCAGAATCAGTTTGTTGCTATTCCGCTCAAGCGAGTAGTGACCAACAACGGTGGTGGCTCATGGAATGTTGCCACAAGCCAATACACTATCCCATCTGATGGTGTTTACCTGATCACCTCGACGATCCGCCTCAGCGATAGTGCACAGCCACGCAACCTCTTCCAGGCAGTGAATACCACACTGACCGACATACCAGAGGGTACCTGGGCGACAAATGCCGTGGCGGGTGGGAGCTTCCGCTTCACTATGCCGTACACTCGCGTGGCTCGGTTCACTGCCGGCACCAAATTGAGCCTCTATACCTATTCTGATGGCCAGCCAGCGAACATTACTGACGCGAGCTTGACGATCATGAAGTTCTCCAACTAAGCAATAGAATTACCACTCACATTTGACCGCGTCGGTGCTATAATAAAGCCATGTTAGACATTCGCTTCATTCGAGACAATGCCGACGCGGTGCAGGCGGCGGCCGACCACAAAGGCTACGAGGTGTCGATTGCTCAGCTGCTCCAGGTCGATGACCAGCGGCGGCAGTTGCAGCAGCAGGTTGATGCGCTTCGCCAGCGCCGCAATACACTCTCGGCGCAATTGAAGGGTGGCCAGCCCGATGCCCAATTGATCGACCAGGGGAAGCAGCTCAAAACTGAGCTGGCTGGCCACGAGGACCGCCTGCGGTCAGTCGAAGCACAGTATAATCAGCTGCTTCAGGCAGTGCCAAATATCACCCTCCCAGATGTACCATTGGGCGGTGAAGCTGACTCGGTGGAGGTGAAGCGCTGGGGTGAGCAAACGACTGGCGCTCTCGACCATCTCGACTTTGCTCTAAAGCGTGACTGGGTAGATTTTGAGCGTGGCGCAAAAGTCGCTGGTGCGAAGTTTTATTACCTTAAGGGTGACCTGGCGCTACTCGAAAACGCCATTACCCAGTTTGCGCTTCACTTCTTGATTGAGCGCGGCTTTACCTACATGACGGTGCCGAACGTGGTGAATTCGCGCACCTCGGCTGGGGCAGGCTTTGCGCCAAAAGGCGCTGCCAGCGATGACCAATATTTCGTCGAGGGAGAGGACTTGACGCTGATCGGTACAGCAGAAATGCCACTGACTGGGTATCACGCTGATGAGATATTGGATGAGGGCGCGCTCCCGCTGTTTTATGCCGGCTATAGCCCGTGCTATCGCAAAGAAGCCGGTACCTACGGTAAGCACACCCGCGGTTTATTCCGGGTGCATCAGTTCAATAAACTAGAAATGTACGCCTTTTGTACGCCAGAGCAGTCAGCTCAGACGCACCAAAAAATCTTGGCTCTCGAAGAGGAATTATGGCAAGCGATCGGTGTGCCATATCATGTGGTGAATATTGCAGCGGGTGACCTCGGGGCGCCGGCAGCCAAAAAATACGATATCGAATACTGGTCGCCGGTTGATCAGACCTATCGTGAGCTGACCAGCTGTAGTAATTGCACTGATTTTCAGGCACGTAATTTGAACATCCGTGTCCGTCGGGCGGATGGTCGTATCGAAGTACTTCATACGCTGAACGGCACGGCAGTCAGCTTGGCGCGAGCTTTGGTGGTGATTCTTGAGAACTTCCAGAACGCCGATGGCACACTGCGAATACCAGCGGTCTTGCAGCCATACATGGCTGGCCGGGAGACTATGTGATGAAGCGGCAATTGCGCCGCCTCAGCCGTACTGGCTATCGCTATCTTGCTAAACCACTGTTGTTTCGTCAGCGGCCCGATGCATCGCATGCGCAGATGATTATCGGTGCGCGGGCACTGCGCTTGGTGCGAGGTGAGAATCTGCTGCGGGGCTGGCACTACCGCAACCCACGCCTTGAGCAGCAGCTACTGGGCCTAGAGTTTCAGAACCCGATCGGCCTATCGGCTGGTTTGGATAAGAATTTTGATCTCCCACCGGTCGCTAAGCGGATCGGGTTTGGTTTTGAGATTGGTGGGTCGACGACCGCTCAGGCTTGCCAAGGCAACCAGAAGCCATGGTTTCATCGGCTGCCAAGTGAGAAGTCGATTGTTGTCAATGTCGGCCTAGCCAATAACGGTATCCGCCGCAATATCCGCCGCATTAAGCGCTACCCACGCCGTTTGTGGCGGCAGTTTCCGCTGAGCGTTTCGGTTGCCAAAACCAATAGCCCAGAAGTGGTGACTGAGGAGCAGGCTATTGCCGACTACTGCCAGAGTTTTCGGCAGCTAGAAGCCGCCAATTGCGCGGCGATGTACGAGCTGAATATTAGCTGCCCAAACGCCTATGGTGGCGAGCCGTTTACTACAGCAGACCGGTTGGATCACTTGCTGACGGCAATTGACAGTCTGCAGCTACGTCGGCCGCTTTTCATCAAGATGCCGACCGACAAAACACTTGATGAATTCGAAGAGCTACTGGCGGTGGCGGATGCGCACAAGGTTGCTGGGCTGACTATTGGCAATTTAGTCAAGGATCGCCGTGCTCTGATCGATGAGTCGGTGCTGGCTGGTGATATCAAGGGTAATCTCAGCGGATTGCCAGCGAAGCATATTACCACAAATTTGATTTACCACGCCTATGGGCTGTATGGCGATCGTTTTGTGATTATCGGTGTCGGTGGGGTATTTACCGCCGAGGATGCGTATGAAAAAATCCGCGCCGGAGCAAGTCTGGTGGCGCTGGTGACTGCTCTGATGTTTGAAGGGCCTCAGGTAGTCGGTGAAATCAATGAAGGCTTGGTCGGATTATTGAACCGCGATGGCTACCGCAGTATCGCCGAGGTGATCGGTGCCGCCCACCGCGACAAATCAGCCTAATATATCGAGAAAATCAACAAAGATGCTACAATGAATGCATAAGGAGGCAATATGATCAAAACTATCACGATCACTGGCGTCAAATACGAACTGACCGACAAGACGAAGAGCTATGTCGAGAAAAAGATCGGCAATCTTGATAAATATTTGCCGCGGCACGCCCGCAAGAGCGCGACTGCCGATGTCAAGTTGAAGCAGCTTAATAACGCCAGTGGTAACAAGTATGAAGTCGAGGTTGTATTGACTGTGCCCGACAAGGTGATCACTGCAAAAGATTCGACCATGAACGTCTTGGCCGCGGTCGATATTGTTGAAGCAAAACTGAAGGGTCAGGTGCGTAAATATAAAGACGATGTCTTAGCCCATGTTGGCCGTAGCCGTGGTCTGCTGGCTCGCCTCAAACGTAGCTTTCAGCGTGAGCCGTAGCTGCTCCTCGCGCCTGCCGCCAAACCACTTTCAAAAACCTCTTAAAGTCGCTATAATAAGAGCAGTTTTTTGAAAATTGCTGAAAGCGAGGGAATAGAACAGGTTATGGCAACAACACAACAAAAAGCGCTGAGTAAAATTTTTGGTGATCCGCAGAAGAAGATCCTGAAGCGGCTATATAAGCAGGTCGCGGCGATCAATGGGCTGGCCGATACCTATAAGGCGATGTCTGATGATGAGCTAGCGGCGCAAACTGATGTCCTGCGTCAGCGTCTGAAGCAGAAGGGCGTCACGCTCGACACTATCTTGCCAGAGGCTTTTGCAGTGGCTCGTGAGGTGGCAGAGCGGACCTTGGGTATGCGGCCGTTTGATGTCCAGTTGATCGGTGGCATGGTGCTACACGAAGGCAGTGTCGCCGAGATGAAAACCGGCGAGGGGAAAACGCTGGTCGCGACACTACCGAGCTACCTTAATGCCCTCGAGGGCAAGGGTGTGCACATCGTGACAGTCAACGATTATCTCGCGCAGCGCGATGCCGGCTGGAATGGCGCCATGTTTGACTTTTTGGGTTTGACGGTTGGTGTGATTATCAACGATGCATCGTTCCTCTATGACAAAGAGTACGATAATCAAAATCACGACGACCCTCGGATGCGTAAGCTCCGACCAGTTGGCCGCAAAGAGGCGTACGCTGCCGATATCACCTACGGTACCAACAATGAATTTGGGTTCGACTACCTGCGCGACAACATGGTCAATGACGTCGAGCTGCTGCGTCAGCGTGAGTTGAATTTTGCCATTGTCGATGAGGTTGACTCAATCTTGATCGATGAGGCACGGACGCCGCTGATCATTTCGGCGCCGGCTGCCGACAACCCAGAGAGCTACTACACCTTTGCCAAAATCGCTGCCCAGCTGGTACCAGATGACTATGTACTAGAGGAGAAGCGGCACGCGGTGTCGCTGACTAATCAGGGGGTCGAGAAGGTGCAAAAGCTGCTCGGCGTAAAGAATTTATACACCCCAGAGCACATGCGGAGCGTTTATCACATGGACCAGGCTTTGCGAGCCCAGACACTATTCACACGAGACAAAGACTATGTGGTGACCAACGATGGCGAGGTGATCATTGTCGATGAGCATACTGGCCGCTTGATGCAAGGCCGTCGCTACAATGAGGGGCTGCACCAGGCGATTGAGGCCAAAGAAGGTGTGCCAGTGCTGCAAGAGAGTATGACATTGGCGACAATTTCGTTCCAGAATTATTTCCGCTTATACCATAAACTGAGCGGTATGACTGGGACAGCATTCACCGAGGCTGAGGAGTTCCAGCAGATTTATTCGCTAGATGTGATTCAGATTCCGCCGAACAAACCAGTTATTCGCGAGGATAAGGAAGACTTAATCTTCAAGACAGAGAAAGCCAAGCTCAAGGCCGTGGCCGAGGCGATCAAGGAATACCATAAGCAAGGCCGGCCGGTGTTGGTAGGGTCTGGCTCGATTGCCAAAAATGAGATGATCGCGAGCTATCTGGCGAAAGAGGGTATTAAGTTTGAAATGCTTAATGCCAAGAATAACGAGCGCGAAGCAGCGATCATCGAAAAGGCGGGGCAGAAAGGGGCAATTACGCTGGCTACCAACATTGCCGGGCGTGGCACCGATATCAAGCTCGGCCCCGGCGTCAAAGAGTTGGGTGGCCTGGTGGTGATCGGCTCTGAGCGGCACGAATCGCGCCGGATTGATAATCAGCTGCGTGGCCGTGGCGGCCGCCAGGGCGACCCAGGTGAGACGCAGTTTTATGTGTCAACTGAGGATGATTTGATGCGCATCTTCCAGGGTGAACGAATTGCTCTCCTACTTGACCGGATGGGCTTTGACGACGATACGCCAATTCAGCACCGGGCTATGTCACGGACGCTCGAGGCAGCGCAAAAGCGGGTCGAGGGCTACAACTTCGATACGCGCAAAGATGTTGTGCAATACGACAATGTCATTAACCGTCACCGCCGGGTTGTCTACGCGATGCGGCGGCGTATTCTTGAGGGCGATAATATCCGCCCTGAGATCCTTCGCCTATTGACCGACAAAGTCCACGAATTGACCGTACTGCCGGCGAAAAACAACCCGAAGTTTGTTAAAGAGTTTCGGGCTATCTTCCCGGTCGATGAGGCGGCAATTACCAAGATAGGTGCCGAAAAACGCGACAAAGTACGCCTGCGGCAGGCGCTTGCCCTTGCCAAAAAAGCCTACACCGACAAAGAAGCAGAAATTGGCCCAGAGGCACTGAGAGGCGTCGAGCGTGAGGTCTATATGGCGATCCTCGATACACTATGGATGCAACACCTCGAAAACATGCAGCACCTCCGAGAGGGTATTTACCTACGCAGCCATGGCCAGCGCGACCCACTGGTAGAATATCGCGCAGAGTCACAAAAGTTGTTCGATAGCCTCCAGGATAATCTCCGCACCGAAGTGCTGAACACAATTTTTACGATTCACCAGTCTGACGCGATGGTCAGCCGGTCTCAGGATGATGAATACGACACCGCGCTGACTCGATTGGCAGAGACAGCTGTCGAGCAAGGTGTCAATGAGGCAGGTGCCGGTGAGGCAAATCGTGACGGTGATTTTTCGGTCAAAAAATCGAAGTCGACTCACGAGTCGAACAAGGCAAAGAATGCTGCACGCAAAAAGAAGAAGGCTCAGCGCCAAAATCGCAAAAAGCATCGCAAATAACAATCATACCGGCCAGCAGGAGTGACAGATGAAACATACGGTTGAGGAAATTACATTAAAAAACGGTGCGCGCGGCTTATTGATTGATATACCAGATGCCACGGTGATGAGTCTGCAGTTTCATTTTCGGGCGGGTAGCCGATATGTGCAGGACAAGCAGATTTATGAAACGGCGCACATTATGGAGCATATGGCGTTTGGCGCAAATGAGAAGTTTCACTCTGAGCACGCCTATGAACAAGAATTTACCAAAAATGGGGCGTATCACAATGCCTACACCTCCGACTACTCGATGGTTTACGAAGCAGCTTGTGCTGACTTCGAATGGGACCGTATATTAGAGCTGCAACGTCTGGCTGTCACGACGCCGCGGTTTAGTGCCGAAGAGCTCGAGGCAGAGAAGGGTAATGTCCGGAGCGAGCTGACCGGCTATCTGAATAATCACAATCGGGTGATGTGGCCGCGTATTCAGCAGGCGCTCGGTGAGGATGTTTTGACGTATAACCAGCGGCTGAAGACGATCCATACAATTACCTTGAAGGATATCAAGGAGCATCACAGGCGCACTCATACGCTGCGTAATATGCGCTTTGTGATTGCTGGCAAGCTAACTGGCCGCAAAACGGTTATTCGTGAGGCGCTCGAGCGTTGGCAGCTAGAGCCGGGTGAGCGATTCGCGATTCCACGGAGCGAGCTGTCTGGCGCTGCGCCGATCTTGATTCGCCGAAAAGAGGCTTCTAATTTGACATTCGGTTGGTCAATGAGCCTGCCGCGCGAACTGACCGACGAAGAGGCCGATGCGATGGATTGCCTCAACCATATTTTGACCGGTACAATGAGCTCGCGTATTTTTGGTGCAGCTCGCAAAAAGGGCTTGGCGTATGGCGTGTTTAGCGATACCTCAGTTGGCTTTTATGATTCTGCCTGGGACTTCGGTGGGCAGGTCAATCTAGAGACGGCCGAAGAGTTGTTTACGATTATTGTCCGAGAGCTCGCACGGGTGGCCGAAGGCAAGATCGCTGCGGAAGATATCGAGAATGCGAAATCCTACGCCCTCGGCCGCTACCAGATGGGGGCGCAGACTGTGGCCCAGATCAGCAATTTTTATACCGGGCGCTATTTTGCTGATGATTTCGTCAAGGATTATGCCGGAGTGCCGACGGCTATTCTGGCGGTGACAGACGAGCAGATTGTTCGGGTGGTTCGTGAGTTTTTGGCAGCCCGCACGTGGGTGCTGGCAGGGGTGACGAGCGGTCAAAAAGAGCTCTTGACTCGCTTGCAGCAGACGCTCGAGCAGTTGTTTATCAAATAAAAGCACAGTGGCCGGTCAGAGCTGCCTGGTTTCGTGCACTGTGCCATGAAGGGGGAGAATATGAAAATTGTGATCGCTGGCTATGGAGTAGAGGGTGTATCAAATTTGAGATATTTTCAGCAGAAATTCCCGGAAGCTCAGCTGATAATCGCCAGTCAAAATATGCCTGCCAATGTGCCGGCTGGAGTGGAGGTGCGGACGGGCGACTCAGTATTTACCGAGCAGCTGGCTGACGCTGATATGGTAGTTCGCTCGCCAAGTATTGCACCGCAGCGGATCAAGACGTCGGGTAAGATTTGGTCGGCAACGAATGAATTTTTTGCCACCTGCCCAACCAACCATACCATCGGCGTGACCGGCACCAAAGGCAAGGGCACCACCTGTAGTCTGATAACTTCGCTATTGCGAGCAGCCGGCAAGACGGTGCACCTGCTGGGCAATATTGGCGTGCCAGCACTCGATGTCGTGGAGCAGATTCAGCCAGACGACTATGTGGTCTATGAGCTATCTAGTTTTCAGCTGTGGGATCTTGAGCGGTCGCCCGACCTCGCAGTGGTACTGATGATCGAGCCAGATCACCTAGATGTTCATGGTGATTTTGCGGTATATTTGGATGCCAAGAAGAATATTCGCCGCCATCAGACTGTTGCAAGTCGAGGTTGTATATATCACCCGACAAATAAATATTCACGCGATGTAGCGATGACGCCGCCAGAAGGGCTCGGCTCTCACCAGCTGGGCGATCAGCGACCGGCCGGCTCGCTGCGTGTTGCGAGACGCTACGCGGTACCAGATGATGAGCAGGTGTATATTGATAATGGTTTTTTCTGCCAGCAGGGCCAGCAGATTTGTTCGGTAGACCACCTGAAGCTACCGGGTGCACACAATCTTGAAAACGCCTGTGCGGCGATCAGTGCTGTCATGAGCCTTGGTCTGCCGCTGACTGCTCAGCAGGTGGCTGCCGGACTCGAAGGGTTCAGTGGCCTGCCGCATCGACTGAAGCGTGTCGCTCAGGTGCGAGGAGTGGCCTATTATGACGATAGTATCGCCACTACACCGGGTAGTGCGATCGCGGCGCTGCGGGCGTTTGCGGCGCCCAAGGTGCTGATCCTTGGTGGGTCTGACAAAGGAGCGGACTACGCCGAGCTCGCTGGCGAGGTGGCGCAGCAGGCAGTCCGGGCAGTCATCGTGACTGGCGACAATGCCGGCAAGATAGCTCGGGCACTTGACCAAGCCAAGGTCGCCGCACCAGTGCTGGTGCGGCAGCAGGCTACGATGTCTGACATCGTAGCCCAGGCGGCTGCAGTTGCAACTGAGGGCGATGTGGTCATCCTCAGTCCGGCCGCTGCCAGCTTTGGTATGTATAAAAGCTATGTTGAGCGTGGTGAGCGGTTTGTTGCTGCAGTCGCAGCGCTTTCGGAAGGTGGTGAATAGGGTAGTAAAAGACGGACAGCCAAGGTGCTGCCAGGTGGACGGCGTGGCTAGTGAATCTTGCCTGACGGCTACAATTTACGCAGCCGCTTGATATACTTCCGGCTTCAAGACGCCGATATAGGGGAGGTTGCGGTAGTGCTGGCGAAAGTCCAGGCCGTAGCCGACCACGAATTCATTTGGAATAGTCAAGCCGACATAATCGGCCTGTACTGGCGCGATCCGCCGCTCTGGCTTATCAAGCAGTGAGCAGACTTTGACTGTGGCAGCACCGCGGGCGTTGAAGAGCTCGAGCAGCTTTTGGAGGGTCTGGCCAGTGTCGACAATGTCTTCTATCAGGAGGACATGTCGCCCAGCCACTTGGCTATCGACATCTTTGAGAATCGTCACAGTACCTGATGATTCGGTTGCCTCGCCATAGCTTGAGACATCGATGAAATCGATCTCCAGCGGGCAATCCATTGTCCGGATAAGGTCGACCATAAAAGGGGCGGCACCTCGCAGCACGCCGATCACCAGCGGATTCTTACTCTGGTATTCAGCGGTGAGCTGTCGGCCGAGCTTTTCAACAGCTTGTTGAATCTGCCCGCTGGTAACTAAAACTGTGGCAATATCATTCTTCATGAGCGTCATTGTAGCAGCCTGAGGTAGCGTGGCGCAACTGTGGCCGAGTTGCTATACTATAGTCGTATGCAACCACTCAAAAAACGTATTCAGGCACTGCAGCGAGAGGTCGAGCAGGCCAAGACTACCTTGGATTTTCCTACCTTAGAGCACGACCTGGCGATGCTGGATGAACAATTAAATCAGCCGGAGATCTGGCATAACCCAGAGCGAGCACAGGCGCTGGCGAAGAAGGCGGCGAGCATGCGCCAGACGGTCGAGCCGTGGCGAACGCTGAGTGTGCAGCTGGCGGATATCGCTGAGCTGATGGAGCTGGGCGACGATGACCTGCTGCCAGAGTTTGAAGTGCAGGTAGCGGCGCTAGAGCAGGAATTCGGGCAGCGCAAGACCGATCTTCTATTTGCCGACCCCTATGACACTCGCGAGGCGGTGGTACGTATCTCGGCCGGTGTGGGCGGGTTGGACGCGCAGGATTTTGCGGCTATGTTGGAGCGGATGTATCTGCGCTGGGCCGAGAAGTCAGGCATGAAAGCCGATACGCTCGAGCGCTCGACTAATGATGACGCGGGGATCAAGACGGTGGTGCTAGAGATTGCTGGGCCGTTTGCCTATGGAAAACTGCGCTCAGAGAATGGCGTGCACCGGCTGGTACGGCTGAGCCCATTTAATGCTGATAATCTACGCCAGACCAGCTTCGCCCTGGTGGAGGTGCTGCCAAAAATTGATGCACCGGACGAGATCGCGATTGACCCGAATGATCTGAGGATTGATGTCTATCGCTCGGGCGGTAAGGGTGGCCAAGGCGTCAATACGACTGACTCAGCGGTGCGAGTGACACACCTGCCGACTGGCATCACGGTGGCGATCCAGAACGAGCGCTCGCAGCTGCAAAACAAAGAGACAGCGCTGAAGATTTTGCGCTCGAAGCTGCTGGCGATGAAGCTGGAGCAGCACGCCGAAACCCTGTCTGACCTGAGAGCCGGAGAGTCGGCCAATTGGGGGAATCAAATCAGAAACTACGTCCTGCATCCGTACACACTGGTCAAAGATACGCGCACCAAGCACGAAGACCGCGATGCTCACGGGGTGCTTGACGGCAAGCTTGATGAATTCATGATGGCCTATCTGACAAGCCAGAACACCTAGCGCAGCGGGAGCTATTTGTCAGTCGTCGACCGCTTTGCCGGTTTTGCCGGGGCGGCAATAGCTAGGTGGTGGACTGTCATGAGCCAGCTGGCCAAGCAAAAGACGGCCATGGCGACCGAGAAGTAGTAGAGGTGAGCGAGGAGCCGCTGGAGGACGCTGTAATCGCCGTGGCTGAGGTAGTAGCCGAATTTGGCAAGCCCGATGTAGCCGTGTGTGGTGAAATTGCTGCAGCAGTAGCATAGCCAGCTCAGGGCTGCCAGGCAGAAGAATAGGCAGGTCGCCACTAGGCAGGTCGCTAATATACGGCGCTGCCGTGGCCACTGAGGTGCGGTCAAGGCGCCTTGCTGCCAGCGCTGGCGGATGATAGCGACACAGTACGGCGCACTACCCAGCCCGATCCCCACAATCACGGCCACCAAAACGAACAGGCTTGCTTGATACACCATCACGACCGCTTGTGGCGGTACACTTGTCCGGTAGAACAACTGGACAAACCCGATCACACCCAGGGCGACACCACCGATCAGCCCGCTGATCAAGGGCAGATTCTGTATCGCAGCAGGCAGCTGATGATGTGACGTGGTCGAGCTGGCCCGCGGCGAGAACGCCCGAAGGCGCTGTAGTTGGCACCACAGATGACCGATACTGCCCAGTACGACCATCGCGAGCCCGGCCATGGTCAGTGGCCACCGTAGTGGGTGAGTAGTGAACTGCTCATGAGCGCGAAACCAGGTGTCCTGAGGGCGGGATGGGTCGTACGTATTCGGGAGGAATTGCCCGAGAAACGACCCCTGGTCGTGCATCGCCAGCACCAGCCACCCGCCAAGCAATATGGTGATGACGGCCAGCCAGCTGAGAGAACGTCGTGATGGAAGAGATAGTTTCATAAGGCACTCCTGTCGTGAATAAAACCACATAGGTTAATAGTTTGGCTAATTATACCATGTTTTACAGATTTGCAATGTCGCATTGAGCGATAAAAACTGCTATACTACCAGGTGTATGATTCTGTTGGATAGGGTAACCAAAAATTACGGCAAAACAAACAAACCAGCGCTCAACCGGGTCAGTGTCCATATTGATGCGGGTGAGTTTGTCATTTTGGTCGGTACCTCGGGTGCCGGTAAATCCACACTACTCAAATTGCTCACCCGGGAAGAAAAGCCGACTTCTGGCAAAATTGTTGTCGGTGGTATCGACTACGACAACCTCAAAGACAAGCACATCCCGCTGCTGCGCCGCAAGATTGGTGTGGTGTTTCAGGATTTTAAACTTCTGCCAAATCGAACCGTCTTTGAGAATGTGGCCTTTGCGCTGGAGATCGCCGGGATGACCAATCGAGAGATCAAATCAACCGTCCCCAAGGTGATCGACTTGGTGGGGTTGAAGGGCAAGGAGAAAAACTTCCCCAATCAGCTTTCTGGCGGTGAGCGCCAGCGGGTAGCGATCGCTCGGGCGGTGGTACGCCAGCCAAAAATTTTGATCGCTGACGAGCCGACCGGCAACCTCGACCCGCGGCACAGTTGGGATATTGTTCGCCTACTCGAGAAGATCAACAAATACGGCACGACCGTTCTCTTGACCACTCACAATGTTGAAATCGTCAATAAGCTGAAGCGTCGGGTTATCACGATCGACCATGGTAAGATTACCTCTGATCAAGCGAAGGGGAGTTATAAGCAATGACCAAGAAGCAAAAGTCAGTTGACCACAAAATGGCTCGCCGGGCAAAGCTGCGCCAGCGCCGATTATTGACCTTTATACGAATGTGTCGCTATGGGGTGAGCAACTTTAGCCGTAACGCCTGGTTGACCGTCGCTGCCACCGCGGTGATGAGTATCACCCTGATCATTATCTTGATGACCATGGTGGCTCGCCAGGTGTTGCTGGATACGGTCGCCAAGGTGGCGCATCGGACGAATGTGTCGATCTACCTCAAAGGGAGCACTGATCAGCGTGTTATTCGCGAGCTGACTGCCCGGCTGAAGAAGCTACAGAATGTCGAGGATGTCAGCTACATCTCGGCCGAAGAAGCTCGGCAAGAGCAGGCGCGTAGTTATCAGAACGACCCAGATGCTCTGGATGCGATTCGCGAGTCGCACAATGAGATGTCGGCGACACTGCGGATTTCGGTCAGGGATTTGAACGACCGTACCTCGCTGAATAAATTTATCCAAACAGATGAGCTCTACAAGCAGCACAAAGATCCACGCAAAGAGTCTTCTTTCTCTGGTGAAAAGCGCCGAACTATCGACAAGATTGGTGACTGGGTGCGGATCGCGACAGTGGCTGGCTCGATCGCCACGACTATATTTGTCATTATCTCTTCGCTGGTGGTCTTCAACACGATTCGGATGGCTATCTTTAACCGCAAAGATGAGATTCAGATGATGAAGCTAATCGGTGCCGAGCGGGGCTTTATTCGAGGGCCGTTCATTGTCGAGGCGGTGATGTATGGGTTTATCGCTGCAATTATTGCCTCGGTGGCAGGGTATAGCCTGGTGATGTGGCTGAAGGGGCCACTGACCAATTACGATGTGCCGATGACCAGTGTCGTGACAATGATGACAACCTATCTGCCGCTGGTGGTGCTGGCGATGATCGGCATCGGGGCGCTGATCGGCGTGGTGTCATCTTGGATTGCCACGCGCAAATACCTCAAATTATAACGCTTACGCTAAATATTGACGCGTGCTCACGGCCTGTGCTACAATAGTGAGTAATGAAACACCTATCCACCACATCAGTTTCATCATCTCTCGCTGCCAAGGCAACGCTTGTGGCGATGAGCGTGATGGTCGCGAGCGCTGGCGTACTCCAGTTTGGCTCGACAGTATTAGCACGTAATTACGAGGCTGAGATCCGCGATAAGGAGCAAGAGAAGAGTCGGTTTGACTCTGAGGCTGCTCGCTTGGGTCAAATGGCTGAGACCTTGCAGGGGCAGCTCGACAATTTGAATAAGCAAATCGCTGATATTCAGGCGCAGATTACCGCGAGCCAAAACAAGCGGGCTCAGTTGGTGGCTGAGATCGCCAAGAATCAGGCAAACATCGAGAAAAACCGCAAGATTATGGGTCAGATTTTGTCTGACATGTATGTAGATGATCAGATTTCACCGCTGGAAATGCTGGCTAGCTCGCATAACATCGGTGACTTTATCGACAAGCAGGAGCAGCGCAGCAGTTTGCGCTCGTCGCTCAATGGTAAGATCAAAGAAATCAAAGCCCTGCAGAAGCAGCTCGAGCAGAACAAAAAGGCAGTCGAGAATGTTATCAAAGACCAGGAATCGCAGCAGGCGCAGTTGTCTGCGAAGCAGGCGGAGCAGGCCAAGCTGGTCGCTGACACCAAGAATGACCAAGCAGCCTATGCCCAGTTAGCCTCACAGCGCAATAGCGAGATTGCGAAATTGCGCGAAGAGCAGGCGGCAGCTAACCGGCGAGCCAGTGGTGGTAATATCCCTGGTGGTGTGCCGGGTGGCGGTGGCTACCCAGGCCTTTGGGCGAATGCGCCGCTTGACTCCTATGTTGACCCGTGGGGTCTCTACACTCGCGAGTGCGTCAGCTATGTTGCCTGGAAGATCCACAGTACTGGCCGCTACGTACCGAACTTTGGTGGTGCGGGTAATGCCAATCAGTGGCCGTCGACTGCTGCTCGCTACGGTATTCAGAGCGGTAGCACGCCGAAAGCTGGTGCCGCAGCCGTCATGTATGTCGGTGCCTATGGTCACGTCATGTATGTTGAGTCAGTGAATGGCGACGGCACGATCACTGTCAGCGACTATAACCTCGCCTGGGACGGCCTCTACCGGCACTATAATCGCTCGGCTTCTGGGCTGACTTACGTGTACTTCTAGCGCTGGTTTCGTGAGAACAAGTTGGACGGCAGGCGCCCTCGCTGAGGGCGCTTTTATAGTGCTTGTGGTATAATAAAATACATGACAAAGAAAGAGAAGGCAGGCCGGCGGTGGCTGATTTGGAGCGGCGTGGCGATTGCCGTGGCCAGTTTTATCGCAGGGACACAAATTGATCGGATTATGGCGGTGGTCGCGCCAGCGTTTTCGCACCAGTCGGGTACGCTTGATTTGGCCAGTGTCCAGCAGACGTATCAGCAACTGAAGCAGAATTATGATGGCCCACTTGATGAAAAAGCCTTGATCAATGGCGCGAGTCGAGGGCTGGTGGCCGCTGCTGGTGACCAGCATACCGTGTATATGGACGCCAAAGAGGCCGCTGAGTTTACCAAGTCGTTGAATGGCTCTATCGGTGGTGGCATCGGGGCAGAAATTGGCACGCGCGATGGCCATGCGGTGATTATCCGCCCATTAGCACAGAGCCCAGCTGAAAAAGCTGGCATCCAGGCCGGTGATGTCGTCGCCAAGGTGAACGATGAGTCGACAGCTGGCTGGACGGTTGATCAAGTAGTCGCTAAAATTCGCGGTGAGGCTGGCACAACGGTCAAACTGCAGTTGCTGCGCGGCGGTGAAGAAAAGCTCATTTCGGTGACTCGGCAGGAAATTACTGCACCAGCGGTCGAATCACGCATCGAGGGCACCACTGGTATTTTGACAGTGAGGCGATTTGCTGATGATACGGCAGCTGCAGCCCGCCGCGCGGCTGAGGGGTTCCAGAGTGCTGGTGTGACCAAGGTGATCCTCGACCTTCGTGGCAATCCAGGAGGGACGGTAGCCTCAGCTCAGGCGCTGGCAGGGCTGTGGCTGAAGCAACAGACGATCATGACTGAGCGGCGCGGTACTCAGATCACCCAGACGGTCCAGTCGGTTGGTAAACCACTGTTTGAGCATACGAAGACCGTCGTCTTGATCAATAATGGCAGCGCCAGTGCCAGTGAGATTATCGCTGGGGCGCTTAAAGAACACGGCAAAGCCACCCTGGTCGGCGAGAAGAGCTACGGCAAGGGGAGTGTCCAGGTGGTAATCGGTTTGGCTGGTGGTGCTCAGCTGAAAGTCACCGAGGCGCGCTGGTATACGCCAAAGGGCAAGAATATTGACAAATCCGGTATCCAGCCAGACGAGACGGTGACGTTGACTGCCGAGGATACCAACGCTGGGCGCGACACTCAAATCGAGAAGGCCAAGTCGCTATAGTATAACGCTTGTGTTTTTATTGGTTGGGCGCTACTATAGAGGTAGTATGACCAATCAAAAGAAGATTTTATTAGTAGAGGATGACGCATCGCTGGCAGCAGTGTATCGGGCTCGTTTGGCGCTAGAGGGGTTTGATATCCGTGAGGCGACCAACGGCGAGGATGCGCTATCGATGACCGTTGCCTACAAACCTGACTTGATATTGCTTGATGTGATGATGCCAAAGATTAGCGGCTTTGACGTGCTGGATATCTTGCGCAACACGCCAGAGACAACCAATACTCGGGTGATTATGCTGACAGCGCTTAACCAGCCTAAGGACAAAAAGCGAGCAGAGAGCCTGGGGGTAGATGAGTACATGGTCAAATCGCAGGTAGTAATTGGTGATGTGGTAGACCGGATCAAGCACCATCTCGGTCTGGCGTCACACACTTGACTCGATAGTAAAATGACCTCCGGTGGGAGGTCATAATTTGTTGGTCAATCAGGCCGTAGAGCAAAACTGCTGCTTCTATCGGGCGAGGTGGGTGTGCACTAGCCGACGCATACCTGGGTGCGACGCTCGGTTTTACCGGTGAATTTGGCTTTTTTCACACGCTTGAAGCTGACGACACCGGCCTTGGCTGCGTGAATGGTGTAATTACGGCTCATATAGGTGCCATCGCCAGCGATTTTAGTCGCACCAGTCTGGCGTACCAGTACCTCACCTGCATTGACTTTTTGGCCACCGAACCGCTTGACGCCGAGGCGCTGGCCGGCGTTGTTGTGGACATTCTTACTCGAACCACCTGCTTTAACTTTCGACATGATAACTCCTTAAAGTTGCTAAACTAATCTGTACCAGTATAAGCAAGTTGCCCCGGAAAGTCAAGGGGGCCAGGCACCCAGCAGTATGGTTGACTAACAGGATGTCAGGCAGGAGAGAGGATGAGCAACTGGCGGCCAACGACTTGACCCTCTCGATGATAGATCAACGGCTGGCGGTTGTGCTGGTGGTAGCCAAGATCTGCCAGATGATGCAGTAGCGGTAGGTGAGTGATCCGCTCACCAGCACCGTGCTCGCCAGTCCCATACCAGGCGGGTACTGCGATGCACAGGGGAGTGCCTGGTGTGAGCTGTGGCTTGATATTGATCAAGAATTGACTAATCACGCGATTGCAGGTACTGACTACGTGGCGGAGCGTGTCGGGCTGCGGTGGCGCTGAGAATGGCCGGCCGAGGTAGGTTTCGCACACCACTGCATCGAGCTGGCGGGCGTATGGCCAGTGGTGAGTAGTGGCGTCAGCTTGCTCAATTGCTTTGATAATACCAGGTGGCTGATGAGTGGTGGTCAGCCAGGTCAGGTTGGTAGTGGTGTCGTCGATCATCTTATCGCTTATATCGCTGCCGTATGCCCGGTAGCCGCAGAGGAGGGCCTCTTGCAAGATTGTCCCGCTGCCGCAAAATGGATCAAGAATAGCCGGGTGCTGCCAAGGAGTGGTCGAAGCTCCTCGTGCGAGGTTCAGCATAATCTGAGCTAGTTTGGGCGGCAGCATGCCGACAAAGGCGTCGCGGCGTGGCCGGTCGCGGTCGCGGCGGCGGTAGGCGGTGATGTTTTGGGCACCGCAGCCTTCGGCGATCAGCAGTTCGGTCTTGGCGCGGAGGATGATGAGCTCGCGCTTCTTGGGCGAGCTGCCAAGTTTATTGTTGTGGACGGTTGCAGTCGACAGGGATATGTCAACATTTGGCACTAATCTGAGGGATATTCCACGGCGTTTCAGCGATTGTTTGAGTAGGAGGCCGGTTTTTTGGACATCGCGGGGAGATACACGCAGGTGGTAAGCACTCACCCCCAGGCTATATTTGCCAGGCTCATGAAAGCGAGTGCGGTAGTGATGGTGGATCCAGTGTGAGGCCGCCACCAGGGCCTGACGGTCAGACGAACGGGCGGGCATGCGGTGAATGACTCGGCCGTATTTGATAACTCCACCGAGGCGATCAATTTGGCAAACCTCTGCCGTGACGCTGGCTGATTGGTCGGTCAGCCGTGTGACGTGTGTGGCGCCGAAAACTGCTTGTAGTTCGGCAAATGATATATCGGGTTGACGACCGAGCAGCATGATAAACATATGCTTAGTATAGCACTTCGAGACGTGCTGGTCGGATTATCATTCTCCCACCTGGGCTTACTGGCAGGGTTCGTGGTATAATAAGGCAATGACAGTGAAGAAATCGAAGCGGCTGCGTGAGACGTTTCTCTCGCCGCGCTTTTTGATGAGCGTGGTGACTGCGGCGGTCCTCGTCTTGATTATCTACCTTTCGCGCCATGAGCTGCTGAAGGCATGGGGTTTGTTGGGCCGAGCCGACATGTGGCTCCTGCTCCTGCTGCTGCCGATCCAGATCGCGGTGTACTATGTCGGCGGTGAGATGATTTTTTGCTATTTACGTGACAAAAAATTGATCCAGCATGTGTCGCATTTTGAGCAGGCTCGGATCGCTCTTGAGTTGAATTTGGTGAATCACCTCTTTCCCTCTGGCGGGGTCAGCGGTATATCGTACACCAGCTGGCGGATGCACAAACTGGGCGTCAGTACCTCGCGCTCGACATTCGCTCAGCTGATACGGTACATTACTGGGTTTATGGCGACGGTGGTGCTGCTGATTGTGTCGGTCTGTGTGTTAGCGCTTGATGGTAAGGTGAATCGGTTTATCGTTGTGGCGAGCTTTCTGTTGGTACTGCTTGTCGTCGTGATGTCGGGCCTGGCGGTGTTCGTCTTTTCGTCGCAGCGGCGGATGCACAAGGTAGCGCGCCGGCTGACCAGAGGGCTCAACAGGCTGATGTACTGGCTGACGCTCGGTAGGCGCCGACACTGGCTCAACATCAAGAATGTCGAGCGATTTTTTGCCGATATGCACACGGATTTTCAGCAGCTGTCAAAAGATCGGCGACTGATTGTCAAGCCGTTTTTGTGGGGGCTGGTCTACACCACGCTTGATGTGCTGATGTTTGTGGTGGCTTTTTGGGCGCTTGGGGTGTCGGTCAATCCAGCAGCTCTGGTGGTTGGCTACGGGATCGCTACCTTTGCCGGTGTGGTGGCGGTCACACCAGGGGGTGCAGGGTTTTATGAGACGATTATGATCGCCTTCTTGGGTGTCAGTGGTATGCCGGGCGATGTAGCGATCGCTGGTGTGGTATTGACCCGCGCGATCTTACTGACGGGGACAATTTTATGTGGCTATTTGTTTTATCAGCATGCGTTGATTAAGTACGGAAAGCCACATGAACCCAAGATTCAGCGTTAGTGATTTTTTAGCTGTGACCAACCAAGCACTTGAGGTGGCCTTGACTGGCGTCGAGGTCGAAGGTGAAGTCAGCCGTTTGACGGTCAACCACAAAAAGTTTGTCTTTTTTGACCTCAAGGATGCTGGCGGCACAGTCAACTGCTTTATGACAGTTTGGCAGCTCCGAGTCGCACTGGAAGATGGTATGCGGGTGGTGGTGCGGGCGTTGCCAAAGCTAACTGCCTGGGGTAAGTTTAGCCTGACTGTCCAGCACGTGCAGCCACTTGGGGCGGGCGACCTCAAGCGGAGCGCTGAGCTGCTGCAGCAGCAATTAGCAGCGGAGGGCTTGTTTGACGATGACCGCAAGCGGCCGCTGCCGAGTTATCCACGGTGTATCGCCGTGGTGTCGAGCATGCAGGCGGCTGGCTATGCGGATTTTATGAAAATTGCTCACCAGCGCTGGCCAGATGTTCGCTTTGTGGTGGCTCATGTACCGGTGCAAGGGGCGCAGGCGGCAGATCACATTATCCGGGCTTTGACGAGACTAAATCAATCAGCTGAGCCGCTCGAGGCAATTGCCTTGATTCGTGGCGGCGGGAGTGCCGATGACCTAGCGGTGTTTAATGATGAACGGCTGGTGCGAGCAGTTGCCAGTAGTCGTCTCCCGGTGATCACTGGGATTGGCCATCAGACGGACTGCACCTTAGTTGATTTGGCGGCTGATGTGCGCGCTGCCACACCGAGTAATGCTGCACAGCTACTGCTGCCAGATAAGCAGCTAGTACTGCAGCGAGTGCAGGCAAGTTTACTGACAGCCGCCCAGCAGGTGCGGCAAGCGGTTGAGCGGCAACGTCAGTGGTGGGGTGCCCAGCGGGCGCTGGCGCTGGCAGCCTGGCAGCAGCGATTAGCAGCAGCCCAGCAAGGTATGGCGCTGCGCCGACAGCTGATCGCGCAGTATGACCCAGAGGCTGCGCTGCGGCGTGGCTATGCCGTGATTGAAGGCACCCAACGAGTCGGTAGTATTGTGAAAATAACAACTGATAGTTATTATATGAAAGCGAGGATTGAGCGCAGTGAGCGACGACACCACCATTGAGCAGCTAATGGCCGAGCTAGAGACGAAGCTAGCTTGGTTTCAAAGTGAGGATTTCCGCCTAGAAGAGGCTCAGCAGCGGTTTATAGAATTGCGGCAGTTGGCTCAGACTATTGACGAGCGTCTGAATCATCTGCAGCAGCAGATCGACGTCATGGCAGAGGAGTTTGCGCAGTGATTGGCTGGTGGATTATCGGGGGTATTGTCCTCCTATTTGGCCTCACGGCGCTGACTGGTGCGCCCTACGTGCCGTCGCGGCCAGCTGATGTCCGCCGACTATTTGCTGAGGGCTATGTCTTGAGTGCTGATGATGTGGTGCTGGATATTGGCTCCGGGGATGGGCTAGTGCTGCGAGAGGCAGCGCGTTCTGGCGCCACGGTGGTCGGGTATGAGATAAACCCTCTCTTGGTGCTGATATCGCGCTGGCGCTTGCGCAAAGTGCCGCGGGCGCATGTCTACCTGGCGAATAGTTGGTGGCGGTCGCCACTTCCTAAGGTGACAGTCATGTATACGTTTGGCGATGGGCGTGATATTGGCAAAATGTTCCAGCTGGCGGAGCGTCAGGCAGCTGCCCAGCATAGCCCGGTAACCTTCATAAGTTATGCCTTTGCGGTGCCGCAGCAGACGCCGATCGCTCAGTCTGGCGGCTATTTTTTGTACCGGGTTTCCTGAGCTTTACACCTCAGTAACCATGAGCTATACTAAACGACATGGTACTATATCGAACAACCCACTCACAGCGGGGATATGTAAACGCCTGGATGGTTAGCACGATCGGTGTGCTGGTGATGTTTTTGATCGCCGGTGCATTGGCGATCTGGGCCTATATGTCATACGCACAAGAAAAAAACACTATTGATAGTCAGGTGAAAGTTGCCGAGGCAAAAGCTCGTGAAGAGCAGTCCAAGGCCGACCGCGACAAGTTCAATGAAGAAGCCAAAAACCCGCGCCGTGAGTTTGTCGGGCCGAGCGAGTATGGCCGCGTGTCTTTCTTGTACCCAAAGACTTGGAGCGTCTATGTCGAGAGAGATGGCAGTGATCGGGGTGACTATAAGGCCTATCTGCACCCAAGTATTGTCCCACCGGTGGGCGGCAAAGACAGCCGGTTTGGCATGCGGCTAGAGATTTTGAATGATAACTTCGATAAGGTGCTCAATCAGTACAGCGGTCAGATAAAGAAGGGCGATTTGACCTCGAGTAGTGTCCAATATAACGGCAATGCCGCCACTCGCCTTGACGGTGCCTTCAGCAAAGACTTACGAGGGTCAGTGGTGCTGATGCGGGTCCGTGATAAGACAATTCGCTTCTCGACTGATGCTGACACCTTTAAGCCGGATTATCAGGCAATTCTTGATACGGTAAAATTTGTTCAATAGTTGACATATTTGATATACTGATGGCATGGCGCATGATGAATACAGCGGAGGTGGTAGTTTCGATGCGCTACCAAGTTTTGTGGTAGCTGCTCATGAATTGAAATCCCCGCTCGCATCATTGCGACAACTTATCTTAGCCCTCGAAGGGGATAATCTTGATGAAGAGGTGCGGCGACGCCTGCGCCGACAGCTCAGCCAGACCACAGAGCGAGCGCTGCAGCTGACAAATGACCTCACCTTTACGGCTAATTTGAACCCTGACCGGTTTCCATGCCAGCCGCTTAATCCATTGTCGGTTTGCCGTCAGCTTGAGGTAGATATGCAAGCATTGGCACAGATGTATAACCACGAGATTGTCTGGCCACACAAAAACAAAAAAGCCAGGCAAAACACTGCCTTGGTGGTGGCAAATCCGATGCTCTTATCACGAATTTTGGCGAACTTTTTGGATAATGCGATGCGCTATAGCCAGGATGGCATGCCGATCGAACTGAGCGTCAGTCGCACACCCGAGCAGCAGGTCCAGTTTAGTGTGCGAGACTACGGGCCGATGATTAGCCAGAAAGAATACGATCGTATGCTGGACGAGCTGGAGTCGCGTAAGTCCACCAAAACCAGGCCAGATAGCAGCGGCTTGGGGGTGTTTATGGCGGCGCAGTTTGCCCGATTTATGAATGGCAGTATACATGCTCGTCGCCACAAGGATGGGATGGAATTCTTGGTCAAGTTGCCGATGAGTCAACAAATGAGCTTTCAACTTGGCCTGGCTGCATGAGAAAAAAGGTGCTAATCGTCGAGGATGACATTATTTGGCGAGAGCTGCTCACGAGCTATATGCAAGCACTAAATATTGAGACGCGGGCGGTGGTGTCTGCTGGCCAGGCGATTGTCATGATCGACGAATGGCACCCAGATGGCATCGTCATGGATATGCTGCTGGCTGGCGAGACTGGTATGGCGCTGCTGAATGAAATGCGTAGCTATGGCGATCTCGCACAGCTGCCGGTAGTCGTGTGTAGTAGCCTGACACTATCGCTTGAGCAGCTACTGCCATTTGGCGTGCGGGCAGTGCTGAACAAAACGACCATGGTGCCCGCCGAAGTCGCGCGGGTACTGCGGAGCGTCTTTGTATGAGTCAGAGCGAGCGGCTCAAGGCGATTGTCCTCAAGCGGACTGATTATGCAGAGGCAGACCGGATCATCCAGCTTCTGACGCCGCAGGGCCGTCGGACAGTGATCGCCAAGGGAGTGCGGCGGCAGCGATCCAAGCTGGCTGGTGGTATCGAGCTATTCGCGGTGAGCGATGTGGTTATCCGGTCTGGTCGCGGCCAATTAGAGCTGCTGACGAGTGCGCAGCTGATAGCGTTTTATCGGCATATTATAGAGGATTATGAGCGAATGCGCTTTGCCTATAATGCACTCCGCTTGGTGGCTCGGGCCAGTGAGCAGATTGACGAGCCAGGTTGGTTTGAGGTGCTGATGGCAGTGTTCGCCCAGCTAGACCAGCCGCTGGCTTCTCGAACGCTGACCGAGGCATGGTTTTACCTTCGCTATGCCAGCCTACGGGGTGAGGAGCTCAATCTGATAAGCGACGCCCTCGGTCAGCCGCTCCGAGCTGAGAAGACGTATATGTACGACTCAGCTGAGCGGGCACTCCGGCCAAGCCGGCAGGGTGACATCACGGCTGACCATATCAAGCTGCTGCGACTGATGGCGACCTCGCCATTGACTGCGCTGAGCCAGCTGGGCGGTATTGCTGCGGTGATCGATCAGTGTTGGCTGCTGGCCCAGGCTCATGCGGCAGAGTGATTGGTGGTATAATCAAAACAATTAATGATGGTCACATCACACCTGGTGTGAGAAAGGATGTCTGCTGATATGGCACATGTCACAATGGAAAATCTGATCAGCCTATGTAAGCGGCGCGGCTTTATATATCAGGGGTCGGACGTCTACGGCGGCTTGTCGGGCACCTGGGATTATGGTCCGCTGGGCCTGCAGCTCAAGCGTAATATCATGAATTTGTGGTGGCGCCGGTTTGTCGACGAGCGCGATGACATGTACGGTGTGGATGCGGCGATTTTGATGAACCAGAAGGTCTGGCAGGCCAGTGGGCATGTCGATACGTTCGTCGATCCGCTGTGCGAAGATACGGTGAATCACCGCCGCTACCGCACCGACCATCTCCTCAAAGATAATGGTGTTGACGCGGATGGTATGACCATGGCGCAGATGGATGCGGCGATTGTAGAACAAGGCATCAAAAGTCCCGATGGCAATCCGCTGAGTAAGTCGCGGACGTTTAATATGATGTTCAAAACGCACGTCGGTGCGACCGAGAGCGAGGATAGTATCAGCTATCTCCGCCCCGAAACCGCCCAAGGTATCTTCACTAATTTCAAAAACGTCGTCGATAGTTTTTACCCTAATCTGCCGTTCGGTATCGCTCAGCAGGGTAAGGCATTTCGTAATGAGATTGCGCCGCGCGATTTCGTCTTCCGCTCTCGCGAGTTCGAGCAGATGGAGATTGAATATTTCGTCGACCCTGAGCATTGGCAGGAAGCATTTGATGAGCTGCTGGTGGCGACGCATGCGTTTTTGGCAGAACTAGGCCTTAAACAAGAGCACATTCACGAGCTAGATGTGCCGGCAGAGGATCGGGCACATTACAGCAAAAAGACGATCGACATTGAGTACGATTATCCAATCGGCCGCGAGGAGCTGATGGGCATCGCGTATCGGACTGATTTTGACCTCATGAACATCCAACGCGCCAGTGGCAAGAGCATGGAATACACCGTCAAGGGAACGAATACAAAATTTGTGCCGCACGTCATTGAGCCATCGTTTGGTGTCGAGCGGGCGTTGATGGCGGTGCTGTCGGGCGCGTACCGCGAGGACGAGCAAAACGGTGAAAAGCGGGTGTACTTGGCGCTGCCAGAGCACTTGGCGCCAGTCAAATTCGCCGTTTCGCCGCTACTGAAGAATAAGCCAGAATTGGTAGAGAAAGCCCGCGACGTCTACGCGAGCCTCGCCAAAGCCAACCCTGGCCGAGTGATGTGGGACGATAACGGCAACATCGGCAAACGCTACCGCCGCCAGGACGAAATCGGCACCCCGCACTGCATGGTCATCGACTTCCAGACGCTGGAGGACGGCACGGTCACCGTGCGCGAGCGGGATACGACGGCGCAGTGGCGGGTGAGGGTCGGAGAGCTGCAGATCTAGATATGAAAAAGTAAATTGGTTTTTGAGGAGCGAAAATATTGATAGAAGGTAGGCCTGAGTTTGATAAAATTACATCGTTTGACGAGTTTAATAAATACTATTGGTATCGTGAAGAAATTTCACAGATATGCAGGTCACTAGGATTAGAATATAGAGGTACAAAACAAGAACTCAATCACATTATTGAGCAGTATTTTAAGGGTAATTTGATTAAAAAGTCATCAATAAAAAATGAAAAGAAGCAAGTTGAAAATATTACGTTAGATACGCCATTACTTGAATGTGGTTTTTCTTTTAATGCAAAATTCAGAGAATATTTTTCTGCTTTAACGGGTATCTCACCATTTAAATTTACCGCTGATATGGCGACTGCTTGGCGGAAAGTAAAGAGAGAAAAGGATGGCAAATTTACAATCAAAGATTTGCTGAAGGTGTATTATGGTGAATCAGATTATGCCAAGTATGATCATTCGGTTTGTCAATGGAATCAATTTTTAAAGGATTTCTGTGCAGACGAAAATAGTCGCAACTATTCGAACAAATTAAAAGTAGCTGCTATTCTTTGGAAAGAAGTTAGAAATTCAGAAAATGAAAAAATTTATTCAAAGAATCTTTTAACTGAATATGCCGGTAAAATAAAAGAGTATCACGAGTAGGTAATTCCCAGCTTGTTAAACTAACACAGTAAAGCTAATAAAGAAAGAAGCGGATAAGATATAAATTTATCAAAGAAATTTTGTTTATGTCCTTGACGAATCTTCCCAAGCGGAGATCTCATAACGCAGAATTTAGATGGAGCGGATCATCTAGGCTATTTATAGTAATATTGCAATAAAATTATAATTTTGTTATAATGTTTGCATGACAATCACTACAATTCAGAAGGTTATCAAGATTGGTTCGAGCCGCGGCGTGACACTGCCGGCTAAGCAACTACGGGTGCTGGGCGTTCGTGATGGTGATGAGATTGAGGTTACGATACGCAAGCGGACGGTGGCGGCTGATGGTGATAAAGTATTAAAGGTCGCAAATTCGCTCCTTGAGCGATACAAAGAGGACTTTTCTCACTTGGCGAAGCGCTAATGGTTAGTTTGACTCTCGAGCAGATCTTGCAACTTCATGCGCTAGTTCTTGTCAAAGACGGCGGTGCAGGTGGTGTGCGTAATATTGGTCGGCTAGAAGCTGTGGTGTCGGCGCAGCATCAGGTAGTATTTGGCGAGGAATTGTACGCAACAGTATTTACCAAGGCAGCGGCATTGATGCGCGGGATTATTGGTGACCATCCGTTCACTGATGGCAATAAGCGGACGGCAATGCTCGCTGGACTGACTTTGCTGGAGGTGAATGGGTATAATTTTACAGCACAGCGAGGTGAACTAGAAGATTTCGCCGTCCGCGTCGCAACAGATCAGCTTGATATTGATGCGATTGCTGATTGGCTGAAGCGTCATTCTCGGGTATGTTAATAACTCGCGAGGCAAGCTTATATTGATGCGGGTGCTCATGCGGATATAGTATAATTGGTTTATGCGACAACCTCCAAAAAAGATTATTCAACAAGGAAGGCTATTTAAGATTTTCTGGCAGGCACTCTTGGCGGCGGTGCTGGTGGTGGTCGTGAAGTATGTTATCCGGCAGTGCCACCTGGAGCTGATCCCGCAGAGCTCGCTGCATAATAGTGTGGTGTCGAGTGTGGTGTTCGTCATCGGTTTTTTGCTGTCGGCGACGATTACTGACTATAAAGAATCGGAGCGTATTCCGGCGGAATTTGCGGCCCAGCTGGAGGATATGTATGACGATGCGGTGCAGATTCACGCCAGCTACCCAGTGTTTGACCTGGATGGGTTCCGCGCGCAGCTGCAAAACGTCGCGCGTAGTTTTGTCGACGATGCCCGCAAGCGGTCCTATGACGCGCGCAAAGACATCCGCGCCCTTGGCGATTATTTTGCCGAGATGGAGCGGGGCAAGGTGCCACCAAACTTCATCGTCAAGCTGAAGCAGCAACAGACGGTGCTGCTCAGGTCGCGCCACCGCGTTAATTATATCCAGCGTATCAAATTTATCCCCTCGGCGACCATTTTGGCGCGCTCTATCGTGGCGGCGCTGATTATCCTCTTGATGATCACCGATATCGATCCATTCTACGCTGGCTTGGCGATTGTTGGCACCATCACTTTCACGCTGGTCTATATGCTTATCTTGATCAAGGTTATCAGTACACCGTTCCATAAAGCTGGCAAAACTCGCGACGATGTCAGCCTCTTCCTGATCAATGACGCAGCAGAGTATTTGGGGGAGGGCGAGAGAAGCTAGCCTTTATCGAATTGGTGGCTACGCAGGATCTTGCCTTTTTCGCTGGTTCGTTTTATAGTTGTGGGTATTATGGTATGGAATCCCGATAAAGTCACCCGATCACTTGATAAGCAGGAGCAGGCGGAGGGTGGTATCCCCGTCGAAACCTTCTCTCTTAACCGTTCTACGCAGAACCCTGGCCGTCTTGAGTGGGGGCCTGGTGGACTCAGCAAGATACCGGAGGACGTGGCGCGTGGCTTCACTATCGACAGGCGACCGTTTTCTCTGTGTCGTCGTGTGGAAGAGGGGCTTGGTTCATCTGCACTGTTCTTGTGTGGCTCGAGAGAGGGTCGCCACCGTGTTTTCTCTCGGCATGAAAAACTGCTCGCCGAGGCAGAAGAGGCGGTGGTAGTCACGCTGCCGACTCCATCAGATGACCCGTATTCGCAGCGGCTGATGGCAGCATATGCACAGCAGCTCTCGCAACAGCCTGATCGACCAGTAGCGTTGGCTGGCTTGCATATTGATAGCAAATGAGCTATTTTCGTCAGACAAGCGCGATATCAGCCGTGGCCGCTACGGAGGGGTTGGCGAAAAGACTGCGAACTGGCTCATCTCACTGTTTGATAACAAGAACCATCCAAAAGTATCACTGATCGGCTCAGAGCTGGGTGGGCGGGCACTTGCTGCGGCTACTCCGTATATTATCGGGTCGGATCTTGATATTAGCCGCTTGGTATTGGCGCGGCCTGATATGTCGGCGTCGCCATCGATCTTGCCAACTTTGGGGTCGCTCAAGGAGGACCGAGAGTGGAGAAGGTTGGTCGAGAGCGGCTACGACCCGGCTCTCACAGCTGCGAAACAAAAAGTGGATCACTTAATCGGCAAGATGAGCAAAAGCGATTTTGCGGCTTTGTCAGCGTCGAATCTAGATAAGCTTCAGCATGATATTGTAACCGCGATGTTTGGACACCCAGATGAACTTTGGATTAGTACGGCAGCGACCAGCCAGACGAGTAATTGGCGGGCGGTTCGTCAAGTGGTCGGTGAGGCTATACAGGGGGTCTTGCCAAAAAATCGGCCAGAAAAGGTCCAGTTCAGCGTGGTCAAGGAGGTGCCGGCGGCGGCGCTCCGGCTACCAGGTCTGCGGGCGTATCTTGATTCATTACGAGGCGAGTAGTAAGTTAGTAGCATGATCAACACACCACATACCTTCCAGGCAGCTGGGCCAAAGATCGTCGTCATCGGCGGTGGTACTGGCAGCTTTACGCTACTTAGTGGCCTCAAAAAATACACCCAGAACATTACCGCGCTGGTGAATATGGTCGACGATGGCGGCTCGACCGGCGCCCTGCGCGATGAACTAGGGGTGCTGCCCGCTGGCGATGTCCGGCAATGCTTGGTGGCGCTCAGTAGTTCGCCAAAGGTGCGCGACTTGTTTAATTATCGGTTTGACGAGGGCAGTATGAAGGGCCATGCCTTTGGTAATTTATTCATGGCGGCACTCGAGAAGATGACTGGTAGCTTTGCTGAGGCGGTCGAGACAGCCAGCGAGGTGCTCGGAGTGTGTGGCCACGTCTACCCGATCACGCTGGACGACACTAACTTGATCGTCACACTGCAAGATGGCACGGTAGTAAATGGCCAGCACGCTGCTGATGCACTGCATATTCCATCGACCGAAAAACCGTGGCTGGAGCTTGAGCCAGCAGCGTTTATCAATCCACGGGCCCGCCAGGCGATTTTGGATGCCGATTTAGTGGTGGTGGCGCCAGGGCTACTGTATGGCAGCTTGGCACCGGCGCTACTGGTGCGCGGGGTGACCCGGGCGCTGGCTGAGACTAAGGCGAAGAAAGTCTATGTCTGCAACCTAGTGACCAAGCCAAGCCAGACCGATGGCTTTATGGTAGAAGACTTTGTGTCAGAGATTGAGCGGTTTGCTGGGGTGGCAATGGACTATGTTTTGTACAATAATCACCGCCCGCCCGAGAAGCTGATTTCTCGCTACGCCCATGACGGTGAATATTTGGTGGAGTGGGATACCTATACCCTCAAAGGAAAGCATTATCATGCCTCAGGCAAGCGATTAATTGCCGACGAGATCTGGCACAATAGCAATGCCGCCAGTGATCCACTGGCTGCGCAGCGTAGTTTGATCCGCCACGATAGCGACAAAGTAGCCCGGGAGTTGATGCGGATCTACTTTGCCTAGCGCCAGAGCTAAGATCAGGAATTGCCATGATACAACTCTATGTCGATCTAGATCGGACATTGTTCCAGACAAATTTGTTTGATACCAATAAGTGGTCGCTGCTTCATCAGTGGTTCCCTTGGGTGGAGCCGAGTGAGCAGCAGCGGCAAACCTGCTACTATGTCGAAGACTCAGAGAGCGGCTTGCACTATTATGATTTTGATGCCCATCTCGCGCAGCTGGGCTTAGAGCCGGCGGCTGTTTATCGGCGGCTACGTCAGTCGGCGCTGGCAGATGGCCGGCTGGAGTATCCGGGTACCGAGGAATTTATCCGCTGGGCGTCAGTGCAGACGCAGCTGACGGTACTGACTTACGGAGCAGTGAAGTATCAGCAACTCAAGGTGGCGCTGTGCCCATCGCTTGAGCGAGTGCCGGTCGTTGTTGTCCAGCGGCCAAAGGGTGAGTTCTTTCAGTCACAGTCGGCTCACGCTGAGCGGTGGCTGGTCGACGATAAGCCAATTGGCGGGCAGCTGCCGCCAGGTGTCCGGTTTATTCAGTCAGCTACATACAACGGTATTGCGAGCACGCCGACTGCACGGTGGCCGGTTGCTCAATCGCTGGCCGATCTACCCCAGCAATTGGTTATGCTTGCACAGATAAAGGGTATGTGATATAGTCCGCTACGCAATGGTAGTAAAATTAGAATCACGGCCGTCATCTTTAGATACGGTTAACTCGCCAGTATCAGAATCGACAGCGAGGATTTTAGAGTGGTTCGAAGAGAAGGATCTCCATAAAGAAGCGGTGCTTGGTGCTGCGGTGGATGCACTGACACAATATGCAGAAACTGGCCTTGACCGGCGGGGGATTGATAAGCACGCCGAGCGAGTCTTGGCACTAGTTGAGTCGTTCGTCAGTGATGAGATGTTGTTCGAGACGAAAATGGCGGTGCTACTGCATGACCTAGGCGATCGACTACTCAACAAAGAAAGCCCCAAGTATACCAAGGAGCGAGCGGCTGCCGCAGCTGACGCGCTTGCTGGGTTTTTTGCCTCAAAACACCTGACAGACGATGAGCGGCAGACAATCGCTCATATACTGAACGAGATGATTGCTACTGAGCGGGCCTCCGGGCACTACCGCACCCAAATGGCCTATGAAGCCGAAAAAAGGGGTGGGCTATCAAAGCAGGTAGTCAAGGTGCTGGCAGATGGCTACCAAGGTGAAGTACCGACCGAGGTGCTCAAGGCGATCCGGCCGTCGGTTGACTTTGAACACATGGATACATTCTTGCATGAAAGCGAGTTCTTTAGTGCTGTTGTTACAAAGTCGATTGAGCTGCTTGATAATCTGCACAATCGGCCATCGCAGCGAGAGTCAGCCTGGGTGCAAGACGCTCAGGAGGCGCTGTGTTTTTATTCTCCTATCCTGGAAGCAGCGGCGATCGATGGCTTGACGATGGACTTATGCAGCGAGGCGCACAAACTACTCCTTCATCTCCAGGGTGAAAGTGCAGTCGTGGAGCGTGCAGAAAACATACTGAATGAAGTGTTCTACCCCAATTATGGGCCCAAGGAGCTTATTGCTGATATTTTTGGTTCGATCTCAGATGTAGAGATTGCAAAAGCGGTCAAAGAAAACCCCCAGACAAAAAAGACACCAGTCCATATTGGTGAATTTGTAGGTAAGCTCAGCAATGATATCGTCGTCTGCGGCAACTACCGGCTGAAGACAAGCGGCTCGTTGGCAAAAAAGCTGGTGAATAACCCAGAGCTACCGATGGACATATTCGCGATGACAGTTATCTCGCAAAATGAGAAAACCCTCCCGCATGAATTTAGCCAATTCATTCGTTTACTCCAGCAGCGGGCGATGGATAGCGATGATAATATCGAGCTCAAACCGGCCCCGAGTAAGCGCAAGGCGATTCACATTCAGGGGCAAGCTGGCTTTGTCGAGAGTATACAGGCAGCCCTTCAGCAGGCTGGAGTTGACGAAAGCCTGTATCAGCTCAAGCCAGAATCGGCCGAACGAGTCGCGAAGCAAGGCTTCCCCAGCTTCGAGGTGGCGAAGGTGACCTTCATGGTGGGCAAGGTGCCGGTGGAGATCCAGTTTGTCACTCGCGATGAGCGTGAGCGCAGCCGCCGCGGCGAGATCGCGCATATTATTTATAAATCCCTCGGCAAGTTACCAAAGAACATAGACCAGCTGCCAGAGCCGGAGCAGATAGCGATCTTCATGAGGCGGCGCCAGCTGGCCGAGGAGGGCATGGAAGTGATGAGGTATATCTACGGCCGCCGCCTTGGTGATACGCCGTACTCATCCGACTCGGGGTCGTTCGACAGGCTGGTTGAAGAGTGTGTGGCGCTTGGGTTGTGAGATGAGTGAAGTTTCGCCGGATATGACAATATACTACACTGACGGCTCGGCGAATCCGAACCCCGGGCCAGGCGGCTTCGCGGTGATCAAGGATGCAAAGCCGTATATTTTAGGGAGCGAAGAGGGTCAGACGACTAATATCCGAATGGAGGGCAAGGCGCTGATCGCTGCACTGGCGGATGCTGATGGTGCAGCGTGTGTGATTTATACCGATAGCGAATTTTGGCTCAATGTACTGACGAAGTGGGCACCTGGTTGGCAGGCGCGGGGCTGGACTAAGAAGGGTGGTACTATCAAAAATCTTGATATTGTCCAAGAGCTCTATCAGCTCTACCAGCAATCTAATGCTGAACTACGCTGGGTACGTGGCCACCAGGGAAACGAAGGCAACGAACTGGCTGATCAGTGGGCCGAGAAAGCTCGCCAAGGGGTCCGGCTTTAGCCTGAGTGAGGAGAGAGACCAGAGCTGGCTAAAACCTCTGGGTTTTAGTCATTTGATGGTCTGAGTACCTCCGAAAGTCTGCTATACTAAAGACATGGAGGAGACAAGGGAACCGACCGATATTTTTTTGTGGGCGAATCAGCTCGATGCTCGCAAGGATAAGCTACAGATAGAACTGTTCTTATTTAATAAACACTACATACCATATCAGATGCCACTAGAGCCAGAGGTCGAGCAGCAGCTGCGATCACTGTTTCTGTATAGCTATAGTAATTTCGTCAATCTAGGGGCGGGTACAGGACTGACCGTTCGCGACTATGAGATGAGCGAGGCAGAAGACAATGTGTTGCTGCGAACCGACCTGGCCAAGGTTGGCCGGGCTGAGACACTGCTGTATGTGATTGAGCATGAGCGGGCCGATATTGTCGAATTCTCTGATGTCGAGCATGAATTCAAGCGTATGAAGGGGATGATCGCTCGTATCACCGACCCCGACCACAGAGAAAGCGTGTGCTATACCATCAAGCTACTGCAGCAAGCTCAGTCGCTTCGGGGAGCGCAGGCCTGGCAATTTGCTGATGGCCGATTTGGGGCGTTTCAGGCAGAGGTCGGGTTTCGGCTGCCCGATGATAATCAGGTGCTGATCGTTGGCCAGGATGTTTTTGTCTTTCATCAGCGCAAATTTGAACGACTGTTTGGCTATGACTACAAAAAGCAAGTGATCGCTGATAAAAAGGTGGCTGAGATCGAGCGTGAATATGCGCTGAGTTTCCCAGAAGGGTTAGACCTCAACATGCTTGTCAAGGAGCGCAAAAAGACGGTCAACAAGCTACAAAAAGTCGAAGTCGGCGCTATCAGCCAGCAGCAGGTGCTTGACTACGCCGACGAAATGCAGCTCGACCTGATGAGCGACGATGCCGGCCGAATCATCATTATGGATGGGAGTGATCTTGATACTTTTGTCAACCTGATTAACGAAGACTATATCGAGAGCAAGCTGACCGGCAAGCGCTACGAGATCACCGGCAAGAAATTGTTGGCCGAGTCGGAGGGAGAGCCACCGCGAGGGTAATGGATTGATGGACCAAGAGCTGGCTTTGGCAATTTTGTTGAGTGGACAGTCGGCGCTGCTGACTGGTGCGGCCGGTACAGGCAAGACATATCTGCTGAACACCTTTATTACCCAAGCACGTGCTCAGGGTAAGAAAGTGTCGGTCACTGCGACCACCGGATTGGCTGCGACACATCTGGCAGGCAACACAATCCACAGCTGGAGCGGTATTGGTATCGCTGATCAACTTTCGAACAACTTTTTTGAACGCCTGTCAAAAACACGGCGTGATGTGATCGGCAAGACCGACATACTGATTATCGATGAGATCTCCATGCTGCATGATTTTCGGCTTGACATGGTTGACCACGTGCTGCGCCATGTTCGCCAGGATGAGCGGCCGTTTGGTGGTATTCAGGTGGTGATGAGTGGTGATTTTTTTCAGCTACCACCGATTAATCGAGGCGGTAGTCGTGCGGGTAATTTTGTCGTGTATGCCGATGTCTGGCAGGAGCTCAAGCCGGTGGTGCTGTACTTGCAGCAGCAGTACCGCCAGCAGGACGATAAGCTGCACGATATCCTGGCGGCCCTGCGCCGCTGCGATATACGTCGGCATCATGTTGAGGCGCTTTTGCAGCGGGTGACGCCACCATCAGAAGCTGACACAACCGAGCTTCATACGACCAATGTTGATGTTGATGCTATTAATCAAGATCGGCTGGCGGCGCTTGATAGTGAGGAGCTGACGTACCAGCAGACGACTACCGGCTCGAAGACGTATGTCGAAACATTAGCACGTTCTGTTTTGGCGCCACCAATTCTGACATTGAAGCAGGGTGCCTTGGTTATGGCGGTCAAAAATGCCACGGATAGGTCGTATGCCAACGGAAGCATCGGTGTGGTGGTCGATACCGAGCCGCTGACTGGCTACCCGGTGGTCGAGTTTCGCAGTGGGCGGGTTGTCACCATGACACCAGACACCTGGGAGCTGCGTGACGGCGAGAGGAAACGTGCCAGTATATCGCAAGTCCCACTGCGGTTGGCCTGGGCAATCACGGTACACAAAAGCCAGGGGATGACGCTGGACGCTGCCCGAATTGACCTGCGCAAAGCGTTTGTCAAGGGAATGGGCTATGTGGCGCTCAGTCGGCTGCGCGATCTTGACCACCTCTATCTCTATGGCCTGAACCGCATGGCGCTGCAGGTGTCAGCTGACGCCGTGGCGATCGATGCCTCACTCCGCCAGCAGAGCCAGCAGGCAGCGGCCCAATATCGCCCGCGACTCGAGCAGATGAAGCAGGCGCAGGCGGCACCGCCACCTCAGTCAGAGGCCACGCCTTGGCAAGAAAAAGTTGCTCGTATGCGCCAGACACACCCGAAGGCGTATATGCCGTGGCAGCCAGCTGATGATGCGCTACTACAGCAAGCTTTTCTTCAGGGGGCGACAATCCAACAACTCAGTCAACAGCTAGGCCGCCACGAACGCTCGATTCGTATGCGCCTTCAAAAACACTTTGGCGACAAGGTGGTCTAAGGAAATTTATTGAAAATATGAACTAATATGATATAGTAGGGGTAATTATTATGGCAGACTATCCATTTGACAGCGATAAACTTGACTACCGAGTGCTTAGCCAGCCGGTCAGCCAGCGTGATATTGCTGAGTTTCGTCAGCAGACCGGGAGTGAAGGGGTATCGATGAAGAGTATGATCACCGTCGGTGTGGTGTTTTGGTCGATCTGTCTTTTGCTGATGCTGCTGCAGCTCACCGGGCTAGTCAAGACGGACGGCAAGCTGCTGTGGGGCGCCGTATTTTGGTCAGTGCTATATACTATCGGTTGTTTTGCGTATTACATTACCTATCGAGAGCAGGTTCGCCTCTACCGGTTTGCGCGGTTGCATGGGCTGCGATATCTGCCAGACCTCAGAGATCCACAAAGGAACGGTATGATTTTTACGGTAGGCCATGGTCGCCAGGCTCGTAATATTATGTCGCTGGTTGACCGCTCTGGTCGTACTCTGTTTGAGCTTGGCAATATGATGTACGTCGAAGGATATGGCCGCAACCGCCGTACCTACAGCTACACGTACCTCTGTATCGACATGCGGCGTCATCTACCGCATATGGTGCTTGATTCGACCCGAAACAATCTACGGCTTTTTGGCAAGAATCTTAGCAGCAGTTTGCCGGCAGCCTTCGCCAAGGATCAGCGGCTGCAGCTAGAGGGTGACTTCAACAACTACTTCACTCTCTACGCCCCAAAAGAGTACGAGCGTGACGCGCTCTATATCTTTACTCCAGAGGTCATGGCGGCGATGATCGACACGGCGGCTCAGTTTGACGCCGAGGTGGTTGACGATAAACTGTATTTTTATAGTCAGCAGCCTGCCTTTAACGAGGCGCTGCTCCGGCGCTTCTTTCGGGTAGTTCAAGTGGCCGGTGCAAAGTTTTACCGCCGGTCTGATTATTATGCAGACGAGCGATTAACAGATAGCCGGCAGGCCAATACGGTCGCTCTTGCAGGGAAGCGCCTACAGAAACGAGGCTGGTTCGTTGCTTTCGTGGCGATAGTTATCTCATTACTAGTGATGTATATTGTCCAGCTACTGTCGCACTGAACTAGTGCGTAGTGTCATGGCTGCATGAGTGAGCGCTAGGCTTTTCCACACATTTGTGGAAAAGCTTTTGGTTAATTAGGGGGCGGGGTAGAAAGGGCTAAAAAAGGCTTGTCAGTGGGTAGCTGTGGGTAGTATAGTGAGAGTAGTGGAACGAACGGCGGTGGGCGACCGGCTCACTCCAATACAAACATCCACGGATTAAAAACCAACTCACCCTTGCCACGGAGAAAGGACGACGTGCAAACAGATTACTTTGAGCGGAAGTTGGACGACAAGCGGCGCTTGACGATTCCAGCTGAATTACGCGCAGAGTTTGCATCTGGTGTCGTGTTGACTCGCGGGTTTGGCAATTACCTCCATCTCTATCCACAGCAGGTCTGGGATCGTGATGTTGAGGCAGCGCTAGCGGGAGATATTCTCGATGAGCGCGTCGCCGACCTCAACGTTAAATTTCGCCGCGGCAAAACCGCTTCGGCACTTGATCAGAAGCAGGGCCGGGTGACGATCGAGCAGCATTTGCTTGACTATGCCGGTATCGACCGCGAGGTTGTGGCAGTTCGAGCTGGTGCTTACTTTCGGTTGATGGCCGCAGAGGCAGCCTAGGTAAGTTGGCACGCACCTTGACAAATTGATAACCTCTCGAGATCAGCTATCTGGACAGTTGAGACTGGGCACGTGGCTATTTGCTCCACGCGAAAAACGGCAACGAACCTTCCTCACAAACACCTCCCAAAAAACTCCACCTCACACATAAGTCTCTTCGAAAAACCATATATACACTGACGACCTTGTCAGGATTCGCCGGTTTTTCACTCTTAGATGATACAAACACAAACACACCAAAAAATAGCTCTCATCAACTATCCAGTTAGGTGATCTCGAGTGGCAAAAGAGGAGGGGAGAGCCCCTCTGGCGGATTGGCCGACATGATGTCGCCCGCCGCCACCTCCCAGAGCGAAGGTTCACTCGTGTGAGCAGGCAGTGGGATGGTATACTTTTGCTATGAGTATTAAAGAACATCCACCACAATCGGAGTCGCTTCAGGCGAGCGGGCCGATCCATGTTCCCGTACTCCTGGAGGCGACGCTCGCTACCTTAGCACCCCAGCATGGCGAGTGCTACTTAGACTTGACAGCCGGCTATGGCGGTCATGCGCGGTCGTTTTTGGCGAAGACGGATAATTATTTGGGCGCCGTGCTTGTCGACCGTGATACACAGGCGATTCAGTCGCTCAGTGATTTGGCGAAGAAGGGTGTGACCTTGCTGCACGAAGATTTCGTCAGCGCGGCTCGCTCCTTGGCTGCCAGCGGACGTACATTTGACGTGATTTTGGTTGATTTGGGGGTGTCGTCACCGCAGCTTGATAGAGCAGAGAGAGGGTTTTCGTTTCGGTTTGATGGGCCGCTCGATATGCGGATGGACGACCGGACTGAGCTGACCGCTGCAGATGTCGTCAATTCGTATTCTGCAGTAGCGCTGCGGCAGCTGATTGTCCGCTATGGCGAAGAGACGCCGGCACGGGCACGACGCATTGCGCAGGCGATCATCTCTCATCGGCCGTTTCGGCGGACAACCGAACTGGCCCAGTGTATCGAGCAGACACTTGGTCGCGGTGGGTTGCCTCGGCACCCGGCGACTCGCACCTTTCAAGCACTTCGTATTGAGGTTAATCGAGAGCTTCAGCTGATCGAGCAACTATTGCCACTGCTACCGCGCCTTCTTAGGCCGGGCGGGCGGGTTGGCATCATTAGTTTTCATAGCTTGGAAGATCGATTAGTCAAGCGGTTTTTGCGGGAACAGGCGGCGTCGGGCTACGAGGCCGAGCTGGTGCTGCCAGACAAAAAACCAGTGCGAGGTACCGATGATGTTCACAATCCGCGAAGTCGGAGCGCGCTGTTTCGCTTCGCTGTAAAAAAATAAAAAACAAAAAAGGAGGGCCATATGCCAATCCATGTCAAAGTTCAATTCCAAGATGCAGATCACGCTGAGAGCGTTTGCGTTCGCCGCGACTAGCGATCGCTTACTGATACTGCCCGCTACGTCATGTAGTGTGGCTATATAGGCACGCCCGCTTCGCCCGAGGAGCGGGCAGGGCCTCTTGCTGACAATACCAACACAAAAAGAGATTATTCCACCCCCATGTACGCTACACGATCTACATCATTTACGCCACGTCGTGCCCAACCACAGATGCGACGTAACCATAATGCGACACGTTTTCGGTCGCAAATCAAGCTCGGTCCTGTTGCTCACACAGTTCTGGTCGCGCTGATGATTACAGTACTTGGCTTGATTTATTTGACACAAGCCACCAAGACGACAGCCTATAGTTACCAGGCAGAAGGGCTTGATTCGCAGCTCAGTGAACTAAACGCCAAGAAGTCAGAGCTAGAAGTCCAAAACGCGCGCCTCACTGCGTTGGAGAAGGTCAAAAACAGCAATGTGGCTGCTGCTATGAAAACGCCACAAAAGACCGATTACAGCCGCTGAGTCTGCCGAAAAGTGCTACAATAAGAAAAAGCAATATGCAGCGACGATTGACTGAATCACGAACTGGTATGCTCGCCATCCTGCTTTTGGCTGTGATGGCGATTTTTGTGTTGCGATTGTTTTACCTACAGGTGATCAAACACGGTGAGTATGTGGCGCTGGCGCAGGCTAGTCAGCAGCGCCGGTTTGTCATCCCGGCGGCACGTGGTCAGATTTATATGATGGATGGCAAAACGCCGGTGCCGGTGGTATTGAATCAAGTGGTCTACACGATGATCGCTGATCCGCAGGCGGTCAAACCCGAGCAGCGGGCAGAGATTATCGCTCAGCTTCGTCAGGTGGCTGGCGGCGAGATGGTGGCTGATGCGGCAGCCAAGCTGGCTCGGACATCCTCGCGCTATGAAGTCCTGGCGCGCTCGATCACCCGGCAGCAAGCCGAGAAATTAAAGCAAAAGAACTTTGCAGGTATCTTGTATCAAAAGGGGACAATGCGAAGCTACCCCGAGAGTCAATTGGCCGCCCATGTCTTAGGGTTTGTCAATGCTGAGGGCAAAGGGCAGTATGGCGTAGAGGGTCATCTTAATAATCGCCTCAAGGGGCGCGATGGGCTACTACGGGCGGTGACTGATGTGCGCAATGTGCCGCTGACGCTGAACAAGGATAATATTCGCATCGAAGCTACGCCGGGTGACAACCTGGCGCTATCAATTGATCGAAATGTCCAAAATTATGTTGAAGAGGCGCTCAAGCGAGGGATTGACAAAGCTGGTGCTACCGAAGGCAGTGCGGTGATGCTGAATCCGCACAATGGCCAGGTGCTGGCGATGGCCAACTATCCGACCTACAACCCAGCTGACTATGCCAAGCAGCAGGATGGTTCGGTGTTTGTCAATGCGACAACTATGGTGCCATTCGAGCCAGGATCAGTGATCAAATCATTCACCATGGCGACTGGTATCGACAAGGGGGTGATCACACCACAGACCACCTATCAAAACACTGATTGCCTGACGGTGGCTGACCGCAAAATGTGCAATGTGCTGCGCGGCCTCGGGACGAGCCTGACTATGCAGCAGGTACTCAACTACTCGCTGAATGTCGGTACAGTGACGGTCGGCCGGCGGCTGGGTGATGGGTCGCACATCAATCAGCAAGCTCGCCAGACAATCTATAATTATTTTCATGATCGATTTGGCTTTGGGGAGTATACTGGTATTGAGGTTGGCGAAGTGCAGGGGAGTATTAGTTCGCCGACGAGCGGGCAGGGCAATGAAGTTCGCTACGCCACGATGACCTTTGGGCAGGGGATGAACTTGACCATGGCGCAGGTGGCAGCGGGGTTCTGCTCGATCATCAATGGCGGTCAGTATTTTAAGCCGAGTGTTGTCAAGGGGACGATCGATGCCCACGGGTCGCTCCACCAGTCATCATCGCAGGCGCTGCGGCGCACAGTCAGCCAGCAAACTTCGGCCCAGCTACGTGACATGCTGAGGGCGACACGGCAATCATTGGCTATCGGAGGTGGCGATAAGCCGGGCTACGATATCGGTGGCAAAACTGGCACCTCAGAAACAGTGGTCAATGGCTCGTATACGCAGACCGAGACGGTCGGTACCTATATCGGTTACGGTGGCGTGACGCGGCCAGAGTATGTCATAATGATACGAGTTGCTGCCCCAGGCAAAAAACTAAATCTACAAGGTAATATTCATGCTGCACCAATTTTTACGGATATCTCTAATTGGATGATTGACTATATGAAATTGGCGCCAAAGGAGTAAACGAGAGCACATGAAAGTAATACTACAAACAATGACTAATGAGCTGACACACGTGTTTCTTCTCAGTTTGGGTGCCTTTTTGCTGGCGATGTTCCTGACGCCGATCTATACCTTTTTTGCCTATCGCTACCGATTCTGGAAGCGGCAGCGCTCCGAGAGTACTGATGGCAAAAAGCTGGAGGTTTTCACGAAGCTACACGCCGCGAAGTTTCGCCGCAATATCCCAACTATGGCGGGGATTATCGGCGTCGTGTCGGCTACCTTGGTGACCGCGCTATTTAATCTGGATCGAGCACAGACGTGGTTGCCGCTGGCAGCGCTACTGGGCGGCGGCGTGGTCGGCTTGATTGACGACATTATCAATATCCGCGGTGCTGGCGGCGGGGTCGCTGGTCTGCGTAGCCCGGTGAAATTTACCTTGATCACGCTGATCGGTGTAGTGCTAGGGTGGTTCTTTTATGTCAAGCTGGGGTTCGATAGTTTCCATATGCCATTTGTTGGCGATGTCCATATTGGCTGGCTGATCGTACCGCTGTTCGCCTTTGTGGTGGTCGCGACTGGTAATGCAGTCAATATTTCAGATGGTCTCGATGGGCTCGCAGGGGGCTTGCTATCGGTCAGTTTCACCACCTTTGGGTTTATCGCACTCCTGCAGCAGCAGATTATTTTGGCGACGTTTTGCTTCACGGTGGTCGGGGTGTTGTTGGCGTATCTGTGGTTTAATATTTATCCTGCTCGCTTTTTCATGGGTGATGTCGGCAGCTTTGCCTACGGCGTCAGCCTGGGGGTGGTGGCAATGCTGACAAATTCGCTCCTGCTATTACCGGTGATTGGCTTTCTATTTGTGCTCGAGGCAGGCTCTAGTGCGATCCAAATCCTCAGCAAAAAAATATTTGGCCATAAGGTGTTTTTGTCGGCGCCAATTCACCACCATCTCGAAGCCAGTGGCTGGCCAGAGACCAAAGTCACGATGCGGTTTTGGGTGATCGCCTGCGTCATGGCGTTTATTGGCTTTCTGATTGCGCTGGCTGGGGGGCACATTGCGTAGCGAGCGAGCATCGCAGTCGTCACCGGTTCGGCCACGCCGTCACCGGCCAATGTACCAAATTGCGCTGTATATGGGGCTCCTTCTTCTCTTGGGGTTGGTGGTGATGTATGCGCTGGGGCCGCAGCGTGCCAACGTACTGAACCACGCCTACGGCACTCATTATAGCGACACCTTCTTCTTTAATAAGCAGTTTGTCAGTGTGGTGACTGCTGTCGTAGCCTTTGCGGTATGTGCGGCAGTGCCGTACCGCTGGTTCACTGATCACGCCCGAAAGATTTTCCTCATTGGCCTACTGGCCAGCCTACTCTTAGTGGTGTGTGGTGCTGTCTTGCATCTATCATTTGCGACTGAGACGAATGGGGCATACCGCTGGTTTTACCTGGGTGGGCTTGGTAGTTTTCAGCCATCAGAGCTTCTGAAGTTTGGTGTGCTTTTGTTTGCGGCGGGATTTTTGGGCCAACGGGCTGGCCAGGGGAAGATCAATAGCCTGTCTGACACACTGATTCCTTTGGCGGTGGTGGTCGGCGTGGCGCTTATGACGATAGTGGTGCTACAAAAAGACCTCGGGACCGGGGTGTCGCTGGTGGCACTGGTGCTGGCAGTGCTGGTGGTCTCCGGCATGAGCTGGCGAGTGATCGGTAAAATTGCCGGGATATTAGTGATCGGTGCTGTCTTGCTGACGGTCTTTTCACCGCACCGGATTGAGCGGGTGATGACATTTTTCCAGGGCGATAGCCACCAGACTACACAGAAGGATGACAACAATTACCATATTCAGCAGGCACGCATCGCCATTGGCTCAGGGGGGCTCTTTGGGCTTGGTATCGGCAAGAGTGTCCAGGCCACCGGCTACTTGCCAGAGGCAATCAACGACTCAATCTTTGCCATCATGGGCGAGACTTTTGGCTTGGTCGGCCTACTGGCTATCCTGGGCTTATTCACCGCACTTTTGTTGTCGCTACTACGTGTCGCGGCTCGGCTGCCAGACATGCGCTTACGATTGATTGTCGCTGGTGTATTCGGTTGGGTGGCTTCGCATGTGGTGCTCAACGTGGCTGCGATGACCGGAGTGGCACCGCTGACCGGTATACCGTTGCCACTGCTTAGCTATGGGGGAACAAGTATGTTGTTCGTGGCAGCTGCGCTAGGGTTGGTATTTCAATTATCAGGGTTTACGTCACATAAACCGTTAACAGAGGAGGGGAGTAATGGCAAAGATTTTAGCAGTCGGCGGCGGCTCCGGCGGACACGTTACGCCAGTGGTAGCCGTCTTTAAGGAATTGCGGCAGTCTGGCGACCACCAGCTATCCTTTTGGTGTGACAAAAAATTTGGCCCTCAGGCTAAGGGGATCTTTCAGAAGTTTGACTCGACGATACCGATCGATCTGATCATTGCCGGCAAATTGCGGCGATACCATGGTATGACAATCTGGCAGCAGCTTCATCCTTCTATTGTGCTGCCAAATCTACGCGATTTCTTCAAGGTGGTTGCGGGGTTTTTCCAGAGTCTTTATAAGCTGGTGCGTCTTCGTCCGGATGTGATTTTTATGAAAGGTGGCTACGTGTGCCTCCCCGTCGGCTACGCTGCTCGATTACTACGTATCCCGCTAGTGCTGCATGATTCTGATGTTCATCCTGGACTGACGAATCGTCTCTTGGCGCCATTTGCCGCCAAAATTGGCACCGGTGCGCCGCTTGAACACTATAATTACCCAGCGATGAAAGCCGAATATGTCGGTATCCCGGTATCGTCAGAATTTCGCCCGTATAGCGAGGCTGAACGCCGCCAACTGAAGGGGCGCATGGGGTTTGATCCAAATCGGCCACTGGTGGTTATCACTGGCGGAGGTCTGGGGGCTGTCCGTCTTAATAACGCTGTCATGGCAGTCCGAGCGCAGCTGTTGGCAGAGACATCGGTCTTGTTGGTGTCGGGGACACATCAGTTTGAGGAGCTACAGGCACAGTCGATTGACCACCCAGGCTGGCGGCTCCAGGCCTTTATCCACAAAGGTATGCCGCAGGTATTGGCGGCGGCCGACGTCGTCGTGGCGCGGGCTGGGGCGACGACACTGCTTGAGCTTGCAGCCCTTCATAAAGCGACGATTATTGTGCCGAACGGCCAACTGACTGCCGGCCACCAGTTGAAAAACGCCAAAGTTTATCAAGACGCCCTGGCAGCGATTGTCTTGACGGAAGAGCAGCTGATTGAATCACCAGCCATATTGGCGTCAAAGATAATCGGTTTGCTGCGATCAGATAAGATTCGCCGTGGTCTTGGCAAAAACTTCGGCACATTCGCCAAACCAAATGCCGCCAAAGATATGGCACATATTTTGCTAACGGTGGTGAGACGGCAGGGGAGGCGACGGTGAAGCTGCCGTTTTGGCCACGCAAGAAGCCACCGCAGACTCGCCGCCAGCTGGCTGCCCAGCGGCAGGCACAGGTACACACGGTAGAAACGGCGGCACCGGGTGGGGCCTATCGCCGCAACCGCAACCTCAATACCCGCCAGACTGACTCGCCAGCTGCCACCTCAGAGCGATTGGCGACCCATATCATCGCTCGCCGTCGGCGAGCTCGTCACCACCGGCTGGCTATCGTAGCTGGATGCCTTGTGGGTATCGGTATTGTGGTCATGCAACTGTCGATTTACATCTCTGTGCAGACGCCAGATGCTACGAGTGCACACCAATCCTCGCGGTATCAGCAGGTGCTGCAGCAATATTACGCCAGCCGGCCGCTCGAGCGACTTCGCTTCCTGACCGACTACAAGGCTCTCCAGGAGTTTTTCTTGAAACACGCCTCAGAAGTCAAGTCAATTCGCCTTGAAGGCTCTCGGCCGCTTACAACCAGCCTCAAGCTAGTATTTCGCCAGCCGGTGGTGCAGTGGTCGTCTGCCAACAAAGTCTATTTTGTTGATGATAACGGTGTGACGTTTGAGCGTAATTATTTTGCCACGCCAACTGTCATCGTCAAGGACCAGAGCGGTGTGCCTGCCTCGGCTGGCCAAGAGGTGATAAATCATCAGTTTTTGAGCTTTCTTGGCCAGGCGGTCGCCGCTTTCACCCAGCACCGCTTACAGGTTGCCGAGGTCATTTTGCCGCCAAATACCGTCCGCCAAGTCCATTTTGTCACCAAGGGTCGGCCATATGCGATCAAGATGACCATCGATCGCGCCGCTGAGGCACAGGTTGCCCAGGCCGCCAAAACTATCCAATTTCTTGACCAGCGCAAGCTAACGCCCGAGTATATTGACGTGCGAGTCGACCAGCGGGTATTTTATCGCTAGCGCATGCAGATATTCCGGGGGTAGGGGAGAGACTCCGATCACACGAGGCTCGTGAAGAAAAATATATTTATCAATAATAATTCAAAAAAGTCAAACAAACAGAAGAGACTACTAGAGCAGGGCAATAAAAAAGAAAAAAGTCAAATATATCTCCCGCAGGAGATGTGGAAAGTCATGTTGTAAAAATCTGCAACACTCCAAGGTGGTCTCGCGACCTCTGTGACTCGTGTGACTGAGCTTTTGGTGCCTCGGCGGTTTCAGGAGTCGGCGCTTCGAGGATGGACTGACTACTCTTTGCATAGATTACGCTTTGTTCGTAGCTGTATAAAGAGTAAGTAAAGATTGAAGCTGTGGTGTGGAAACGCAGCGAAACCCCTACCGAATATGTATGCGGGGTTATTCTTAGAGAGGGTGTGCTACTTATCGGTTTTGGGCCTAATTTGAGCTGGTCGGTATACCTATAGTACGTAAAAGGTACATTGTGCGACATTAAGTCAATCGATCAAAAACGATTGACTATTCATCCCTACCCACCGTATCATGGCGTTTTTTGACCGTACTACACTCACTTGCCTCGTCACTTGTGCACGGCTAATACTGCCCGGCTTATTCTTTGTAAGCAAAACCGGTATATAATGATATATCGATATATTTTTGGCTGTATGGCAATGGCTGTCGCAAATTTAGAGCTGGCGGCCAAGCTTTTTGATCGGTAATTCGTAGCGATCAGTGCCGTTCGTCTGCTTGAGGTGCTGGATGGCGGCAGCGATGTGGTCGACATAGGTTGAGCCATAGTGGGTGCTCGACTGGTTGAGATACTCTACAACTGTTTCGTAGATTGAATCACTATCTTGTGCGGGGTCATCCAGGAGATTGCGGCAATAGATCGCCTCTTGGACTTCTTGTCGTGCATTCTGGTGAGGCCTGGTGGTAGAAGTTGAAGTGTCGATCAGATCCTCGAGAGCTGCAGTAATTGCGTGGCCGTCTGCGCCATGAAGAATACATAGATAGTAGTTACTGAGCGGTAGGTCTTGGTCGTGTGCCTGATCATGCAATGGGTAGAGTGAGCTGCTCCGCCGCATGATACGAGAGGCTGACTCATCATTGTGACGTATCAGCTGGAGCACAAAGTCGGTCAGGGCGGCGGTTCTGCCGGCCTCGTTCTTGTATTTGTCGTAGGTGGCAGCGACTACTCGAGGGAAGGCATCGCCGATATAATCACCATCTTGAGCGTCGATTGTGCCGCTGGCTGTCAGCGTCTCGATTGCTGCTAGGACAATGCTGTTTAGCTGCTGACCCTGGACCTGCTCACGCTGGTTGTCTTGTGGGTCGATAGTGACGGCCTGCCCTGCCTTTCTCTCCTCGGCTTGCTGCCGGTGTTGTTGGTGGCGATTCACGAAATTACTATCCTCAAGTGCATGCTCAAGTGCTGGAAGGCTTTTGAGCACGAAACGAGCACCATCTTGGCTGCTGGTCGCCTCAAACGCAGCAGAGAGAAGCTCTCCTGGTTGGTGTTTCTCGGCGAGCTCATCAAAGTAATCGGTGTAATCTTTTGTGTCGATACGCTCTGCGATGGCGGCGCCTGGTACTGGTAGTTTAGATTCCATAGGTGAGAACTCCATTTTAATACTAATTAAGAGGTATAGTAGTATAATATCCCTATTTCGTCAATGCTTCAGAGGTTGCCGGCGACTTTTTGCGCCGACGCCGACGCCGTTTTTTGCCGGTAGATGCGGGCGTGCTGGTCTGCGAGACTGGGTGGGTCGACAGGGTGGTGGATTGGCTGGTGTTTCTGGTGTCTTGGTGGGTTTGGGGCTGCAGGTGAATGAATACTTCCCTGTCATCACCTGCGGTAGGCTGCGGTGTGGTGCGCGAGCTGGCTGAACTGCGGGTCTTTGGTGTCGTATTATTTGGCTGGGTTGATGGAGTTGGCGGCTGCGGTACTCGGTGTGGCTGGATGAGCCGGCTAATCTCTTGCTCAACATCTTCGCGGCTGCGCGCGTAGAGTCGGCGGGAGTGCTCAATGATCCGGCTGGTGTTGTCGGCCTGAGCTGGCGGCAGCTCGAGGGTGCGGCCAGAAAAGGCTGGTGTTTTTTCGCCGCCGATCACCATGTTGATGACAAAGTTGCGATTATGCATCTGCAATAGATCAACTGCTTCAAAATTTGGCTCAAACTGTTTGGCGAGGATCGGTGCATCATCGGCAGACACGCGGAAAGAAATCATCGTGCCGACATTGCCAAACACCGCGTCGCGCACAGTTTCGTTCATCTGCGAGATG
>ERZ773076.15-NODE-15-length-113382-cov-3.985996_pt1 | contig 113382 bp, 102 predicted proteins | sample MGYA00580613_ERZ773076 | MGnify/ENA primary metagenome ERZ773076 (study PRJEB29015, sample SAMEA2738005) | human oral metagenome | biome: human oral; feature: human-associated habitat; material: dental | place: China | collected 2057 ...
AGACCGCGGGTTCGAGTCCCGTCTATCGCTCTCGCTTCTCCCCGCAACCTGCCGTCACTCCCTTGACGACGGGTTGCGGGGATTTTTTATAGAAGCAAGGTCACGGAGGTGAGAAACTTGGGAAAAGAAGAACCAGAATTACCGGAGTGGCCGAAACTGCCGGGTGAGGAAGAGACAGAAAAGCGCAGTGCCGCTCGGGACAGGCGATTTCGGCAGCAGTTACCGGCTCTGTTCGGTCTCGCGGTGCTCTGTGTGAGCGCCCGGATTGCAAATGATATCCCGGCTATATTGCCGCGGGCAATCATAGCGGTTCTGGATCTGGTGTTAATTTACTGGCTGGCCACGAGACGCCGGTAAGCAGGACGCGGCAGAAAGACTGAATTGCGAAAGGAGTAAACCATCATGAAACTGAGACACTTGCAGGCAACGGCAGCGGTAGCACTGCTCTGTGGCAGTGTTTTGCTCGGCAATGCGACGAGTTATGCGGCAATCGGAAAAATCGTGAAGGCCGGAGAGGTCAAGCAGACCGAGAGCGATACCGCGGCGCAGCGCGGTCGGGTGGAAAAGCCGATCGATGAAGTCTATGTGCCGCGCGAGGCGAAGACAGAAAAGAACGAAATAAAGGCAGAGGCAAAGCCGCAGGAAACGACGGCGGCTTTGCAGAATAGCGCAGCAAAAGCCACGGAGGCGAGCAAGGCGAAGACCGCGCAGGAGAGCACCGTGCCCACGCTGAATCAGGGCGGCAGCAAAGCCGCGCAGAAAAACGGCAGCGCGACACAGGCACTCCTGGCGCCGGCAAAGCCGAAGGATAGTGCGGCGACGACCGCGGCGGCAGCGGATAGCACCGCGGCGGCTTCCGATCAGAAGAAGATTGATGTGACGGCGCTGAGCTATGATGTGTCCCGGTTCACACTCCCGGCGGATGCGAAGTCCCTGATTGTCGTCGAGGGCTTTGCGGTCAAGGGCGGAAAGGACACCTACCGCGAGACCAAGGTGAGCGACGAGTCGCGCTGGAATAAGGCGCGCGTCACGGTCTTTGTCAAAGATGAGGCGGGGCAGTGGCAGGCAAAGATTCAGTCGGCCGGTGTCTACGGCTACGGCGGCATGTCGGCGAAGCGGCAAAGCGGCGACGGCACCACCCCGATCGGACTCTGGAAGACCGATACGCCCTTCGGGCGGAACGCGGCCGAGGAGGGCTTCCCGTCCGATTACACACACATTCAGGCGGAGGCAAAGCGCCAGTACTGGTCCGACCGCACCAATCGCCTCGAGAGCGCGGACAAGGCGGCCGAGCAGAAGGGCGAAAAGCTCTGGGAGGACTGGGCCAAGAACATCTACGCCTATGCGCTGAACACCGGCTTTAACAAGGACAACCGCCAGCCCGGCACGGGCTCTGCGCTCTTTTTGCACTGCACGAGCAACGGCAAACCGAGCACGGCGGGCTGTGTGGCCATTCAGCCGGAGGCAATGAAGGCGGTGCTTCGCCAGTACGCAAAGGGCGGTATGTACATTGCGCAGGCCCCGGAGGGTCAGTTTGAGCAGATCTACGGCGCGTTCAGCGAGAGCGGCGCGGCGGCAAAGGGAGAGTTTAAGGCTCCGACCAAGGAGCTCCCGGCGACCGCTACCGTAGTCTTACCGTGAGTTAAACTTACGAGAGGCGGCGAAAGCCGCCTCTTTTTCTTAAGAGTATTGTCGCTTGCGGCACACCGCAAGTAACTTTAAGATAGATGGAAACGCGTGTGGGGCGCGAGTGAGAGGAGAAAAGATGAGAAAAGCATATCTGACAACGGCAGTGACAGTCTCGCTCTGTGCGGCACTTTCGTTCGGCGCAGCGGCAGCTTCGTTCCAATCGGTAAATCAGCAGATGTATGTCAGCGCGAGCAGCCTGAATGTGCGGACAGAGCCTTCGGCCGGCGCGAGCCGGGTGCGTAGCCTGTCACATGGCACGGCGGTACAGGTGAACGGAATCTCCGGAGAATGGGCGCGCATTTCGCTCGGCGGCAAGAATTACTATGTCGCGAGCCGCTACTTAAGCAGCGGAAACAGCGCGGCGGCGAGCACGGCAACGGCGGCGAGTACGCCGGTCTCTGTCCCGGAGGGGGTCACAGTCAGTGATGTTTCGGTCAGTGACAACCTGCGCTTTGCCTCGTCCTCGAAGATTAAGACGGGAACGGCAAAGCTCTATAAGAATACCAAGGGCAAGTACGGCGATAAGGTGATCTGCGTGAATGCGGGGCACGGCACGAGCGGCGGTGAGCGCGTCAAGACGCTCTCGCATCCGGACGGCAGCCCGAAGGTGACGGGCGGCACGAACCAGCGCGGGGCGGTGGAGTCCATGGCGGTCTCCTCGGGCATGACTTTTCAGGACGGCACGCCGGAGAGCCGGGTCACTCTGCAGGAGGCACAGATTCTCCGCGATGTGCTCTTAAAGCGGGGCTTCAGCGTTCTCATGATACGCGAGGGCAGCGATGTGCAGCTCGACAACATTGCCCGCACCGTGCTCGCAAACAACTATGCGGCCTGCCACATTGCAGTTCACTGGGACAGCACCTCTTCCGATAAGGGCGCGTATTTCATGAGCGTGCCGGACGGTCTCAAGAAGATGGATCCGGTCTCCTCGACCTGGCAAAAGAGCGAGGCCTTCGGCGAGGCGCTGATCGGCGGTCTCCGCGGCAAGGGCGTCAAGATTTTCGGCGGCGGCTCGATGGATGTGGATCTCACGCAGACCTCGTATTCGACGGTGCCGAGCGTGGACATTGAGCTCGGCGACAAAGTCTCGGATCACAGCGAGGCGACACTCCGAAAGCTTGCCGAGGGGCTTGCGGACGGCGTTACGCAGTACTTTACAAAATAAGACGGCACCGGAACGTGCGGGGAAGTCTTCCGAACGGCAAGGAAGACTTCCCTTTTCCTGTGCGGCGGGCTGTTTGCCCGGGGAGGAAGCGATGGGAGAAAAACTGACAAAGGCAGATGTTAAAAAGATAGAAGAAGAGATTGAGCACCGTAAGCTCGTGTTGCGCCCCGAACTGATTCAGGCGGTCAAGGAGGCGAGGGCACAGGGCGATCTCTCCGAAAACTTTGAGTATTACGCCGCAAAGCGGGAAAAGAACCGGAATGAGAGCCGCATCGGCTATTTGGAGCGCATGCTGAAGTTTGCGACCATCATTGAGGACCGCGCTGCGGCCGATGAAGTCGGGCTCAACAAGATGGTGGAAGTCTATTTTGTCGATGAGGACGAGAGTGAGAGCTACAAGGTCGTGACTTCGGTTCGCAGCGAGACGACGGAGGGGCGCATCTCCATCGAGTCGCCGCTCGGCAAGGCGCTGCTCGGACACAAGGTCGGCGACCGCGTGCAGGTCAGCCTGCCGCAGGGCGGCTATGAGGTCGAAATCCGCTCGATTGCCGAGGACCATAGCGACGACGCGATTAGTTCCTTTTAAGAAAAGAGTCGCGAAATATCGTAAAATCGCGTATCATGAAAGTATATTTCGCACGCTTTGAAAGGAAAGCAGGCGATCACAGGAGGAAATGCATATGAAAACGACACTGGTGGTGCTCGCGGCAGGCATCGGCTCCCGTTTCGGCGGCGGCATCAAGCAGCTCACGCCTATGGGCCCGAACGGCGAGATTATCATGGACTATGCTATCTATGATGCGAAGCGCGCGGGCTTTGATAAGGTTGTGTTCATCATTCGCAAGGACCTTGAGCAGGACTTTAAGAGCATCATCGGCGATCGCATTGCAAAGGTTATCGAGACCGACTATGCGTTCCAGGAGATCGACGATCTGCCGGCGGGCTTCTCCGTGCCGGAGGGCAGAAAGAAGCCCTGGGGCACCGGACAGGCGCTGCTATCGGTGCGCGGCAAGGTCAATGAGCCGTTTGTGGTCATCAACGCGGACGATTACTACGGGCCGGAGGGCTTCCGCGCGGTCCACAAGTACATGACCGAGGAGATGGATTTGACGGGCGAAAGGCTCGACATGTGCATGGCGGGCTTCATTCTGAAGAACACGCTCTCGGACAACGGCACGGTGACGCGCGGCGTCTGCGAAGTCGATGAAAGCCATATGCTGAAGAGTGTCCGCGAGACCTTTGAGATCCGCATGACAGCGGAGGGGCTGCAGGCCAAGGACGGCGCGGGCAATCCGGTCTCCCTGACGCCCGAGCAGTATGTCTCGATGAACATGTGGGGCCTGCCGCTGCGGTTTCTCGATGTCCTCGCCGAGGGCTTCCCGGCCTTTTTGCAGGCGCACGGCACGGAGCAAAAGAGCGAATACCTCCTGCCGAGCATCGTGGACAGCTGCATTCAGAGCGGCAGGGGCAGTGTCAAAGTGCTGCCGACCCACGATAAGTGGTTCGGCGTGACCTATCAGGAGGACAAGTCGACGGTCGTCGCGGCGATTCGCGCGCTGATTGAGAGCGGCCGGTATCCGGAGAAGCTCTATGACTAAGAATTGCCTCACGCTGATCGGAATGCCGGCTTCCGGTAAGAGCTCCGTCGGCGTTGTGCTTGCAAAGAAGACAGGTCGCCGTTTTATAGACGGCGACCTTCTGATTCAGGAGCAGAGCGGGAAGCTCTTAAAGGACCTGATTGCCGAGCGCGGGGACGACGGGTTTCGCGCGCTGGAAGATGAGACTCTGGCGGCGCTCGAGACGGAAAATGCCGTGATTGCGCCGGGCGGCTCGGTGATATACGGCGAGAAGGCGATGGCCAGACTGAAAGCGCTCGGAAAAGTCATTTATCTGAAGCTCTCCTACCCCGCGATTCAGCGGCGGCTCGGAGACCTGACCGCGCGCGGCGTCAGTATCAAAGAGGGGCAGACACTCAGGGATCTCTACCGGGAGCGCACGGTGCTCTATGAGAAGTATGCCGATCTTGTGATCGATGAGAACGGACTCAGCACGCGGAAAGTGGTCGAGGCCATTGCGCGGGCAATCGGCGAGGGCGCTGAGTTGCCCGCGCCGCCGGAGCCGAAAAAACAGCGGAGAAGAAAGAGGAGAAACGATGGCAAAGGAAGTGTGGCGCGGCGGAAACATGCTGTATCCGGTGCCGGCAGTCATGGTGAGCTGCCGCGGCAACGACGGAAGAAGCAATCTGATCACCGTCGCGTGGGCGGGGACCGTGTGCTCTGACCCGGCAATGGTTTCAATCTCGGTGCGTCCGGAGCGCTTTTCGCATCAGTTGATTGCGGAGAGCGGTGAGTTCGCAATCAATCTGACGACGGAGGCACTGGTCCGAAAGGCCGATGAGGCGGGCGTGCGCTCGGGGCGCAACTGCAATAAGTGGGAGCTGCTCGGACTGACCGAGGAGAAGGCGTCCAAAATCAAGGCGCCGCTCGTCAAGGAGAGCCCCGTGAATCTTGAGTGCCGCGTGACAGAGCGCATTCCTCTCGGTACCCACGACCTTTTTCTCGCGGAGGTGCTCGCGGTCGATGTGGACAAGAGCCTGATGGACGAGAAGGGGAAGTTCTGTCTCGAAAAGGCCAAGCTGGTCGCATATTCCCACGGGGAGTACTATTCCCTCGGCGCACTGCTCGGCACTTACGGCTACTCCGTCCGGAAGAAGGGATGAGCCTCGGAAGACAGCTGCGGCAGGTTGCCGCGGCTGTCTTTTTTTGGGATAATAAAAAGATAGCCAATGACAATCGCGCAGGAGGAGAGACATGAGAATACTCAGCGAACAGGATATACGTCCGCTTACCCCCAATGACAGCGCTTTTCGAAACGGAAAGAAAATTTCGGACAGCGGGGCCTTTACGGAGCGGGTTTGTTCCAAGGACGAGAGTTACTACGCAGGCAGATGCAAGGGTTCCGGAAAGAGCCTCTATCAGGTTTCCGCCTGCTTTGAAGAGGGCAAGGCGCCTGTAATACGCTGTAGCTGCCCGAGCCGTCAGTTTCCCTGCAAGCACGGAATTGCCCTCTTGTTTGAGATTGCCGCGGGCAAGGACTTTGCCGAGACGGAAATTCCCGAGGATATCGTAAAGAAGCAGGAAAAACTTAAAAAGCGGGATGAGAAAAAGAGCGAAGAGAAGGGCGAGCCTGCCGAGGGAAAGCCGCAGGCAAAGAAAAAGAGCGCGAGCGGACAGACGGCCTTCCGAAAGAAGACGGAAAAACAGCTTGAGGGTCTTGCGCTCCTTGACGAGGCGCTTTCGCGGCGCATGAAGCTGGGCCTGCTCTCGGGTCTTACGAATACGAAGGAAGAGGACGTGCTCCTTATAAAGCGACTCGGCGACAGCTATCTCTCCGGGCCGCAGCAGCTCTTTAAGCGCTTTACTTTTCTGCTTAGCGAAGTGGGGGATGCGAAGGAACAGGCGAAAAAAGAACGCCTCTTGAGGGGCGCCGTGCGGGAACTCGAAAAGCTCCGCACCCTGGTGCGCCGCGGCAGCGCCTACTTAACGGAGAGACTGGAGGCGACTGAGCCCGATGCGAATCCGCTCTACGATGCGCTCGGCGGCGTGCGGAAAAAAGAGGAATTGGAGGCGCTCGGGTTGACGCTTTCCGAGACAGCGCTGCTTCAGCTTGCCTTTGAAGTGCGCTACGACGAGGCAAAGCGGGAGTTTCTGGACCTAGGACATTGGATTTCGCTCTCGGACGGAACCATTTACCGCGAGATGAACTTTAGACCGCTCAGCGCAAAGAACTACATTGCGGAGAAGGACAGTTCCGACCGGAGACTCCGCGCGGAACATTTCCCCTACTACCCGGCCTTCCCGGGCGAGGCAGCGCGCATACGCCTCGAGGACGCGACGGCGGAGCAGCCGGAAGCGGCGGATTTTGCGCGCATCATCGGTTTTGCGGCGCCCATCGCGCAGGCGCTAAAACAGGCGGCTAAGGCGCTCCAGTCGGTGCTCGCGGAGGACAAAGCACCGGCGCTTTTGCAGCTTTCGGATGTGGCGGTAAAAGAGGACGCAGTCTACTTAAGAGATGCGGCGGGCAGTCTGCTTCGCGTCACGGATGCAAACGGCAGCGAGGCAGCGCTTCGCCAGCTCTCGCAATTTGATACCGGGAAGAGCGCAATTTTCGGGCTCTTCTTTGCGGATGAAGTGCGGCGGGAACTCTGCTTTTTGCCGCAGAGTCTGGTGACCGGGCGGGGCATCATCCGCCTCATGCTCTGAGCGGGGAGGGAAACACATGAATGCGGAAATTTTGACTACGATGAGAGAGAGTCTCTTTCAGTGTGCCCTCACGGGGAGCGAGCGCATTGCGGAGGATCCCCGCTTTTCGCGCGCCCTCGCGGAACTCGGGAATCACCGCAGCGAGGCGAAGGTCTTAGAAGAACTCGCGCGCCGCGGAGAACAGCTTCTTTTGCCCGCGGAGGAAAGAGGTGCGCAGATTCTGGACTTACTGGCGCTGCTCGATGCGGTTCTGCTCACGCAGAGCAAAGCGGCGGGAAGCGGGGATGAAGTCCCTTTAGAGGAAGCCGTGCAAAAGGAGGCAATCCCGGAACTCTATTACCGGCAGGAGAGCTACCGAAGCCTCGAGGGCCTGTGCCTTGCCCTGACCGAGAGCGGCAAGGGGCGCATGGAAGTGCTGAAGGCCGCAAGAGAGAGTAAGCGCCCCTATCTCGAGGATCTGAGACTTTGTCCGCTCTTCCTAAGGGCTCTCGGCGACCGCTATGCGGAGTTCGCGGATGCGGTCGAGACTTGGATCCGGGAGGAGCGACCGCAGAGCATGTTGCCGCTGCTTCGGCACGTCTTTGCACCGGAGCAGAAAGAAAGATTGCAGTGCCGCTACTTTACGCTGATCGATGCGCTGAGCGGCGGGGAGAGCGAGTCCTTTTATATGGATGTCATTGCGAGATCGCAGGGAGAGCTGAAGGAGACAGCGATTGCGGCGCTCGGCAAGCATCCGGAATTTTACGGAACCCTCCTGTCTCTCGAGAAGACCGAAAAAAACAAGGCGCATGTCGCGGTGATTGCAGCGCTCGCAAAATATCCGGAAGCGGAGGAAGCGGTTAGAGAGAATTTCCTCAAAAACCCCGCGCGCTATCTCGATGCGATTGCGCACTGCCCCTTCCCGTACGCGGCGGATCTCATCGCGGCAGAGATGGAGAAGATGTATCCGGATGCCGAGAATGAGAGGGAAAACCGGACCTATCTGGAAAAGATGAAGGAACTCTGGTATGCGGCAATCGACATGGAGAGTCCGGCGCTTCTTCGGCAACTCACGCGGACAGGTGCGATTGTGTCGCATGTGCGCCGCATCTATCTCAATTCGAGACTCTGGAAGACACCGCTCAGTGCGGACTTCCGCGCGGCGCTTCATACCCTGCTCCCAAGTCTGCCGCCGCGGGAACAGACCAAACTTGACTTTTTGCTCGCCCTGGAAGAAAAGACGCCGGCAGAGGTCTATGAAATGTTCTCGGGGTTGTTTGCGGAGAGGCAGGGGCTCCTTGGCAAAGTGAAGGCGGTGCTCGGCTCGCAGGCGGAAAATCAGGAGAGGCAGGAAAGGCAGGACGGCATTTTTGAGGCGACGGAGAGTTTCTGCCTCCGTCCCGCATACGGCTGGGAACATATGGACCCGCGCTGGTATCCGCTTTTATTGCAACAGAAGCGCTACAGTGAGTACGAAAAGGGACTCCGCGCGCTCTACCGGGAGGATATTCTAAACGCCAGGGAACTCTGGGGAAGCTGGGAGTATCACAATCTCCACTACCGCCTCGCGGAGGAGGAAGACCTAAAGCGCCTGCAAGCTCTCGGCTGGACCGATTTCAGCGAAGTGTTTGACGGCAGCATCCTGGTCTGGCGAAAACGCGGTTTTTATGTTTATGATCTGGATCAGCTAAACCGGAAGGTATTGTCACTTGAACTTTCCAAGGAGAAACGGCTTGCATTGCTGGAGCGGGTTTACGCGGGTGTGCACCGGCGCCAAAATAATTACGGCAATGCAATTCCCTCGCTGTATGCAGATATTCAGGCGCTCAAAGACGGCACGGATTCCGAAGAACTGTGCCGATGAGAAAAGGAGACAGGATGGAACAGAAGGAAGTACAGCGCCGCGCGGCCGAGAGCCTGTTTGCGGATGAAATCGCAGCACTTCAGGCGGCGGAACAGAACGAAGTCCCCGAGGGGTGGAATATGTCGCCGCGCTCGGTGCTCACCTATATTCTCGGCGGCAAGGCAGGGGACAAGGTCATCAGCCCGAAGTATATCGGCGACCGCCGCCTTGTCGAGATTGCGGTCGCAACGCTGCTCACGGACCGCTCGCTCCTCTTGATCGGCGAACCCGGCACCGCAAAGTCCTGGCTCTCGGAGCATCTGACCGCGGCGATCAACGGGGAGTCGGGGCGTGTCGTGCAGGGCACGGCCGGCACGACCGAGGAGCAGATTCGCTACTCCTGGAACTACGCGCTCTTGATTGCTGAGGGCCCGAGCGAGCGGGCGCTCGTAAAGACGCCCATTTTCCGCGCGATGGAAGAAGGCAAGATTGCGCGTTTTGAGGAAATTTCCCGCTGCGCGCCGGAGGTGCAGGACGCCCTCATTTCCCTGCTCTCGGAGAAGCGGATTTCGATTCCGGAATTGAACCGCGAACAGGCCGCCCTGCGCGGCTTCTCGCTGATTGCGACCGCGAATACGAGAGACAAGGGCGTGAACGAAATGTCCGCCGCGCTGAAGCGCCGCTTTAATATGGTGATTCTGCCGAGCCCGAAGAACCTCGAGGCCGAGGTTGAAATCGTAGAGACGCGTCTGCGTCAGCTCTCGGCGGAACTCCGCCTGCCGGCAGTTCTGCCGGCGGAGGCCGCCGTTCGCAAGGTCTGCACGGTATTCCGCGAGCTTCGCGCGGGACAGACGATTGACGGCGCCCAGAAAGTCAAGACAACGCAAAATGTACTCTCGACCGCGGAGGCGATTTCGCTCCTCGTGAACAGCATGGCACTGGCCGGAAGCTTCGGCTCCGGCGAAGTGCAAGACAGTGACCTCGCGGCAGCGCTGCAGGGCGCGATTGTCAAAGACGAAGAGAAGGATCGGAAAATCTGGGAAGAGTATCTCGAGCACATCATGAAGCGGCGCGGCAGCGAGTGGGCAAAGCTCTATGACGCCTGCCGCTCGCTGTGAGCGAAGAGAGGGGCGGCATGGAGAGCGGGGAAAGAGCGCCGGTCTTTGTCGGCATACGCCACCACTCGCCGACCGGCGCCCGCTTTATCCGGGAACTGCTCCGGGAGAGGCGGCCCGCCTGCGTTCTGATTGAGGCGCCTGCGGACTTTGAAAGCCTCATTGACCGGCTTGCGGATCCGGAGCTGAAGCCGCCGTTTGCCGTGATGGCCTATACGACGGAGGCGCCGGTGCGGAGTGTCCTCTACCCGTTTGCGGTCTATTCCCCCGAGTACCGGGCGCTGCTCGCTGCGCGGGAACTCGGCATTCCGGTCGCCTTTTGCGATTTGCCCTCTTCCTATATGCTGGGTCTGCAGGGCGCCGTGGAGCGCTACCTCGACCGGAAACGGGACGAGGCAGCGGAAAAAAAGACAGAGAGCGCCGCAGAACCCGATGACATGGAGGGCTTCTGGGAGCGCTATCTCGAGCAGTGCCCGACGCTCGAAGACTATCTCGAGCGCTCTCGGATCTTCGGCGAAGAAGTGCGGGCCGCCATGCCCGGTGAGCGCTTCGAACAGGCGCACAATGCGGTCCGGGAGGCCTATATGCGCCGCGTGATTGCGGAAAAAATCGCAGCGGGGATTCCGGCGGATCGCCTGGTCGTTCTGACCGGTGCCTTTCACACGCCGGCGCTTTCCGCGGGGGAGGTGCTCGAAGACGCGGCGCTTCAAAAGCTGCCGCAGTGCAAGGCGGAGCTCACACTGATGCCCTACTCGTACCGGCGTCTTTCGAGTCGCTCGGGCTATGCGGCCGGCAACCGGGCGCCCGCCTACTATGAACTGCTCTGGGAAGCACTTGCGGCAGGGAAGCCCGAGAGCCACGCCGCGCGCTATCTGTCCGCGCTGGCCGTACACATCCGGGAGCGGGGCGGCCTGGTCTCTTCTGCGGAAGTGCTGGAGGCGACCTTACTCGCCGAGAGCCTCACAAGGCTGCGAGAGGGCGTATATCCGACACACGAAGAACTGAAGGATGCCGCCGTGACCTGTCTGGGGCACGGGAGTTTCGGCGAGATTGCCGAGGGAATCGCGCTCACGGACATCGGCACGAAGATAGGCCATGTGCCGATTGGCGGACTGCTCACCTCGATTCAGCGGGATTTTGCGGATCAGTGTGCGGACTTAAAGCTGAATTTCGGCCCGATCGCGGAAAAACTCCGCCTGGATCTCCGCGAAAATCGCCGCGCAAAGAGTGAGAAGAGCGCCTTTTTACAGCTGCGCCGCTCCTTCTTTTTGCAGCGCTTGCGCCTTCTCGGCATCGGTTTTGCCGCTTTGCAAGGCAGCAGACAGCAGGATGCGAGCTGGGAGGAAAACTGGGTTTTAAGCAGGACGCCGGAGGCGGAGATGCAGCTCGCCGAGGCCGTCTTAAAAGGCGACACGATCGCGCACGCCGTGAGCTTTGATTTGCAGGAGAAACTGACGGCAACGGAACAGATTGCGGAGATCACGGAGCTCTTAGAGAGCGCCTTTCTCTGCGGCATGCCGGAGCTTTTGCAGGCGGCGGTCAGCCGTCTTGACAGCGCGAGTATCGATGAGATTAGCATCGAGGAGATTGCGCGGACAGTCAAAATTCTATCGCGCATGCTGCAGTTCGGGGATGTGCGGCAGTCGGATGCCTCGGTGCTCCGCCCCATTTTGGAGCGCCTTTTGCTCCGCGCGGGTCTTACCCTCACGGACGCCTGCTTCTGCGACGATGAGGCGGCGGGACAGCTCGCAAAGAGCATCGAGGAGATCCAGCGTATTTTCAGTGTCGAGAAGGGGCTGCCGAGCGAAAAGTGGGAGCATGCCATTCGGGAACTTTCGCGCCGGGACGATTTAAACGCCAAGCTCTCGGGGCTTGCGACGGCAATACGCCTCGATCTCGGCGACCTCGGCGAGGAAGAACTCTCGCAGGAGATCAGCCGCCGCATGTCGGTCGGGCTTCGGGCGGAACTCGGCGCGCTCTGGTTTGAGGGGCTTTCGCTCCGCAATCACTATGCGCTGATTGTGCGGCGCGTGGTCTGGGAGAGTCTGAGCCGCTACATCGATGCGATTCCCGAGGACTGCTGGCAGCGCGCCATGGTATTTCTGCGCCGCGCCTTCGCGACATATACGGCGGGTGAAAAGGATATGGTCGCGGAGAATCTGGCGGAATTCTGGGGCTTACAAAAGGAGCAGGTCAGCGAAGTGCTGAATGCGGAACTGAGTCGGGAGGAGAGTCAGGCGCTCGAGTCCTTTGATTTTGACGATTTCTAGGGAGACAGGACATGGATGAAAACGAAGCGCGCATCCGGAAGTGGAGGCTGCTGCTCGGCAGAGAGAGTGAGGCGAAATGGAGCGCCTACGGAAAGGACAGTGCGCCCTACCTATCCGAAGAAGACAGACAGATGGACGCCGCACTTGAGGCGATTTACAATGCCGACGCCTACTTCTCCTATGGCGATACGCAGCCCGGCGGCGGTAGCGGCAGGGGTTCTGCCGTCATCAGCCGCTGGCTCGGCGACCTTCGGACCCTCTTTCCGCCTGAACTCGTGAAACTCGTGGAAGGCGATGCCGTGGAGCGCTGCGGCATGAAAGAGCTTCTGTTTGAGCCGGAGCTTCTCGACGCCGCCGAGCCGAGCGTGGACCTCGGCAGCATGCTGCTCCTCTTAAAGGATCAGGTGCCGAAGCAGAGCCGGGAGAGTGCGCGCCGCTTTATTCAGCGCATTGTCGAGGAAATTCAGCGCCGTCTCGCGGAAGATGTGCGCCGTGCGGTCGTGGCCGCCTGCAAGCGGACAGAGCACACGCCGATTCCCTCGGCGACGGGACTTGATTTTAAAAAGACCATACGCCACGGCCTCAAAAACTACGATGCGGCGAAAAAGCGCATCCTCCCCGAGAAGTACTACTTCTTTGCGAAGCAGCAGAACAACGTCGCCAAGTATCACATTATCCTCGACATCGACCAGAGCGGCTCGATGGGAGAGTCGGTGCTCTACGCCTCGGTCATGAGCAGCATCCTCGCCTCGCTCCGCGCCGTGAAGACCCATGTGGTCGCCTTTACGACGGAGGTTGTCGACCTCAGCGATAAGATCGAGGATCCGGTCGAGCTGCTCTTCGGCTTTCAGCTCGGCGGCGGCACCGACATCAACAACTCGGTCAAGTACTGCGAGACATTGATTGAGGAACCGAAGAAGACTCTCTTCTTTTTGATTACCGACCTCATGGAGGGCGGCAACCGCGCCGCGCTGATGCGTCGCATTGCGGCGATGAAGGAGGCGGGCGTCCGCGTGATTGTGCTGCTCGCGATTGCGGACGGCGGTGCCCTATTACGATGAGCATAACGCAAAGCACATCGCTTCGCTCGGCATTCCCTGCTTTGCCTGCGCACCGAAACGACTGCCGGAACTCCTGGCAGCCGCGCTGAAAGACGAAGATCTCTCACAGTTTTCGGGTGAAGCGCGAAAAGGATGAAAATCCGTGCTATAATGTTGCACCGGTGAGTTCGAGACCATCCTCACCTAAAACAAAACTATGGAGGAAACAAAAAATGAGAGAAACATCCCTTGGCAACACGCGGGCGCTGGTGAATGCCGCGCTGCTCGCCGCAGTCTACGCCGCGCTGACCTATGTCACGAAGCCCATCAGCTTCGGCGCCGTGCAGTTTCGCGTCTCGGAGGCGCTCTGCATCCTGCCCGTCTTTACGGTCGCAGCCGTGCCCGGGCTCTTTGTGGGCTGCTTCCTCGCAAACTTCCTGTCCGGCGCTGCGGCGCTCGATGTGATTTTCGGAAGTCTTGCGACGCTGCTCGGTGCCTACGGCACTTACCGGCTCCGCGACAAAGGCTATCTCGCGGCCCTGCCGCCCATTCTCTGCAACGCGCTGATTATTCCCTTCGTGTTGCGCTACGGCTATGGGATTGAGGGCTTCCTGCCGTTCTTTGTGTTGACGGTCGGTGTCGGCGAAATCATTGCAGTCGGAATTTTGGGAAATATGCTCCGCCTCGCGCTGCTTCGCTACGGCAGCAAGCTCTTTCCGGAGGGCAGCATAGGCTGAGTGAGCTTGACGAATCGGATTGGTTGAGGAGAGACAGAATGGATACAGTCAGTATTGATTTCAAAAAGCCCTGCCGCGTCTATTTTATGGGCATCGGCGGCGTCAGCATGAGCGGTCTCGCGGAAATTCTTCGGAAAGAAGGATTCTCGGTGAGCGGAAGCGACGCGAAGGAGAGCGAGTTCACAGAGCATCTGAAAACGCAGGGCATACGGATTTATATCGGACAGCGGGCGGAGAATCTCAGCAGTCCGGTTGACTATGTGATTTATACGGCGGCCATTCACCCGGATAATCCGGAGTTTCGGGAGGCAAAGCGGCAGGGCATTCCGATGCTGAGCCGCGCGGAACTCCTCGGGCAGCTGATGCGCTGCTACGGGGAGAGTATCGCGGTCAGCGGCACGCACGGAAAGACCACGACAACCTCGATGCTGTCTCTCATTCTGCTCGCGGCAAAAAAGGATCCGACCATTTCGCTCGGCGGAAATCTGGATGCGATCGGCGGCAATATCCGGGTCGGCGGCAGCGATACCTTTCTGCTCGAGGCCTGCGAATATACAAACAGCTTCCTGTCCTTTTTCCCGACGCTTGAAGTTATTCTGAACATCGAGGCGGATCACCTCGACTTTTTCAAGGATATCGACGATATTCGCCATTCGTTCCGGCGTTTTGTGCAGCGCATGCCGGAGAACGGCAGTCTCGTCATTGACAATCGGATCCGGGATTACCGGGAAATTGTCGGGGATTTCAAGGGCAAGGTCGTGACGGTGGGAACCGAAGCGGCGGACTATTATCCGACGGATATCCGCTTTGACGAACGCGGCAACGCGGCCTTTACGCCGACGGAGCACGGGAAGGCTTTGCCGCGCATTCAGCTTTGCGTGCCGGGCGAGCACAATGTCTACAATGCGCTCGCGGCTCTGGCGGCCTGCCGCCTGCTCGGCATTCCGGCGGAGACTGTGCGCAAGGGGCTCGAGGCTTACCGCGGCACGGAGCGACGCTTTGAGAAAAAGGGCGAGTACCGGGGCGCGGTCATCGTGGACGACTATGCGCATCACCCGCAGGAAATCGCGGCGACTTTAAAGGCGGCAAAAAATTATCCGCACAAGGCGCTCTGGTGTGTTTTTCAGCCGCACACCTATACGAGAACCAAGGCACTTCTGCCGGACTTCGGCAAGGCGCTCGAGGGCGCGGATCATGTGCTGCTCGCCGATATTTATGCGGCGCGGGAGACCGATACCCTCGGCATCAGCTCGCGCGATGTCGCAGAGGCGATCAATGCGGACCAGCCCGGCAAGGCGCGGTATTTCGGCAGCTTCGGTGAAATCGAGGATTATCTCGACAAAGTGACAGAGCCCGGAGACCTTGTGCTCACGATGGGCGCCGGCGATATTTTCCGAGTCGGCGAAGAACTTTTAGAGCGGGCAAAAACAGCCGATGTGAAAAAATAAGACTTGAAAAGTCGCGAAATAAGCCGGTGTGCGAAACTGCACACCGGCTTTTCCACAGCCTTGTGGATAAATTGTGGAAAAAGATGTGAAGTTCTCGGGGATACTTTATGTTAAGATGAGCAGTGAGAAAAGGAGGATGAGATGAAAATTATTTTTCAGGGCGACGCCGCGCCCGGCGTGACGGTCGTCTCCAACGAATTTATCGACCGCTATATGCCATCGGTAAACGGCGCATATGTCAAGGTTTATCTCTATCTCCTGCGCCATCGGGGCGAGGAGGTCACAGACGCCCGGATTGCGGACAGCTTAGAACTCACGGAGGGCGATGTGAAGCGCGCGCTGCTCCGCTGGCAGCGGGAAGGACTGATTGCGGGCGATATCGGACAGGACAGACTCCGGGAGACAGAGAGCGGATATGAGCTGCCCGAAACGCCGCCGGAGCCGGAACCGCTGCCCGAGAACCCGGAGCCGGAGTCGACGGAACCCGTTCTGCCGCCGGCCAAACTGCCGGACAAATCCGGCGTGGATTTCCGGCGCCTGCAGGATGACAGCGAATTTGCGGGTTTAAGTTATGCGCTGCAGCGCTATCTCGGCAGAACCTTTTCGCAGACGGACACCGAGACCGTAGCCTATCTCTACGGGACGCTCGGCATGTCGGCGGATTTGCTGATTAAACTCGGCGAGTACTGCGCGGAAAAGAAAAAGAGTTCGCTCCGTTATTTCGAAAAAGTTGCGCTCGACTGGTACGAGAGAGGCATCCGGACGCCGGAGGAGGCCGAGCAGCGCGGCCAGAGCTATACCAAAGAGGTCTATGCGGTCTTAAAGGCTTTCGGCATCCGCGACCGCGGTCCCGGCGTCGAGGAACAGAAGTTTATCGAGAAGTGGTACCGCGAGTATGCGTTCTCCGAGGAACTGGTCGTAGAGGCCTGCAGCCGGACTCTTCGCCATGTCAATAAGCCGAGCTTTCCCTATGCCGACGGCATTCTGACCAGATGGCATCGCGCGGGCGTGCACAGCATGCAGGATATCGCGGAAGAGGACAAGAAGCGGGAGGAGACCGGCAGAAAGAAGGGCGCGGAGAGCGGCGCCAAAAAGAACGGGACGCGCTTTCACAATTTCGAGGAGCGGGAGGAAGATCCGAACGACCTCGTGTTGCAGCAGCTCAAGCGTAAGCTCGAGCAGGAGTCCTGAGAGGAGGTAGGGCGTGGCACTCAGCAATACAGAGTACAATGCCATTTTGCGCGAATACGAGGCACTGCAGGCCGCGAGGCAGCAGCTGCTGCGGGCGCGGAAGGCAGAGTTGAACCGTGTGCTGCCCGGCTACCGCGCGCTCGAGCAGGAAATTGCCGACCGCGCGATGGCGCGCTACCGCGCAGCCGTCGGCGGAGACAAGGAAGCGCTGACGGGCCTGAAGGCGGAACTCGAGGAACTGGAAAAGCAAAAGAGTGCGCTTCTTTGCACGGCGGGGTATCCGGACGATTTCCTTGCGCCGCCCTATCACTGCGAGCACTGCAAAGACACCGGATTTGCGGACGGCGAAAAATGCCGCTGCTTCCGGCAGAAGATGATTGCGCGGCTCAGCCGCCAGGGAAGACTTGCGGCGAGCATACGCGAGGAGAATTTCAAACATTTCTCGCTCGACTACTACAGCGACGAGCGAAAGGTACCGGGCCTCAACATGAGCGAGCGCGCCTACATGGAACAGCTTGTGCTCGCACAGTGCAAGGCCTATCTCAGAAATTTCGACAAGCGAAAGGGCAATCTGCTGTTCACCGGAAAACCCGGGCTCGGCAAGACTTTTCTCTCGCACTGCATCGCCGGGGAGCTCTTGTCGCGCGGCAAGACCGTCGTCTACCTCAGCGCGGAGGAGCTGTTTTCCCTGCTCGCCGCAACCCAATGGCGGCAACGGGCGGAGAGCGACGAGGAAAAAATCAGGGCGCGGGAGGAGAGAGAATTCCGCGAGTACATTTACGGCTGCGATTTTCTGATCATAGACGACCTCGGGACAGAGTTCGGCAATGCCTTTACGGCCTCGGCGTTTTTCACGCTCTTAAACGAGCGTCTCATCACAAAGCGCGGCACGCTGATTTCCACCAATCTGGACCCGAAGCAATTAAAAGCGCAATATACCGAGAGAAGCACATCGCGCATTTTGGGCGAATATGATATACTTCCCTTCTATGGAAGCGATATCCGCGCAAAGAAGCGCAAGCAATAGTTTTCCGAATCATCGAAGAAAAAGGAGCAGAACAGATGTCGAACGAAGACAAAGAGATTGAGACCATTCCGGTGGGACCGCTTGGGCTGGTGCCCTTAAAGAGCTGCGAGGAGCTCGGGAAAAAGGTCGATGCCTATCTGGTGCGCTGGCGGAACGCGCGGCAGAGCGAGCACAAGGACACGCTTGCGTTCATGGGCTACGAGAAAGACTCCTTCATTGTGCAGAGCCAGATTAACCGCTTCGGCACGGGCGAGGGCAAGGGAACGCTCTTACAGTCGGTGCGCGGCAAGGATCTCTTCCTCATGGTGGATGTCTGCAACCACAGCCTGACCTATTCGCTCTGCGGCATGACCAATCACATGTCGCCGGACGACCACTTTGCGGATCTGAAGCGCGTCATCTCGGCGGCGGCGGGCAAGGCGCGCCGCATCAATGTGATCATGCCTTTCCTCTACGAGAGCCGCGTGTCGCACCGGGACGGCAGAGAGTCGCTCGACTGCTCGCTCGCCCTGCATGAGCTCGTCAACATGGGTGTTGACAACATTCTGACCTTCGACGCGCATGAGCCGCGCGTGCAGAATGCGATTCCGCTGAAAGGCTTCGAGACCGTGCAGCCCATCTACCAGTTTATCAAGGCGCTCCTCCAGACAGAGACAGAGCTCAAGGTAGATTCCGAGCACATGATGATTATCAGCCCGGATGCGGGCGGCATGGGCAGAGCGATTTACTTTGCGAACATGATGGGCCTCGATGTCGGCATGTTCTATAAGCGCCGTGATTACACGCGTCTGGTCGGCGGCAGAAACCCGGTTCTTGCGCACGAGTTCCTTGGGGCGGATGTTACCGGCAAGGATGTGATTGTCGTGGACGACATGATTTCCTCCGGCGAAACCGTGCAGGAAGTCGCGCGAGAATTGAAGCGCCGCGGCGCGCGGAAGGTCTTTGTCTGTGCGACCTTCGGTCTCTTTACGAACGGCCTCGCGCGCTTCGACCGCTACTATGAAGAGGGCATGATTGATAAGATTTTCACGACCAACCTGGTCTATCAGAGCCCGGAGCTCTTAAGCCGCCCCTACTATGTGAGCGTCGAGATGAGCAAATACATTGCACTTTTGATTGACAGTCTGAATCACGATACATCCGTGAGTGAGCTCCTGCAGCCCAGCGAGCGCATTCACCGCGCACTCACCAAGCACAGAGCCGCGCAGGAACGGAACTAAGGGAGAGAGGGAAGTATGGCAGAGGAGAAAAAAGCGGTCAAAGAGATTACTTCGATGGAACAGGATTTCGCACAGTGGTATACCGACATTGTGCGGAAGGCAGAGCTCTGCGACTATACGAGCGTCAAAGGTTGTATGGTCATTCAGCCCGCCGGATATGCAATCTGGGAGCGCATCCAGAGCCTTCTGGATCAGCGCTTCAAGGCGACAGGCGTAAAGAATTGCTACATGCCGCTTTTTATTCCCGAGAGTCTTCTCGACAAGGAGAAAGATCATGTCGAGGGCTTCGCGCCGGAAGTCGCCTGGGTCACGCAGGGCGGCCTTGAGCCCCTGCAGGAGCGCCTCTGCGTGCGCCCGACCTCGGAGACGCTGTTCTGCGATTACTATGCGAAGCACGTGCACTCTTATCGCGATTTGCCGCAGGTGCTGAACCAGTGGTGTTCGGTGGTGCGCTGGGAGAAGACGACCCGTCCTTTCCTCCGCTCCCGTGAGTTCCTCTGGCAGGAGGGACACACCGTGCACGCGACCGAAGAGGAGGCACAGGCGAGAACCGAACAGATGCTGAATCTCTACGCGGATTTCTGCGAGCAGGAGCTCGCGATTCCGGTGGTGCGCGGTCAGAAGACCGACAAGGAGAAGTTTGCCGGTGCGGTCGCAACCTATACGATCGAGTCTCTGATGCACGACGGCAAGGCGCTGCAGAGCGGCACGAGCCACAACTTCGGAGACGGGTTTGCGCGCGCCTTCGGCATGCAGTTCCAGGACAAGGACAACAGTCTTAAGTACATGCACCAGACTTCCTGGGGCATGACAACCCGTATGATCGGCGCGCTCATCATGGTGCACGGCGATGACTCCGGCCTCAAGATGCCGCCGCACATTGCGCCGGTGCAGGTCACGATTGTCCCGGTCGCGATGCACAAGGAAGGTGTTCTGGAGCGCGCTAAGGCGCTCGCGGCAGAGCTCAGAGCGGCAGGTGTTCGCGTCAATGTAGACGACACGGATCGCCGCCCCGGCTTTAAGTTCGCCGAGTGCGAGATGCGCGGCGTGCCGCTTCGCATTGAACTCGGACCGAAGGACATTGAGGCAGGCAGCTGCGTGCTGGTGCGCCGCGATAACGGCGAGAAGTCTGAGGCAGCACTCCAAGGCATTGCGGCAACGGTTTCGGATATGCTCGAGACCATCCAGAAGGCCATGTTCGAGAGAGCTAAGCAGCATCGCGACACGCACACCTATGATGTGACTACGATGGAAGAGTTTGCGGAGACCGTTAAGAACCGTCCGGGCTTTGTCCGCGCGATGTGGTGCGGCGACCAGGCGTGTGAAGACAAAATCAAAGAGGAGACGGGGGCAACCAGCCGCTGCATTCCGTTCGCCCAGGAAAAGCTCGCGGACCGCTGTGTCTGCTGCGGAAAACCTGCGAAGAAGATGGTTTACTGGGGTGTTGCATACTAAAACGCAGAGAGCTGCCGCGGCAAACGCGATGGCTCTCTTTTTGGCGTTGCGGAGAGGAGTGTGATGCGCATGCGCTTGCCGGAGACGGTGAGAGACATCTTGAACAAATTGGAGACGGCCGGCTTTCAGGCCTATGCGGTCGGCGGCTGTGTGCGGGACAGCATTCTGGGAAAAGAGCCGGACGACTGGGATCTCACGACCGATGCGAGACCGGAGGAGGTTAAGGCCTTGTTTCCGCGCACGGTCGATACCGGGCTGCAGCACGGCACGGTGACGGTGCTGCTCGGCGGAGAGGGCTATGAGGTCACGACCTACCGCATTGACGGCAGCTACTCGGACGGGCGGCACCCGGACAGCATCTGCTTTACGCCCTCGCTCGCGGAGGATTTAAAGCGCCGGGACTTCACCATCAACGCGATGGCGGTCTCCGAGCGCGGAGAACTTGTGGATCTCTTCGGCGGACAGGAAGACCTCGCGCGCGGCTGTATTCGCTGCGTCGGGGATCCGTATGCGCGCTTTCGGGAGGATGCGCTTCGCATGCTCCGCGCGGTGCGTTTTGCGGCGCAGTTGAATTTTGAAATAGAGGCCGAGACTTTCAAAGCTCTCACGGAGCTTTCGTCCAATTTGGCGCGGGTCAGCAAGGAGCGGATTCTCGCGGAACTCACGAAACTGCTGCTCTCGAACCACCCGGAAAAACTGGAACTTCTGTATGTGGCCGGGCTGGCACCCGAGATGGCGGCGCATTTCCCGGGCGTGCATCTCGACAGCCGGGCGGCAAGACTGCCGCGCTGCAAGGCGCTGCGCTTTGCGGCGGCCGGTGAGCGGATCACACCGGAGGCACTCGGTAAGTTGCTCACCGAGTTAAAGAGTGACCGCGCGACGAGAGACCGGGCGGTATTATTGCTGACTGCCGTACACAAGCCGTTGCCGGAGAGTGAGACGGAAGTCCGGCGCTGCCTCTCGGATATCGGGCACGACGCCTTCACCGAGCTGCTTCTCCTCAAAGAGGCGGGCTACGGCAGTGAGGAGACTACAGGGGGCGTTGAACAGCGGACAGAGCGGATTGCAAAGCTTCGCGCGCTGCGGCAGGAAATTGCGGAGCGGGGGGACTGCCTGGAAATTCGCGGTCTCGCGCTCGGCGGAGCGGAGCTTCTCGCGCTCGGCATTCCGAAGGGACCGGCGCTCGGCGCTTGTCTGCGCGCGCTGCTCAATGCAGTGCTGGAAGAACCGGCGCGAAACGAAAAGACATATCTCTACGCCCATGCGGCGGCGTGGCTGGAAGCGCAGAAAAAAGAGAACGGGGGAGCGGTGAAATGAGAGTGCGAAAGCTGGCGGCAGCGGTGCTCGGTCTCTGCCTGACGGTGACAGCCCTTTGGGGCTGCGGGAAGGCAGAGCGGACCACACAGGCAGGCCATGCGGCGGATCCGCTGATCTGGTACAACCGAAGCGGGCTCTACGCCTGCTTTCCGGGAGAAAACCCGCAGGAAATCGCGGGCTTTGACAGCGCAGGGGAGACCAATGCGGTGCAGCGTTTTCTGGGCCGCCACGATCCGACCCAGGATGTGCGGTTTGACGAGACGCGGGAACAAGTCTATTTCTGCCGGAATTACCGGGAGGACACAAGCTACGGCTTTTTTTCGGGGGAACTCTGCGCGCGGAAGTTCGGCGGTGCAGTCGAGACCGTAGCGGCGGATATTGTCAAATACGAGCCGACGGCGGGCGGCACACTGCTCGGGGAGGATAAGACAGGGGCGCTCAGCTTGTATCGCCGGACGGAGAAGAGCTGGCAGGGAGAGGTACTTGCGGCTCTGGTGCTTGATTTCCGGGTGAGTGCGGACAGACAGTCGGCGGTCTACCTGACCGGCGACGGAAATTTATACGCCCTGCGCCTCACGGAGAGCGGCGAACAGCGCGGTGGGGCCGTAAAGCTGGCCTCCGGAATGCAGCAGATTAGCTTCGCAAGTGCGGATTTACGGCAGCTTTACTGCAGCGATGCGGGCGGCTCGCTCTGCTACAGCGCGGATTTGCACCCTGTGCAGGTTGTGAGTGTCGATGTGGATCAGAGCATCTTTATCCGGAAGACAGGGCACGCCTATTATCTGCGGGACGAGCACAGTGTTCCGGAAGAACAGCAGCAGAAGAAAGCAGTTTCGGATGTGAAGGAGCGCGGCGAAGAGCTGGCGCGCCGGGAGAGCGAAGCCACAGCGGAAGAGCCGGACGCGGCTTCGGCGCAACAGCAGACAGCGATGAGCGAGATTACGCCGGCAGAGGGCAAGACGCTCTGCTATTTTGACGGGACAAAGAATCAGATACTGCTGCACAATGTGTCGCGGCTCAGCGCAGTCTACGCAGACCGCGTGCAGGCGGACCGCGCGCTCGCCTGGCAGGGCAGCGGGAGCGGCTTCTCGATTTATCTGTTGCGAGACAGCGCGGCGCTGAACACCGGGTTGCACCTCATTGACCAGGGACTCCTGGACATCGCGCTCGATGCGGGGGAAGACAAGTTCTACTATGTGCTGTTCCGGCCGGACGGAGAGGGCGAGCAGGATCCCCAGCGCGGCACGGTCTTTGCACGGGCTTACACAGCAGAGGGGATTGAGAAGGAAGAGGCGCTCTTTTCCGGCGTGAGCGGTATTTCCAATGCGCAGGGCGGCAATGTTTTTGCGGGCGCGGAGAACCCGAACGAGAGCTATGCGAGTCTGGTGGTCGACGGACAACAGCTCGCCGAGCGCGTTGCGAGTTACGAGCGCGTCAGCGAGACGGGCAAGGCGCTCTTTTATCTGAAGGACGTGTTTCCGAACGGCGACGACAAGGGCGGAACTCTGGTCAAGTGGGACGGCGGTGCGGACAACAGCGGGGAGGCGCTCTTCTACGGCGTCAGTGATTACGAGGCGGAGGAGGACGGCAGTGCGGTCCTCCTCACCGGGTACGGCGATACAAAGGAGCTCTGGTACTACGGCGCGGACGGCACAAAACAGCGTCTCGACGAGGCGGCGATTGCCTTTCGCCACAGGGAATCGGAGTAATAAAAAAAAGCATCCGCTGCGAGTCGGATGCTTTTTTTTGTGGAACAAAATATGCAAATGATCTTAAGAGGGGGATCTCAGATCAGGAGCTGGTAAGGGGGGCCGGGCGGGGGTAAGCCGCCCGGTATGAGTATGAAAAAGCTTTGCGGTCTCAGCCAACTGAAACCAGGGCATTTCCGTCATCATTTCTGATGACAAAGATATGATACCTGAGATCTGTGTCGAAAGTGTGGCGGCCCTCTAAAAAAAGCATAAAGTTTCTGAATAAAGCCGGTCGAAGTCATTAAGACAATTTAAATGCGCTTTCTTGGGAAAAGGCTTTTATTGCGCAATACTTTTGGATATAATGAATTCCAAACATTGTCAAGAGGTTGTGAGGGCGCAGGCTCTCTTTTTATACTGTCCGGAGGGGTTTCATGTTTAATATGTTTGGAATGAGTTCAAATGACATCGGCATCGACCTGGGTACCGCGAGTATCCTGGTCTATATCAAGGGAAAGGGCGTTGTCTTAAAGGAACCGAGCGTCGTCGCGATTGACCGCGACACCAACCGCATTCTCGCAATCGGCGAGGAGGCGCGTCTCATGATCGGCCGTACGCCCGGCAATATCATTGCGATTCGCCCGCTGCGCCACGGCGTCATCTCGGATTACACCGTGACCGAGAAGATGCTCAAGTACTTTATCAACAAGGCGGTCGGCAAGAAGACCCTGCTCCGCCCGCGCATCGCGGTCTGCATTCCGTCCGGTGCGACCGAGGTCGAGAGAAAGGCCGTCGAGGATGCAACCTACCAGGCGGGCGCGAAGGAAGTCTCGATCATTGAGGAGCCGGTCGCGGCGGCAATCGGCGCGGGCATCGACATTTCGAAGGCCTGCGGCAACATGATTGTCGACATCGGCGGCGGCACCACGGATATCGCCGTCATCTCCCTCGGCGGCCCCGTCGTCTCGACTTCGATCAAGGTCGCGGGCGATGACTTTGACGAGGCAGTGGTCCGCTACATGCGAAAGAAGCATAACCTCCTGATCGGTGAGAGAACCGGTGAGGATATCAAGATTCAGATCGGCGCGGCCTACCGCCGTCCCGAGGTGCTGACCATGGAGGTGCGCGGCCGTAACCTGGTCACCGGTCTGCCGAAGACCATCGTCGTGACCTCGGATGAGACCCTCGAGGCACTGCAGGAGCCGGCAATGCAGATTGTCGACGCCGTGCACAACGTGCTCGAGCGCACCCCGCCGGAGCTCGCAGCCGATATCTACGACCGCGGCATTGTCTTTACGGGCGGCGGCTCTCTGATTTACGGCCTCGATCAGCTCTGCCAGGAGAAGACGGGTATCACAACCATGATTGCCGAGGCACCGCTCACGGCGGTTGCGATCGGAACCGGAAAGTTCATCGAGTTCCAGAACGGCGACAGCGCAGACGCAAAGAAGGAGTATTGACCGGATGGACTCGCTGAGCGGCTTTGTTGAGAAAATCAAGTACCGGAACGAGGAGAATGGCTATGCGATTCTCAGCGTGGAGAGCGGCGGCGAGGACTATGTGCTGGTCGGTACCTTTCCGATGATATCGGAAGGGGAGTATATCAGCGCAGAGGGACATTTTCAGCTTCACCCGACCTACGGCGAACAGCTGGCGGTCGAGACATACGAAATCAAGACGCCGGAGGACAGCGCAAGCGTGCAGCGCTACCTGTCCTCCGGCGCTGTCAAAGGGGTAGGCGAGGCACTCGCGAAGCGTATCGTCAAAAAGTTTAAGAACGACACGCTTCGCATTCTCGAGGAGGAACCCGAGCGCCTTGCGGAGGTGAAGGGCATCAGCGAGCGCCTTGCGATGGAAATCGCGGGGCAGATTGAGGAGAAGCGGGAACTGCGCCGCGCCATGCTCTTTCTCTCCGGCTACGGCATACGGATGAACCTCGCCGTCAAGATTTACCAGCGCTACGGAGATGAGGTCTACACCCTGCTCCGCGAGAACCCCTATCGAATCGCGGACGATTTGAGCGGCGTCGGCTTTCAGACCGCGGATGAAATCGCGCGGCGCATGGGCGTCCGCGCGGACGCGGAGACTCGGATCCGGAGCGCGGTGCTCTATGTGCTGCGCCTCGCCGTGCAGGAGGGACACTGCTATCTCCCTACGTCGTTGCTCACAGAGCGCCTGAAGGCACTGCTCCGTCTGGAGCCGGAGAACCTGCGGCAGCTGTTGCTGGATTTGCAGATGGAAAAGCGCCTGGTCCTTCGGCGCGCCCTGAACGACGCGGAAGAAACGCGGGTGTATCTCGCAAACTATGACCGCATGGAACTGCATGTCGCCGCGATGTTAAAGGAGCTGGATATCCGGGAGACAACGGGGCATACGCGCGCGGAGGAACAGCTCGCACTGCTCGAAGAGGAGGAGGCCGGATTCGTGCTCGACGAGACCCAGCGGCGCGCTGTGCTCGCGGCTGTACAGTCCGGCCTGCTTGTAATCACCGGCGGTCCCGGCACCGGCAAAACCACGACTATCAATGCGATTATCCGCTGCTTTGAGGCGGAGGGCGCGGAGATTCTGCTCGCGGCGCCGACCGGACGCGCGGCGGCGCGGATGACAGAGGCGACCGGGCGGGAGGCGAAGACCATACACCGCCTGCTCGAAGTCACGGGCGCGCCGACCGGCGACGGGGAGGGCGATTCCGGGCGGGAGAGCTGGAGCACAGTCCGCTTTGACCGCAACAAGGAGCAACCGCTCGAGGCCGACTGCATCATCATCGATGAGATGAGTATGGTGGATTTACGGCTCTTCCATGCGTTGCTCCTCGCGGTGCCGGTCGGCGCCCACCTGATTCTGGTCGGCGACAGCAATCAGCTGCCCAGTGTCGGCGCGGGCAATGTGCTTCGCGATTTGATTGCCTCCGCCTGCCTGCCGGTCGCGCAGCTCACGCAGATTTACCGCCAGGCTGCGGAATCCGATATTGTGGTGAATGCCCATAAGATGATGGACGAGGAGCCCATCGATCTCGGGAAGCGGAGCAAGGACTTTCTGTTTATCCGGCAGGGGAGTGCGGAGGGTGTGATTCAGACCATGCTCCGGCTCATCACGGAGAAACTGCCGGCCTATGTCGGCGCGGATGCGAAGAGCATCCAGTTGCTCACGCCGGTGCGCCGCGGCGCGCTCGGCGTCGCGGGGCTGAACCCCGTGTTGCAGGCCAAGTTAAATCCGCCGGGGCATGGAAAAGCGGAGCGGGAATTTCCCCACGCGCTGTTCCGGGTCGGCGACAAACTCATGCAGATTAAGAACAATTACCAGCGCGGCGTCTACAACGGCGATGTGGGGATTCTTTCCGACATCAACCGCTTCTCGGAGACCTTGACCGTCCGCTTCGACGAAGGACGGGAGGTCGAGTACGGCTTTGCGGATGTCGAAGAGCTGGAGCTCGCCTATGCGGTCACGATTCACAAGTCGCAGGGTAGTGAGTACCCGGCTGTCGTGATTCCGGTCTTTAGCGGTCCGAGGATGCTAAGGACGCGCAATCTGATTTATACGGCGGTGACGCGCGCCAAGAAGTGCGTGGTTCTGATCGGGGAGCCGTCCTATTTCTATGAAATGGTCGCGAATACCAAGGAGCTCGGGCGCTATACCGGTCTGGCAGACAGGCTGCGGGAGTTGTTGCAGCAGGAGGCTGAGATTGAGTGAGAACCTCGGGGAGAGCTTTGCGGAGACGCTGCTCTCTGTCATTTTTCCGCGGCGCTGTCCGGTCTGCGGCGAAATTGTCCTGCCGAAGGGACAGCGCATCTGTCCGCCCTGCGTGAAGAAACTTGATTTTGTGCGGGAACCGCGCTGCCTGAAATGCGGGCGCACGCTCGCGGATGAACAGGCGCGCTACTGTCATTCCTGTGAGGCGAGAGAGCGGAGCTTTGAAAAAAATCTGGCGCTTCTCTTTTACGATGACTGTATGCGCCGCACGATGGCTGCGGTCAAGTATCACCATAAAAAAGAGTACCTCGCGCCGCTCGGACGCCTGTTGGCACTCAAGTTTGCGGCGGAACTTAGAAACTTTCGGGCGGATTGCCTGCTCCCGGTGCCGTTACATCCGGAGAGACGCAGAAGCCGCGGTTTTAACCAGGCGGAGGAACTCGCGCGGGAAGTCGCAAAAGAACTCGGGCTGCCGCTCTATACGGACATTCTGCTGCGACACAAGAAGACAGCGGCCCAGAAGAGCCTCGGTCCGGACGCGAGAATCCGGAATCTCGCAGAAGCTTTCCGCGCGGACGAGACCTTGCTTTCGGCGCGCGGTGTGCGCCGCGTGATTCTGGTTGACGATATTTTCACAACCGGGAGCACGATTGAGGCCTCGGCCCGGGTGCTCCGGGCGGCGGGCGCGGAAGCCGTGATGTCGGTCTGCCTCTGCATTGTGCCGGAAGACTAGAGAAAATGCGCGTTTCTTTGGGGGTGCGCCTTGACAGCACCCCCGGGATGCGCTATAGTGACTCTGCGATAGAAGATGAGAGGTCTTTTTTTTTTGACTTCAATCGGCAAATTTGAAATGGGAGGTGGAGACCATGCGTACGAGAATTACTCTTGCCTGCACAGACTGCAAGCAGCGCAACTACAATACGACAAAGGATAAGAAGACGCATCCGGATCGTATGGAAGTGAAGAAGTACTGCAGATTCTGCAAGACGCACACATTGCACAAAGAGACAAAGTAATCTTTGAGAAAGGAAGCAAGATGGCTGAGAACGAGAAGACAAATTCCGAGAAAAAGGGATTTGTGGATGGCCTGAAAGCCGAATTCCGAAAGATTGTCTGGCCGACACAGGAAGTGCTGGCAAAGCAGACCGCTGCGGTCGTTGCAGTCTCCCTCGTGCTGGGCACGATTATTGCCGTACTCGACTGGGCTTTCCGGTTGGGGCTGACACGCGTATTTCAGTGAGAAGTGGGAGAGCGCATGGCTGAAGCAAGTTGGTATGTTGTGCATACCTATTCGGGATACGAGAACAAGGTGAAGGTTGATATCGAGAAGTCTGTGGAGAACCGGAAGTTACAGGATCAGATCCTGGAGGTTTCCGTTCCGACACAGCCGGTCACGGAGCTCCGGAACAATGTCGAAAAGACGATTGAGCGGAAGATGTTTCCTGGCTATGTGTTAATCCGCATGATTATGAACGATGAGACTTGGTATGTTGTCCGCAACACGCGAGGCGTTACGGGCTTTGTGGGACCGGGATCCAAACCGGTGCCGCTCTCCGAGGAGGAGATGCAGAAGCTCGGCTTTGGCGGCGGAGAGCAGATGGCGGTGCGCGAGGTCGTTTTGGAGTTTGCGCCCGGCGATACCGTCACCGTTGTCAGCGGCCCCTGGAAGGACGCGGTCGGCAAGGTAGCGGCAATCAACGAGAAGAAGAGAACCGTGACGCTGCCCATCGATATGTTCGGCAGAGAGACGCCGGTGGAGTTCGAGTTCACCCAGGTAAAGAAGTTGTAATTTTCCCGCAAGGGAAGGTTGCGTGGAAGGGGCATAAGCCCCGTCATGACCACAAGGAGGTGCCATTATGGCAAAGAAAGTTACTGGCTACATCAAGTTGCAGATTCCGGCAGGCAAGGCGACCCCGGCTCCACCCGTAGGTCCGGCTCTTGGCCAGCACGGCGTGAACATTGTCGAGTTCACGAAGCAGTTCAACGCGAGAACCGCTGACAAGGGCGATCTCATCATCCCCGTTGTCATCACGGTTTACGCAGACAGAAGCTTCAGCTTCATCACCAAGACCCCGCCGGCAGCAGTGCTTCTGAAGAAGGCTTGTAAGCTGCAGAAGGCTTCCGGTGTTCCGAACAAGGAGAAAGTCGCGACCATCTCGAAGGACGAAGTGAAGAAGATCGCCGAGATGAAGATGCCCGACCTCAACGCAGCGAGCATTGAGTCGGCTATGAGCATGATTGCCGGCACAGCCCGTTCGATGGGTATTGTTGTCGAGGACTAATGGGGAGGAGATGAGACCATGAAGCACGGAAAGAGATATACAGAGGCAGCGAAGCTCGTTGACCGCAGCCAGTACTATGATGTTGCAGATGCAGTCGGCGTGATCAAGAAGACCGCCAATGCGAAGTTCGATGAGACGGTCGAGTTACATGTCCGCACGGGTGCAGACGGCCGTCACGCAGATCAGCAGATCCGCGGCGCAGTTGTTCTCCCGCACGGCACCGGCAAGACGGTCCGCATCCTCGTGTTCGCAAAGGGACCGAAGGAGGATGAGGCTAAGGCAGCAGGCGCTGATTTTGTCGGCGGCCAGGAGCTGATCCCGAAGATCCAGAACGAAGGCTGGCTTGATTTCGATGTCGTCGTCGCTACCCCGGACATGATGGGCGTTGTCGGTCGTCTCGGTAAGGTGCTCGGCCCGAAGGGCCTCATGCCGAACCCGAAGTCCGGCACGGTCACGATGGATCTGACCAAGGCAATTGCCGATATCAAAGCAGGTAAGGTTGAGTACCGTCTGGACAAGACCAACATCATCCACTGCCCGGTCGGCAAGGCTTCCTTCACCGAGGAGCAGCTGAGAGAGAACCTTCAGGCGCTGCTGGATGCGCTGAACAAGGCGAAGCCGTCGTCCCTGAAGGGCGCTTACATGAAGAGCGCCGTGCTCACGAGCACCATGGGCCCGGGCGTGAAGCTCAACACTGCGAAGATTGCAAACTAAAAGCTTGACAAAAAGCTGATTTTATGTTAGCTTTTAACAGCTAGAATACTCTTGCCGAAGACAGCGGACGCCAATGGCGTAAGGAACTCTTGTCCGCCGAGGAGGATGTTCACATCTGTGAATATTACGAACTCGTCTGTCGTGCGGCAGGCGGGTTCTTTTGTTTTGCAAGTACGGAAGAAGGAGGAAACGAGATGAGAGATTCTAAGATCGACCAGAAGCAGCCGGTCGTGAAGGAAATCGCTGCGCTCTTAGACGGCGCAAGCTCTGCAGTGGTCGTTGACTACCGCGGCCTCACGGTCGAGCAGGATACCCAGCTCAGAAAGCAGCTGAGAGAAGCCGGCGTGGTCTATAAGGTCTATAAGAACACGATGGTCCGCATCGCTGCAAAGGGCACGGACTTCGAGAAGTTCGACGCTTATCTGGAGGGACCGACGGCGCTTGCGGTCAGCAAGGACGACGCAACGGTTGCTGCCAGAGTGCTCGCGAAGTTTGCGAAGACCGCTCCGAAGCTTGAGATCAAGGGCGGTATCGTCGAGGGCGCTGCTTATGACGCAAAGGGAATGGCTGCGATCGCAGCGGTTCCGTCGAGAGAGGAGCTGCTCGGCAGACTCTTCGGCAGCATGCAGAGCCCGATCACGAACTTTGCACGCGTCATCAAGCAGATCGCAGAGAAGGACGCTGCACCGGCTGCGGAGTAAGCCGCAGGTTCCAGAAGTATTATCAAACATTTATTCCACGATATAGGAGGATACAGAGATGGCAAAGTTAAGCACGCAGGAATTCATTGACGCGTTGAAGGAGCTCTCCGTTCTCGAGCTGAACGAGCTTGTTAAGGCTTGCGAGGAGGAGTTTGGTGTTTCCGCAGCAGCGGGTGTTGTTGTCGCAGGTCCGGCAGCGGGCGGCGCAGCAGCTGAGGAGGAGAAGTCCGAGTTTGATGTCGAGCTCACCGAGGTCGGCGCAAACAAGGTTAAGGTTATCAAGGTTGTCCGTGAGGCAACTTCCCTTGGCCTGAAGGAGGCAAAGGAGCTGGTTGACGGCGCACCGAAGATGGTGAAGACCGGCATCTCCAAGGAAGAGGCTGAGGCTCTGAAGAAGTCCCTCGAGGAAGTCGGCGCAAAGGTCACCCTGAAGTAAGACTTGCTTTTTTGAAGAGCGGGGCAGAAATGACTCGCTCTTTTTTTGTGCGCGGAAGGCGGCAGAGTCCGGTTTTTGAGAGCTTGGCCGAAGGGCAGCCTGTAAGATCCGAATAAAGCCCTGCACCCACAGATGCGGTGCCTGCAAGACAGGGGGAGACCGCAAAATTAGGCACAGCTTGCAGAAGTGCGTGGAATCGAGTATTCTAAATACAGAGTCTGCCGTTCAAACGGCGGCTCAAAATGACAGCGCAAAAGGTGAGAAAGGCAGGGTATCCGAATGTATCGGGACGAGTACAGTCGTTGGTGCAAGGCAGAGCTGGTTGATTTTGACTTAAAGAGAGAACTCACGGAAATTGCGGGAGATGAGGATGCGATTCGCGAGCGCTTTGCCGCGAGCCTCAGCTTTGGTACGGCGGGACTTCGCGGAACGCTCGGTGTCGGGACAAATCGTATGAATATCTGGGTGGTGCGTCAGGCAACCCAGGGCATCGCGGACTGGGTGAAGACGAAGGGCGGCAGCCAGACGGTCGCCATCAGCTATGACAGCCGCCTGAAAGGCTGGAATTTTGCGCGCGACGCGGCTTCTGTGCTCGCGGCAAACGGCATTCAGGTGCGCCTCTACGACGAACTCATGCCGGTTCCGGCGCTCTCGTTTGCGACGCGCTACTACAACTGCAACGCGGGCATCATGATTACGGCGTCCCACAACCCGGCAAAGTACAACGGTTACAAGGCCTACGGTGCGGACGGCTGCCAGGTCACGGATGAGGATGCCGCTGTCGTCTACGCGGCAATTCAGAAGACCGATGTGCTCGGCGGTGCAAAGTTCATGAGCTTTGCGGAGGGCGTTGAGAAGGGGCTGATCCGTTTTGTCGGCGACGACTGCAAGGAAGCTTTCTATGCGGCGGTCGAGTCCCGTCAGGTTCGCCCGGGCATCTGCAAGACGGCAGGATTAAGGCTCGTCTACTCGCCGCTGAACGGAACCGGTCTCGTGCCGGTGACGCGTGTCCTGAAAGACATCGGCGTTGAGGATGTGACGATAGTCAAAGAACAGGAGTATCCGAACGGCTACTTCACGACCTGCCCCTATCCGAACCCCGAGATTTTTGAGGCGCTCGAGAAGGGACTTGCGCTCGCAAAGGAGACCGGCGCGGACTTAATGCTCGCGACGGATCCGGATGCGGACCGCGTCGGCATTGCGATGCGGACGCCGGACGGCGAGTACGAACTCGTGAGCGGCAATGAGATGGGCGTATTGCTGCTCGACTACATTGCGGCGGGCAGAAAAGAAGCCGGCACCATGCCGGAGCGGCCGGTTGCGGTCAAGTCGGTGGTTTCGACTCAGCTCGCGGACAAGGTCGCAGAGCACTACGGCGTGGAACTTCGCAGCGTGCTCACGGGCTTCAAGTGGATCGGCGATCAGATTCACAGACTGGAGAGCAAGAATGAGGCGGAGCGCTTCATCTTCGGCTTCGAGGAGAGCTACGGCTATCTCGCAGGCACCTATGTCCGCGACAAGGACGCTGTCGTCGCGAGTATGCTGATCTGTGAGATGGCGGCTTACTACCGGAGTATCGGTTCTTCGATCAAGGCACGCCTCGAGGAGATTTACGAGACCTACGGTCACTATCTGAACGCGGTCGACAGCTTTGAGTTCCCGGGTCTCTCCGGCATGGAGAAGATGAGCGGCATCATGGAGGCGCTTCGCAAGAATCCGCCGAAGGAACTCGCGGGCTATGCGGTCACCAAGGTCACGGACTTTGAGCAGGCGGAGACGACGGGTCTGCCGCGCGCCAATATTCTCTTGTTTGCGCTGGAGAACGGCGAAACGGTCATTGTACGTCCGTCCGGCACCGAGCCGAAGATCAAGACTTACTTCACGACGAAGGGCAAGGGCATGGACGAGGCCAAGAAGGAAAAGGAGAAGCTGGCGGCAGCGATGAAGCCGCTGCTCGCCTGACGGAAAGGAAGTTATGGCAAAAGAAATTTTACTCTTTACCCGCGATGACTGCGGGTATTGCGCGAAGGCGCACAAGGGCATTCGTGAGCTGATGGAGGAAAATCCGGCTTACAAGACCCTTCACATCCGGGAGGTCGAAGAGACCAGAGAGCCGGAATTCATTGAGAAATTCGATTACTATGCGGTGCCGACCCTCTATCTGGGCGGCGTGAAGAAGTTCGAGGCCCATATCGGCATGGGTTACGATGAAATCAAGGCCGCTGTGAAGCGCGTCTTCGACGAAGCACTCGACTGATGCAATATCTGATTTCATTCCTAGAGGGCATGATCACCTTCATCTCTCCCTGCCTCCTGCCGCTCCTGCCGGTCTATGTGAGCTATTTTGCGGGCGGCGGTGAGCGGAGTCTCGGAAAGACGCTTCGGAATGCGGCCGGTTTTGTGCTCGGCTTCAGTCTCGTCTTTATGGCGATGGGGGCGCTTGCGGGAACGGTCGGCGGCTTTCTCGGACAACACAGGACAGCGGTCAATCTGATTTCGGGTGTGATCGTGATTGTCTTCGGACTCAATTTTCTCGGTGTGCTCCGCTTTCAGCTGTTCCGGGGCGGGGCGCGGAGTCTCGGTACCACAGAGCTCGGCTTCTTTTCTTCGATGCTCTTTGGTGCAATCTTCTCAATCGGCTGGACACCCTGCGTCGGCGTGTTCCTCGGCTCGGCGCTCGCGCTTGCCTCGCAGAGTGGGCATGCGGGCGAGGGGGTACGCATGTTACTCGCCTATTCGCTGGGTCTCGGTGTACCGTTTTTACTCAGCGCTGCGCTGATTGACAGGTTGAAAGAGAGCTTCGCGATCATTAAATCGCACTACGGCATCATTAACCGCGTGAGCGGCGTCTTTCTGATTCTGGTCGGCATCCTGATGGCGACCGGCACCATGGGACGCCTGTTGGTTTTGCTCACGCCCTGAACGGATAGTAAGGAAATACTGCATGAAGAAAAAAACAACATGGATTCTGGCACTGGTGCTTTTGGTTCTTCTGGTGGGCGCTGGCACGCTTTACCGGAAACTCGCCGCAAAGCAGGCGGGTTCCCAACTGCAGGCGGAGGCCGAGAGTACGACGGCTGCCGAGAGTCCGGCGGCTGAGGGACAGGACAGCATTGCGTCCAAGGCGGGCGCGGAGAGCACCGCGGAGGAGAGCAGTGAGGCGCTGACGGCGGCACCGGATTTTACGGTGCAGGAGGCTGACGGCACAGTGCACAAGCTCTCGGAGTACAAGGGTAAGCCGATTGTCCTGAACTTCTGGGCGAGCTGGTGCGGCCCCTGCCGCGCGGAGATGCCGGAGTTCAATGAGGTCTACAAGGAGCGCGGCACAGAGGTTCAGTTCCTCATGGTCAATCTGACCGACGGCAACCGCGAGACCGTGAAGAGCGCCTCGGACTTTGTCACGGCACAGGGCTACAGCCTGCCGATTCTCTACGATACGGCACAGGACGCGGCGAGAACCTACGGTGTGTTTTCGATTCCCTGCACCTACTTTATCGATGCGAACGGCATGATGACCGCGCAGGCGCGCGGCGCCATCGACAAAGATACCCTGTTGCACGGTATCGAAATGATTACAACGAAATAAGAAAAACGGGATGTGCTTTCGCACATCCCGTTTTTTTGTCCGGTCTTCCGTAGGTTTTCCCAAAGACCCCCCCCCCCCGCAGTGCCGACTTCTGCCGACATTGCGAGGTTTTCTGCCATCTCTTTTTGTCCGATAACGCTTATTCTATGACTCAAAGATCCCGCTCAAGCAGAGCGCGAATCGAGTTCATCACGGAATACATTTGATAATTTAAGAGGAACAGCGCGTCGCGGTCGCGGTGAAAGTGCTGCTTGGCGTAGTCGAGCAGCGGAATCACGGCGCGCTCGGTCTCATCGATATAATCGAGCAGCTTTTCCCGCGAAAAGCCGTAGGCCATGTAGGAGAGATTGTTGCAACGATCCAGTAACTTCGTCAGAACCGCAGTGCGGTTGCCGGGAATCCGCGCAAAGTAGCTGTCCCGCGCGCGTGCGTGCGGCACCCCGGGTTCCGGAAAGAAGGTGAGACGGCGCACGGCTTCCTGTACGGCTGCGTTGACCGGAAGTTCTTCCGGCAGCAAATGGCAATCCTCACAGGTGTCGTGGAGCAGAGCCGTGGCAATCAGCTCATCTTCCGCGAGGCCCAGGGACAAGGCGTGGCAGGCCATCGTCAGCGGGTGGATAATGTAGGGAAGCTTGGCCGGTCCCTTGCGCCGCTGTCCGGCGTGACAGCGCTCCGCAAAGAGCAGAGCTTTCGGTGTCTCCTGAAAATCAAAGCGCGCGGCAGCTTCCATGACTTGGGTTCTAAGCTCCGCGACTTGTATGAAGTGTTCATAGGACATGGTAGTATTCATGACAACTCCTTCTATGGACGGTTCATCATACGCAGCAATTCTATTGTCGGCTCTTTTGTCTGTGAAATCAAGCAGAGCCTGCATTTTCGGCGAAATGTTAAGAAAGACAGAGTGAAATACAGTTTGTTTTGCCATTTTGCAAAGCGGTGCAAATCTGTGTATAATGAGAGAAAGTAAAAGGCAACGGAGGTTTACTATGAATTATGAAGCACTGATTGAAGAGAGACAGTCGCTGCGCTCGTTTGAGCAGAAGGAAGTTCCGGCGGCTGCATTGCAGGAAGTAGGGCGTTATTTCGGAGAGACGGCCCGCATTTTACCGGAGCTTGACCTAGCGCTGCACTGCGCAGCCGGCATCGGCACGGGACTTGAGGGCATCGCAGGTTACGGCGGCAATGCTTTCCATGCGCCGCTTTACCTCATGGTGCTCTCGGAGGAAAAGGAAGGCTGGCTTGAAAACGCAGGCTTTGTGAGCGAGCAACTTCTGTTGAAGCTCACGGAGCTCGGCATTTCCGCCTGCTGGCTCACCTTGACCGATGAGGCGGCGACCAAGCGTGCGCTCGGCATTGAGAGTGACAAGAAAGCGGCGGCCCTGCTTGCGGTCGGCTATGCGAGAGCGGAGCGGGCGGAGAAGCGCCTGGACATCGACACCCCCGCGAATGTAAAGGTGGACATGCGTGCGGGTCACATTGCCCCGAAGATTTCCGAGCAGGCACTCTTCTTTGAGGAGAAGTTCGGACAGGAGGCAAGTTTTGTCGAGGATCAGTTTGACCCGGTGCTGGACAAGGCGCTCTATGCGGCGAGCCTTGCGCCGAGTTTCCACAACCGTCAGGCCTATCGCTACCTGCAGGCGGGACGCGATCTCTACCTGCTCGACGGCGCCGACGAGAAGACCACGGAAGAGGATAGACAGCTGAGCCTCGGCGCGACCATGGCGAACTTCTGGCTGGTCTATTCCAATTACAATCCGGCTGCTGCCCGCTGGGAGATCGGCGGAGAGGCAAGCGCAGAGATGCAGCTTCCGGCAGAGTACCGCGTTGCGGCAAAGCTTCGCCTCTACTAAATATCAATAAGGCTGGGAACATTTTATGGGACTGACAACGTCGCCTCTCGTCAACGGAGGCCAATGGACAGACGACAACAGCGCGCGCCACAGCGCGCTTCTGCACCGCCTCCTGGACATCGGAGAACTTCTGATGGCGAGCGGCGCTGAGGTAAATCGCGTCGAAGATACTTTGACCCGCATGGGGAAAGCGTACGGCGCATCCCATATGAATGTATTTGTGATCACCACGAGCATCGTCATCACGATGATTTTTCCTGACGGCACGGAGCGAACCCAGACCCGTCGCATCCGGAACGGCGGTTCGACCGACTTCACGTTGCTCGAGGATCTGAATGCGCTGAGCCGCCGCTGTTGCAGGCAGCCCCTGCCCATTGAAGATCTGAAGGAACGGCTTGACGCCATTCGCTCGGAGCCGCACTCGGATTTTCTCTATTATGCGGGCAATGTGGTCGGCGTCGGCAGTTTTACGGCCTTCTTCGCGGGAACAACATCCGATGTGATTGCGGCGAGTATACTCGGGCTGATTGTCTCGGCGATGCGAAAGCGTCTCGGGAAAATCACGCCGACACCGGTCATCGACAACTTTGTCGGATCTTTCCTGACGGGGTGCCTGCTCGGCGGAACCGTGCGGGCGCTACCCTTCCTCCACATGGATGCGATTATGATCGGAGAGGTCATGCTCTTTGTACCGGGCATTGCGATGACCAATGCGGTGCGCGATGTCCTGTCGGGCGATACCATGGCGGGCATGATGCGCCTTCTTGAGAGTCTGCTCTGGACAGTCGCGCTGGCCTGCGGTTTCATGGCAAGCCTGGCTCTGATCAACATGCTCTCCTGAATATGACATGATGAAAATAGGAGAGAGCAGCGTATGAGTGAGGCGATGCGCACGGTGGTCATTCAGCTTCTGTCGGCCTTCATGGGGGCGGGAAGCTTTGCGATTTTATTTCAGTTGAAACGGAAGTATCTCTTTATCGCGGCGCTCGGCGGCGCGCTGGAGTGGGGCGTGTATTTGTTACTCATGAAGCTCATCGGCGCGGTGTTTCCGGCAAGCTTTCTCGCCTCGGCTTTCACCGCACTCTATGCGGAGCTATTGGCGAGATGGCAGCGGGCGCCGGTGACCATTTTCTTTATTTCCGGCATCATCCCCCTGGTGCCGGGAAGCAGCCTCTACTACACGATGAGCGCGATTGTGCACGGTGACAGCGAGGCAGCAAGCTACTACAGTTCCAGAACAATCCAGTATGCGTTCGCGATTGCGGCCGGCATCTCCGTGATCACGGCGGTCTTTGAGATGTGGCGCACGCTGAAGGCAAAGTTAAAAAAAGAAGCGCGCCGGAATCGGCAGAAAAACCTATAAAACAAAGAACCCCACAATGCAAGTAACAAGCGTTGCGGGGTTCTTATCTTCTTTGAAACAGGACGAAGGGTGGACAAACAGAGTTGGTAAAAAGCGCTTCAAAGCCTTGTCATACAAGGCTTCTCTCTGCTTACATCCTTCTTGAAACAGTATGTTTGGAGGAAAATGTCATGAAGCATGCAATCTATCTTTCTTATAATGGGCTTTTTATGAAATGCAGGAAAACAGTGCCGCTGACTTTTTTCCGCTTAGTTTCCTTTTTGCAGTTGCGGAGATATGCCTATCGCGAAAGAGCGGGAAGGACACGGGCAATTTCTGCTGAAACCAAGATCAAAAAGAACAAAGCATCTGAAAGAGACGGGTTGATAGTAAAGACAAAAATAAGCGTATTGTAAAAATATTGAAATTATAGCATCATAAAAACGGCAACAAGATTTCGATTCAAGAGATTCATTCTGTGTATTGGTGACAGCGAGAAGAGAACTGTGAACAGGAGGAGAATCGGGATGAAGAGAAAATTGGCTACGGTACTGGCGGCAATGCTGCTGAGCGCTGCAATGGCGCTTCCGACCTTCGCTGCGGGATGGCAGCGGGATGGCAGAGGCTGGTGGTATCAGTATGCGGACGGGCACTACGCCGCGGGCCAATGGGAACAAATGCAGGGGAGCTGGTACTACTTTGACGCGGACGGGTATATGGCGACCGGCTGGCGGCAGATTGACGGCAAATGGTATTACCTGAGTTCGTCCGGGGAGATGCTCCGCAATACAACCACGCCGGACGGCTATCGGGTCGGCATCGACGGCAGTCTGCCCGATGATGCCGGGAATGAGACCATCGCCGGAACCTGGCATTATGTCTGTGAGATTTCGCAGACGGATGACGAGAGTCAGTACCGCCTCAAGACACAGAGAGCGGACGACGTGCCGGAATCTCTGACCTTCCGCGTGGAGGGCAATGTTGCTGTGCGTGATAACGGGGAGGTCTATACGAAGGACGGCGTGTACTATATACGTAACCGGAGCCACGGCTCCGGAACCATTCTCCAAGTAGAAGAGGGTACGCTGTATCTCGGCGCTGTGACCAATGGCGAGATGGCGCTCTACATTTACAACAGATAACAAAAAGCAGATGACAAAACGCAGGTAATAAAATCCCCGCAGCGACCGGCAGGCAGCTGCGGGGATTTTTGCGTAAACAGGCAGAGAAATGTGTTCAGCGCTTTCTCGAAGCGATGTAATAGGGCAGCGCCACAAAGATTGCACCGCCGATGATGTTGCCGAGGGTCACCGCCGCGAGGTTAAAAATCCAGCCTCCGAGGCTCACAGCCTGCCCCGCGGGGACTAAAAGCGCCGAGGTGAGCAGGGTCATGTTGGCAATGCTGTGCTCAAAGCCGGTTGTGATGAAGGCGAAGAGACACCAGAAGCACATGAGAATCTTGGTGCTCTCGTTCTTAACGCGGAAGCCGCACCAGACCGCAAGACAAACCAGAATGTTGCAGAGGATGCCGCGCGAGACAAGCGGGACAAAACCCGCCGACATCTTGGCAAAGGCGCCCTTTGCAACAGCTTCCGCGACCGCACCGGTCTGCAGGCCGCTCGCGTAGAAGAGCAGGGCAAGCAGTACGGAACCCGCGACATTGCCGAGCCAGCAGACACACCAGAGCTTCAGTAACTCGCCTGCACTTATCTTGCCTTCAAGGACGCCGGCTGTCATGACCATGGTGTTGCCGGTAAAGAGTTCCGCGCCTGCAATGATTACGAGGCTCAGAGCGACACAGAAGGAAGCGCCCATCACAATCTTGGCCGCCGGGTTACCGACCAAAAGGCCGCTCTCCGTGAAAATCAAAAGAATGCCGAAGCCGATATAAGCGCCTGCCAGCATGGACATGAGAAAATACCCCAGGGGGTTTTTCTTCAGTAAGCCGACTTTCGCAGCTGCCGCATTGGTCATTGCCGAAAATTCATCTTGGTACATGGCCTTGCCCTCCGAAAAAACAATATTTATCTGAATTGTGCGAATTTATTATAGCTTAGCGCGCGGGCTTTGTTAGCACTACAGTCTCACACAGAGTAAGGCTGCACCGACAGGGCGTACAGGAGTCTCGGAAGGCGCGCGTTCAGGGTAGAAGCGCTTGAAATGATAACATCGTCTAAACTATACTGAACTTAGTTTTATAAAACCGATTTCTTCGGAGCGGCAATCGGAGTTTGCATGCTTGAGAGGAGCAGAACATGAGGAGAGAAGCGCCTGAAAAGAAGCGGCAGGATGAGAAACGGCTCATACGCCACCCGCTCCTCGCGGTGCGGCACGCACGGGCATGCAAAACAAAAACACAGGCAAAAGGGGGAGGGAAAAGGATGATCAAAATGCGGCTCATACGGCTCCTAAGAGGAGCCGGTAAGTACATTGTTCATCAGATACTCTGGCAGTGGCTGTCGCTCCTGGTACAGATTGTGATTGTCTGGAACATCGCGGGGCTCATCGAGGACGCCGGGAAACAAGGAATCCGCACGGAGCGCGTTCTCGTTGCGCTCGGAATTATCATACCGGGGCTTTTACTCCGTTTTGTCTGTGACCGCCTGTATACCGCGGCGAGCTTCCGCGCGAGCGCGGACGTGAAGCGCATCCTCCGCGGCCGCATTTATCAAAAGATATTGCGGCTCGGCCCCTCTTACCGCGAACAAATCGGCAGCGCCGAGTTGGTACAGATGTCGGGGGAAGGCGTTGAGCAGCTCGAGACCTATTTCGGCCGGTATTTAAGTCAGTTCTTTTACGCCCTGCTTGCGCCGCTCATCCTGTTCTTTGTGCTGTCCCCGATCGATCTTAGAACAGCGACCCTGCTGCTTCTCGCGGTTCCGCTGATTCCGGTGGTCATCATGCTCGTCATGCTGGTTGCAAAGCGCCTTCTGAGCCGCTATTTTGACATCTACTACGGGCTCGGGGACAGCTTTCTCGAAAAGCTGCAGGGCATGACAACGTTAAAAATTTATCAGGCAGATCGGGCGGCGGCCGATGATATGGACCGGGAGTCCGAGCGCTTCCGAAAAATTACAATGAAGGTTCTGACCATGCAGTTAAACAGCACCTCGGTTATGGACATCATCGCCTACGGCGGTGCGGCAGTCGGCATTGTGTCGGCCTTGGCCCGTTTTGCGAGCGGCGAACTCTCCCTTGCGGGGGTACTCATGTTCATCCTGCTCGCGGCGGAGTTCTTTCTGCCGATGCGCATCCTTGGCAGCTTCTTCCATATCGGCATGAACGGCATGAAGGCGAGCGACCGCATTTTTGCTTTTCTGGATCTCCCGGAACCTGCAGGCGGGCAGGCAGAGCTCGGTGCGGGAAATATAGACATCCGCATGGAAGAGCTCAGCTTTTCCTATGAGGAGAGCCGCCCGATCTTAAAGGGCATCACGCTCGAGCTTCCCGCGCAGTCCTTTGTGTCCCTTGTCGGTGTTTCCGGCTCCGGGAAATCCACGATTGCCGGCATACTGATGGGGCGGAACAGAGGTTACGGCGGCTCGCTACGGCTGAACGGCGAAGAGCTGAGCCGCGTTTCGACCGAGAGTCTCATGAATCACCTGACCATGGTAGGGCACGACAGCCGGTTTTTCCGCGCGAGTGTGCGGGAGAATCTCCTGCTCGCAAAGCCGGAGGCGAGCGAACTTGAGATGAAAGAGGCGCTCCGGAAGGTGAATCTCCTCTCCTTTATCGAAGCGCAGGGCGGTCTCGAGATGCAGCTTGCATCGAACGGCAGCAACCTCTCGGGCGGACAAAAGCAGCGCCTTGCGCTCGCAAGGGCCCTGCTTCACGATACGCCCGTCTACATCTTTGACGAGGCCACTTCGAACATCGATGCGGAGAGCGAGGAGATGATCATGAAAGTCATACACGAGCTCACAAAGAGCAGAACCGTACTGCTCATCTCGCACCGACTTGCGAATGTGGTAGACAGCGACAAAATCTATATGCTAAAGGACGGTAAGATTGCGGAGGCGGGCAGCCACACGGAATTAATGCGGCAAGCGGGGGCGTATCGGCGCCTCTTTGAGGAACAGAGTCAGCTTGAGCGTTTTGCGGAAGGGAGGCGTGACAGTCATGCATAAACGGAGATCGGATCTCGCAATCATGGGCAGCCTGACCGGGCTCGTGAAGCCCCTCACTCTCGTTATGTTAACAGGAATTCTGCTCGGCGTGCTAGGCTTCCTCTGCGCCATTTTTATCACGATACTCGGCGGCTACGGCGTGATTCAGGGGCTCGCAGCGGTCGCGGGCAGCGAAGTTCCGGGGCAGTTCACGGCGTTGTTCGGCAGCTCTTCTAAGCAACTCTTTACCGCAATCCTGGTGTTTGCGATTTTGCGCGGCGTCCTGCACTACGGCGAGCAGTATTGTAACCACTACATTGCCTTCCGCATTCTGGCCATCATCCGCCATAAGGTCTTCGCGGTTCTTAGAAAACTCTGCCCGGCAAAGCTTGAGGGCAGGGATAAGGGCAACCTGATTGCCGTCATCACGAGCGATATCGAACTTCTGGAAGTGTTCTTTGCCCACACCATATCCCCGATTGCGATTGCCGTTCTGACCTCTCTTATCATGGTGGGCTTTATCGGGGCGCAGCACAGGCTCGCCGGCGTTCTTGCCGTCCTCGCGTACGTGACGGTCGGCATAGGCCTTCCGATTCGGAACGGCAGGCGGAGCGCCAAAGCCGGTATGGCCCTTCGAAGCGAGATGGGAGAACTCAATCACTTTGTGTTGGAGAGCCTCTACGGCGTGGACGAGCTCCTGCAGTTCAACCGGGGAGAAGCGAAGCTCACGGAAATGGAGCAAAGATCCGAACGGCTTGCGGGCTTTCAGAAAAAGCTGAGCGGCTTTGAGGGTTCGCAGCGCGCACTCACCAATCTGGTCATTCAGCTCTATTCCTTCGGGATGCTCTTTTTGATGCTCTTCCTCTATCGGCGGGGTGAGGCCACGTTCTCGGGTATGCTGCTTGCGACCCTCGCGATGATGGGATCCTTCGGTCCCGTCGTTGCGCTCTCCTCGCTCTCAAATCACTTAAATCAGACCCTGGCCTGCGGAGAGCGCGTGCTCTCGCTGCTTGAAGAGACGCCCGAGGTTGCGGAGCGAAGCGACGGGGAAAGGCCGCGCTTCGAGGGCGCAGAGTTTGATCGCGTTAGCTTTTCCTACCTGGAGGAGAAGATTTTGAGCGAGTTCTCTCTGCAAATCGAAAGAGGGAAGGTGCTCGGCATTCACGGCGCGAGCGGCTCCGGGAAATCGACACTCTTAAAGCTCCTGATGCGCTTTTGGGATGTGCGGAAGGGGGCAGTGCGAATCTCGGGGCAGGATGTGCGGGACATTCAAACCGCGGCGCTCCGAGAAATGACAAGCTATGTGACCCAGGACACCGTGCTCTTTCGCGATACGATTGCAAAGAACATAGCGGTCGCAAAGCTCGATGCGACACAGGCGGAGATTGAGGCCGCGGCGGCAAAGGCGAGCATCCATGACTTCATCATGAGCCTCCCGAAGGGCTATGAGACCGAACTCGGCGAGCTCGGCGACAGGCTCTCGGGCGGAGAAAAGCAGAGGATAGGCCTCGCAAGAGCCTTTATCCACGAGGCCGATTTTATCCTATTGGATGAGCCTACCAGCAATCTGGACGTGCTGAACGAGGGCATTATCTTAAAATCGCTCTTAGCGGAAAAAGAAGGCAAAACCATAGTGCTGGTCTCGCATCGGCAGTCCACCCTGTCTGTTGCGGATTGCCGCTATCACATGGACAACGGGCGGATTTCGTAAGCGCGGAAGGGAAAAGCGACAGGGCAAGGGCCGGTCGCTTTTTTGTTGCCATTGTTTATGCCTTGGTTATGTGATAAGCAGACAGAGCCAAGAACGAATGTTCGAAAAAGAGCTTGCCATTTGCATAGGTTTATGCGATACTCTCAAAAGAACAAATGTTCTTGACGCGGAAGGGGGAGGTTTTATGGAAGAGTCAAAACAACTCTGGCAGGAGGTGAAGCTTCATTGCCCAAATTGCGGGCGTTACCTGCACGGAAATCTTCGAGCGGATGGCAGTGCGAGACTGAAGTGTCAGTCCTGCGGTCTTATCATTGTTCGAACGGTGAAGAGTCGGAGACGTTGTGAGTTGCAGCTTTTGGCGGTGGAAAACAAAATAGAAAAAGGAAGAGGCATGACGACGATGCGGCATAAAAACTAAGCCCGCATCAGGTCCGTGCAAGAGAACGGTGTGTTGTACCAGTATTGAGAGGCAGCCGGTAGAGTGAATACTCTGCCGGCTTTTTCGTTGTCGAAAGGAGAGATTTTGTTGCTGATTGAGATGATACGAAGGCTTCGGACAGGTAATAGCAAGGTGATGGAAGAAATTTATAAGAAGATGTATCCGCTGCTGGCTGCGGAAGCAAGCAGAACTCATTTCATGGAATATGACGATGCGATGCAAGAATATTGTCTCGCACTGTTTCTTGCTTTGCGACAGGTGCGTGAGCTTGCAACGGAAGCACAGGCATTGGCTTACTGCAAGACAGTTGTGCGTCATCATTTTTGTAAACTCTATCGCAGCTATGTGAGAAAAGGGCAAGCGGAATACGCGGAGGAAGAACTTCCGGAGAGGACATGTCATGACGGTGAGATAGAACGAATTTTATTGGAGACGGCCTTGCGAAGAGAATTACAAGGATTCACGGAAAAGAAGCGGAATATTCTGGCGGAACTGTATCTTTCCGGGGAAACGGAGACAGCGGTTGCACAGAAATACGCAGTCAGTAGGCAGTATGTGAACCGCTTAAAGTACGAATTTCGTGTACAGGCCGAGCAGTATCTGTGCTAATTCGGGAAGAAGGAAATCAGATAAATCAGGAGGAAGATGCGTTGGAAGAAATACTGTATGGATTATTGCGGGAACAAGGTATTTGGGCAGTCTTGTTTGTCGCGCTGCTTTGCTATGTGCTCAGAAAAAATGAGGAACAGGACAAACAGGAAGCTGCGCGGGAGGCTGCGTGCCAAGAGCTGTTAAAACAATTTGCGGAGGAACTGCATGCACTGCGAGAAGAAAAGGAGAAGAAGAACACAGCGAACAGAAAATAAGAAACGGAGTTGCTTTTTTCGCTTGTCCGGGTTTCTTCTCTTATGAATTTGCAAATTCAGAAAGATAAAGGAGGACAAGAGAATGTTATTGAAGGCAGGAAGCAGTGGTGGCAGGTCAAGGCGTTGCAGCGAGGTTTAAAGATGCTTTGCTGTTACAGTGGCACACCGGACGGAAAGTACGGAGGTGGCACGGAGGCAGCCGTTCAGAAGTTCCAGAAACAGCAGGGAATTGAAGCGGATGGCATTGTGGGAGATGAGACTTGGCGTTGCCTGGTAGAAGAGCTCTTTTCGCTTGGCACTGCGTTAAAGGAGCAAGGTTTTTATAAGGGCTATGTGAGCGGTGCTCCGAGCGTGAAGCTTTATGAGGCTCTCTGTGCTTTTCAGCGGGCAAGAGGACTGCAGCCGGACGGTATGGCGGGGGCAGCAACGCGCGCCAGGTTATTTCGTTACGGAGAAAGCGTAGTATTTCCGCTCGACTTGGGCAGCAAGGGCGATTATGTGTGGAATCTACAGTATGCTCTTTTTGTGCTTTGCTGTAATCCCGGTGGAATGGACGGTGTCTATGGCAGTGCAACGGCAGAGGCGGTTCGGAAGTACCGGAAGCGCTATGGTTTCCCGGACAATGGAGCTGTTGACAGTACACTGTTTGAGCACAGCAAAGAAAAAATTCGGCGGATTCAGCGCGCACTTCGTGAAAAGGGATATCCGACCGCTGCAGAGGAAGGTTACGCGGATGCCAATCTGATTGAACAGATTCGTGCGTATCAGAAGCAGAATTGGCTTACGGCGGATGGTCAGGTGGGGCCCGCCACGGAAGAGTTGCTGTTCGGAGCTGTTCAGGGGGATGCGCTGGATTCGCTGCCGCTTAAGCGGAAATCGCGGGGCGAACGTGTACAGAACCTGCAGTATGCGCTTCGAATGCTCTGTATCGATCCGAATGGCACAGATGGAATCTTTGGAGGCGGCACCGAGGCAGCAGTCAAGAAGTATCAGAAGAGAAGTCAGCTTGCGGAGAGCGGCGTGGTGGATACCGCACTCTGGGGAAGACTGAGTGCGGAGATCAAGCCGCTGCAGGAGGCGCTGCGCAACAAAGGATACAGCTGTCGCGCAGACGGAGTTGCAGACACAGCTTGTTATCAGGCGGTGCTGGATTTTCAGCGCAAGCATGCACTCAGTGCCGACGGTATGATCGGAAGAGGAACAAAAACGCTGTTATTTGGCGATGCGAATGCAGGGGGAACTTTAAGCGCAGTGCTTCGCGAGGGAAGCAGCGGTTCGCTGACGCGTTATCTGCAGCAGCTGCTCGCAGAGCAAAATTACGCAGTGACTGTGGACGGTGTTTTTGGATCGGAGATGAAGCGTGCAGTTGAAAATTTCCAGCAGAAACATGGGCTTACATCGGATGGAATTTTTGGTGCACAAAGTTGGAAAAAACTGTTCGAGGTAAGAAGCAAATTGGCGCTTTTCAGCGATACAATGCGCTTTGTACAGGCAGCTGAGATTGAGCTTCAGCTTGGGTTTGCCGAGGACTATGAGAACAATATTACGCCCTATGGGGAGTGGTACGGTTTAAACGGAGAGTCTTGGTGTGCGATGTTCGTGAGCTACTGCGCTTATCGGGCGAACATGCTGCCGGTGTTTGTACCGCGCTTTGCCTACTGCCCGGACGGCGTAAACTACTATCGCAAGATGAAGCGCTACTATAAAAGGGACAGCGGTTATATCCCGAAAGTGGGAGATGTTATCTTCTTCTATAATTACAGGAAGGGGCGAGTAGCACATACCGGGATTGTAGTGGAGGGTAATGCGCAGGGCATTTCTGTGATTGACGGAAATGGCGTTGAAAACAGCGTGCGAAAGTCCTGGCATTCTCTGAAAGAGGATACGATTGATGGATATGGTGACAACGGAGGGAAACCAGTATATGGAAGTTTAATCACAGAACTGGAAGCGCAGGAAAAGGCGGATCAGCTGGCCCTTGAATTTGTGAAAGGGGTTATGGTTTCGCCGGAATTGGTTCAAAAACTGGAGAGTTGGGGACTTGACAAGGATGTCTTCCTTTATCAAAATGTGGATAGTAAGCTTAGCGTTAAAGTCAGCAGAGGGGCTTCGTGGTATCTTTCCTGTGATGAAAATGCGAGTTTGGATATCTCGTCAGATGGTGTGGAAATGTCTAGTCGGCTAGGACCGATTACTTTGAGTTTTGGTGGACTGGATGCTGGAACGAGATTGAAGTTGGCGAGTTTATCATTGGAGCTTGAGGGAGTACCCGGAAGAATTGAAATATCAGCAGAGGGAGCTTGGTTAAAGGTATCTCTTGTTTTTGAAAAGACTTTCCGTATTGCAGAGAATATGGATTTCAATTACTCAGTCGGATTGACATTATGGGTGCACCCCGACACGAAAAATTTACCGCCAGCAGTTTCCATGGAGGCCTATGAGGCTACTATCTATAATATCAGGACTTTACAGGGAACAGTGCGATACGAAGGGAACCCGGCCGTGTTGATAGCGAGCGCAGGTGTTTTAGCAGTCGTTTTACTGGTAGTATTCGTACAGAATGCTGAGGCTTCAGAGCAGGTGACAGAAATGATGATGGAAAAGGTTGTGAAGATTCATGAGAGGATGATAAATGAGCTTCCGCAGGTGAAGAAATATTTGGAGCAAGCAGCTTGAAAACAGAAGCAAGGACAGCAAAGCTGTTCTTGCTTCTGTTTTTTGTTGAGGGTTGATATGAGCGATAAAATAGTTGTTCCAAAGCTGGAAAAGGAACACCTGATGGAATATTTCTGGGCGGTGAGAAAAATGCCGTTATTTCAGCGCCTTGATAAAATCGCGGGAATTGCATTGCTTTCTGTGATTATTATGCGGAATACTAACATCCTGACAAGCGAATATTGGAATTTTCTTTTGGGATTCAGCGGCCTTATTTTTTTCGTTCAGTGGTTGCTCCGGTGGGAACAAGTCACGAGGCTATTGCAGGCCGATGACGAAAAGTTTCTCCTTTCAAAGGAGGGGTTTCTAATGCGAGAAGGCATGTGGACTTGGAAGAATAAACGCTTGCTGGTGCGGAAGGATTATGCGACGATTGTATCGGAAACGAGTATCTATTTTGCTTTTTCCGTGAGGGATATGTCAGATGAACAGTTGCAGCAGCTAATACAATGGGTTTCGGAGGGGAAGCAGCAATGGAAGAGCAAGTGAATCAAATTGAGATTCCCAACAGACCGCTTAGCGGAAATCAGCAACTGAATTGGCAGGAGATTCGAACATTTCGCTTTTGGTGTTTGCTTCAAAAAAACTTTGTCTGGGGGCTGTTTTTGATTCTGCCGTTTTCTGTTCTGATTTCGCGGTATGATATTGCAATATCGAAAACCCATGCGCATCTTCTCTTTGCCTTTCTGCTGCATGGGACCGGCATCGGATTGATTTTTGAATATGCGATGACAATCATACGGACTGTGATTTGGGATGTTCGGGATATGCGGGAGTGTAGCTATACAGAGGAAACGATAGCGGATTTGGAAATGCTTTATGAAGGAAGGACGGCACTCTGTTTGGATGCGGATGATTGGGAATCCGCTCGATGGATTCGAGGCAGAAACGGATATGTGCTAAAACTGAAAAGAAAGATTCCGAGACCTTTTGAACAGCGGGAATTGCAGTATTGGTTTTATAAGACGCAGCTTGGCGAGGCGGAGGCAGGTGAAATTCAGAAATTTGTCGATACAGTCAATTGCTGAGATGCGGAAAGCCGGGGGGAGGAAAGCAAAGCATGCAAAGCATCATTACGGTAGAGTACGACAATGTCGAGGAAGAGGTGCGTTGTATACGATGGGCGGCAGGAAAAACACGCTTGGCGCTGGCAAAGTATTGGAGTAGCTGCTTGATTGCGGGAATCGGAATTGTGGGTTTTTTAGGGTCTTTGGCAGATACAGACCGAGCAACAATGTTTTGTGTTTTGATGGGCTTCGGTTTAATCGGCTTGCTTCTTCGAGCCATTCGGCGGAGACTCAAAAACAGTGATGAGATGCTGAAGCGAATGCTTCAAATAGAGGGGACACGGCTGATTCTATACGAGAAGGGAATTCTATCCGATACCGGAAAGCGAAGCTGGCTAGGCATTAAGTTGCTTGTCGGGAAAGAAGCAGTAGCGCTTATGAGTTCCGTGCAAGTCTACCTAGCTATACCGAAGGCGGAATTGACAGACGAACAGCTTGCGCAGATTCGTGGCTGGATCCAAGCTGCAAAGAAATTAAGGCAAGCGGAAGAGAGACGAGAAAATCAAGAGTATATTTGCTGGGGAGAGGTCAAGAGGATGTGTTTCCTTGGGTTTATCCATTTGGGGATTCCGGTCCTTGCACTGTCTTTTTTACTGGTCTTGGCATTGATTGTTCTGGTTTCATTTTACGGTATGTCGGCTATGGTTTGGCGTGCACCGATGGGCGTTTGTCTGGGAATGATACTTCTTGGGATTACAATGATAGCGGAGGCGGCTCTGTATCGATGCATATGGCTCGTTGATGAAGAAAGAAAAAGGGATCCGAATGCACCGGAAATGAAGCTCTATTGGGAAAGATTTCTGAAAAAAGAAATTTCGGAAGCAAGCGCGAAAGAAGTGCTATCGAATTATGACGACATCCGCACCATACGCTGTAAGCACGGAAAGATTATCATATTCGGCACCCGCCAGTTTGTGGTTCTGTATCGGAACAGCGCGCGGGGGCTCTGAGTAATAAGCAATGTCAAAGGGGATGCTCTGCCTCTCTCTGTTTCTATCTTGACATAAGACCGGAATTGTTCGAAAAAATGTGCAAGTTCAAAGCGCATTCATAAGCGAAAAACATATAAATAAGAAATAACAAACTCTTGATTCTATCACCCGCAACCATATCTTAAGATATGCGAGAAAAACGCAAGATATGTTTCTTGACGACTGTCGGATAATTGTGCTAGGTTAACACTGGCTAATAATTAGAGATATCTAATGACAGGAGTTAGAGACAGAGATGAGAAAGTATGGTTTCAAGGCGCTTGCCATTGCAACCGCAATGAGCATGGTCCTATCGAGCCCGCTGCAGGTTTTTGCAAAGAGACGGGCGAACACGGCGGGAAGCTGGAAGCAGAGCGGTGAAAACTGGTCCTTCCTGGATGAAAAGGGACAGAATGTCCTCGGCTGGATTTACGAAAACGGCAGCTGGTACTATGTAGACCCAAAGACGGGAACACTTCGCAGCGGCTGGCTGTACCTTGCAGACGGAACGCAGTATTTTTTCGGAAACAAGCAGGGCAGCAGCTTCGGGAAGATGCTGACCGGCTGGAACTGGATTGACGGCAATTGTTATTACTTTACAGGCGAGGCGGATGAGCAGGAGGGTAAGCTCCTCAAGGAAGGTGTGACGCCGGATGGCTACCGCGTCAACCGGGACGGCAAGTGGGTTGATGAGAATGGTCAGGTTCAGACCCGCGCGGGAGAGGGCTTCACGACGAATCGCAGCAGTTCCGACAGCGATAAGTCGGGCGGAAAGACTTCTTCCGGCAAGCGCAGCGGCAGCGGTAAACATAGCGGCGGCAAGCGCGGCGGCCGAAGAGGCGGCGGCTCGGGCGGCGGTTCTCACACGACGCCGACCAAGCCGGCAAAGCCTGAGGAGCCGACAAAGCCTGTACAGCCCGAGGAGCAGAGTAAGCCGGTACAGCCCGAGGCACAGCCGGCAAGTCCAAGCAACTCCGCACAGCCGGGGGTGATCACCCCGGAGAATCCGGTAAATCCAGCGGTAAGTCCGGAGAATCCGGCAAATCCGGCGGCAAACCCGGCAGTGAATCCGGCAAATCCGGCGGTAAGCCCGGAGGCACCCGAGCATCCGGTGGGCCCGGTGGAAGATGACAGACCGGGCAAGAATGAGAATGCTTCCAAGCCTGAAAACGAGCAGCCTGAGAAGGAACTGAAGAGCCGTATGGTACATCTCGGTTTTGCGGATTTTGTGACGGTTGTGTTCCGTCAGGGCACGCTGGAAGACCATGAGATCTATGTGGACGGCGTGAATGTCACCGAGGCGGTGCAGAAGGTGGATGATGCCGGACGTGTGGTGAAGTGGGCATCCACGGTGGCTTCTCCGAAGGAGCTTCGCGTGGTCAGCAAGGCAGACGGAAGCACGGAGCAGTCGCTTCGCCTCAATGCGGGTACAGCGACCGAGACAGTGCTGCCGGGCAACCCGGAGGATCAGCCGGATTACATTCTGTCACGCGGACGCATCTCGAAGTTTGACTATCTGCTTGCGCCGAAAGATAAGGAGGGCAATGACCGCATTCTCCCGAGCAGCACAACCTTTGATCTTCGACAGGAGAGAAAAGAGAACAGCAATGCAGTCACAACGCAGTTCTATGTGAAGCCTGTGGTGATTGACGCAGAGGGCAAGGGCGTCCAGAAGGACAACATTGTCATCAAGTTCAATGTCGAGAACGAGGAGCAGAAGAAGTGGTTTGAGGGCATCGACAGCCTGAAAATCATGAACAACGAGAACTGGCCGGTCAATCAGAACCCGACCTTTACGACGGAAGTCAAGGATACGAAGCACGGCAGAAACGGCATCATCCAGATTCCGACGGGTCAGAGCAATATGCGGAGCAGAGGCATCTACCGCGTGAACATTCACTCGAGCTATACGAATGAGACCGTCACGGTGCCGTTTGAGCTGGTGAGCAGCGCGCAGTTCAGCTTAAAGCAGCGCGTTGAGACCGCAAATCCGAAGGCCGGTGAGCGTATCCAGTTCAACGTGGAGGCGAGCGGCGGAGAGAGCTTTGGAAATGATTTGAAGATCGATTCTATGCGCGTCATGCTGAAGAAGCCGAGCGGAAAGGTGGTGGAGCTCAAGTATATAGACGATTTCTTCAACTTCGGAAATCTCTTTGTCCTCTACGGAAAGAGCTCCAACGAAGAGAAGACGGTCAACACGGATGAAGTCGGTGTCTACACGCTGAGCCTCAAATACTCGGGCTATCAGCCGATCAAGAAGAAGTTCGAGGTTTACCCGGGTGAATCCTTCCTGAAGGAAGAGGACAGTGAGAGCGAGCTGAAGGCAAAGAAGAGCGCAAGAAGCAAGCCGGTTGAGATCGATGCGGTTTCGAGCGCAACGACGGGCTCTGTCTCCAGCAAGAAGAGCAGCGGCAGCAGCGGCGGCGGCCAGTATGTGGACGGCCGCATGGTCTTTGACTACAATCTTCTGACCAATGCGCTGATTCTGAATGAGATTGAAGCGCTGAACGAGGATGCGCAGGCCGTGGTCAAGCGCTTCTTCGATACGACGGAGAGCGATTATATCTACAAGGACGGCGCCGAGCAGCTGTATCGCTTCACGGATTACATGGACGCCTACAAGGAGGCGCGCCTTGAGGGCGGCAAGAGCCTGAGCTTTAAGGCGTACACGGAGTCCCACGCGGCGGCGAGCTATGCGGGCCCGAATGAGGTGCAGAATGTTCTCGAGGACGGAAGCCTCGGCGCGCTCACAAGCTTTAAGTTCTACAAGGGAGACAAGGTCCCGAGCTTTACCGGCACGACGGAGGTCGCGGGCAACGACTTTGTGCTGCACACGGATGACAGCGCGTATCTCGAGGCAATTCGCGGTCTCTATGTGGACGGCGAGAGCCGGAATCTCCTGGATGCCTATGAAAAGCAGTACGAGCTGGATGCGACGGCAGGCACCCTGACAATTAAGCGCGGTGCGTTTAATTTCTATAACACGCCGGAGGTCGGCGAGCACAAACTGAAGATCGATGCCGGTCAGAAGTACAGAGCGGCGGAGCTGAGGCTCAAGTACACGGCTGCCGAGGCGCTACCGACACTCGTGCTGAACGGCGAGGCGAAGCAGAATGCTGATGTAACGGTGACGGTGGATGGTCTTTCCGCGGAGAAGCTCGCAGGAAAGCTCGGGAAGCTTGAGCTCAGCAATCCGGAGGAGAGCGGTGTCAGAAGACTCTTCACGGCGATGGAGGGCGGAACAAGTGACAACGACTACTATGAGCTCTCCGGAAATCAGCTGATTTTGAAGGGAGGACTCTTCAAGACGGTCGGCAGCTACACGCTCTATGTGAAGTTCATCGATGCAAAGACACCGGTGAAGTTAGATTTCACGGTTGCGGCGGCAGAGGCAGTCCCGGAGCAGCCGAAGCCTGCGGAGAAGGCTGCACCGAGCGGAGCGACGCTCAGCACGAATCAGACGGTATTTGGCAGCGATACGGTTCTGAGCTTCCAGGGCCTTGCGGGTGAAGAGCTGAACGACTATCTCTCGAAGATTACTGAGCTCCGCGTGAACGGCACAGTGTATCAGAAGAGTAGCTTCAGCTTTGGCCTCGGCGAGACCGAGTATGTGCTCCGGCAGGACGGCTACGGCAGAAACGATGCCCTGAAGCTCGGCAGCGCTGCGCAGCAGGCCGGCGAGAAGAAGATTGAAATTCTGGCAGAGGGCTATGCAAAGCTGACAGTCACGATTGCGGCGGAGGGCGGCACGCCCGCGCCGGAGCAGCCGAAGCCTGCGGAGAAGGCGGCACCGAGCAGCGCAACGCTCAGCAAAGAGCAGAGCGTTCTCAGCAGCAATCTGTTCCTTGGCTTCCGGGGGCTCGCAGCCGAAGAGCTGGACGTCTATCTCTCGAAGATTACCGAGCTCCGTGTGAACGGCACAGTGTATCAGAAGAACAGCTATAGCTTTGGTCTCGGTGAGAGCGATTACAGTCTCCATAAGGACAGCTACGGCAGAAATGACGGCCTTAAGTTTGCAATCGGAGGTCTGAAGGCAGGTGAAAACCGCATTGTCGTGAAGGCCGAGGGCTACGCAGAAAAGGAATTTGCGGTGCAGAACGGAAGTGCTGCGGCGGAGTCTGAGAAGAAGGCAGCGCCGACCGCGGCCGAGGCGGAGAAGGTGTCGCCGCGCCAGGGCTATGACAGCGGTAATAAGGATGTCTATGATCTCACGTTCACGGGGCTCGATGAGGAAGCGTTGGATGCATACCTTCGCGCTAAGGTCACGAAGCTCACGGTGAACGGAAAGAGCTACACGGAAGCGCAGAGCAAGGACTATCTCTTTTCGATGGACGATAGGTACGCGACGCTCTTCAACAATCGCTACAAGAAAAACGGTATGCGCCTCTCGGCAAACGGCTTTACCGAGGCGAGCAATGCGGTAGTGCTGGAAGTGGAGGGTTACGAGCCCTTCCGCTTCACGGTGGAGCGCGCGTCCGCGGAAGAGAGTGAGAACGAGGCGGCAGCGGGTAAGGCAGTGCCGACCGGCGCGGTGATTGAGAAAGTGATTCCGAGTCAGGGCTATGACATCGGCTCGAAGCCCGCGTATGCGCTCAGCTTTGAAGGACTCGAGGATGAGGCACTCGACACCTGGCTTCGAAGCAATGACTTGGAAGTTTCGGTGAACGGCAAGAAACTGAGCTCGGTTCATGCGAATTACATTCACCTGTATGACGATCGCTTTGCCTTTAGTCTGAAGCGCTATCGCCGCGCGGGCCTCACACTGAGCGGCAATCTCTTTGAGAGCGGCAGCAATGAGGTGACGGTGACAGCCGGCGGATATCAGGTCGGCAGCTTCACGCTTACGGTAGAATAAGGAAAACAGCAACGGCAGAAAGGGGCAGCGCAAAAACGCGCTGCCCCTTCTTTGCTTGTTAGAAAGTCCGGAATATGAGATGATAGAGCTATCAGAACAGACGGCGTCGGAGGGAAGAACATGCAGAATAAAGAGGAAGAAGGGAAGCAACTGCTGGGCAGTAAGGCATGGCAATTGCTCCGCAGGCGTGCACTGGGTTACGCCGTGCCGGCTTTTTTTGTCCTGGACCGGAATTTCTTTTTTCGCTTTCTGGGCGAGCGCCGGGCGCGCTATGAAGAGCTACTTCGGCATCCCGATGCGGAGACGGGAGAAGCGATTTCGGCGCTGCTCGCGGAATGTGAGTTTACGGCGGAAGATGCCGCCGAACTCATTGCGAAACTTTCGACCGCTGTGCCGCGGGCAGAGCGGTTTGCGGTGCGGAGCAGCCTGATTTTGCGAGGGGAAGAGCGCCACAGCTTTGAGGGAATTTTTCAGAGTTATTTGCATGTGCCGTGCGGCGAGGAGATTCTCACGGCGGTGAAGAACTGCTATCTCTCCTGCTTCTCGGCGCGCGCGACCGGCTATATGTTGCGCTACGGTCTCTTTGACGAGGACATGGCGGTCGCCGTGATTCTCCAGGAGATGATTGCGACGGTGCGGAACTTTGTGGTCTATACGACCAATCCGGACAGCGGCGATCCGGAGGAACTGCTTGTCGTCTATGACGATGCCGTAGGGCAGCAGCGGATTGTGCTGCTGAGCAGAACGGGAGAAATACGCAGGAGCACGGTGTCCGGCGTGCCAGATGAGGCGGATGAGGTTTTATTTGTGCGCCTTGCCACGCTCGCGGGAGAACTTGAGAGAGACAATGTGCCCACAACCGCGCGGCGGTTTGAATTCGTTGAGGGAAAGAGCGGCAGTCTCTGGCTGGTCCAGGAGAGTGAGATGGCTGTATACCGTCACCTGGATAAGCGGGAGCCGCATTTCTATCTGGAAGCTGCCGCGCGGGACGGCAGGGCGGGCGCGTTGCTCACACCGCTCGGCTTTGATTTGCTGCAGGGATTGTATCAGAAGGCGGGTTGCAAAACCGTGCTGTTTGAAGGGCGGCTCTATATGCGACGCGAGGGCAATGCAGAGGAGGACGGAGAGAATTCGCAGGCGGCAGAGCTTCTGCAGCGATTGCCGCAGCACTATGCAATCTCACGCTATTTGCAGCAGGCGGAGCAGGAAAAGCAGCCTGAGGAGAAGGCGGAGGTCACTGCCGCGGAGCGCTGGCAGGCCATAGAGGCCGCTAGTACCGCGCTCGGCGCGCTCGGGCAGCTTGCGGCAGAGGCGGAGGAGAGCGCAAAGCGTTGCTATGCGGCGCTACTCGGCGAACTGAAGGCGCGGCAGACAGAGCATCCCGAGGGACTTTTACACGCGGCACTTATGACACAGGGCGGTATGAAGAGCGCAGTCTTTGTGCAGGCACTCAGTGCCCTGCTCCGCACCGTGCAGGAGAGCAGCGATTTGCGCGGACTCTTTGCGGCGCACACGGCGCAGGAGTTGGAGGGCATTTGCTGGCGGCTTCGCGCGGAGGAGGGTAAGGCACAGCGCGAGCGCAGTGTCTTTGCGACCGAGTTGTATCGCTTTCTGGAACAGTTCGGCGCCTACGGCGCGGCTGATTACGTGCTGGAGCGGGAGAGTCTCCGGCAGAATCCGCAGCCGCTCTTTCGCTTCCTGAAGCGCTACGCCGACGCAAAACCGGTGCAAATCCGCACGGAACAGCGGGAAGTCAGCGAGCAGGCGCAGGAAGAGCTGATGCGACAGCTCGGTTTCTTCGGCGGTTTCTGGGGAAAGCGGCTTCTGCAGGAACTGGTCTTTTTCCTTCGCGCCCGCGAAAACCTGGATTTTCTCGCGCAGCGGCGTGTGGATGGTCTTCGCCGCAAAGTCGTGCGTCTCGGGGAACAGCTGATGCGACAGGGAGAACTCGCGGAAGCGCAGGATTTGTTCTACCTTCACCGCGAGGAATTGGGGCGCGCGTTTGCAGGAGAGATAGAGCAGATGGCCTTTTTCCGGAGTCTGCAGCCCCGGATGAACGAGAGAAAGCGCGAGCAGGAGCGGAATGCCGCGCTGCCGCGTTACCGGGAGCTCTGCTGCTTCGGCATGCTCGCGCGGGAAAATATGACCGTGATACGGCGGGAGGCCAAGGCAGGGGCGGAGACAGACCGTGTGCCGGTCGAGGCGGGCGGCGCCATCGCCGAGGGAGAGGCGGGTTTCTTTGACGGCGAGACCCTGCCCCGCCGCAGCGGAACCGTATTGTTTGCGGAACGCTTTTCGGAGCGGCTCCTGCCGCTCTTTGCCGTGAGCCGGGGGCTGGTCCTCGGCGAAGGCAGCATCTGGTCTCACGAGGCCGTGCTTGCGCGCGAGCTCGGAATACTTACGCTGCTCGGCCTGCCGAATCTGTTTGACCATGTGCGCGAGGGCGAGTGGGTGCGCGCCGACGGCAGACGCGGAATCCTGGAGCGCTTCTCCCAAGGGCAGGCGGAGACCATTGAAGAAGTGGAAGTCTGATCGTGTCAAGAAATGTTCGCAAAAATCGTCCAAGTCATGTCGAAATGGTTAAGTGACTTCCTTCGGCAACAAGATTGACAAGGAGTATTCTTTGATATAGGCTTTGGATATTGCCCGATCTTCTGCGTATTCTATCAGATGGGCTGCCATTAAATGAACACATGAGAATTCTCGATTCGGCTATTCTATTATGTAACTGAATGAAATTTTCTCTTGTCCAGCACAGGATGGCCGTAGCACACAAATCCATTTTCCAGAGATTTGGCTGTCTATGAATGAGGATGAGTTTCATAGAGAAAATGGAAATGCTTGACGACTGGAAGGATAGCGATGGAATATAAAATAGAGGTTACCGATAAAACTGGATTAGCTGATGCACCATTAGAAATAGATATCAGCACCTGTATTCCGTTTCAAGAAGTATGTGTGAGATTAAATGTCTCAGATTACTATTGCATAAATGCCCCGTTAGATTATTCAACTAAAACCAACTGGATGTCTGAAGCAACTTTCGTAACAGACAATCAAGGAAAGGTTTCTGTCTCAAGATCTCCTTCTATTAGCGGAGATTATTTAGGTGTCAATGGGATGGGACTTTTTGAAAGTCTACACTACTCAAAAATGATATCTTCTAAAAGATGCTTGTCATTAGATGATTTACCTCTATATGATTATTTTAATGCGGAAATATCCCTATGGATTAGAGGGAGGAAAGTTGCTGCAACAACGATTAAACGATATTTTAAGGATACAAATGTAGAATATAAGAATATAGTAAGACCTAACTGGCTTGGGAGAATTTTTTATAGAAACACAGATAATAAAACTCCCTGCATTATTGTCCTGAGTGGCAGTGATGGCGGATTAGAGAAATCCCAAAATATTGCTATGTTATTGGCCTCCAGAGGTTATGTGACTTTGGCAATGAGCTACTTTGGAATGAATGGCCAAACGCCATATCTTGATAGAATTCCGCTAGAAAATATACAACAGGCGTTGCAAATCTTGTCCGAGAATCCACATGTTGACTCAGACCGAATTGGTATATACGGACGATCCAAGGGAGCTGAATACGCGTTGGCGTCTATAAGTAAATTCCATGAATTCAAAGGTGCTGTTCTAAATGCCCCGAGCAATCAGGTGTATGAAGGATTGCGAGGAAGAATAAATTCTCACCATTCATCTTGGACGTTTCAAAATCAAGAAATTCCATATACAAAATTTAGCATTTTAAGATTACTACAATCAAAAGTTCTTCCACAGCGTCCAGCTAAGACATCAGATGGCCTAATAGATGTCCATGACTCTGGCACAAAGATTCTCTTGATTGCATCCACAAAAGACGAAATTTGGGATAGTAAAAATTCAGCCATTCAAATTGCAAAAGCTATTCCTGCAGAGAATGCTTCAATATATTTTACGACTTATTTAGGACACATGAACACTGTAAGCTATCAGCCCAACTTGCGATATGGCTCAAAGAATCTAAAAAGTCTTCATGATGAGATAAGGGAAAGTTGGTCTAAAACCATATCACACTTCAATAAAACCTTGTAGTTTTTTTGCGTTTTGCAAGCGCGCTTTTCAGGCTAAGTGAACAAAAAGAGTTGGTGCTAAATTCGCATAGAAGAGAGATCTGCAGCGCAGGTCTCTCTTCTGGTTAGTTTTATATATTATATAGTAGAAGCGCTTTTTCAGGCTGGAGCAATTGCTTTCTGTATCGTCACTGTAAAAGTCTGCGGAGAATGTGATCCACATATTCGTTGCTTCCGGCTGTCCCGCCGAGATCTGCGGTGAGATATAGTCCTTCTTTCAGGACATTGTCCACGGCTGCGCGGATTCTGGCGGCGCAGTCACCATCTCCAAGATAATCCAGAAGCATGCAGGCTGCCCAGCAGAGCGCAGTGGGATTGGCTTTGTTCTGCCCCGCAATATCCGGTGCGCTTCCGTGAACCGCTTCAAACATGGCATAGCCGTCGCCGATGTTGGCAGAGGGTACCAGTCCGAGGCCGCCGATCAGACCGGCGCCAAGATCGGAGAGCATATCGCCGAAGAGGTTTTCCATCACCATGACATCAAACTGTTCCGGGCGCATAACCATATGCATGCAGCAGTTGTCCACGATTTTGTCATCCGCGATGATTTCCGGGTATTCTTTTGCAATGTTCCGGAATTCGGACAGAATCATGCCCTCCGAGAGCTTGATGATATTTGCCTTGTGTACGCAAGTTACCTTTTTGCGTTTGTGCTCCTTGGCGTATTCGAAGGCCGCGCGGATAATGCGCCGTACGGCCGGCCGCGTTGTGAGGCGGATGGCGTGTACGGTGTTTTCATCGATTTGCTGTTCGAGACCGGCATACATACCCTCTGTATTCTCACGAAAAATGACTAGATCTACATTTGGATAAGGCGTTTTGACCGCGACATTCGACTTAATTGGGCGAATGTTTGCGTAGAGCTGGTATTTTTTGCGCAGGCGCACGTTCAAAGAGCGGAATCCCTTGCCCACGGGGGTCGTAATGGGCGCTTTCAGCAGAACTCGATTCTTTTCAAAGGATGCGTAAGCACGTGCGGGGATCAATTCACCGTTTCGCTTCCATTCAGCTTCTCCGACCTCGAAAATTTCATAGTCGAGCGGAGCATTGGCTGCTTTTAGAATTTTCATAACAGCATCGGTAAGTTCCGGACCGATTCCGTCTCCGCGAAATACCGTAATGGTTTTCCTCATTTATTTCTTCCTCCGTTTTCATTATTTTCAGCGGCGAATGCAATCACAGGGTGAACGCCAGCACAAAATTGTAAAGCGCACACACAGCTACACTAATCGGAACAACTACCAGCAGCATTCGGTTGAAGAGTACGTTTCTGGTTTCTTCACCTCCGCAGGAACCAAGAATCAGAGAGCCGCCGGAAGAGAAGGGGCTGATGGCACTGGACTGCGCGCCGAGAATTATGCAGGCAAAAAGCGTTGCAGTGTTCAGCCCCGTCGAGGCAGCCAGACCCGGAATCAGCGGAAACAGTGCGGGGGCAACGACGCCTGTCGTAGAACTGAAGAAGCTCATGATGGCACCGACAATGCTGAATGCGACAGGTACCAGGAAGCTTGGGACATTGCTTCCGATCCAGGTGGAAAGGGCATCAATGGTACCTGCGTTCACCGCCACGGCAATTAGCATACCTGCGCCGACGATCATAATAATTGTATTCCACGGAATGCGGGCGATCACTTCTTTCTGCGGAGCAAGATCCATCAGGAGAGCTATGCTGGCAAATGCGATGGCGACCAGTTCGACATCAATTTTTCCGCCAAGCACAGAGAATAGTTCTGCGCTGGAAACGAGCATTTTAAGAAGCGGGAAAATTAGTACGACAACCATCATAACGCAGATCAGAAGCAAGGTCTTTTTCTGCTTCCCTTCAAATTTAGCAGCCTCCATGGCTGCATCAGGCCTGGAAGTGGCGTTTACCTATTATTGTTCGCATCGTTTTTTCCCCAATGCCAAATATATCTCTCTGGGGAAGGAGAGGATTGTTTTTCAGTTCGGAATCGTGTTGCTGCCGGGACGTTATCATTCTCGGGCAGCGCTTGCACTTCGTAATACAATTTTGGAAATTTTCCAGACGAGTCAATAATAAGACGGTTCGAAGTGCGACACATTTAGAAGAGAGATCTTAGGTTCCAAGAGGAAAAGGGAAAAAGAGGGAAAAAAGCGCACTTTTAGTCGAAATCAACCGACAAAAGTGCGCTTTTTACGCAGCTCATATGCTTTTTAGGTATAAAAAATGGAGATAGTAGGGTTCGAACCTGCGACCTTCCGCACGTCAAGCGGATGCTCTCCCAGTTGAGCTATATCTCCAGCGAGGACTAGTATACCGGAGGTACAAGAAAAAAGCAAGCGGAAATTTAATTTTTTTTCTTGCGGGGCGGACGCAGTGCATAGCGGGCCAGAAGAGGCCGGAAGGCAGAGGGGAGTGCGAGCTTTTCGAGCTCGGTGCGCGTCACGAAAATGCCCTCGCGCGCGTTCTCTTTGCGGTTCCGGTGTGCGGACGCAGCTGAGAGCGGCTCCGCAATCTGTATCTCAAAGGCGCTCATGTGCCACTCGATATGCGTGAAGACGTGCTGAAAGGCGGGGAGTGAAAGAATACGGAGCGGCGTGAGGCCGCGCGCATTGACCGCCTGTAAGACCTCCTCTTCGGAGAGCGCGCCGGGAAGCCCCGGAAATTCGTACATCCCCGCGAGCAGACCTTTTGAGGGCCGCTGCTGTATATAGAAGCGCTCGCCGTCCCGGAGCACGAGTACGGTGCGCACTTCGACGCGGCGGGGCTTCTTCGGCGCGCGGTGCGGAAGTTCGGTCTCGATGCCGAGGCAGTGGGCGTCGCACTGCGCCGCAATCGGACAGCGCTCGCAGTTCGGCGCGCCGTTCGGAATGCAGATCAGCGCGCCGAGCTCCATGAGCGCCTGATTAAAGTCCGCAACCGGAAAGGTCTTCCGGTCGGTGTAGACCAGCTGCCAGAGCAGATCCTGCAGGCGCTCGGTAAAGGCCTGTTTGACCGCAGGCTCCATGATATCGTCCGCGCAGGCCGTGAGACGCGAAAAGACGCGGAGCACATTGCCGTCGACCGCGGGGACGGGGACATTGTAGGCAATCGAGGCGATGGCTCCCGCCGTATAGGGGCCTATGCCGGGGAGTTTTTTCAGTTCCAGCGGATCCACCGGGAGTTCTCCGCCGTAGTCGCGGAGCAGAACCTGGGCACATTTTTTGATGTTGCGCGCGCGGGTGTAGTAGCCGAGCCCCTCCCAGAGGCGAAGCAGCTGTTCATCGGGACAGGCGGCAATCGCGGCGACGGTGGGCAGAGCTGTCCGGAAGCGGACAAAGTAGTCTTTGACCGCCTCCACACGTGTCTGCTGCAACATAATCTCGGAAATCCAGACATCTTCCGGATTTCCGGTATCTCTCCAGGGGAGAGAGCGCTTGTTTTCCTGATACCAGTGCAGAAGCAGTTCCGCCTCCGCGCCGCTTTGTAATGCCATGGTGAGAGCCTTTCCGGTTTCGACTGAGAAGTTACGGTATCCATTGTAGCACGCCGTTTTCCCTGCGGAGCAGAATTCCGAAATCAGAAAGCGGAGCAGAATTCCGAAATCAGAAACCGGAACATTTCAACGAAGGGGCATCAAATCGGCATTTTATTCGTCGTGAACCTGGCGACGCTGCTGCTCGGGCTGACCCGTTCCGCCGCAGTCGCGGCCATCACCCCCTTTGTCATTGCGTATTGCATCCCGGCGTTGAAAGCGAATGTGCCGGGCATGGCAAAGATGCTCTTATTGCCGGACGGGCTGCTGCATCTCGGACGGCTGCTGCGAAGAATGCAATTTGTGGGACTCGGAAGTCTACGGATACCGCAGGCCTATGCGCTGATTCTTCTCTACCTGCCGGTCAATGTGCTTCTGATTCTCGGAACATATCAGCTGTATCAGAAGAGAGTGGTGTGAGCGCCCGCAAAAGTCCTTCGCTTCCCTTGAATTCGTCCAAGACTTTGTTTAGAATAATGACAGAAACTTTTACACGTCGTCTTCTTTAGAAAGGGAGGTAGCGGTTATGGCATTGGTCACTTCGACTGAGATGTTCCGGAAGGCTTATGAGGGCGGTTACGCCATCGGTGCATTCAATGTCAATAATATGGAAATTGTTCAGGGTATCACGGAGGCTGCGGCAGAGCTCAAGTCCCCGGTGATTCTGCAGGCTTCGGCAGGTGCGAGAAAGTACGCGAACTCGATTTACCTCGTGAAGCTCGTCGAGGCAGCGGTGGAGCTCCATCCGGAGATTCCGATTGTGCTGCATCTGGATCACGGCGCAGACTTTGCGACCTGCAAGGACTGCATCGACGGCGGCTTTACTTCGGTCATGATTGACTACTCGGGCCACAGCTTCGAGGAGAACATCGCCGAGACCAAGAAGGTCGTCGAGTACGCACACGCACACGGCGTTGTGGTCGAGGCTGAGCTCGGCACGCTGGCAGGCGTGGAGGATGATGTCCGCGTCGAGGAGGGCATGTCCTCCTACACGAGACCGGAAGAGGTTGAGGAATTCGTGAGCCGCACGGGCTGCGATTCCCTCGCAATCGCAATCGGCACGAGCCACGGCGCTTACAAGTTCAAGCCGGGCACCAAGCCGCAGCTGCGCCTCGACATCCTCGAGGAAGTGAAGAAGAGACTGCCGGGCTTCCCGATTGTGCTGCACGGCGCGTCTTCCGTTCCGCAGGAGTATGTAAAGATTATCAACGCAAACGGCGGTCAGCTGAAGGATGCCATCGGCGTGCCGGAGGATCAACTCCGCGAGGCAGCGAGAAGCGCGGTCTGCAAGATTAATATCGACTCCGATCTGCGCCTCGGCATGACGGCAGGCATTCGCCAGCACTTCAACGAGCACCCGGATCACTTTGACCCGAGACAGTATCTCGGTGACGGCAGAGCCAATGTCAAGGCGATTGTCGCACACAAGATCACGGAAGTTCTGGGATCGAACAACAGAATCTAAGCAATCGGAAGCAAATCAGAGGCAGAAGAGAGGCGTTTTACATGGCAGAAAAGAATCTTGACTGGGGAAACATTGGCTTCGCCTATCGCGTGACGGATCAGCGCTACGTTTCCAACTATAAGAACGGCGCGTGGGATGAGGGCGGTCTCACGGCGGATGCGACCGTGTGCATTTCGGAGTGCGCGGGCATCCTGCAGTACTGCCAGGAGGTCTTTGAGGGCCTCAAGGCATACCGCACCGAGGACGGCAGCATTGTGACCTTCCGCCCGGACATGAATGCGAAGCGCATGGCGGATTCGGCGCGCTATCTGGAGATGCCGGCGTTCCCGGAGGAGAGATTCCTCGAGGCGGTGGATATGGTTGTCAAGGCAAATGCGGACTGGGTTCCGCCCTATGGCAGCGGCGCTTCTCTGTATCTGCGCCCCTATATGTTCGCGAGCGGCCCGGTGATCGGCGTGAAGCCCTCGGATGAATACCAGTTCCGGCTGTTTGCGACGCCGGTGGGCCCGTACTTTAAGGGCGGCGCAAAGCCGACCACGCTCTGCGTGAGCAAGTACGATCGCGCGGCACCGCACGGCACGGGTCACATCAAGGCCGGACTCAACTATGCGATGAGCCTGCACGCCTATGTGGACGCGCATGAACACGGCTTTGACGAGAACATGTATCTGGATGCGGCGACCAGAACCTATATCGAGGAGACGGGCGGCGCAAACTTCCTCTTTGTGACGAAGGACGGCGTTCTCGTGAGCCCGAAGTCGGATTCGATTCTGCCCTCGATTACGCGGCGCTCCCTCCTTTACATCGCCGAGCACATGCTCGGCATGAAGACGGAGCACAGACCGGTGAAGTTCTCCGAGCTGAAGGACTTTGCGGAGGCGGGTCTCTGCGGCACGGCAGCGGTCATCAGCCCGGTGGGACGCGTGGTCAACGGCGACGAAGTCATCGACCTGCCGTCCGGACGGGAGAAGATGGGACCGGTGCTGCAGAAGCTCTATGATACGATTACAGGTATTCAGGCGGGTCATATCGAAGGCCCGGAGGGCTGGATTCGCAAGATTTGCTGAATCGGCTTAAAACAGAACACGAACTGACAGAAGTCCCCGCGCGAACTTGTTTCGGCGGGGACTTCTTATTCGGAGAGGAGCTTTTGTGCAGGAGAGTTTTTCGTTCGGGCCGGTGTTTGACCGGAACAGCAAAATTTTGATTCTCGGGAGTTTTCCCTCGGTGCAGTCCCGCGCGGCGGGGTTCTACTATGCGAATCCGCAGAACCGCTTTTGGCGTGTGCTCGCGGCGGTCCATCAGGAGGCTGTGCCGGAGACGGTGGAGGAGAAGCGCGCGCTGCTACTCTCGCACGGACTTGCCCTTTGGGATGTGCTGGAGCGCTGCGAAATTCAGGGTTCGAGCGATGCGAGCATACGGGGCGCAGTTCCGGTGGATATCGAGACGGTCACGAGAGAGGCAAAAATACGCCGTGTGCTCGTAAACGGCACGACCGCGGCAAAGTACTACGCGCGCTATCTGGAGGCCAAGACGGGCATTCCGGCCGTATGTCTGCCCTCGACGAGTCCGGCCAATGCGAGTTACCGTCTGGAGCGCCTCACGGAGCTCTGGGGCGCCGCACTGCTTAGGAAGGAGGGCTGAATGGAGACTGGGTATGTTCTGCTACAGCACTGGCATTTGGAAGTCGCCGTAGTGCTCGGTTTTTTCATAGACCTTTTGCTCGGCGATCCGGAGCATTGGTTTCACCCGGTGCGTATCATAGGAGGGCTCGTGCGGGAACTCGAGCGGCGGCTCTATCCGAAGGCGGGGCCGCCGGTCGCCGCTTTCTGGAACGGACTTTTCCTCTGGCTCTGCTGTGTCGGGGCGGTCGGCACTGGCGTTTTTTTGCTCACGGCGGGGCTTCGCGGAATATTCTTTCCGCTCGGCTTTTTGTTCGAAATCCTTTTGTCTTACCAGCTTCTTGCGGCGCGCTGCCTCCGGGACAGCGCCGAAAGGGTCGCGCGTGCCCTAGGGGAAGGAGGCCTTGCCGCGGGGCGAAAGGCTGTGTCCTATATTGTAGGCCGGGATACGGAAGCGCTCGATGAGGCGGGGGTCATCCGTGCAACGGTCGAGACGGTCGCGGAAAATGCATCCGACGGCGAGGTGGCGCCGCTTTTTTATCTGCTGTTATTCGGTGTGACAGGCGGCTGGGTCTATAAGGCCGTGAACACGATGGACTCGATGCTCGGTTACAAAAATGCGCGCTACGAGCTCTTCGGCAGAGTCGCGGCGCGCATGGATGATGTCTTCAACTGGATTCCGGCGAGAATTGCGGCGCTTCTTTTGATTGCTGCGGCGGCAATCACGGGGCAGGACGCAAGAGAGGCTGCCCGCATTTTCAGGCGGGACCGCTACCGGCACGCGAGCCCGAATTCCGCGCAGACCGAGAGCGTGATGGCGGGGGCCCTCGGGGTGCGGCTCGCAGGGCCGGCCTCTTATTTCGGAGATCGCAAAGAAAAGCCCTACATCGGCGATGCAGGGCGTGAAATCGAGACAGAAGATATTGCGCGGGCAAACCGCATGCTCACCGCAGCGTCATGGCTCTCGCTGTTTTTCTTTTTGGCACTCCGATTTTTTTGTTGTGCGATAGCGGCAAAACTTGCGGTCAGTTTGCAGAGCGCTGCGGTGCTGCTGCCCCTGTTATTTTAAGCGGAAGCTCACATGCAGCCCTTCGGTGCGCTTCTCGAAGAGATTTGTGGAGTCGATGAAGGGGACAAATTTCTTGAACTGGAAGTTCCGGACGTCAAAGTCGGGAAACTGCTTGTTCAGAAAGTTGCCGAGCTGGCTCGAGGCAATCCAGCCGTCGTCGTCGGAATTTTCCTCCCAGATCTGAATCAGTGCTTTTCGGACAGATTTCAGGCGCATGCCCATGCCGGAAGAGCCTGTGGAAGCAGAATTTTTCTCATTGTGCTCCATTTCAGCGGCCTTGTCCGTCATCGCAGGCAGGGGAGGCTGATTCGCGCGGTACAGGAGATCAATGTAGGAGAACTTGCTGCAGGCGGAGATGAAGCTCTTTGGCGTCTTCTGCTCGCCCATGCCGAGGACATAGATCTCAGACTCACGGAGGCGTGCGGCGAGACGTGTGAAATCAGAGTCTGAGGAGACAATGCAGAAGCAGTCAAAACGTCCCTGATAGAGCAGATCCATGGCGTCGATGATGAGCGCAGAATCTGAGGAATTCTTACCGGATACATTAGAATACTGCTGTATGGGCTGAATTGAGTTGTCGAGAATCACATTGCGCCAGCTGCTCATTTGCGGCATGGTCCAGTCGCCGTAAATGCGCTTGATATTGACGCTTCCGAGATTGTTTGCCTCAGAGAGGACAATCGGCAGATACTTTGGCGCAATATTTTCGGCGTCAATCAGTACGGCGACGCGTCGCTCTTTTTCTTCGCCATTCATAGAAAATCCTTTCTGTTTTGACACAGCGACCGGGGCTGCGCTATACTGAGATTATCCGTATTTAATCGGAAAAAGTATTTATTGATGCACTTATTATAAGAAAGAGGGATGAAATTGTCCATAAAAAAGTGGAAAGGAGCGCTTTTTGCGCTGGGAATGGGGATTGGAATCGCTACAAGTCTGCCGAACAGTGTGTGCGCGGCGGAGACAAAGTTGCTGCAGACCGTGGAAACCAGTCTGCAACCGGACAGTGCAGCACTTCCCCGCAGGACAGAATATGGTTATACCGCGGAAGATGTTGACAGGGCGATTGAACGTCTGCTCTCGTATGAGACAGATCCGGTGCGTTGGGACATCCAACGGCAGTTGTACCGGAACAGTGTCTGGTACAGCCCGGAGAGCCAGTATGTGGATGGCAATGGGAAGTCATATCTCCTGGTTTACGAGGGCGCGGCCACGAACCGGAAGCAGCTGAGCTATGAACTCCTGTCCGGGCTCGCATTCTTCCCGAATGCTCGGGTCATTCTGAATACCCGGGATAAGCGCATTCTCGCCGGGGTTGAGTTGAACCGCCCGTTTACCGAGGGCGAGGCCTATCGGAATTATCAGAGTCTGGTTCGCCTCCTCGGCTTGGTCGACGAGGTCAAGGCGGAGACCGCTGGAAAGAGCGCGCGCGACAAGGCGCAGTGGATTTGCGATTATGTGGCCGGTCGCCTGAATTACGATTTTACGACACAGCAGAACAGCCTGCAGGACGTTGTCGGTTCGCGGAAGACTGCCTGCGTCGGCTATAACGGCTTTACGGAACTCCTGTTCCGAAGTGCAGGTCTCTCCTATGTCAGCATGATTGCGACGAATAAGGAGAACGGCATCATGCATATCTTCGGCACATCCAAGCTGGACGGCAGATGGCTGATTTTTGATACCAGCAACTACGACAACGAGAACGGGGTCTATGACAAGAGCTACATTTTCTCGGAGCTCGAGCATGAGCAGTTGAATTACCGAGATTTTAATCTCCTGCAGAGCGAGCGGCTGAACTGATGGATCTCTTTGATTACATGCGGGAGAATGCGCTTCGGCAGGAAGCACCGCTCGCCGTCAGAATGCGCCCGCAGAGTCTCGAGGAAATTGCGGGGCAGGCGCACATTCTCGGCAAGGATAAGCTGCTCTACCGGGCGGTCAAGGCGGATGCCGTCGGATCCATGATACTCTACGGCCCGCCCGGCTGCGGGAAGACCACGATCGCGGAGGTCATCTCCCGCGAGACGCAATCGGATTTTTGCCGTCTGAATGCGACGACGGCCGGCAAAAAAGAGATGGAAGAAGTGATTCAGCGCGCCAAGGAGAATTTCGGGCGCGGCAGGCGGACCACGCTCTTTGTCGACGAGATTCACCGCTTTCACAAGGGACAGCAGGACTTTCTGCTCCCCTATGTCGAGGACGGCACGATTGCGCTGATCGGCGCAACGACCGAAAATCCCTTTTTTGAGGTCAATGCGGCGCTGCTGTCGCGCTCCCGCATCTTTGAGTTAAAACCGCTTGCGGCGGCGGATATTGCTGCGCTGCTTCGCCGCGCCATGGCGGACAAGGAGCGCGGGTACGGAAACTGGAGCGCCGTACTCACGGAGGAGGCCTGCGCCTTCCTTGCGGATGCCGCCGCGGGCGATGCGAGAACCGCCCTGAATGCCCTCGAGCTCGGCATGAAGACCACGGCGCCGGAGAGCGACGGCTGTATTTCCATCACGCTTTCCGTCGCGGAGGACTGCATTCAGAAGCGCGTCATCCGCTATGACAAAGACGGCGATAACCACTACGACACGGTCTCCGCTTTTATCAAGAGCATGCGGGGCTCCGACCCGGACGCGGCGGTCTATTACCTCGCGCGCATGCTCTACGCGGGCGAAGACCCGCGCTTCCTCGCGCGGCGCATTGTGATCTGTGCGGCGGAGGATGTGGGCAATGCCGACCCGATGGCGCTGGTCGTCGCGGAGAGCATGGCCGCGGCGCTGGACCGCATCGGCATGCCGGAGGGGAAGCTCTTACTCAGTCAGGCCTGCCTCTATGTCGCGAGCGCGCCGAAATCCAATGCGGCGACGACCGCGATTTTTTCGGCGCTCGACTTTGCGGCGCAGACGACGGCAGCTGTGATACCGCCCTATCTCCGGGACGCCCATTATGCGGGACATGAGAAGCTCGGCCGGGGCGTGGGCTACCGGTATCCGCACGATTACCCGGGCAACTATGTGGCACAGGACTATCTGCCGGAGACACTCCGCGGAACTGTTTTTTATGCGCCGAGTGACAACGGAAAGGAAGCGGAAATCAAAGCGCGTCTCGCCGCCCTGAAAGCGGCGGGAGAGGAGAAGCATGGCGGAAGAAAGACTTGAGCAGCTGAGCCTTACGGAACTCCGGGAACTCGCAAAAGAGCGCGGACTACACGGCGTTACGGGACTTCGGAAGCAGGAACTCGCGGAAAAGCTGACGGCTCTGTCGCGCACGCGGGTGCAACAGGCGGTCGCGGAACTGCCGGACAGCCTTCGCGACGCGGCGGACGGCGGGACGCTCGCGTCCGGTTTACTGGAAATTGTGAGTGAGGGAGGGTTCGGGTTCCTGCGCTCGGCAAATTATCTGCCGGGTGAGGAGGATGTCTATGTGTCGCCTTCACAGATACGGCGCTTTCGCCTGAGAACCGGCGACCTTGTGACCGGTGTGAAGCGCCTGCGCGGCGAAAAGGAGCGCTACAGCGCGTTGCTCTATGTGAATACGGTAAACGGCGTCCGCGCGGCGGAGCTTAGGCGCGCGAATTTCGAGGATATGACGCCGGTCTTTCCGGACAAGCGCATTCCGCTCGCGACCGACGACAAGAGCCCGCTCGCGCTCCGGGTCGTCGATCTGATTGCACCGATCGGCAAGGGACAGAGAGGCCTCATTGTCGCGCCGCCGAAGGCCGGCAAGACGACTTTGCTCAAGGAAATCGCCAAGGCGGTCCGGAAAAACGCGCCGGAAATCCATCTGATTGTGCTCCTGATTGACGAGAGACCGGAGGAGGTCACGGACATCAAAGAGTACATTGCGGACCCGGAAGTCGAGGTCATCTACTCGACCTTTGACCGGGAGCCGGAGCAGCACCGAAGAGTCTCCGAGATGGCGATTGAGCGGGCACGCCGCATCACCGAGCAGCACGGCGATGTCATGGTACTGCTCGACTCGATTACGCGCCTTGCGCGCGCCTATAACTTAACGGTCACGCCCTCGGGGCGCACGCTCTCGGGCGGTCTGGACCCGGCCTCCCTCTATATGCCGAAGCGTTTCTTCGGCGCGGCGCGGAACATGCGGGAGGGCGGCAGTCTCACGATCCTGGCGACGGCGCTCGTCGAGACCGGCAGCCGCATGGACGACGTGATCTACGAGGAGTTCAAGGGCACCGGCAATATGGAACTCATGCTGGACCGCCGACTCGCGGAGCGGCGCATTTTTCCGGCCATCGATGTGGCGCGGAGCGGAACCAGACGGGAGGAGCTCCTGCTTAGCGCGGCGGAGAGAGAGGGCGTCGCAAGGCTCAGGAACCTCCGGGGCGGCGGGACAAACGAGGCGCAGACCGAGGCTGTTCTCAGGCTGTTCCGGGAGAGCGCGGACAATCATGCGCTGCTCGGAAGGCTCGCGGACTTCAAATAAAAGCTGTTTCCGGGCTTGCAGCGGCAGAGAAAGCATGCTATACTGTGAAAGCTGTTTTTCAATGGGAATGGGAACGGAAAAGCGGTTCGCCGCTTTCATCAATATCAAGTTAAAGCGAGGTGAAACAAATGAAAGAGGGAATCCATCCGAATTACTACCAGGCTACGGTGACCTGCAACTGCGGCAACACCTTTGTGACCGGTTCGACGAAGCCGGAGATTCACGTTGAGGTGTGCTCCAAGTGCCACAGCTTCTACACCGGTCAGCAGAAGACCGCCGGCGCGCGCGGACGCATTGAGAAGTTCAACAAGAAGTACGGCGTGAAGGGCGAGTAAAAAATAAACAGGGGACAGGGGCTGAGGGTATCACTCAGCCCCTGTTTTACGTTTAAGAGAGGAGGCGACAAAATGGCAAGACAAAAATATTCCGGCATCGGCGGACAGGCGATTCTGGAAGGCATCATGATGAAAAACGGAGAGTACTATGCCTGCGCGGTGCGGCGGGAAGACGGCGGCATTGCGGTGGACAAACAGCGCTATGTGAGTCTCACGGACCGGTATCCGCTGCTGCGCCTGCCGTTTGTGCGGGGCATCTTCAGCTTTGCGGACTCGATGATACTCGGTATGCGGGCGCTGAACTGGTCGGCCGAAATCTATGCGGGCGGCGACGAGAGCGCTACGGAGGAAGAGCCCTCGAAATTTGAGGCCTTTCTCGAAAAGACCTTCGGCGAAAAGGCAATGAAGGTGATGATGGGTGTCATCATGGCCTTTTCCTTCCTCATTGCGATCGGTATTTTCATGCTGCTGCCCATGTTTCTCGCGCGGCTGTTAAAGAGAGTCATCGCGAGCGAGACGCTGATTGCGGTTCTGGAGGGCGTGTTCCGGATATTGATTTTCATCTGCTATATCAAGGCAATTTCGCGGATGGAGGACATACACCGCACCTTCATGTATCACGGCGCCGAGCACAAGTGCATCAACTGCGTGGAGCACGGACTGCCGCTCACGGTCGAAAATGTGATGAAGAGCTCCAGAGAGCACAAGCGCTGCGGCACAAGTTTCATCCTGATTGTGATGATGATTTCGATTCTCTTCTTTATTGTGATACGGCCGGAGACCCTTCTGCTCCGCGCAGTCTCGCGCATTCTCTTAATGCCGGTCATTGCGGGCGTCTCCTATGAGTTTCTCCGCTTTACGGGCACCCATGACTCGGCGCTCGTGAATGCGCTGAGCCGCCCGGGCATGTGGATGCAGGGGCTCACGACAAGGGAGCCAACGCCCGACATGGCGGAAGTCGCGATGCAGGCCGTCGAAGCGGTCTTTGACTGGAAAGACTATCTCCGGAAGAACTTCGGCACGGTGTTTCCGGAAGACGAGGCGAGCGCATGAGTGCCGAGAGCCTTCGAGAGGCAGAGCGCCGCGGGGCAGCGTACCTCGCGGCGGCTGGCAGAGAAGAAGCCGCGCAGACTGCGCGGCTTCTTCTCTGCCATATTCTGGGACTGGATTTCACGGACTATATCCTCGCGCGCGAGCGGGAAATTCCGGCGGAGGCGGCGCGGCGCTATGCGGCTATGCTGGAACAGCGGGCGCAGGGTGTGCCGTTACAGTATCTGACAAAGGCACAGAATTTCTGCGGGCTTGAGCTCTATGTGGATGAGCGCGTGCTGATTCCGCGCTACGACACGGAGTGCCTGGTCGAAGCAGTGCTGCGGGACCGAAGAGAGGGGCGCTTACTGGATCTCTGCACCGGGAGCGGCTGCATTCCGCTGGCGCTCTTAAAGCTCGGCGGGTTTCATTCGGCGCTCGGCGCGGACATCTCGGCGGATGCGCTCGCGGTCGCGGAGATCAACCGTGCGCGGACGGGGCTGCCGCTTTCGCTCCGGCGCTCGGATCTCTTTTCGGAGATTCCGGAGCGCTTCGATGTCATCACGGCGAATCCGCCCTACATCGAGAGTGCGGAAATCGAAACACTGAGCGTTGAAGTGCGCGACCATGAGCCGCGGCTTGCGCTCGACGGCACGGCGGACGGGCTCGCCTTTTACCGGCGGCTTGCGGCGGAGAGCGGCGCGCATCTCACAGATGGCGGCGGCCTGTATCTCGAGATCGGCGCGTCACAGGGCGCGGCGGTGGCTGCACTCCTCCGGGCGGCAGCGTTTTCGGATATACAAATCATTCAGGATCTCGCGGGGCGGGATCGCGTTGTGAAAGGGACTTTTCATGGTAGAGGGACATCTCAGGGAAACGCTGCGCCGCTATGAGGAAGTGATGGCCGAACTCGCGGCGCCGGAGACACATGAGGACAGTGTGCGCTTGCAGCGCCTTTTAAAGGAACAGGCGGAACTTTCCCCCCTGGTCGCCTGTATGGAAGCGTTACAGCGCGCAAAAGAGCGGGAGGCAGAGGCGCTCTCGCTGCTTGAGACCGAGCGGGACGAGGAGCTTCGCCAGCTCGCCAAAGAGGAACTGCAGGAAGCGCGGCAAGAGAAAGCGCGGCGCGCGGCAGAGCTGAAGGAATTGCTTTTGCCGAAGGATCCGAACGACGAGAAAAATGTGGTGCTCGAGATCCGCGCGGGCGCGGGCGGCGCCGAGGCCGCACTCTTTGCGGCGGAGCTCTTTCGCATGTATCGGCAGTATGCGGAAAAGCGCGGCTGGAAGGTGGAAATCGACGACATCCACGAGAGCGGGCTCGGCGGCATCAAAGAGGTCATCGCGACCGTGCGCGGACAGGGGGCGTTTTCGCGGCTCAAGTTTGAGTCGGGTGTGCACCGCGTGCAGCGCGTCCCGGCAACCGAGGCGGGCGGCCGCATCCACACGAGCACGGCGAGCGTCGCTGTGATGCCGGAGGCGGAGGAGGTTGATGTGCAGCTCGACATGAAGGATGTGCGCATCGATGTGATGCGCGCGTCCGGAAACGGCGGTCAGTGTGTCAACACGACGGATTCGGCGGTGCGCCTGACACATTACCCGAGCGGCATTGTGATCTACTCGCAGACCGAGAAGTCGCAGCTTCAGAACAAAGAGAAGGCTTTTCGCCTGCTCCGCAGTAAGCTCTACGCGCTCGAACTCGAGCGGCGGCAGACCGAGACCGCCGAGGCGCGGCGCGCGCAGATCGGAACGGGAGATCGCTCGGAAAAAATCAGAACCTATAACTTCCCGCAGGGGCGTGTGACCGACCACAGAATCAAGCTCACGCTCTACAGCATTGACCGCGTGATGGACGGCGATCTCGACGAAATTCTGGATGCGCTGCTTCACGCCTCGCGCGCGGCGGAGCTCGCGGGCAGTGCCGACTCGGAAAGCACTGGAAAAGAAAACGGGAATTCGCTATGATGGGAACAGTATCGCGAGATTAACCCAAGGGGGATAGGACTATGAACGGGACAAAACCGGATTTGGAAGCGCTCTACGGCGAGGAGAGCGCGCGGGCAAAAAAACGCTATGAGCATCTGCGGGAAAAGTACACGGAGGAATTCGGCGCGGCGGAGCTTCGCTTCTTTTCTTCGCCCGGCAGAACGGAGATTATCGGCAATCACACGGACCATAACGGCGGCAAAATTCTGGCGGGCAGCATTACGCTCGACACCGTTTGCGCAGCCGCACCGACCGACGACGGCGTCATCACGATTGTGAGCGAGGGCTACCGCCCGGTCTCGGTCAACACCAAGGTACTTGCGGAGACCGCGAAGGAGGACGGCTCGAAGTCGCTGGTCGCGGGCATCGCAGAGGCGGCGGAGCAGTTCGGCTACAAGGTCGGCGGTTTCCGCGCCTATGTGACGAGCGAGGTCATTGCGGCGGCCGGTGTCTCGAGCTCGGCTTCGTTTGAGATGCTGGTCTGCACCATTCTGAATGCCTTCTACAATGACGGCAAGATGAGCATCGCGGACTATGCGCGCATGGGCCAGTACGCCGAGAACCACTGGTGGAACAAGGCTTCCGGCCTCATGGACCAGATGGCCTGCGCGGCGGGCGGCGTGATTTTTCTCGACTTTTCGGAGGGGGTCCGTTATGAGACCATTGATTTCTCGTTTGAGAAGTACGGTCTGGATCTCTTCATTGTAAATACAGGCAAGGGACATGCGGATCTGACCGAGGAGTACTCGGCAATTCCGCGGGAGATGTATGCGGTCGCGGAGAAGCTCGGCGAGAGCCGCCTTGCCGATGTGCGGGAGCTGATCTTGCTCACGACACTTTCCGGTGTCCGCGAAAAACTCGGCAACGACAGAGCGCTGCTCCGCGCCCTGCACTTCTTCGAGGAAGAAAAGCGCGTCGATGAGGCGCGGGAGGCGGTTACGGACGGCGACAGCGATAAACTCTTGCGGCTCATGGGAGAGAGCGGCAAGTCCTCCTACGAATGGCTGCAAAACGCCTACTGTACCGAGAATCCGAAGGAGCAGCCGATTCCGCTGGCGCTCTGCCTGACCGAGCTCTTCTTAAAGCGCTGCGCGCGCGGCACCTGCCGTATCCACGGCGGCGGCTTTGCGGGCGTGATCATGGCGATTTTGCCGCGCGAAGAGCGAGAAGATTACACGGCGTTCCTCTCGCAGTACTTCGGCAGGGAGAATATCTACCGCATGGGCCTGAGGCGCTTCGGTGCGGTTGAGGTCGACTTCTGAGCGCAGTGCACAAAAATAAATTGAACTAACTGTGAAATATGCACAATAATCTTGCGGCGTTCCAGAGGACCATACGGACGCTTGCAAGATTTTTGTGGGAGAGAATAGGATTTTCTAGAGATAGTATAGAAAATCCTATTTTTTTTTACTCTGCTGCTTGGTATTCTTTACTCATCAACGGGAGTGCGGAGAACGCATCCGAAATGAGGAGGAGTCAGATATGAAGAAGGCAATTAGCATCATCGCAGCTGTGGCGATGGCTACCACAATGCTGGCAGCTTGCGGCGGCGGCAGCAAGAGCGAGAGCAGCAGCGCGGCGAGCACGGCAGCGGCAGGCAGCGAGAGCTCTGCAAGCGGCAATATGACCGCAGTCGCAAACAAGGATAAGCCCCTGGTCTGGTACAACCGCCAGCCCTCGAACAGCTCCACCGGCGAACTGGACAAGGATGCGCTGCACTACAACGACAAGACCTACTATGTCGGCTTCGACGCAAATCAGGGCGCTGAGCTGCAGGGTCAGATGATTGTCGACTACATCAAGAAGCACGCGGCCGAGATCGACAAGAACGGCGACGGCACGATCGGTTATGTCCTTGCCATTGGGGACATCGGCCACAACGACTCGATCGCTCGTACGAGAGGTGTCAGAAAGGCACTCGGCACGGCGGTTGAGAAGGACGGCGCAATCGATTCCACGCCGGCAGGTACGAACGTCGACGGCACCGCTACGGTAGTCAAGGACGGCGAGCTTGAAGTCGGCGGCAAGACCTACAAGGTCAGAGAGCTGGCTTCGCAGGAGATGAAGAACGCGGCGGGCGCAACCTGGGACGCTGCAACGGCAGGCAACGGCATCAGCACCTGGGCTTCCTCCTTCGGCGATCAGATTGACATTGTCGCTTCGAACAACGACGGCATGGGCATGTCGATGTTCAACGCTTGGTCCAAGGAGAACAAGGTTCCGACCTTCGGTTACGACGCAAACTCCGACGCAGTTGCTGCGATTCCGGAGGGCTACGGCGGCACGATCAGCCAGCACGCGGACGTGCAGGCTTACCTGACCCTGAGAGTGCTGAGAAACCTGCTCGACGGCGTGGATGTCGACACGGGCATCGGCACCGCGGATGAGGCGGGCAATGTTCTCACCGCAGCAGACTACAAGTATGTGCCGGAAGACAGATCCTACTACGCTCTGAACCTTGCAGTGACCGCAGACAACTATCAGGACTTCACGGATGCAACCAAGGCTTATGCACCGGTCGCAAACAAGCTCGACGCTTCGAAGCATGCATCGAAGAAGGTGTGGCTCAACACCTACAATGCGGCAGATAACTTCCTTGGCTCTACCTACAAGCCCTTGCTGAAGAACTATGCAGAGCTGCTGAACCTGAATGTCGACTATGTGGACGGCGACGGACAGACTGAGTCCAACATCACGAACCGCCTCGGCAACCCGAGCCAGTATGATGCATTCGCAATCAACATGGTGAAGACGGACAATGCAGCTTCCTACACCGCAATTCTGAACCAGTAATCGAAGCTTGTATTTTGGGGGTATCGGGGGGCAAACCTGATACCCCTGTTCTATTTCTTGGGAGAAGAACCATGTCAGATCAGAAAGAAGATATCATTTTATCCATACGCGGTATGTCAAAGTCCTTCGGCAGAAACCGCGTGCTGGATCACATCGACCTCGATTTGAGGCGGGGCTCCGTCATGGGTCTCATGGGGGAGAACGGTGCCGGAAAGTCCACGATGATGAAGTGCCTCTTCGGAACCTATCAGAAGGACGAGGGCGAGATTATCCTCGACGGCCATGAGGTCTCGTTCTCCGGACCGAAGGATGCGCTGGAGAACGGAATTGCCATGGTTCATCAGGAGCTGAATCAGTGCCTGGAGCGCTCGGTCGTGGACAATCTGTTCCTCGGGCGCTATCCGGTGAACGGCGCGGGCATCGTCGACGAGGCGCGCATGAAGAAAGAGGCCGCAGAGCTCTTCCGCAGCCTCGGCATGACCGTGAATCTGACGCAGCCGATGCGGAACATGTCTGTCTCACAGCGGCAGATGTGCGAAATCGCGAAGGCAATTTCCTATCACTCGAAGATTATCGTGCTGGATGAGCCAACCTCCTCGCTCACCGAGCCCGAGGTCAGAAAACTGTTCACGATGATGCGGAAGCTCCGGGATCAGGGCATCTCCCTCATCTACATCTCTCACAAGATGGATGAGATTTTTGAGATCTGCGATCAGGTCTCGGTGCTCCGGGACGGCAAGCTGGTCATGACGAAGGACACTTCGGAGACGAACCTCGACGAGCTGATTGCGGCGATGGTCGGCCGCTCGCTCGAGAACCGCTTCCCGCCGGTCGACAATACGCCGGGCAACGATATTCTCTCGATTCAGCATCTCTCGACCAAGTTTGAGCCGCACATCCAGGATGTGACCTTCAATGTGCGCGAGGGCGAGATTTTCGGTCTCTACGGCCTGGTCGGCGCGGGCAGAACAGAGCTCCTCGAGACCATCTTCGGCATTCGCACCCGCGCGGCGGGACGCGTCTACTATGACGGCGAGCTCATGAACTTCAATTCGGCGAAGGAGGCCATGGAGCACGGCTTCGCGTTAATCACCGAGGAGAGAAAGGCAAACGGTCTCTTCCTCAAGGGAAATCTGACCTTTAATACGACCATTGCAAATCTGAAGCACTACAAGAACGGACCGGCGCTCTCGGATCAGAAGATGGTGAAGGCGACTTCGAAGCAGCTCACGACCATGCACACGAAGTGCATGGGGCCGGAGGATCTGATTTCGAGCCTCTCGGGCGGCAACCAGCAGAAGGTCATCTTCGGCAAGTGGCTCGAGCGGGAGCCGAATGTCTTTATGATGGACGAGCCGACCCGCGGCATCGATGTCGGCGCAAAGTATGAGATTTATGAGCTCATCATCCGCATGGCAAAAGAGGGCAAGACCATCATCGTGGTTTCCTCGGAGATGCCGGAGATTCTGGGAATCACGAACCGGATCGGTGTGATGTCGAACGGCTACCTGTCCGGCATTGTCGAGACCAAGGAGACCAATCAGGAAGAGTTGTTGCGTCTCAGCGCAAAGTACCTGTAAAGTGAGGGGAGAGTTATGAGTCAGTTAGGAACAGAGAAGAGCGCTCTGCAGCACGCAGAGGAGGAGGCAAAACTCCTCGCGCCGATTCGCGCCCACATTGGAGAGATTCAGGCGAAGATCGATGTGCTCCGGAAGGATGGCAGCGATCAGGTACAGAAGCTGAAGAACCGCATTCAGCTCTTAAAAGAAGATAAGCACATCAAGAAAGAGAAGAAGGATGCGCTGATTGCCGAGAGTAACGCGGCTCTCTCGGCGGCACAGGCTGTCGAGAGCAAGAACCAGGCCGAAGTCGCCGGGCTCGTCGCCGAGGCGGAGAGCTACTTAAAGGAGCACTACGAGAAGGATTACTTCGGCCCGGTCAGCGAGAACTGCAAGAAAGACCGCGAGAGCGCAAAACAGCGCTACCAGGCGCGGGTCGCGGAGCTCGGCAAGGAGCACGAGCAGGAAGTGCAGAGCCTCCGGAAGGAGAACGCGCCGGATCTGCAGCAGGAGCTGAAGGACGAGAACTATGTCTATAAGAACAAGCTCTTTGACGCGAAGGTGACCTACGAGCAGGAGCTCCAGGCCATCAAGGACAGACGCCACGAGGCGTTCGCCGAGCAGTATCATATGATCGACCTGCTCCGCATGTCCCGCTTCACCTTTGCGCAGGAGCAGGCGCAGCGCATCGAGAACTACAAGTACACCTTTAATCAGCGGCAGTTCCTCTTAAAGAACGGTCTCTACATTGTCATCGTGATGATTTTCATCGCGCTCAGCGTTGTGACCCCGATTGTGAAGAACACGCAGCTCTTTACCTACAACAACATCCTGAACATTCTGCAGCAGGCATCTCCGCGTATGTTCCTCGCGCTCGGCGTCGCAGGTCTGATTCTCCTGACCGGTACCGACCTCTCGATCGGTCGTATGACAGGTATGGGCATGGTCGCGGCGACCATCATCATGCACAAGGGCGTCAACACCGGCGCGGTCTTCGGTAAGATTTTCGACTTTACCGGCTTGCCGTATGCGGGAAGAGCGATTTTCGCACTGCTGGTCTGCATTGTTCTGACCACCTGCTTCACCTCGGTTGCCGGCTTCTTCACGGCGCGCTTCAAGATGCACCCGTTCATCTCGACCATGTCGAACATGCTGATTATCTTCGGTCTCGTGACCTATGCGACCAAGGGCGTGTCCTTCGGTGCAATCGAGCCGGGCATCGCTTCGATGATCGTCCCGAAGGTCAACGGCTTCCCGCTCATCATTCTCTGGGCGGTTGCGGCAATCGTGATTGTCTGGTTCATCTGGAACAAGACCCGCTTCGGCAAAAACCTCTACGCAGTCGGCGGCAACCCGGAGGCGGCTTCGGTCTCCGGTATCTCGGTCTTCGCCGTGACGATGGGCGCCTTCATGATGGCGGGTGTGCTCTACGGCTTCGGCGCATGGCTTGAGTGCGCGCGCATGGTGGGTTCCGGTTCGGCGGCTTACGGCCAGGGCTGGGACATGGACGCAATCGCGGCCTGCGTGGTCGGCGGTGTCTCCTTCACCGGCGGTATCGGTAAGATTTCCGGCGTCGTGGTCGGTGTGCTGATCTTCACGGCACTCACCTATTCGCTGACCATTCTCGGTATCGACACGAACCTCCAGTTCGTCTTCGAGGGCATCATCATCCTGACGGCTGTCACCCTGGACTGCTTAAAGTATGTCCAGAAGAAGTAAGGCTTCCCGTCGGACGGAAAGAGCCCGCATATGCTATACTGAAACCGCAGCTTACGCTGCGGTTTTTTTGAATTCGGGAGGAAAGACTATGCCCTATTCCTGCATGCTGGTGGACGATGAGGAAGATGTAATCAATGCGATACGGCGTACCATAGACTGGGAGAGTCTCGGTTTCTCCGTGCCGACGGAGGCACATAACGGACTCGAGGCTCTCGAGTTCGCGGAGGATAGCGCGCCGGATGTCGTGCTGACCGACATTAAGATGCCGTATATGGACGGTCTGGAGCTCGCACATCGCTTAAAGGAGCTCTATCCGAACATCCGCATTGTCGTCTTTTCCGGCTTCGATGAGTTTGAATACGCGCGCGAGGCGCTGCGCCTCGAGGCGGAAGAATATATTTTGAAACCCATTCACGCGGCGGAGTTGTCAAAGCTCTTTCTCCGAATCCGGGAGCGGCTCGACGCCGAGCGGGCGGAGCGACAAAATGTGGAGCAGCTCCGCGCCTACTATGAGAAGAGCCTGCCTCGTCTGCAGGAGAGTTTTTTTGTGTCTCTCCTGGACGGAAAAATTCCGGAGGAGGAGCTCATGCGCCAGGCAGAGGACTACCAGCTAAGTTTCGAGGAAGCGCCCTATGTGGCAGCGGTGATTCACACGGGGAGCGCGGGACTGCCGGCCGGTGTCAGCGCGGTGCTCCTCGCGGCCTCGGTTCGAAAGCTCGCGGAGGAGAAGCTCGGCGAGAGATTTTCGGCGCGCTTTTTCGGCTATCTCGGCAACACGGTCATGCTGGTCTCGCTCGGCGAGTCAGGGCAGCTCCGCTTCCTGACCGATGCTTGTGACAAGTTCTGTCGTCTGGCGGCCGCAAAGCTCGGCGCGACGGTCACCGTCGGCATCGGAAAAGCCTGCGGAGAGCTGTCGAAACTCAGAGATTCCTACACAGGCGCGAGAAGTGCGCTCTCGTACCGAATGATTTACGGGACGGGGAAGGCCATCAGCATTTCGGAGATTGCGCCGCAGGAGAAAAGCGGAACCGAGCTCTCGGAGCAGGCATCCATGCAGGACATTTTCCGGAAGATGCGCATGGAGAAAGCGGAGGAATTAAGCGCTGCGATTGCGCGCTATATGGCGGACAACGCAGCCGCCCAGAGCTCGGTGCAGGAGTACCGCTTTTTTGTGATGGGGACAGCCGGGGAGCTGTACCGCTTTGCAAAGGACAATGGGCTTAGCACCGAGGAGATATTCGGCGACAACGACGCGATGTACCGGATATTACAGCAGTTGGAACCCGGGGAACTCACGAGCTGGATGGATGGGGTCTGCCGGAAAATGCGGGAGATGATACAGCACAAGCGCGCGGACAGCGCGCGCTCCTTTGCGGTCCGCGCGATTGACCATGTGAACGAGCACTATGCCGACGGCGATCTCACGGTCGATGCGATGTGCTCTTACCTGAATGTGAGCGCCGCCTATTTTTCGACCGTCTTTAAGCGGGAGACCGGCAAGACCTTTGTGCAGTATCTGACCGACCTCCGCATGGAAAAGGCGGTGAAACTTCTGCTCTCGACCAATGAGAAGACCTATATGATTGCACGGAAGGTCGGCTATGCCGATCCGAACTATTTCAGCTATGTCTTCAAAAAACAATTCGGTATGTCGCCGAGCAAATATAAGGACAGTCGCGAGGCGGCGCAATGAGACTGCCGGAAATTTTCACGCTGCCGCGGTCCATTCGTTTCATCATCGTCGTCGCCTTTACGGCGGTCTCTGTCAGCATCACAGGGCTGCTCGGCGTGGGGCTTTATCGCATTTTTGCGCGCCATACCGAACAACTCCTCACCGAGAGTAGCGCGCAGCTCCTGCACCGGGTTTCGGAAAATCTGGGCGACTATCTAAAGAATATGCGCGCTCTCTCGGACGCGATTTACTATGCCTCGATTAAGAGTAAGGACTTTGCCGTGGACAATACGAACCGCGAGATGGAGCTGCTCTACGAGGCAAACCGCGACGATTTGATCAGCCTTGCACTCTACCGGCGGGACGGGACGCTCCTCGGCGCGGCCCCGGTCGCGGTGCAGAAACAGGACGTCGATGTGCGGCGGCAGGCCTGGTTTCAGAGTGCGGCGGCAAAGGTCGAAAATCTGCATTTTTCAACGCCGCATGTGCAGGATCTCTTTGACGACCCGAGCTACCGCTATCACTGGGTCATCTCGCTGAGCCGCGCGGTCGAGTTAAACGAGGGCGGCCAGAGCAGCGAGGGAATATTGCTGGTCGATATGAACTATAAGAGTGTCGCGGACATGCTGGACGATGTGAATCAGGACAGCGCGGGGCGCTATGTCTACCTCTGTGACAGCCGCGGAGACATCATTTATCACCCGCGCCGCATGCAGATTGACGCGGGTCTCGTGGCGGAGAACAATCTCACGGAGGCCGGATACGCGGACGGCGCCCACCGGGAGTATTTTCAGGGAGAGCGGCGGGAGGTCGTCGTCGAGACGGTGAGCTACACCGGCTGGAAGCTGATCGGTGTGATTCCGGGCACTTACTTTGCGCTTGGCCTCTTAAATGCGAGACAACTGGCGCTTGCCTTCGTGCTGCTCACAGCGGCGGCGCTCGCGCTTGTGAACCGCCTCATGGCGGCTCAGGTTTCAAAGCCGCTGATCCGGCTGAACGAGTCCATCCGGAAACTGGAGCTCGGGCAGGACAGCAAAATCTATGTCGGCGGCAGCGCGGAAGTGCGGCATCTCGGGCGCACACTGCAGTCCTATGTGCGGGAGATTCAGCTCCTTATGCGGGACATTGTGCGCGAGCAGGAGGAGAAGCGAAAGAGTGAGCTGGATGCGCTCCAGTCGCAGATTAACCCGCACTTTCTGTATAACACCTTGGACTCAATCGTCTGGATGATTGAGGGGCAGCGCTACGAAGACGCGGTTGTCATGATCACCGAGCTCGCGAGCCTGTTCCGCATCAGTTTAAGCGGCGGCAAGACCATCATTTCGATGGAGGCGGAGCTTCGGCACGCGGAAAATTATATGAATATCCAGAAAGTCCGCTTTAAGAACAGCTTCCGTGTGCGCTACGAGATCGATCCGGAAGTGCGGAATTACTGCACGGTCAAACTGATACTTCAGCCGATTCTGGAGAATGCGATTTACTACGGCGTGAAGGGTATGGAGGACGAGGGCGAAATTCTGCTCCGCGCGGAACTGCGGGACGGCGAACTTCTGCTCACAGTGCGGGACAACGGTTTCGGCATTCCGGAAGAGGAAGTTCCGCTTCTTTTGCGGGAAGGCGAGCGGCGACCGAGCCGCGGCTCCGGCGTGGGACTTTTGAATGTGCAGCGCCGTATTCAGCTCCGCTTCGGGGAGCACTACGGCCTCGCAATCGAGAGCGAGCCGGATGAGGGGACCGAAGTGCGCATATGCTTACCGGCCGTTCCCTACAACGAAGAGAACAGACAGCGTCTGGAGGAGGGAAGATGAGGCGGCACATCATGCTCGGCGCAGTGACAATCGCAGCGACGGCGCTTGCACTGCTGCTTGTCCTGCAGACGACCAGACAGACAGAGCCGCAGCGCGCTCGAATCGCCGTTCTCACGCGGCGCGATGTGGTTGTCAGCGATGCGGCGCTCTTTGCGGGTATGGAGAAAGCCGCGGAGGACAGCAAAGTGATTCTGAACTATGTCGTGGTGCCGCCGACAGCGACGCTCGCAGAAGAGCAGCTGCTCGCCGAGCAGGAGATTGCGGACGGCGCGAGAGCGGTGCTTCTTGAGCCGGTTTCGACGGCGGGGAGCGGCAAAATGGCGGAGAAACTGTCCCAGCGCGCCGCCGTGGTGCTGCTCGGCGAGCGCGCCGACATGGAGGCCGCCGGGCACTTCGGCAGTGTGAGCGCCGATAATTACGCAATCGGCGTGGTGCTCGGCAAGGAGATAGCCGAGCTCCTGCCGGACGGCGGCCGGATTGCGCTGTTGCCGGAGAGCGACGCGCGGGGCTCGATTGCGGCGCGGAGACAGGGCATTCGGGAGGCGCTCCGCGGGAGTGCCGTTCAGGTGCAGGAGGAGACGCAGGGTGTAGCGCTTCTTGTGGGACTCGAGGACAGCGCGCTGACTGCGGCGGCGGAGAGCGCGGCGGCGGAAGAGAAGCGGCCGCTGGTGGTCGGCGTCGGGGATTCCAATCGGAATATCTACGCGCTGGACCGGGGCGACATCGCCGATATGATAGTGATCAACGAATTCAACATGGGCTATCTCGCGGTTGCCGAGGCAAAGAAAAAACTCTCGAGCGGGCTCCGGGAAATGGAGCAGCTGAGAGTCGGCGATACGCTGGTCGCGAGGGATACCATGTTCAGCGCAGAAAATCAGAAATTACTCTTTCCGCTGGTGCGGTGAAAGCGAGGCGAGATGCAAAAGCGAATACTGCGCGTGCTGTCACTGCTGCTCACGCTCGTGCTGCTCACGGGCTGTACAGCGCAGCGCGCGCGCAGCAAAAAGAAAGTGCGGATCGGCGTGAGTGTCTATGACAGCTATGATACCTTTATCGCGGAGTTGACCGGGGCCTTCCGGGAGAACGCCGCGCTGCAGCAGGGGAGTGTGCAGATTGAGATGAGCGATGCCGCGCGGAGTCAGGAACTGCAGGACAAGGCCGTGCGGCAGATGCTCGACAACGGCTGCGACATCATCTGTGTGAACCTGGTAGACCGGACGGCGCCCGGAAAAATCATCGATATGGCAAAGAAGAAGGATGTCCCTATCATCTTCTTTAACCGGGAGCTGGTCGAAGAGGATCTGGAGCGCTGGAATAAGCTCTACTATGTCGGCGCCGATGCGAGGGAGTCCGGCGTGATTCAGGGGAGGCTTGCGGCCGCCTATCTGAAGGCGCACCCCGAGGCGGACCGGAACCGAGACGGTGTGATTCAATATGTGGTACTCGAGGGGGAGGCGGGCCATCAGGACGCGATTCTCCGGACCGAGTATGCGACCTCGACCCTCCGGGATGAGGGCATCGCGCTCGAAAAACTCGGCTATGCGCTCGCAAACTGGAACCGCCTGCAGGCGCAGACGCAGGTGCGGCAGCTGCTCACGAGCTACGGCAGCCGGATTGAGCTGATTCTTGCGAACAATGACGACATGGCGCTCGGCGCGCTGGATGCCTATCGGGAGAGCGCTGTCACGCCCCCGCCCGTCTTCGGCATCGACGGCACGAATCCGGGGCTCACGGCAGTGCGAGAGGGGAGCCTGACCGGCACCGTCAGAAACGACAGCGAGGGACAGGCAAAGGCCATGCTCGCCCTCGCGCTCTCGCTCTCAACCGGCGGGAAGTGCGAGTATCCGCTCACGGAGGGGCGGTATATCCGTCTGCCTTATGAGCCGATTACGGCGGCAAGCCTCTCTTCCATGACAGAGAGAAGCGGCGCGGTTTCCCGCTGAAGTGAAAAGCGCGCGGGCAGCTCGCGGAAGAGCTGCCGCACTTCGCCGCGGATGCGATTGGCGGTCATCTCGTCGCTCATCGGGAGCAGACCGAAGACGCGCGTGCGGTAGGCAGGATCGCGGAGACAGGTGCGAAACAGCGTGTCGGCAAAATCGGCCCATTCGGCCCGTAAGAGCGCCGGATAGGTGGGATTGTTTGAGAACGGTTCTATGAGAAAGTCGGGGAGCAGAAGTGCTGCGAAAGTGCGCAGCACTTCTGCTTTTTGCTTGCCGCGCGACAAAAAGCCGCTGTCCCGCTGAAAGGTGACGCGGAGAGACAGAAAGGCGGCGAGAAAGGCATCGGTCGCGTGCGGTCGCGCGGGGTGGGCGCCGAAACGCGCGTGCAGAAGTTTTTTGAGCAGCGCACAGAGAACTTTTTCGTTCTCCGGGCGAGGGAGCTCCTGTTCCGCGTGCTCCAAAAACCGCAGCCGCTCGCCGGCGCTTGGCAGCGCATAATAGTCTTTTACAAAATCGTCCATACCAAACCTCCTGTTGCAGTTTCTACCGGAAGCGTAACAAAAAACAGGAAAATCCGCAAAGAAAAAAGGCTGTGAGAACCCATGGAGGAAGGTTCTCACAGCCTTTCGGAAGAGAAGAATTACTTCTCCTCGCCGAAATATCTCTTCAGCAGACCCTGGAAAGCTCTGCCGTGTCTCGCCTCGTCGCGCGCCATCTCGTGAACGCTGTCGTGAATCGCGTCGAGGTTCTGCTTCTTTGCCAGCGTAGCAAGGTCAACCTTACCCTGGGTTGCGCCGAACTCCGCAGCGACTCTCATCTCGAGGTTCTTCTTCGTCGAAGAGGTCACAACCTCGCCGAGCATCTCGGCGAAACGGGAAGCGTGATCCGCCTCCTCAAGAGCCGCTCTTCTCCAGTACTCGCCGATTTCCGGATAGCCCTCGCGGAATGCGACGCGGCTCATTGCGAGATACATGCCGACCTCGGAGCACTCGCCCTCGAAGTTCGCGCGAAGACCTGCCTTAATCTCCTCATCGACATCCTTGGCAATGCCGACCTGGTGCTCGGCAGCCCAGACCATGTTGCCGTCTTCCTTGACTTCCTCGAACTTGCTCGCGGGAGCCTTGCACTGCGGACAGGCCTCCGGCGGATTCTGTCCCTCAAAAATGTAACCGCAAACTGTACATCTCCACTGCTTCATAATCGTATTCTCCTTTTCTATAGTGTTGTATTGCATTGCCTGACATTTTCAAAAACAATCTCTTCCGGCGAACCGGAAGAGACCGCGCGGACTCAGAGAGGAGCCGCGACTTGTTCCCGGGAGACCGCCTTCTTTGCCGCCTCTTCACAGCTGCGGCAAATACCGTAAAATACGAGGGCGTGGCACTCAACCGTTCCGATGCCTGTCTGTTCCGCGAGCGCATTCAGGGTGTGATCGGTCTCCAGCGGGAGATCGACAACACTGCCGCAGTGCTTGCAGACGAAGTGACAGTGATCGGAGGTATCGAAGTCATAATGCTCTGTGCCGCCTTCGCAGTGAATCTTTCGAATCTGCCCAAGTTCCGCGAGCAGGTTCAGATTGCGGTAGACGGTGCCGAGGCTGATGCGGGGATATTCCTTCCGGAGATCCCGATAAATCATGTCCGCCGTCGGGTGATCCAGACGGGCGGAGAGATTGCCGAGGATGGCGTCCCGCTGTCGACTGTGCTTTCGTACTTTCATAGCGCCTCCATCAGTAATAGGAACTGTTACTAGTATAGCAGTGAATTTGCATCTGTCAAGCATAAGTCGGGCACAAATTGAACTATTGCTTTCAGACCGGCGGGAAATGTGATATACTTGTCAGCAAATAACGGCCTTTTGGCTGGATTCGGGGGAGGTACCACAGTGGCAGAAGAGAGCATGAAGGATTTCGAGCAGGAAATTAACGAATCGTTCAAGACCGCAAAGAAAGTTGAAAATGAGGACGGCGGCAAGTGGGAGCATCTGCAGAGCCTTGTCGAGAGCAAGGAGCAGTTCGATGTCAAGATCATCGAAGCTGTGAAGGGAGGTTGCATCGCATATCTCGAGGATACGCGCGCATTCATCCCGGCAAGCCAGCTCTCCTCGAGCTATGTTGAGAAGCTCGAGGACTACGCAAACAAGCACATCACGGTTGTCGTGATTACGGCAGACCCGGAGAAGAAGCGCCTTGTCCTTTCTCACCGCGCGATTGAGCAGGAGGAGAAGGAGAAGGAGAAGGCTGCACGCCTCGCCGAGCTCAAGGTCGGCGATGTGCTGGACGGCAAGGTCGAGTCTCTGAAGGACTACGGCGCATTCATCGATCTTGGCGGTGCGACGGGTCTCCTGCATGTCTCGCAGATTTCGAGAAAGAGAGTCAAGACACCGGCAGATGTCCTCAAGGAGGGCCAGGAAGTCAAGGTCAAGATCATCAAGATCGGCGACGGCAAGATTTCCCTTTCCATGCGGGCACTCGAGGAGCCGGACGATCATTTCAGCGGCAGAAACAACACGCTCGAGGAGACCGGCGGCTTCAAGTACGAGGAGAAGACCCGCGCGACGACCAACCTCGGCGATCTGCTGAAGAACATCAAGCTTTGAGTTATACCCGATTTTGGGAATGAGAAACCGTCAGCTTAGGCTGCCGGTTTTTCATATCATAAAACAAAATAGCGGAAAGGAGCACGAAATGGCGGAGAAGGAACTGAGCAAGGGCAAGCAGCTGGAGAAGGAGCTCTGCTGGGAATATCCGAATATCGCAAAGAAGGCACCTGAGCAGCGGGAAAAGGCGCACGAATTTGCAAAGGGCTATATGGAGTTTCTCGGTGCCTGCAAGACGGAGCGCGAGTGCGTGAACTACGCGGAGAAGCTTCTGCTGGAGGCCGGCTACGAGCGTTTCGATTCCAAGAAGAAGTACAAGGCAGGCGACAAGGTCTTCTCGACCAACCGCGGCAAGGCAATGGCAATCACGGTCTTCGGCAAGAAGTCGATTGCGGAGGGCGTCCGGATTAACGGCGCGCACATTGATTCCCCGCGCATCGATCTGAGACCGAACCCGCTCTATGAGTCAAATGACATTGCACTGTTTAAGACCCATTACTACGGCGGCATCAAGAAGTACCAGTGGGGCACCATTCCGCTCGCGATGCACGGCGTTGTCGTGAAGAAGGACGGCACGACGGTCGAAATCACGATCGGTGAGGATCCGAGCGATCCGGTTCTTTACATCACCGATTTGCTGATTCACCTCGCGAAGCAGCAGATGCAGAGAACGCTCTCCGAGGGACTGCGCGCGGAGGAGCTGAACATTGTGCTCGGCACGACGCCCTATCCGGACGATAGTGTGAAGGAGCCGTTCCGCCTCGAAGTGCTCCGCTATCTGAATGAAAAGTACGGCATTACCGAGCGCGATTTCGCACGGGCGGAGATTGAATTTGTACCGGCGGACAAGCCGCGCGACATCGGCTTTGACCGCTCGCTGATCGGCGGCTACGGTCAGGACGACAGAGTCTGCGCATATGCGGCGCTGCGGGCACAGCTCGACACCGTAAATCCGGAGTACACGACCGTCACGATTCTCACCGACAAAGAGGAAATCGGTTCCTGCGGCACCACCGGTTCCAAGTCGAATTTCCTCTATGATTACATCTGCTATCTCGCGCAGATGGAGGGTGTCGACGCGAAGGATGTCTTTGCCAAGTCCGCTTGCCTCTCGGCCGATGTGAACGGCGCGTACGACCCGACCTTTGCCGATGCGTTTGAGGCGAAGAACTCGAGCTACTTGAACCGCGGCGTGGTGCTTACGAAGTACACGGGTTCCGGCGGCAAGTTCGGCGCGAGCGATGCGAGCGCGGAGTTCATGGCAAAAGTGATTGATATCATGGACAAGAACGGCGTATATTGGCAAATCGGTGAGCTCGGCAAGCTGGATCTCGGCGGCGGCGGCACGATTGCCGGCGATGTGGCGCGTCTCAATGTCGATGTCGTGGATCTCGGCGTGGCGGTGCTCTCGATGCACTCGCCGTTTGAAGTGACGAGCAAGCTGGATAATTACAATATGTACCTCGCATTCAAGGCGTTCTACCCGGAGGCGTAAACCCTCTGCGAGGAAAGAATCAAAAAAAGGAGTTATAAGAATGAGATTTTCACCGAAAAAGTTGCTGCTGATGACCGGCCTTACGGCGATGGCAATTTCGTTTGCGGCCTGCGGCAAGAAGGACGCGGCTAAGAGCTCGGATGGCAGCGCGGCTGCGGAGAGCACAACCGCAGCCGACGCAAACCTCCCGAAGGAGCCGAAGAACTTCGGTAAGGTTACGCTTGGCAAGTACGAGGGCGTTGAGATCAAGACCCACGATGTCAGCGTATCCGACGAGGAAGTCGAGAGCTACATTCAGAATGTGCTTGAGAACAGCCAGAACCTGACCGAGGTGGATCGCCCGGCGGCTTCCGGCGATACCGTCAACATTGACTACGAGGGCAAGAAGGACGGCGTTGCGTTTGACGGCGGCACGGCGAAGGGACAGAACCTGGAACTCGGCAGCCACAGCTTCATTGACGGCTTCGAGGACGGCCTGATCGGCGCGGCGAAGGGCGAGAAGAGAACCTTAAACCTCACCTTCCCGGCGGACTACGGCAACAAGGATCTCGCGGGCCAGGCGGTTACCTTTGATGTCACGGTGAATTCGGTGCAGGAGAAGTCGAAGCCCGAGCTGAACGACGAGTGGGTTGCGAAGACCACGAACAATGCGCAGACCACGGTGGATCAGTACCGCGAGGAAGTGAAGAAGCAGCTGCTTTCGCAGAAGGAAAAGAACGAGAAGAACCAGGAGCTCACGTCGGCGCTGGATGCTGTCATGGCTTCCTCCACGTTTGAGGTCAGCGACGAGGCGAAGAAGTACGAGACCGAGCTGCAGAAGGATCGCATGAACAAGCAGCTCCAGCAGTACGGCCTTACGCTCGAGAGCTACCTGCAGATGACTTCGATGACGCAGGAGAGCTACGACCAGCAGATGCAGGCGGCCGGCGAGAATGTCGCGAAGGTCAAGCTGATGGTCGATGCAATCGCGAAGAAAGAGAAGCTGAAGCTGAACGACGAGGCGTATAAGGCGCTTGAGGACAGCTATGGTTACTCGAAGGACATGCTGGTCTCGATTCTCGGCAAGGAGCAGGTCGATCTGCAGGCGAGAGAGTTGCAGGTTGCGAACTTCATCCTCGACAAGGCGACCAAGGTCCCGGCAGGCGCGGATGACACGCAGGCGGCATCCGCCGGGGAATCCGCAGGTGAGGCAACGGGCGAGACAGCGGCGAGCGAGAGCAGCGCGGCTGCAGAGAGCACGACTCAGCCGTAAGCGTTCATGAATCAAAAATTATTTTTCTTCGATGTCGACGGAACTCTGGTCGACGACAAGAGCAAGGAGATCCCGCAGAGCGCAGTGACAGCTATCCGGTCACTGCGTGAGGCGGGACATCTTGTTTATTTGAATTCCGGTCGCACGCGCTGTCTTCTGACACATGAGATGGAACAGTTCGGCATCTCCTGCGCGGTCTGCGGCTGCGGGACAGAGATCATTGCGGACGGAGCGGTGCTCCTCGAGCGGCGCATTTCCCGCGCGCGAGGGATAGAGCTTCGGAAACTTCTGACAGAGTTAAAGCTCGACGCTGTACTGGAGGCGCAGGAGGCTGTCTATTTTTCAAACCGCCCGTTTGAAAATGAGGCGCTCATGGAGAAGTTGCTCGCGTTTGTCGGTAGCTACGCGAAGACCGAGGTCAATGCGCTGACGGACAACACCTTTTTGTTCGACAAGTTTTGCGTGCAGACTGTGCCCGGCGGGGAGAAAGATCCCCGCATCGAGACGCTGCTGCAAGCCACGCCGGACTTTGAGGGGATTGCGCGCGGCAGAGGGTTTTACGAGTTTGTGCCGAAGGGCTTTACCAAGGGCAAGGCGGTCAATTTTCTGATGGAGCGCTTTTCGATTGCGGCAGAGGATTGCTATGTCTTCGGCGACAGCATGAACGATCTCACGATGTTTCAGAGTAACGCCGCGCATCGCATCGCGATGGGCGAGCACGACAGAGAATTGGAAGCGTATGCGAGCTATATTGCGGATACCGTCCGGGCGGACGGCATCGCAAAGGCGCTTCGCGCGCTCCACGTATTGGAGAGGTAAGGGAGTTATGCTGCTTCGCGATATCATTGCGGATGTCCGCGCAGCGCAGGACAGAGATCCGGCGGCGCGCAGTTTTCTGGAGGTGCTGCTTCTGTATCAGGGGGTGCATGCGCTGATTGCCTACCGCATTGCGCACTGGTTCTGGAAACACAAGCACTATTTCATTGCGCGTTTCATTTCCCAGTTTTCGCGCTTCATGACGCTGATTGAGATTCATCCGGGGGCAAGGCTCGGCAAGGGCATCCTGATTGATCACGGAACCGGTGTCGTAATCGGCGAGACGGCGGAAGTCGGCGACAACTGCACGATTTACCAGGGCGTGACGCTCGGCGGTGTCGGCACGAAAAAGGGCAAGCGCCACCCGACCATCGGCAACAATGTGACCATCGGTGCGGGCGCCAAAATTCTGGGCTCCTTTGAAGTCGGCGACAACTGCAAGATTGCGGCAAATGCTGTGCTTTTAAAGCCTCTGCAGGCGGATTCGACGGCAGTCGGCATTCCGGCGCGCCCGGTGCGAATCGGCGGCAAGGCGGTCGAGAAGAAGGCACATGCCTACAGCGCAGATCTCGGGGAATTGCAGGAGAAGGTCGAGAGCATGCAACAGCAGATTGACGCCCTGGAGCAGGAGCTCGCGGAGAGCAAAGAGGAGAGCCGCAAGCGTGGCGCCTGAAAAGAATACCGCAGAGGAGGAGGAGACAGCGTATGTCTACCTCCTCCTCTGCGGTGACGGGACTTACTACTGCGGCTATACGGTGGATATGGAGCGGCGGCTGGCGGCACATCGCGCCGGAAAGGGCGCAAAGTATACGCGCGGTCGCGGACCGCTGACCCTTGTCTATCTGGAGCGCCTGCCAAACAAGCGGGCGGCACTCTGTCGGGAGGCGGCGCTGAAACGCTTGCCGCGGAGCAGGAAGGAAGCCTTGTTGCAAAGTCCCGGGAATCTGGCAGGAGGAGAGAATGGAAATCATCTATGAGGACGCCGAAGTGCTGGTCGCGATAAAGCCCGCCGGCGTGGAGAGCGAGGAAGCGCGCGGTCTGGAGCCGGATATGGTGAATCTGGTGCGAAAGCACCTCGCTGTCGGCGGCAAGGGTATCCCCTATGTGGGACTGATACGCCGTCTCGATAAGCCTGTCACGGGGCTCATGCTCTTTGGCAAGACGCCGGCTGCGGCGGCTGCGCTCTCGAAGGAACTGAAGGCACAGAAGACGGAAAAGCGCTACAGGGCGATAGTGCTCGGCAAACCGGCCGAAAAAGCGGGGAGTTTTACGGACTGGATTTTGCAGGATAAGAAGGCGAATCTGAGCCGTATTGTCCCGGCGGGCACGGCGGAGGCGAAGGAAGCGCGGCTTCGCTACAGGGTTCTCCGGAGTAAATTCGTTGCCGGCAAACAGGTGACGGAAGTGGAGATTGAACTGTTGACCGGAAGGCGGCACCAGGTGCGGGTGCAGTTTGCGGCGCACGGCCTCCCGCTCATCGGCGACCGGAAGTACGGCAGCACGATAGCGAAACAGGAGACGCTGTTTTGCTACGGCGGACTCTGCCTGGCGGCGACCGGACTCAGCTTTACACAGCCCAAAACGAGAAAAAAACTGAGCTTTACGATAGAGCCTCCCTTCAAAATAGCTCCTTGAAAAAGTTCAATAAATTCGCTATTATGATACTATAAAGGTGTATTAATGAAAGCAATAGAATCGCCGTCTGCTGTGAACCCTTCCCGAAAGCGGGATATGACATAGAGTGTCAGGAGGAAGCGTATGCATAGAAGAGAAAAGGATGGGTTACGGAGGTTCCTTCTGGAATTAAAAGAAGAGCGACTTGCGGTGGCAGAGGCGGCGCACAGCGGGGCGTCCTGCGACATCGGGCACATCAAAGAGCTGCGTGAGGTTTTAAAGCAAATCAAAGATGTCGGCGAGCACAAGTTTGAGGCGTGTCCGGAATCGGAGCGCTACCTCAATGCGGCGGATCACACCGAAGAGGAACTCGCGGTCATGGAGGACTCGGTCGATTTACTCGACGAAGCGAGTCATCTCGCAACGGCGGGAGCGGGAAACGAAAACCTCTTTGAGATCAATGAGCTTCTCATGGAGGTCACGGAGAATCTCTGGGCGTTGCTCTAAACTTTGTTTTTTCTTGACAATTAAAAGTGCTACGCGTATGATATCCGCGTAAGAGGGAGTAGCTGGCAGTGCAGAGCACAGCAACCGGAGGCGACATACCCGATGCGAGAGCGTCCGAATCCGGTTAAGGAAAAACCGATGGCAAGACTCTTACCACAGATTAAGCTGTGGTAAGAGTCTTTTTTTGTTGGCTCTGCGGCACAGCGGGAACAGAAAAGGAGAAGAAAGTATGGATTTTTTACTCGAAGGCATTCGGGCTGTCACCTGGCAACAGCTTGTCATGTATGTGGTCGGTATCGTCCTCATCTGGCTCGCAATCAACAAGGAGTATGAGCCGTCGCTCTTACTGCCCATGGGCTTCGGCGCGATTATGGTGAACCTGCCGATGAGCGGTGTTTTGGATCAGCTCGTTCAGGGCAAGGTCCCGGCGGCCGGTATCATTCAGTGGCTCTACAAAGTCGGCATTGAGTCCTCGGAGATGATGCCGCTGTTACTCTTCATCGGCATCGGCGCGATGATTGACTTCGGGCCGCTCCTAAGCCAGCCGTTCTATTTTCTCTTCGGCGCAGCAGCGCAGTTCGGCATCTTTGCGGTCATCTTCGTGGCAGCGCTCCTCGGCTTTGATTTCAAGGATGCGGCTTCGATCGGCATCATCGGCGCGGCGGACGGTCCCACCTCAATTCTGGTCTCGCAGGTGTTGAATTCCGCCTATATCGGGCCGATTGCGGTCGCGGCCTATTCCTACATGGCGCTCGTGCCGATTATCCAGCCCTTTGCGATCAAGTTGGTCACGACGAAAAAAGAGCGCCGGATTCGCATGAGCTATAACGCAAAGGCAATTCCGAAGTTCACCCGGATTGCGTTCCCGATTGCGGTTACCATGATTGTCGGTTTCATCTCCCCGCAGTCGGTCGCACTGGTCGGCTTCCTGATGTTCGGTAACCTCCTCCGCGAGTGCGGCGTTCTGAATACACTCAGCCAGACCGCGCAGGATCAGCTGGTCAATCTGATTACACTCCTCCTCGGTATCACGATTTCGTTCAGCATGCGGGCGGAGCAGTTCGTGAATTTACAGACACTTATGATACTGGCGCTCGGTCTTGTCGCCTTTGTCTTTGACACGATGGCGGGTGTGCTCTTTGCAAAACTTGTCAATGTGGTGCTCGCGATTCTTCATAAGCCCCTTATCAATCCGATGATCGGCGGTTGCGGCATCTCGGCGTTCCCGATGTCGTCCCGCGTCGTGCAGAAGCTCGCGAACGAGGAGCAGAAGGGCAACATTATTCTGATGCAGGCGGCGGGGACCAATGTCGCGGGTCAGGTTGCGTCTGTCATTGCGGGCGGTCTCGTGATCAGCATTGTGTCCCAGTACCTCTAAAGAAAAGAGGAGGAGAAAAAGATGAATACAGCGGAAATCGCACTGGAAATTATGGGCAAGGGCATGGGCGGACTCTTTGTCGCGGCGACTGTGATGATGCTCGCGGTAGCCCTTCTGCAGCGCCTCACAAAGCGCTGAGACGAAGAGCGGTAGTTCAAAGTAGCAGGCAGCTGAGATATCAAAAAAAGTAATGGCTGCGTATAAGAAAGCTATGGCGCCGGAATCATTGACAGCACAGATAGAATCCCCTATAATCCGAACATACCTAGTGAGTTTGAGGGAAGAAACAGAGAGAACAAGCCCTCAGTTTGAGAAGAGAGAAAACCCGAGCGGTTCGGGTCTATGGAGGAATAGAAATGAGCGAGCAGAGAAAGTACAAGTTTGAGACCCTTCAGTTGCATGTCGGCCAGGAGAGCCCGGATCCGGCGACCGATTCGAGAGCGGTTCCGATTTACCAGACCACTTCTTACGTGTTCCGCAACTCGCAGCATGCGGCGGACCGCTTCGGTCTGAGAGACGCCGGCAACATCTACGGCAGACTTACGAACTCCACGCAGGATGTCTTTGAGAAGAGAATCGCAGCGCTTGAGGGCGGCTCCGCGGCACTCGCGGTCGCATCCGGTGCGGCGGCAATTACCTACACCTTCCAGGCACTCGCGCAGGCAGGCGACCACATTGTCGCACAGAAGACCATCTACGGCGGTACCTATAACCTCCTCGCGCACACGCTGAAGCAGTTCGGCGTCGAGACCACCTTTGTCGATGCGCACAAGCTCGATGAGGTCGAGAATGCAATTCGCCCGAACACCAAGGCAGTCTACCTCGAGACCCTCGGTAACCCGAACTCCGATATCCCGGACATCGACGCGATTGCGGCGATCGCACATAAGCACGGCCTGCCGCTCGTGGTCGATAACACCTTCGGCACGCCCTACCTGATTCGCCCGTTCGAGCACGGCGCCGACATTGTGGTTCACTCCGCGACGAAGTTCATCGGCGGCCACGGCACCACGCTCGGCGGCATCATTGTGGACGGCGGCAGCTACGACTGGAAGAAGAGCGGCAAGTTCCCGAACATTGCGGATCCGAACCCGAGCTACCACGGCGCATCCTTCGCGGATGTCGCGGGCCCGGCGGCCTTTGTGACCTACATCCGCGCAATCCTGCTCCGCGATGAGGGCGGTGCCATCTCGCCGTTCAACGCCTTCCTGCTCCTGCAGGGCACCGAGACCCTGTCGCTCCGCGTGGAGCGCCATGTCGAGAACGCGCTGAAGGTTGTCGAGTTCCTGTCGAAGCACCCGCAGGTTGAGAAGGTGAATCACCCGTCTCTCGCAGACCACCCGGACCATGCGCTCTATCAGAAGTACTTCCCGAACGGCGGTGCGTCTATCTTCACCTTCAACATCAAGGGCGGTCAGAAGGAGGCGTTTGCCTTCATCGACAACCTGAAGATTTTCTCTCTGCTCGCAAATGTCGCGGATGCAAAGAGCCTGGTGATTCACCCGGCGACCACGACCCACTCGCAGCTCAGCGATGCAGAGCTTGTCGAGCAGGGCATTCAGCAGAACACGATTCGTCTCTCGATTGGAACCGAGAACATCGACGATATCATCGCAGACCTCGAGGGAGGCTTTGCGGCAGCGAAGTAAAACAAGTGATTGAATCAATTCTCCTATCCCCTCAAAAGGGCGCCGGTTCGTACCGGCGCCCTTTTTCTGTCTCCTCCTCACCTTCCGCGTAATCGTCCGTATCGAGGACTTCCCGTCCGGAGCCGAGCACCTGCGTGTGAAAAACCGTGCCCGCAAGCAAGAGGACAACGGCAAGCGCTGCGAGCACAAAGTGTCTGCGAAGTTTCATAAGAATGCTCCTTTCCTGTAATAAACGACGGCACCAAAGATAGAGTAACACGGTCAGAAAAAAACAAATAACAAAGGAATATTCAGACAACAAGCGCCGGAAAAAGCAAAACATGCGGGGATGCACATGGTATAATGGGCTCAGGAAAAGTCATTTTGACGGTGAAAGCGAGGGAAAACGCATGCAGATTCGTGAGATTCACAGTTTGTATTTCAGCCCGACGGGCGGGACGGCAAAGTATGCAAAGGCCATGGCGGAGGGAGCGGCGGAGGCGCTGGCCTGTCCAGCGGAAATAAGCTCCTTTACCCTGCCGCGGGAGCGGGAGGAAGGGCGTCATTTTTCGAGCGATGAACTTTTGATCATCGGCTCTCCGACCTACGCGGGCAAGCTCCCGAATAAAATCCTTCCGGAATTTCAGGAGAAGCTTCGCGGGGAGCATACGCCTGTTCTTCTGTTTGTGACCTATGGGAACCGGAATTTCGACAACAGCCTTGCGGAGCTTTTGTCCGTGCTCCGGGGAAACGGTTTTCTGCCGCTTGCGGCAGCTGCCTTTGCCTGCCGCCACGCGTTTTCGGATCGCATCTGCCCCGAGAGACCGCGCGCCGAGGAACTCACGGCGGCTCGCAGCTTTGCGGCGCGTGCGGCGGAGGCCTTGAAGACTGCGGAGCGCGCGGCGTTGGAGGCTGTTTCTCTTGCGTTTACGGTGCCGGGCGATGCCGGGGCGCCCTACTATGTGCCGAAGGGCGAGGACGGCGCACCCGCCAAATTCCTGAAGGCAAAGCCGCTCACAGATCTTTCGAAGTGCCTGCACTGCGGCGCCTGTGCGGCGCACTGTCCCATGGGCTCGATTGACAGCTCGGACACCTCGAAGGTTCCCGGCATCTGCATCAAGTGCCAGGCCTGCGTGCGGGGCTGCAAACAGGGCGCCAAGTATTTTGAGGATGCGGCCTTCTTATCCCATGTCCGCATGCTCGAAGAGAACTTTGCGGCGCCGGAGAAGGAGAATCTCTATTTTTCTGTGTTCTGAGAGAAGAAGGGAGATGAGCGCCGTCGTCGCGGGCGATAAAAACAGAATGCGGTGTATCGAGATCCGGAGTGACAGAACGGACAAAGGGAAAGCAGCGCAGCGTGATTGTTGCCGCAGCTTGTGTGTTATGTGTGGCTGTGGGGAAAGGCAGAGAGAGGCTGGGCTATCGGGACAAGGGAGATGTCATGAAGCGATATGGGGGCGGAGACAGCGATAGGATTCCGCTGTCTCCGCGGGAAAGCGCCGAAATGTTTTTCTTTACACCGTCGCGCTTCCGCCGAGGAGGCGCTTTACAAAGCGCTCCAGCACCCGTGCGGTCATGCCCCAGATTAAGGGCGCGGTGTCCGGATAGACGGGTATGGTGTAGTCGCGGACCGCAAAGGGGTAGTTTTTGCCGCCCTCAATGCGGTCGTAGGGAAAATTCTCAATCGGGCGGGCGACAAAGCTCCCCCGATAGTGCTCGGCGCGGTGAGTCAGAAAAAAGGAGAGCGGCAGGGTAAAGACCCGGTCAACCTCGGCGGGTGAAAATGTGCCGCGGTAGTCTTTCAGTTCCGCCGCAAAGGCGTAGACCTTCTGCCCGGCGGGACCGCTCTCTGTGCCGATTTCCCCGAGCACGGTGAGCTGGCTGTCGTTTACAAGGAGTTCTTCCCGCACTTCGCGAAGGGCGGCTTCGAGCGGCGTCTCCCCGTCTTCGATGCCGCCGCCCGGGAGCGCAATATCGCCGGGCTGGTGGCGGAGGGAGAGCGCGCGGCGCTCAAAGAGGATGAAGAGCTCCCCGTCTTTCTCAATCAGGGGGAGGAGGACAGCGGCCTCTCGCTCTTTTTTCTGCGGTGCGGGTGCGCTTTGGAGCGCGCGGCGAATATCATTCGGTTGGAAATGCATGGTAATCCTTTCGGGGTGCTTGACAAAGTAGGGACAGCGGCATAAAATAAAACCAGCTTTCAAATTTGAAGTGCACAGTCGGCGGCAGTGGCCCTCTCGGGTCACATGCCGCCGTTCCTGCTACTGCAGCTGTGACTTGAGTTTGTCGGCATTATAGCACAAGGAGGAGAGACATGAAATTCAAACGTTGGATGGCAATGGCAACAGCGGCAGTGCTCGCGTTCGGCACACTTGCGGGGTGCGGACAGAGCGGAAAGAAGACGGAGAGCACAGCGGCGAGTGCAGAGAGCAGTGCTGAGGCGAGCGGCAAGAAGTTAAAGATTGTCGCGACCATCTTCCCGGAGTACGATTGGGTGCGTCAGATTCTCGGTGATGAGGCAAAGAATGCGGATATCACGCTTCTTCTTGACAAGGGTGTCGATTTGCACAGCTACCAGCCGAACGCCGAAGATATCGCAAAGATTTCCGAGTGCGACCTCTTTCTCTATGTGGGCGGTGAATCGGACGGCTGGGTCAAGGACGCACTGAAGGAAGGAAAGAATCCGGACCGTAAGGTCATCAACCTCCTCGAGGCGCTCGGCAACAACACGAAGGAAGAGGAAGTTGTCGAGGGCATGCAGGCCGAGGAAGAAGAGGGCAGCAAGGACAGCGAGAGCACGGCGGCGAGCGCGGAGAGCGAAGAAGAGGAATGCCCGGAATACGACGAGCATGTGTGGCTCTCGCTCCGGAATGCCGAGAGCATCTGTGAAGTCATCACGGAAGATCTGAAGAGCCTCGACAGCGCACACGCGGCAGTCTATGAGGCGAACTTAAAGAAGTACACGGAGCAGCTTGAGTCGCTGGATCAGCAGTACACGGATACGGTCAAGGCAGCGGCCAACAAGACCCTGCTTTTCGGCGACCGCTTCCCGTTCCGCTATCTCGTGGATGACTACGGCATCAAGTACTATGCGGCCTTTGTGGGTTGCTCGGCGGAGACCGAGGCGAGCTTTGAGACCGTCTCCTTCCTCGCAAAGAAGATGGATGAGCTCGGCCTTAAGCATGTCATGACGATTGAGGGCCCGAACAAGAAGATTGCGGAGACCATCATCCAGAATACGAAGGACAAGAATCAGGATATTCTGACCCTGAATTCGATGCAGTCCACGACGGAACAGGACATCGAGAGCGGCGAGACCTATCTCGGCATCATGCAGCAGAATCTGGAAGTTCTGAAGAAAGCGCTGCAGTAAGGAAACGGAATTAAGGCGCGAAAGCGCCTGCAACGGAAAGGCAAAGCATGGCACAGCTTCTCTGCCGGGATCTGACACTCGGCTATGACCAGAAAAGCATCTTGGAACACTTGAATTTTGAAGTCAACGCGGGAGATTATCTCTGCATCGTCGGAGAGAACGGCTCCGGCAAGAGCACGCTGATGAAAACCATACTGGGACTGCAGCCGCCGCTCGCCGGCACGGTGGAGCGCGGCGACGGTCTTCGCGCCAATGAAATCGGGTATCTGCCGCAGCAGACCCTGGTGCAGCGCGATTTCCCGGCTTCGGTCGAGGAAATTGTGCTCTCGGGGCGGCAGGGCAGAACCGGTTTCTGGCCGTTTTACAGAAAGGCAGACCGGGAGAGCGCGGAAAAGAACATGGAGCGCATGGGCATCACAGCGTTCCGGAAGCGCTGCTACCGGGAGCTCTCGGGCGGACAGCAGCAGCGCGTGCTGCTTGCGCGGGCGCTCTGCGCGACCGAAAAGATGCTGCTTCTCGATGAGCCTGTCTCGGGTCTCGACCCGAAAGTCACGGCGGATATGTACCAGCTGATTCAGGGGCTGAATGAAGAGGGCATCACAATTATCATGATTTCGCACGACATTGCGGCAGCTGTGCAGTATGCGAGCCATATTCTGCACATCGGCAAGAAAGTGTTCTTCGGCACCAGAGAGGAATATCAGCACTCCCGGCTCGGCGAGTGGTTTTTACAGGAAGAGAGTGTGAACGCATGATGGCTATGGTACAAAAAATTCTCTTTTATCTGCAGTATCCGTTTGTGCGCTATGCCCTCATCGTCGGCGTGCTGATTGCGCTGAGCTCCTCGCTCCTCGGTGTGACCCTGGTTTTAAAGCGCTATTCCTACATCGGCGACGGCCTCTCGCATGTCGCCTTCGGCGCCATGTCCATCGCGACGGTCTTGAAGCTCTCGAACCAGATGGTTCTCATACTGCCGGTCACGATCGTCTGCGCGGTGCTCCTGCTCCGCACGGGCCAGAACAGTAAAATCAAGGGCGATGCGGCCATCGCCATGCTCTCGGTCGGTGCCCTGGCCTTCGGTTATCTGGTCATGAATGTGTTCTCGACCTCGGCCAATCTCTCGGGCGATGTCTGCTCGACGCTGTTCGGTTCGACCTCGATTTTGACGCTGACCAGCCGGGAGGTGCAGCTCTGCGCCGCACTCTCGTTCCTGGTGGTCTGCCTTTTCATTGTCTATTACCAGAAGATTTTTGCGGTGACCTTTGACGAGAACTTTGCGCGCGCCTCGGGGACCGATGCCGGGCGGTATAACCTCCTGATTGCAATCACGGTCGCGGTCATCATCGTGCTCGCGATGAATCTGGTGGGCTCGCTGCTCATCTCGGCGCTGGTCATTTTTCCGGCGCTCTCGGCAATGCGCCTGTTTCACAACTTTAAGAGTGTTACCGTTTGTTCCGCACTGCTCTCGGTGACCTGCGCGCTGCTCGGTATTCTCGCGTCTATCCTCGCGGGCACACCGGTCGGCTCGACCATCGTCGCGGCGGATGCAATCGCATTCGGGCTTTGCTCCCTGATTGCGGCGGTACAGCGGAGGAAGACAGCATGAGAAATAAGAAGTATGTATGGCCGACGGCACTGGCGCTTGTGCTTCTGCTCAGTGCCTGCGGTAGCGCGGACGGGACAAAGAGCCGTGCCGGCGGAAGTCAGACCAAGAGTGTCAATGAGGTGCTCGCGTCGGGGCAACAGGCGGCGGAGAGTCAGAAGGCAGCGAGCGCATCGTCGGAGACCGTCGATGTCACCGCGGCGAGCCGCGTGGTCGAGGAGAGCAGTGAAGCGCCGGTCGACTTAAAAGGCGCAGACGGCACGGACCTCGACCTCACGAAGCTGAGCGCGACCATGGTTTTCTCGGAGGTCTACAACATCATGGTGAACCCCGACAGCTGCATGGGCAAGACCATACGGATGAGGGGACTCGTCGCAATCTATCACGACGAGACCAAGGACACGGACTACTACTCCTGTATTGTGCAGGATGCGACCGCCTGCTGCGCGCAGGGCATCGAGTTCAAGCTGGCGGACAACTACCGCTTCCCCGACGATTATCCGCCGGAGGGCTCGGAAATCACCGTGCGCGGGCGCTTTGATGTCTACAAAGAGGGCGAGTACAAATACGCTGTCTTAAAAGACGCGGTGCTCGAAAAGGTCAATACCGAGAACGAGGGCGAGACAACGGCGCCGTAAGGTACAGACAAACAGATAGAAAAATAAGCTGCGGGACGAAATATTCGTCCCGCAGCTTATTTTTGCGGAAAGCGGTTCGCTTCACATCTCAGTTTCCGAGATTGTCGCGAAGCAGAGAAATCAGAATACTTCCCCAGAGCAACAGCATGTAGACGGACTGTTGGTGGTTCTGTTCAAATCGCTGCAGGGCTTTTAGCTTTTGGTTCCCATCCGTCGCGTTTGGATTTCGGGCTGCAAGCTTTCTACACCTGAAACGCAACACTTCGGACAGGCAGAACAAGAGGCCGGCAAGCGCAAACAGCGAAATTTTCCGGTCGAGCATAATGCAAAACGCGCCTGCCAGAACGCTGAGATTTGCGGTGATGACGCGCACCACAGAGAGAATATAGAGTTGCTTTGCATCGGACATGGCAGAAACCTCCTGTTTCGGTGAAATCAACCGGACGCTTCGAAACGCATTCCGCAAAACAGATCGCTTATTGTTTTCCGAAGAGCATGGTCGCGAGCGAATCCCGCTTTAATTCACGATCCAGTCTCGACTCCAGATCGGCAAGGTAGGCGCGGGTCTGGCAGGGCTTTTGCGTCGCCTCGATCCACTCGCAGCAGTAGCCGCCGGCGGTGCAGTGGTTCACGCGCTCTTCCGGCTCAAAGACTTTCAGAAGGTCAAAGAGTGTGAGCGCGGATAAATCCGCTGTGAGGCGCACGCCGCCGCCCACGCCGCGCACGGCGTGGATGTAGTCGGCGGCCGCGAGCTTTCGTATGATTTTATAGGCAAACTTTTGCGGAATCAGTTCTTCTTCGCAGAGTGCGCGCATGGTGTGCATATCGCCGTCACCGAGACCGCGCAGAATGCGGAGCGCGTAGTCGAGTTCCCTTGAGATTAACAAAACAATCCCCCCTCTTCGTGTGAATCCTAAAAGTATACCGAAAGGGGGGGGGAAAGAACAAGCTGTTTTTTTCAGCGCTTCAGTCGTAAGTCGTCTCTACATCCATCGTGAACAGAATCAGAACGAGGCGGAAGATGTAGTAGGCGGGTAGAAGCCGCGCGACCAGAAAGTAAAGCAGATAGCGCGGGCCTCCCGCCGCGCGGAGTGCCTTCGGATCCAGGTAGACATGGTTCTCGTTGTTCTTCGCGTGCAGCGCATAGAAGAAGAGCGCGAGGAAGAGGAGTAGCACCTTGAGGCCGATGCAAAGCAGCGGATCGATGGGCGCATAGGACAAGAGAAGCGCCGTCAGAATGGAAGCAACATAGAGATAAAAGGCGACGAAACAGAGTTTCTTCTGACTTGCCGGACTCATATCGGTTCCTCCTTCCGGAAACGGCTGTGCGCAGCTATTTGTATATGTTTAGTATAGTACCGGAAGGAGAAAAAACAATTAGTTTTAGCAAAGTGTAAGAAAACTGTCAGAATCAAAGCGTTATCGTCACTCAAATGACAAGCTCGCCGCGCTTCATGACGCGGGACACGATGTTTACGCCGGTCCGGTAGGGCAGGAACTGAATCGAGGGATAGTGCAGGAAGATGAGGTCAGCCTGCTTGCCGGGGTCTATGCTGCCGATTTCCTTCTCTCTGCCGACTGCCGCCGCGCCGTTTAAGGTGAGCGCCGTGACGACTTCTTCAATCCGCATGTTCATGTAGATACAGCCGAGCGCAATGAGGAGCGGAATCGAATTGCTGAAGCAGCTGCCGGGGTTCAAATCCGAGGCGAGCGCGACCGCGCAGCCCGCGTCAATCAGCTTCCGCGCGGGCGCATAGGGCTCCTTTAAGCAGAAGGCCGTGAGCGGCAAGAGAGTTGCAATCGTGTTGCCCTCGGCGAGGCGGCGTATGCCCTCGTCGGAGGCCTTTAAGAGATGGTCTGCGGAGTGTGCGCCGCAACCCACCGCCATCTCGGCGCCGCCGAAGTCCGGCGCAATCTCATCCGCGTGGACTTTCAGGCGGAAGCCGAGTTTTTTCGCCTCCTGCAGGTACCAGGTAGAGTCCTCGATGTTAAAGACGCCGGTCTCGGTGAAGATATCGGCAAATTCCGCAAGATCCTCTTTTTTGACCTCCGGCATGACCTCGGTCAGCATGTACCGGAGAAACTCGCGCTCCTTTCCCTTCCATTCGGGAAGCACGCTGTGCGGCCCCAAAAAGGTGCGCACCACATCGACCGGGTGGGTCTCATCGAGTATCTTCATCGCGCGGAGCATGCGGAGTTCGGTGTCCTTATCCATGCCGTAACCGCTCTTGCCCTCGACCGTGGTCACACCGAAGCGGAGCATGGTGTCGAGCCGCTCTTTGCCGACTGCCACGAAGTCTTCGACCGAGGCAGCGCGGGTCGGAGTCACGGTCGCGTTGATGCCGCCGCCCTTTTCCATGATCGAGAGATAGCTCTCGCCCTGCAGGCGCCAGCCGAATTCATCGGCGCGATAGCCGCCGAAGAGAAAGTGGGTGTGGGAATCCACGAAGCCCGGCAGAACCGCCTGCCCGCCCGCATCGATGAGCTCCGCTGTCTGGAAATCCACTTTCTTGTCGAGTTCCTCGGTGCTGCCGACCAGGGCAATGTGTCCGTCCTCGATCAGAACGGCGCCGTTTTGGATGATGCCGACCTCTTTCATTTCGCTGCCGTGCTTTGCTTTGTCGCCGCTGCAGGTCACGAGCTCCGCCGCGCGGCGGATGTAAGTTCGCTTCATTTGCTTTGTCCTCCTCAGAGAGTCAGTGTGCTGTCAAATAAAAACCGCGGCGCAGGGAAACTGCGCCGCAGTGAAAACTCAGTGCTTTTCGGTTGCGCGCCGGAATGCCTGCTCGATAAGGCTGTCGCTCGCAATATAGGGCATGGTGATGTGGTCGCTGTCCTTGAACTTCTCGTTGTAGGCCGCAACGGTCTCAATCGAGTGCTCGTTCCGCGCCCAGTTTCTGCGGGACACGCCGACCATAGTATCCCACGGAATCGACTCGCGGATAATCTGATCCGTGAGCTCGCTGCCGTCGAGAACCAGGCCGAAGCCGCCGTTAATCGCCTTGCCGATGCCCACGCCGCCGCCGTTGTGGAGCGCAATCAGGCTCATGCCGCGCGCCGCGTTGCCGGCGAAGCAGTGGGTTGCCATGTCAGCCGTGAACTGCGAGCCGTCGTAGATATTGGAGGTCTCGCGGTAGGGAGAATCCGTGCCGCCGGTGTCGTGGTGGTCGCGACCCAGCATGACCGGTCCGATTTCCCCGTTCCGCACCATCTCGTTGAAGCGGAGCGCAATGTCTCTTCTGCCGAGCGCATCCTGGTAGAGAATGCGGCACTGGGTACCGACGACGAGCTTATTCTTGTCTGCGTCGCGAATCCAGACCCAGTTGTCTCTGTCCTGGAAGCGGCGGTTCGGGTCGATGATCTCCATGGCCGCGTGGTCGGTCTTTAAGAGATCCTCGTGCTTGCCGGAGAGGCAGCACCAGCGGAACGGACCGTAGCCGTAGTCAAAGAGCATCGGGCCCATGATGTCCTCGACATAGGACGGGAAGATGAAGCCCTCGGTCGTGTCGCGCTTATTCTTCGCAATTTCCGGGTTGCCCGCGTCGAAGATGGCCTTCATGAAGGAGTTGCCGTAGTCAAAGAAGTAGGAACCGCGCTCCACGAGTTTCTGAATCAGGTGGAAGTGCTTTGTCAGGGTCTCATCGACCAGTTTGATAAACTGCTCTCTGTCCTCTGCGAGGAGACGCGTTCTCTCCTCAAAGCTGATGCCCTGCGGGCAGTAGCCGCCGTCGTAGGGGACATGGCAGGAGGTCTGGTCGGAGAGAAGTTCGATTTTCTCGTTGTGATCGACCGCATACTGCAGAAGATCCACAATGTTGCCGTGGAACGCAATCGACATGGGCTCCTTCTTCTCGAGAGATTCGTGCGCGAAGCGGAATGCTTCCTCGGGTGTCTCCGCGACCTTGGAGACCCAGCCCTGGCTGTGTCTGGTCTCGATGCGGGAGTAGTCGACTTCCGCGACAATGCCGACACCGCCCGCAATCTCGACTGCCTTCGGCTGTGCGCCGCTCATGCCGCCGAGACCGCTGGTCACGAAGAGGTGGCCTGCGAGATCGCCGTCTGCCGGAACGCCGAGATACTTTCTGCCGGCGTTCAGAATCGTATTGAAGGTACCGTGGACGATGCCCTGCGGGCCGATGTACATCCAGCCGCCTGCGGTCATCTGGCCGTAGCTCGAGCAGCCCATCGCGGTGATACGGGTCCAGTCTTTTAAGTTATCCGCCTCGCCGACCAGAAGGCCGTTTGTGATAATGACGCGCGGCGCCTGCTTGTGGGAATGGAAGAGGCCCAGCGGGTGTCCGGACATCACGACTAAGGTCTGTTCGTCGGTCAGTGCTTCCAAATACTTCTTTAAGAGCTGATACTGCATCCAGTTCTGGCATACCGAGCCCGTCTCGCCGTAGGTCACAAGCTCGTAGGGATAGAGCGCAATCTCGGGGCTTAGGTTATTGTCAATCATGACCTGGAACGCCTTGCCCTGCAGGCAGTTGCCGCGGTACTCGTCGATCGGCTTGCCGTGTAAGGGCTCCTTCGGCATGAAGCGGTAGCCGTAGATGCGGCCGTGGGTCAAAAGCTCTTCCATGAATTCGTCCGCGAGGGCCTCGTGGAGCTCTTCCGGAACATAGCGGAGCGCATTTTTCAGCGCGAGCTTTTTCTCGTGGTCGGAGAGCTCGAGGTCGCGCCGCGGTGCGCGGCGAAGCTTCGGGTCGAATTTCGGATATTCGGGGAGCACAGCGTCAAGCTTGATGGTCATGCAAGCGCCGATTTCCTGGTTGGTCATGGGACACCTTCCTTTCTGCAGATCGTGCAAACACAGTCAGAACTATTTCATGATTGAGACCCAGTATAAACGGGCAGAGTCGAAAAAACGTCTAATTTTGGAGGAACAAAAGGATTAAATTTGACGGTTATGCTGGACTTTGCCGTCGGCTCGCTCCTATAATAAGAGCAGAAGGAAAGAGGAGGCAGGGAAGTTGGAGACAATCGAGATTCGGTTTCTGGGCAATCCGGAGATTCGGAGAAACGGAACCCGCGTGAGTTTTCCGTACCGCAAGGCAGAGGCCTTTTTCTATTACCTTGCCTACCGGCAGCGCGCAAGCCGCGAGGAGCTGATTCATCTGCTCTGGGGCGACGAAGAGGAGAGCACCGGCAGAAAAAAACTCAGGGACGCGGTCTATCAGGTGCGGCGTCAGCTCGGCAGCGAGGTATTGACGAGCCAGGGAAATGCGGAGCTCGCCCTCTCCGCGGAGGTGCGGCTCTCAACCGATTTATCGCGCTGTGACGCGCCGTTTCTCGAGCATTTTTTTGTGAAGAACTGCTACGAGTTTGAGGAATGGGCCGAGGGTGTCCGCAGTGAGCGGCAGCGGCAGGACAGCGCAGTCGCCAGACAGCAGTATGAGGCGGCCTATCAAAAGGAGGATGTCGCGGGGATGCAGCGCGCGGCAAAAGTGCTGCTCGCGGAAGACCCGTTTAATGAGGATTTATATCTGGAACTCATGCAGCGCTATGCGGCCTGCGGGCAGCATCACATGGCGCTTCGCCTGTACCGCGACATGGAAAAACTGTTCCGCGAGGAGCTCGAGACAGCGCCCTCCCGCGAGGCGATGCAGCTGTTTCAGCAGATTTTTACGATGAAAGAGCAGCTGCCGCCGGTCGAGGAGAAGAGCGGCGGTCCGGGTTACATCGGCCGCGAAAAAGAACTGCTCGAAATCAGCGGTTTTTTGCAGGCAGGCAGCACAAAGAGTGTCGCCCTGATTGAGGGCGAAGAGGGCTGCGGCAAGACCGGTTTTCTCGATGCATGCCGGAAGCTTGCGGAGGGAAACGGGATGCTTGCGTTCCACGCAATCTGCTACCGCCAGGGCGCCGAGTTTTTCCTGAGTCCGTTCGGCGATATCTTTGAAGAGTTGCGTCAGCTCGCCGCGGAGGGCAAGCTCGGCGACATTTCGGAGGAGGAGACCGCTTTGACGATTGCCGAACTCGCGGGCGGCGTGGAGGAAGAGGGCAGCGGCTATCTCCGCTACCGGGCGGTGGAGCAGCGGCTCCTGGGTCTCTTGCAGTCTCTTTGCCGGAAAAAGCGCGTGCTCATCACGATCGATGAAATCCAGTGGATGGATGAGGTGAGTTACCGCCTGCTCTTAAAGTTGTTGCAGAGCCTCGACGCTGCGCAGCTTCGGCTGATTTGCACTTATCAGGGGCAGGAGGAGGCAAAAGTCGTGCGGCAGCTGGAGCGTCCGGTTCGCGAGGATCGCGTCCGCTTTCTCGCGCTGAAGCCGTTTTCGCGGGCGGAGTCCGACCGCATTGTGCTCCGCGTGTTTCCGGAATTTCGAGAGGCGCCCGAGCGTCTCGCCGCGCTCTATGAGATGACCGAGGGCAATGCCTTCTTTTTGCAGGAGATGATTGCGCTGATTCGGGAAAAGGGCTTTGTGCTCCGGAAGACGCCCAAGATTGACCGCCTGATTGCGGCCAGATTTTCCGGTCTCACGGGCGCCGAGCGGGAAGTGCTCTCCTGTATGGCAATCTTTCCGGAAAAAATCAATATGGAAGAACTCGAGTACCTCCTGCCGTATATGAATCGTCTGGAACTGCTCGGATATCTCGAGAGTCTCGAGGGCAATCGGCTGATACAGGAGCTCACGGTCGGATTTGAGGTCTGCTATAAATTTGTGCACCGTGTCTTCCGGGAATATCTCTATGAACAGCAGAGCGCAGGGCGCACGCGACTCTATCACCGTATGCTCGCCGAGTACTATGAGCGTACCCAGGGCGGGCGCTACGCCGCACTGCCTGTCATTGCCCACCACTGGATGCACGCCCTCTGCCCGGTCAAGGCCTACGGCTACCAGATTCGCTATCTGCAGGAATTCTATACGATACTGAACGAGAACTTTCCGATTGTGCATTCGGAGATTACCGATCTCGGCGGGCAGTTCGGCGCGCTCGCGGAGGCGGAAAAGATGCTGGAGCTCGCCAAGGAGGTGATACGCCTCGAGGACAATTCTCCCGAAGTGAGCCGCATGAAAATGCAGATGTTATATATTCTCGGGCGGCACGACATCGCGGCCGGACACTACGACAGCGGCGTCGCGGCGATTGAACAGTGCATGATGGCGGCACGGCGCTGCGCGGACTCGGACATGCTCTTTTCCTGTTATCTGCAGCATATTTTTCACAGCATTCAGACTTCAAATCTCGAGAAAGCGGAGCGCTATACAGCGCTCGGGCTCAAAGAGTCGGCGGAAGGTCACGCCGAGATGCACGCGGCATTTCAGCGTCTTTACGGCTGGTGCCTGTTAAGGCGGGGACGGTTTGAAGCGGCGAACACAGCGCTTCGGGAAGCGCGCAGTGCGTTTGAGGCGCTCGAAGCGGAACAGGCGGAGAAGTCTCCGAAGTACCGCGCGAGTATTGCGGCCTGCATCGCCTACTGCGGCGACATTGCGCGGCTGCAGGGCAAGCTCGAAACAGCGCTCGCCGCCTACCGGGACGCAGCGACCATCAGCGGCGTGTCCGGAGAGACAAACGGGATGGCGCAGATTTATTCCGGCATCGGACAGCTGCTCTATCTGCTCGGGCGGGATGCCGAGAGCGGCGAATATCTGACCCGGGCTGCCGGTATCCTCACGGCGAGCGGCTATCGCTGGGGGCTCGAGCGAACCGAGGGCTACCTCGCGCTGCTTGCAATCCGACAGAGACAGACTGTGGCAGCGGCGGAACACCTCAAAAAGGCCCGCTACATAGCGGAGCGAATCCGGAATCCGGAGACGGAAGAACTGCTTCGGGAAGCGGAGGCCGCGCTCATGCGTCAGGAGGGAGCCGCGCGGACGATAAGGGGTAAGTCCTGAGGAAGAGAGTGAATCCGTAAAAGGTACGATTTGCAGGGCGGCTTGCCGCCCTTTTTGTATGCAATGGAGAGGGACAGCCGGCTGTGCTGTCCTAGTTTGCGAACACGGATTGCTGAAATTTCTTCACAAATATTTCCCTAAAAAAACATAAATAGACGCTTTTTTGACGGGGCTTCTGTAGACTGTACTTGAAAAAATTGCTGAAAGCACACAGTTTTGTAGACAGGAGGACATAGAGAGATGGAGAAGATTCTGATTACCGGGCAAGATCTGACCGTGGAGCAGATTGTTGCGGTCTGCCGGGAACACGCGGTCGTGGAGCTCTCGCCGGAGAGCAGAGAGGCGGTTCTGGCTTCCCGGAAAATTGTCGATGATCTGGTCGCCGAGAAAAAGGTGGTCTACGGTATCACCACGGGCTTCGGCAAGTTCAGCGATGTCGTAATCAGTACGGATGAGTGCCACGAGCTGCAGAAGAATCTGATTATCACGCACGCGGTCGGCGCCGGTGATCCGTTCCCGGAGGATGTGGCGCGCGGCATGTTGTTGCTCCGCGTCAACAATCTCTCGAAGGGTTACTCCGGCATTCGCTTAGAGACCCTTGAGACCATGATTGCGATGCTCAACAAGGGTGTGACACCGTTCATTCCCGAGAAGGGCTCGCTCGGCGCTTCCGGCGATCTCGCGCCGCTCTCGCACATGGTTCTCGTGATGCTGGGACTTGGCAAAGCCTACTATCAGGGCGAGCTGCTGACCGGCGCGGAGGCGATGAAGAGAGCCGGCATTCCGGTCGTTGAGCTCTCGGCAAAGGAAGGCCTTGCGCTGAACAACGGCACTCAGGCGATGACTTCGGTCGGCGCACTCGCACTTCACGACGCGACACAGCTCTTAAAGATTGCCGACATTGCGGATGCGCTCTGCTTTGAGGCGCAGAACGGTGTCATGGATGCACTCGAGGACAGAGTCCATGCGATTCGCCCGCACGAGGGTCAGGGCAAGACCGCAAAGAACCTGCGCCGTCTGCTCGCAGACTCGAAGAACACAACCCGCCAGGGTGAGATTCGCGTGCAGGACGCTTACTCGCTTCGCTGCAGCCCGCAGATTCACGGCGCTTCGAAGGACGCGGTGAAATATGTGCAGGGCAGAGTGGACATTGAGATCAACTCGGTCACGGACAACCCGCTCATCTTTAAGGAGGACAGAGCCGGTATTTCGGGCGGCAATTTCCACGGCCAGCCGATGGCACTGCCGTTTGACTTCTTAAAGATTGCGGAGGCGGAACTCGCAAATGTCTCGGAGCGCCGCATCGAGAGACTGGTGAACCCCGCGTACTCGGCACTGCCGGCTTTCCTGACTCCGCACGGCGGCGTCTGCTCCGGCTTCATGATCGTGCAGTACTCGGCGGCGGCTCTGGTCTCGGAGAACAAGGTGCTCGCACATCCGGCGAGCGTGGACAGCATCCCGAGCTCGGCGGGCCAGGAGGATCATGTCAGCATGGGCACTATTGCGGCGCGCCAGGCAGCGGAAATCGGCAAGAATGTGCGCCGGGTCCTCGCGATGGAGCTCATGGTTGCCTGCCAGGGCATTGACATGCGCGGCAACAAGGGACTGGGACGCGGCACGCAGGCGGCGTATGACCTCGTGCGGAAGGGCTGCGCATACCTCGACGATGACAGAGAGCTCTACGAGGACATCAACTACTGCGAGCGGATTCTCACGGACGGCTCCCTGATTCGGGCGGTTGAGGCTGCCATCGGCGGAGAACTGGAAGTCTGACAAAAGAGCGCCCAGAGGCGCAATCAAACAGAAAAGAGGAGAGTATGGAAGAGACAAAGGCAGGCAGCAAGAAAGTAAGACTGCCGAATTTCATTGAGGCGCTCATTCCCATCGTTGTCATGATGGGACTCATGTTACTCGGGTTTGTCGGAAAGACGGGCTATACGGATGCGCATATGCCCCTGGTCGTCTCGATTTGCGTCGCCTGCATCATCGGCGGCCTCTGCGGCCACAGCTTCTCCGATATGCTTGCCGGTATGCTGGATCGCCTGAATGCGACGATGGAGGCGATTCTGATTCTCTGCACCGTCGGCATTCTGGTCGCATCCTTTATCATGTCGGGCACCATCCCGGCTGTCATCTACTACGGCCTGGATCTCCTGACCCCGCGGCTTTTCCTGCCGGTCGGCTGCATCATGTGCGCGATTGTCGGCCTTGCCTGCGGTTCCTCCTGGACTGCGACGGCAACCATCGGTATCGCGTTTCTCGGCATCGGCGCGGGCCTCGGCATTAACCCCGCAATCACCGCCGGCATGATTATCTCCGGCGCTTACCTCGGCGACAAGTTCTCGCCGCTCTCGGACACCACGAACCTCGCGGCGGCGGTTTCCGGCACGGGTCTCTTTGATCATGTGACGGCAATGGTCTCCACGACGGCACCGACCTTTGTGATTGCACTGATTCTCTATACGATACTCGGTATCAACATCAACACCGCGGGCTACGACCCGCAGGTCGCGGCGGGTCTGCAGACCGCACTCGCTTCGAAGTTCAACATCAACCCGCTGTTGCTGATTCCGATTATCGTGGTCATCGCAGCTTGCGTGATGAAGCTCCCGGGTCTGGTCGGCATCGCGATTTCGGTCTTCTGCGGCGTGCTCTTTGCGGCGATTTTCCAGGGCATGACCAATATCGGCGATATCTTCAAAACCCTGCACTACGGCATTACGGTCGAGACCGGCAATGAGATTGCGGACAAGCTCTTAAACCGCGGCGGCACGCGATTCACCTGCCTCGGCCTTCCAAAGTGCTGGGATTACAGGCATGAGCCACTGCGTCTG
>ERZ773076.16-NODE-16-length-104997-cov-8.249633_pt1 | contig 104997 bp, 110 predicted proteins | sample MGYA00580613_ERZ773076 | MGnify/ENA primary metagenome ERZ773076 (study PRJEB29015, sample SAMEA2738005) | human oral metagenome | biome: human oral; feature: human-associated habitat; material: dental | place: China | collected 2057 ...
CGTCAGACGCTTCGTCCTCGGGACGGGATTGTAAAAGAAGAAAAGGTTTTGTCATGAATTAAGTGTAACACGCCGCAACCTGATCAGCCAACGTCGGCGAACTACGAATCACTGCGATTATCGGATTTTATATCTATATATCGCGAACCGGCCGTATCAATTTAAGATTATCTGGCATATACCATTTATTACCCTGGCTGTCTTGCTCGTATTTGTAATCAATCGTGTGATCGGCCTGAAAATAATCACCAGTGCCGACGATTTTATACTGAATATACATCTTGCGGACTGAATCATTCTCGGGCATCGCACCTCGGTACATCCGCAACTCAAAAATCTCGCCCGGCTTGAGAAATTTATTCAAATCGCCCCGCTGCCCCAGCAGCTCATATTTATCTAGCTCAATCTCAAAACTAGCGAGATTGTGAATGTACGCCCATATTTCAAGGGATTTATTATCGCTAGACGGCTGCGCCTTAATCCGCTCAACCTCTATTTCAGGAATTATTTTTTGCCCGCCAGCCAAGTGATACTGATCAGGTTCCTGCTCGCTAACCGCTGGCATTTCATCCGGTTTATTTTCAACACTGCCATTACTTTCCTGCGGCAAACCCGCGCGGCTGCCATCGCCAATATTTTTAATACTGCTAATACGCGCCAGATACTCGTCGTCTGGTTCGCCGAAAATTAAGTTACGCAGCCAGCCCATGCAGCCAGTATAACGCATTAGAATAAAACTGCCCATACGCTATATATAGCGCCACCATATATAGCGTAGGCTGGTATGTGGAAAACTCTGGAAAACTTTTTGCCTACGCTAGACTACTGTTATTTTGCTTATGTTTGGCACTCTTGACACGCGAGTGCCAACCAATTACAATAAAATATAGAGCAAAAGCTCGCCAAATCATAAACGAAAGGAGTAATACAAATGAGTAAACTCGTTCGATTCGACCCGTTTGCCGAAATGGATGCCCTGCAGCGCCATTTCTTTAATGACGACAGCTGGATGCCGCGCCAAGTGCGCTCGGTCGGCTTGCCTACCACTGATGTTTACATGAAAGATAACGCGCTAGTCGTCGAGGTTCACCTGCCGAAATTCGATGAAGGCGACGTCAATATTTCTGTCGAAAACGGCAACTTGGTCATCCAAGCCCAACGGCACGAAAAAGAAGAAGACAAAGAAAAGAAGTACGTCGTACGCGAGTCGAGCAGCAGCTTCTACCGCAGCGTCCAGCTGCCAGAGCGCGCTGACGCCGATGCTATTGAAGCACACCTGGACGATGGCGTCCTGAAAGTCACCGTGCCAGTCACGCCAGCGCCAGAGCCAAAGAAAATTACCGTCAAATCACGCGGCAAGAAGAAGTAAATCTTCCTAGGCTCTTCCCAGTTAAAAACCTCGGTTTACCCGAGGTTTTTATTAGAGGCTTTATTAGAGGCGAGACAGAACTCCGGCGCCCTTTACTGCTCCCTCAACTTTTTCATCAAAATATCATAACCGTCAGTCACTTCATCTTGACGGCTAATACCCAGTTCCGCCATAATGCACCACAGATCGTCGGTTATCGCGGCAGGGTCGGCGTTCTCGCCAGCTAATCGCTCTAATTCCATAAAGTCGCCCAAGCCTTCCACCGAGTCAATACACACCTCTATGTCATCAAGTTTGCCAGTTTGGCGAGTCTTGGATAGGTCTGAAAACTCCACAAAACCCAACTCTTTGATGATAGCAATCATGACATCTGGGTCGCCGACCTCTGTTTCGTGCTCAATGCTATCTAATTGCCCGGTGATTGATCGCTTCAACGTGAATAGTACCCGTTTCGTTTCGTTTTCACCGTGCCCGCGCGTTTCGGTACGCACCCGCAGCCAAGGCGCTGTGTTGCCGTCACCGCCAGCTTCTCCCGGCAGACCAAACACTTGATCGCGCTGACGCACTGGCTCGCCGAGAGCAATACCCTTACCCGCCAGCATAGCTAGCAGCCCTTCTTTATCTTGCAGTCTAACTTTTATCTCAATTTCTCTCATATATGAATGATATCACGTTTAGGACACACGCATCTACGAATGACGCTTCAGCCAATCAGCAGTCGCATCAATATCGAGATGATCGGTCGCGACGCGGACGGCGAAATTTTCTAGTTCAACAGCTGCCGCGGTCATTCTCCAGCCATTTCTCGCCAAAAAGATGCCAGTAATCGTCACCGCTGTACGCTTATTGCCATCGGTAAAGATATGGTCTGCTATGCAATTACGCAAATAAACCGCCGCCTTTTCGTGAACTGGCACATATTGCTCCTCGCCAAAAACAACTGTTTGCGGCGCAGCCGCCAGCGACTTTAGCCCCAGTTCATCGCGTACGCCATGCGAGCCACCAAAATCCTCAATTATCCAAAAATGCATCTCTAGAATTTCGTCAATCTCCAGATAGCGAATCATCGGTCTGCCAAGTTTTTCAGCGTTTCGCCGTACTGCTTTTTGAAATCATCATAATCCTGACGAAGCGACGGCTTATTTGCTTGCTCAATTGGCTTTACCTGCTCAACAGTTAATCGCACCTCGTCGCCATCGCGAATCCCCAGCGCCCGCAAATCCCGCGCCGGCAGCGTCACGCCGCGGCTTGAACCAATCTTGATAACTTTTTGAATTGTAGTGATTGTCATACAAACATTATAACAAAATTATAATTTTATTGCAATATTAGCGAAACCAAATCAATATTTACCTACCACACGATTTCGCTATGCAGCTGCTGCCATTTCACATGCGCCGCATGCGCTCGAGCTGGTGCGTCAACCTCGCTCTTCTGAAGCAATAATTCCTCAGGATCAATAAACATTATTTCATCACCCTCTTCACCTGGCATAAAATCAAAATTCTCCGGCCAGACGCGACAATAAAAACAGATTTTATTAGCATCAATCCGCTCAATATACATCTCGTCCGATGCGTCAAAAAGTTGATAACGCAAATCACCCCTGTAGCCAACTTCTTCGTACAGCTCGCGTTTCAAAGACAACTCAATCGTCTCACCAAAATCCATACCACCACCCGGCAAATCCCAATACATCCGATCAATTTCCTTGACGACCAAAATCTGCCCAGCGTCGTTATAAATTAGCGCTTTGAGCGAGATACGATACAAACAATCCAGATGATCCGTTCCATCTAGATTCTGCGTAATGATATGTCCTTTGGTGATTTTTGACATGAAAGTCATTATACTACACCTGAACGCCAGATGGCTGATACCATTTCACCTACAGTATATTCTGTCTTCCAGTATCAATTATTGACTGCTTATTGGGTGTTAACAGGTTGGGAATTACCTACTTGTGATACTCTTTTATTTCATGTTCATATTCAGCTAAAAGTTTCTTTGAATAAATTTTTTCATTTTCTGAATTTCTAACCTCTTTCCAAAGAATAGAAGCTACTTTTAATTTATTTGAGTAGTTGTAACTATTTTTATCTGCACAGAAATCCTTTAAGAATTGGTTCCACTGACAAACCGAATTGTCGTACTTTGCATAGTCTGATTTTCCATAATAAACTTTGAGCATATCTTGAATTGTAAAACTCAAATCTTTTTCTCTTTTTACTTTCCGCCAAGCAGTCGCCATATCAGCAGTAAATTTAAAAGGTGTAATACCTGTTATGGCGGAGAAATATTCTCTAAATTTTGCATTAAAAGAAAAACCACATTCAAGTAATGGCGTATCTAAGGCAATATTTTCAACTTGCTTCTTCTCATTTTTTATTGATGACTTTTTAATCAAATTACCCTTAAAGTACTGCTCAATAATGTGATTGAGTTCTTGTTTTGTACCTCTATATTCTAATCCTAGTGACCTGCATATCTGTGAAATTTCTTCACGATACCAATAGTATTTATTAAACTCGTCAAACGATGTAATTTTATCAAAATCAGGTCTACTTTTTGTCAATATTGTAGCTCCTTAAACCCAATTTACTTTTTCATCTCTAGTATCTATAGCTCCTCAACCTTCACTCGCCGCTGCTCCGTCGTATCCCGCTCACGCACGGTGACGGTATCGTCCTCCAGCGTCTGGAAGTCGATGACCACGCAGTGCGGCGTGCCGATTTCGTCTTGGCGGCGGTAGCGTTTGCCAATGTTGCCGTTGTCGTCCCACATCACCCGTCCGGGGTTGGCTTTGGCGAGCGCGGCGTAGACGTCGCGGGCTTTTTCTACCAATTCTGGCTTGTTCTTGAGCAGCGGTGAAACGGCAAATTTGACCGGCGCCAAGTGCTCTGGCAACGCCAAATACACCCGCTTTTCACCGTTTTGCTCGTCCTCGCAGTACGCGCCCGACAACACCGCCATCAGCGCCCGCTCGACACCAAACGACGGCTCAATGACGTGCGGAACAAATTTTGTGTTCGTCCCCTTGACAGTGTATTCCATGCTCTTGCCGCTGGCGCGCTGAATGTTCATCAAGTCGAAATCTGTGCGGTAAGCCAAGCCAAACATTTCCTCGCGACCGATCGGATAATCAAACTCAAAGTCGATAGTTCGCTTGCTGTAATGCGCCCGATCCGCCTCTGGTACCTCCAGCTCATGCACCTTATCCTGCGGCAAGCCCAGCGCCTCGCACCACTGGTGGCCCAGTTCGCGCCACTTCTCGAACTCCGCCTGCCAATTAGCTGGATCAATAAAGTATTCAATCTCCATCTGCTCAAACTCGCGGCTGCGGAAGACGAAATCGCGCGGCGCAATTTCATTACGAAACGCCTTGCCCTGCTGAGCGATGCCAAATGGCAGATTAGGATAAAAGCTATCGACGACATTTTTGAAATTGGTGAAAATTCCCTGAGCGGTTTCGGGACGAAGATAGGAAATACTATCCTCGCTTTCGGTCGCGCCAACGTGCGTTTTGAACATCATATTAAACGTCCGCGACTTGCTCAGCAGATTGCCATCGGGGCTTTTAATGCCTTTCTCAGCAATTACCGCGTCCATCTGCTCCATGGTCATACCATCTACGTCAACGCCGTTGTCTTTGAGGATATGATCGGTGCGATAGCGTCGGTGATTGACCATGTCTTCGCACAGCGGATCGACGAAGGTATCCACATGCCCGCTCGCCTGCCAGACTTTCTGATTCATCAAAATTGCCGCATCCACGCCGTACATGTCGTCGCGCTCATCAACAAACCGGCGCCACCACAAATTCATGATATTACGCTTCAGCTGCACACCCAGCGGGCCGTAATCCCAAGTACCAGAAAGACCGCCATATACATCCGACCCTTGATAAATAAAGCCGCGACGCTTACACAGGCTAATAATTGCTTCCATTTTTGCTTGACTCATCGCACAACCTTTCTCCATGTTGGCAACATGGCGATTCATAATTATTACTTAGAGTATACCATTTTTATGGGTAATTTTATACCGCCGCGTGCTGCCGCGCTGTCAGCCAGCAATCATTGATCACCTCAGTTATCCCACCAATTTGCGCCACATTCGCTAGCGGTTTTGCCTGGATGAGCCGAAGCAGCTTAACGGCGTCTGCCGACAAATCACCCTGCTCCGCCAGCCGCAGTCCCTTTTCCGCGCTATCGTACATATATTTTTTATCGGGCGACAACGCCTGAGCCGCCACATCGGTACGCAGATTCAGCTCATCGCCTAGCAGACTAGCATATTGCACATAAAACCACGTTTCAATCAGCTTTTGGTTAACTACCGGATTATTTAATTGCTCTAATACCTGGCTTAGCACAAAATACCATTCCGGCTCGTCGATATTTTCGCTCGCCGTTGACACCAGCTTCATCGCCGCATAAGCGAATTGCATCCGCTCATAATCCTCCAATATATGCCGATAAAACGCCGCCAGCCGCGCCGAGGTCAACAATCCCAAATCGCCGCGTCCGGAACGAATCACCACGTCGCAAATCGCCAATAATTCAATACCGCCCGCTAATTTCGACCGCTCGCGCCGCACACCCTTAGCGATAACGCTGCGCCGGCCTTTCGGCGTCAGTAGTTGCAGCACCCGATCCGCCTCGGCGTAATTCGTCCGCCTCAGTACAATCGCTTTTAACCGCTCACTTTGCCCCATCCAAAACCTCGCTAAAAATTGCCCGCACTTCATCCGGACGCATTGACGCCTTATCCAGCAGCGCTCTCACGCCAAACGGCCGCAAATCCGCCAAATTAACACCCGCATTGCTGCAAACCATGATCGGTAATCTCGCCAAATCCGCATGCGACCTCAGTTCATTCAGTAGCGCCACCGCCGTTTCGCCCGCCAGCAGCATATCTAAAACAATCGCGTCCGGCTGCCAATTGTCAATCATTTCCATCGCCTGGCCGCCAGAAACTACCGCCCGCGCTTCCGCGCCAACCGCCGCTGCATATCTGCATAAAATATCCGCCCAATTTTTATCATCCTCAACGATCAGCAACTTTTTCATAGCAAGCTCAGCTGCCGACTAATCGGCATTTCCACATAAAATGTCAGTCCGTCCCGATGCCTGATTAGCCCAATTTGGCCATTCATCGCCCGGGCAAATTGGCTAGCCACATAAATCCCCAAGCCGCTGCTTTCCGGCCGCGTCCGCACCGTTTTTCGCGCATCCATCTCATCAAGCAGCCGCCGATACTCTTTCAAGCCCATCATCGGCCCAAAATCACGCACACCTAACCTCACTGCGCCACCAACAGCCTTAACCGACACTTTTATCTCTGAGCCGTCCTCAGTATATTTCAAGGCATTGTTTAAGAAATTTGCCAAAATCCGCCCCAATAACGTCCGATTTGCCAATATCAACCGGTTATTCCGCCCGCTCTGAGGCCAGCTAATTTTTCGCCCGTACAGCGCTGCGCTAAGTCTGGTTTCCGCGGCTATTTGCTGGCATAGCGCCAACAGATTAACTGGTTCCAGCGGAAATAATGACGGCGTCAAATTTGCCGAATTCGCCAGATCAACTGTCAACTGCAGCGCCTGCTCGGACGTCTGAACAATCCGCTGCTGGATCTGTTTTTTATCAGCCGCACTTGTCAAATCGTCATCTAGCAGTAACGCCATCTGCCGAATTAAAGCCAGCGGCGTTTTTAACTCGTGCGCCGCCACTAAGACGCTCGGCAGCCCTCCAAAATCAGCATCACTCCACTCTTTACCTGCCATACATTTCTAGTATAGCAAACTCAAACCAGATTTGCCCTAATCAGCAATCTTGATAGTACCTAAGATAGTCTCGAAATCAGGCTTAAACGTATCGGCGTCGGTCGAGCAGCGAATAGTTTTGTCGCGCACCTTCATGAAGACCGCCGAACCGCGCAAATCCTTCTCGAACGCTCCGTCAATTCTGGTAGCGGCAATGCCATTAAACTCGGTACTGCTGGCAGTCAGCTCGCCCTTCTTAATCTTATTCTGGTACGGTTTTAAGACCGTATCCATATTCTGATTAATTATCTCTAATCTAAACGCAAACCGGCTATCTTTGTTTGACAATGAAGGCACAGACACCGGATGCAAATACGCCTTATAGTCGCCTCGGTCGCTGCCGTCTTTATCAACATAAACGCTCCAAGTTTTCGGATACATAAACGACACGCGGCCGTATTCATTCGGGCTGACAAATTCAATTCGCGGATTCTTCGCTTCCTCAGAAAACTTCTTCTGGTCAATTTCCGCCTGCTCGCCCTTGCCCCTGGCTACCTCGACAGCGATCTTACTGTCAACATTATTTTTTTCCTGCGTATAGGACATAAACATCCAAATTGCCAGCGACCCGGCGATCAAAAACAGTACCAAACAACCAATCGTACCAATCATCCAGCCGTTAACCGACCCCTGTTCTTTTCTATTTCTCATATTCATATCCTAAAGTATAGCTTATGCTTCAGGCGATGTAAAGCCCCTATTTACGCGCTAAAATCCTCGCTGAGCACTGTAATGTCGTGCTGCATATCGTCCAGCGCCGCCGTGATGTCCTTCGCCAGCTGCCGCGCCTCAGTAAACCGCTGCTTGGCCTCATCCAGATTAAAGTCATCGCCCTGAAACCACGCAATTCTCTCGTTCAGCTCCGCCATCATCTGCTCAATCGTTTTTTCGTTTGTCTTATCGTTTTTCACTGCTTTCAATCCTCGCTTTCATAATCATATCTTTTGTTGTAATCTTTACCATACTACCGATCCGACAGTCGCCGCTGATCATCGCATAACCGCGCCGCAGCGCCATCTCTGGGTCGTACTCAGCAATCATCCGTTGTTGCGACAATGCCCTATTTATAGCGATCTCGACGCGGTGCGACCACTGTTCGAGCGCCGCTTGTTGCAACATTGTTACGTGAAGGCGCCGCTCCTGAATCTGCTGCCGAATCACTTCCGTCACGCCACCCAGCCGCAGCGCTAACTGCCGCCTCACCTCGTGTTTATCCGGAAATAATAGCTGCGCAGCATTACTCGGCGTAGCTGCCCACACGTCGGCCGCCAGATCGCACAGGCTCTCGTCAACCTCGTGCCCGATACCAGTCAGTACCGGCACGCGGCTGCCCGCCACCGCCCGTACTAAGCATTCGTCATTAAAGCTCGCCAGGTCCTCCGCACTACCACCACCGCGAATCAGCACAATCACCTCTGGCGGCTCCGCCAGCTGATTACAATGGGCAATCGCCCGCACCGCCTGATCAGCCGCACCGTCGCCCTGAACCTTAACATTAGCGACGATAAACTTCACCCCGCCCCAGCGCTCGCCAGCAATTTTCATAAAATCCGCGTAGCCCGCCGCCTGCGTGCTGGAAATAACCGCCACCCGGGCAGGATATGGCGGCAAGGGACGCTTCCGCTCCGCATCAAACAGACCTTCGGCCGACAGGCGCTGCCGCAAAATATCAAAACTCCGCTTTAGGCTCCCCTTGCCCAGCGGATGAATTTCCTGAACTTGCAAATTAAACCTGCCATCGCTTCTCAGGCTTGGCATCGCCCGGACCACCACTTTCATCCCGTCCTCAATCGGCGTCCGCAAATTGCTAAAACCCACGAAACAATTGACCGATCCATCCTCATCCTTCAGAGTAAAAAACGCGTATTTTGGCGGATACGACTTAAAGCTAGCAACCTCGCCCTCAACTTCAACCGCGCCGTTAAAAGCCGCCTCAAACGTCTGGTTAACCACCGCCAGGAAGTTGCTGACACTAAACCTGGGAGTCATTCGGCTTGCCGTACTTAATCAATGCGTGCTGGTAAAAAATATAACCAAAGACAATCGTGCCAGTCAGTAAAATCGCCCTCGTTAAAATAATTCCGGCAATCGCTAATTCCGGCGAAGTATTCGCCATACTTAAAAACAGAATCATGATCGTTTCGTAAACGCCAGCTCCGCCCGGCGTAAATGCCACAATACCCGCCAGCCCGGCAACACCGTAACCGATCATCAAAGTCGCCGGATTGACAAAAACTCCCAGCGCCAGAAACACGACAACAAACATCAATACGTCAAAAATATTGTAGACAAAGCCCCAGATCATCGGCTTGACAAGCAGCTTGGGATGATTAGATATATCCTGAAAATCGCCTTGCATATCGACGAAAAAGTCCTCGATAACCTTAGCGCTTAGCGCTCGTTTCCGCTTGCCCAAAGTCGCTATTTTCACCGCTCCGTTAATAAACTGCGACACTCGCGCTGCTGTTAGCCGCATGCGCCGTCTTGACGAAAACATAAATATCAGGCCAAACACTAATGCCAGAACGCAAATTATTAACAAAAAACTAGCCGCCACAATGTAACGGTTAACCCGTCCGTCAATCGCCAGCACAATCACCGCTATAACTAGCAAAATCAGCAGCGACAAAAAAGTCGTCACATAGCGAATCACCTGGGCAAACGTCGAGCGCGCCGAACTGACGCCGAGTTTATGCATCCGCCAAGACGTATAAGAAATACCGCTGACGCCGCCTGACGGAAAAATATGATTAACCAAGTTCAACTCCAGCGCAATCCGCGTCTGCTCAAGCCGCGAAATATGCCCGATTAGCTTTTTATCGCGAAGATAGACGAAAATCATCTCGCCGCCCGCGAAATAAACAATAATTTGAAACGGAATAAGCAGCAACAACAGCAACGTGTCAGCTTTCAAAAACAAACCCCACGCCTTAACCAGCTCAGCACGCGACAAAAATATAATAATTGCCAAAACCAACAGCGTCAAAATACTCATCAGTATCCGCGGCGATTTTAACGACCTAAAAACTCTCGGTAACATCCATATCATTATACCATGCCCAGATACAGATGATATAATGTCGGTATGTACATCGCCCTGCTTGGCCGCCAGCCAGAGATCTCGCTCGCCGAACTTGCGGCGGTCTTTGGCGCGGACTGCGTCAACCGTATCAGCCAGCAATTTGCCAAAGTTCAAACATCTCAATTTGACATTACCACCTTAGGGGGCACCGTTAAATGCGCCAAAGTGATCACCGAGCTTCCAGCCAGCCGTACCGACAAGGCCTCGCTCCTCGCCGCCTCGCGCTTCATCACCCAGCATTATCAGGCCAAGTGGGAACACTCGCCGCACAAAATCACCCTCGGTCTCAGCGCCTATAACCTGGCTGTTGGCGCCCGCGACGTCCAAAAAACCGGCCTCATTCTCAAATCATCCCTAAAAAAATCTGGCACAAGCCTCCGCCTTATCCCGAATGATCAGCCCGCTCTCTCCACCGCCACTGCACACAATAACAAGCTTGGCGGATCACTCTATAAAGTCGAGCTGCTGCTCATCAAAACAACCGACCGCCGCCTGATCATCGCCGAGAGCCGCGGCGTCCAAAACATCACCGCCTATACCCGCCGTGACCGCCATCGCCCCAAGCGCGACGCCTTCGTTGGCATGCTGCCGCCCAAATTAGCGCAGATGATGCTGAATTTAGCACTGGGCGCTGGATCGCTAGCTCATCAAAAAGGGTGCAGCAATTCTCTGGCGGGGTCGGCTTCCAGCCTCTCCGATAAGTCGATGGTTCTGCGGACGGCGTTGCCGGATGCATTCGACTTGGAGGAGACGGCTGGAAGCCGAGCTACCGTGACAATCCTCGACCCATTCTGCGGCACCGGCACTGTCCTGCAAGAGGCGCTGCTCGCCGGTTACGACGTCGTCGGCACTGACCTCAGCCAGAAAATGGTTGATTACACCACTGAAAACCTATCGTGGCTGCAATCGACCTTCACTACGCCCGGCCGCCCTGTCGGCCACGTTATCGACATTCATCAAGCCGACGCCACCACGCACCACTGGTCAAACAGCACGCGCCTCACTGCCGTCGTCTGCGAAACCTACCTCGGTCAGCCCTTTTCCGCACCGCCCGCGCCTCAAAAATTAGCAGCAGTTGTCGACAACTGTAATCACATTATCACCGGCTTCCTCATTAATATCCGCTCGCAGCTGGCGCCAAACACGCCGCTATGCATCGCCGTGCCAGCGTGGTACGACGCGTCCGGCTGGGCCACTCATTTACCGCTAATAAAAAATCTCCAAAAGCTCGGCTATTACCAGCTCAACCGCACACCGCTCATCTATCGCCGCCCCGACCAAATCGTCGCCCGCGAACTGCTAGTCCTAAAGCCAATTGACAAAACCGTGCCTCAAGCTTGACAACTTAAGCCAAATTAGCTACACTGGTACAGATTGTTTATAAAAAACTATTTAAGGAGTTGCTATGTCAAAAGTTAAGGCTGGCGGTTCAGCCAGAAACACAAGGGACAGTGTTGGTCAGAGACTCGGCGTCAAGTGTTTTGGCGGTCAGAAAGTCAACGCTGGCCAGGTATTAGTACGCCAAACGGGCGCAACTAAAATTGCTGGTAACGGCGCATACGTTAGTAAAAATTACACTATCCACGCCGCGAAAGCCGGTACAGTTAGCTTTAAGAAAGTCAAGAAAACCCGGTTCACTGGTAAAACTCAGCAGCGAACGCAGGTTTGCGTAGACTAGAAAACCATAAGGAATGATAAACGACCGGACGCGCAGTTCGGTCGTTTGTTATTTCGCTCGCTGAATTATAATCTCTTTAATCTAGCGAGGAATATCACCCTCTTTAGTTTGTTCGCGCCTGTCTTGATCCTGGCGGTTTTTTAGCTCTGCCACAAATCTAACCATTTCATCAACACGCTCTAATAATCCTGACAAATAGCCCCTATCAACATTCGCCCCAGATCGTACATTTGCAATTTTCAGCTGGACTTCGTTAACCGAATTGCCAAATAAAGCTATTTCTTTCTGCGAAGTAGCGCCCTCAAGCACCTGAGCTGCATTGCCAACTTGATTAAGATTACCGTTAGCGAACGCCAAGCCTACCTGAAAATCACCAGACGACACCTTTCCCGCCATATCTATACTTTGCATAGCCTTATTCAAGCCCTCTCTCGCCGACTGCGCTGCCTGTAAACAGTTGTCTATCAATTTCCTAAGCTTTTCGTTATTCATTTCCGGCTGCTGTTCATCGCCCTGCGTGTTTACTTCTGGCTGATCATTAGATTCGCCTGTTTTTACCGCTTTTTCAGGCGGCTGAGAGCCTGCATCTGGCGATTCTTTGCCTCCGCCCCTTAACCTTAACGCTGCTAATAAATCAGCGCGGGCTTTCTCTGGATCCTCTGGACTAGCTTTACCAGCTCGAAAACCAGCCAGCCTTGCTCGTAACTCCTCCGCAGGTGACAATGTCTTTGGAGGGCCGGAACTGTCTTGTGATGCAGCCTCCGATCTATCGTTTTCCGGAGACGCCACGCCAGATGCCTCCAAAGCCAAATTTCCCATACGACCCGAAACTACACCCCCATCTTCCCGCAAAAATTCCGGATCAACCACCGTCAAGTCATCAACCTGAGATTCGCTGTCCGCTGGATATTCTGTTTCTGGTTCTGGTTCTGGTGTTTTTTGTTCTTGATAATCTCCAGCTGAGTGCCGACCTGGAAACATTTCTGCCATAACGTTAATTATAGCAAAACATAAGCAAAAAGTCAACTATAAAATAATAAAATTGACGCTATAGCAAATAAATAATCTATACAGTCCAGACTAAATCTAAGCAATATTCTCTATTGTTAAAACCTTATCTATATAAACATCGCCTCTCCTGTCAATTCCTAAAGCTTTCAGAGCCGCCCAACGGTGCTGTCCTATCTGTACATCGCCGTATTTTACAACTATCGGGTCATGCTTGGATCTTTTGAACGTGCCGTCCAGCATAGCCAAAGCAAGTAACGCGGATGCTTCACGGCTTGAAACCTGAGGATACCCGATGTAGTTTATGTTTTTTTGCTCATCTATCATAACTCTATACGGTAAATACGAATCCTTCCCTAAGCGCGCTAACAAACATTTTCCCAACTCAACCCGCAACTCATTATTTGTCCGCACTAAACTATTTACATCTTCTTCGCGCCAAATCTCTTCCGTTTTATATTTATCTATTATCTTTTTTACCTCTGGATCAGAAAATCGATATGCCAAAGCTGCATCATCAAGACTCTCCTCAGTTACCTTCAATCGTTTATCAAGATCGTTGCCAAATCTATCTCGACCTTTCGGTGTTGGTACAGAAAAAATCGCTTCGTAGCGTAGCTGTTTTATACGCTCCTCTGCGTCTCTATCAGAGAGATTTTGAGAAGGGTTATAGTTCTCGAGGATATTCCAACTAGATCTTCCTTCTGCTTGTCTACTTGTATTCTCATAAGAAACCACTGTGCCGTATTTTGAAGTGTCCTTTATAGTTAGAGTTCCATTCTCGTCAGTAGAGATATGTAAATGCTGGCGAGACACAGACGTATTGCTATACAAATTAGGAAACCTACCATGACCCCTGCCTATAACAACCTGATCATCTAGCCTGACGCCCTTGATACCTATAATGTCCGCCGGATCGCTTAAATCGTGATGTTCGTCTGATACAATAATATAAACACATGTTGGATCAATTATACAACCATCATAAGTACGCTGGCCATTTACCTCAGGCAATTCAGCAGCCTTATATATGGACAGCGTAGCCGGTTTCGCTCCTGTCCCCTCAGGATGTTTATCTCTGGCTCCTCCTAACGATAACTCAATTTTTGCTGGCGCCTCTTCAACAGGAAAAGATATCTCTTGACCGCGCGAAAGTGCTTTTTCAGTAACTGTTTTCTCCTCTGGCCTATTCTGCTCCATAGCGATAACTATAGCAAAACACAAGCAAAAAGTCAATTATAATACAGTAAATCAATAGACTAGTCAAATACCAGAATATGCTAAGCCAGGCCCAGATGATACTTAATGCGAGACACTACATCGCTAATAACCACCTGCGATTTCACCAAATAGTCGTCAACACCCAAGCTCTCAGCGCGCTCCTTGTCTTTTGGCTGGCTCAGCGCTGTTAACATGATAATCCGCACATTGGCAGTCTCTGGAGTGTTGCGCAAAATATCCAGCACGTCAAAGCCGCTAATCTTCGGCATCATGGCGTCGAGCAAAATCAAATCCGGACGGTATTCCACTGTCGCTGATAAAGCATCCTCGCCATTATGGACTTCCCTGACGTCAAAACCCTCAAGCTCAAGCCTCGAACGGTAAACCGCCGACAGCGCCATTTCATCTTCTACTAATAAGATCTTTTTTTTCTGACCACTCCCATTCATAATACTTTTAATTTTAACGGTTATCGATAAAAAACACAAGCATTATAAAGATTCGGCTTTTTCCAGCTGCGGATCTTTATCATTCTTCACATCGTCCGCTGTCAATTCCACTTCCACATCAGGCTTAATACCTTCCTTATCGATATTCTTGCCCTTTGGCGTATACCAGCGCGCTTCAGTGACTTTTAGCTGCGAGCCGCTAGACAAATCAATTACCACTTGTACGCTGCCTTTGCCATAGCTTTTTTTACCGACTAGTTTTGCTTTGCCATAATCGCGCAGCGCTCCTGCCGTAATCTCGCTGGCACTGGCGCTATTCTCATTAATCAGCACTACCGTCTGTATATTCTCTAAAATTGGCGAACCAGTCGAATTTAGGGTTTTGACTGTCTCCGAGCCGCGCCGTTCCGTCAAAACAACTTGGTTATTCAGCCATAGTCCCAGCAAGCCCTGCGCCGAATCAACTGTCCCGCCCGGATTATTACGCAAATCCACAATTACTTTCGTCACGCCTCTGTCGATAAACTCCCGGGCAGCTTTTCTGGCAGCGCTGACCGTGTCGTCATTAAACCTGCTAACTGTCAAAATACCAGTTTTGCCGTTAATTCTCGATTCCACCGCTGGCGCGGTAATATTTTGCCGCACCACGGAGACCTCGCGGATTTGCTGCCCGTTCTGCAGCGTCAACTTAACCGACGTGCCAATTTCGCCGCGAATCTTATCGACAACTTTATCAACGCCCCAATCAGCAACTTCCTCGCCGTTTACTTTCATAATTACTTCGCCAGCCTTTATGCCCGCTTTTTGCGCCGGGCTGTCGTTTAACGGCTTGATAATTGTCGGTTTATTATTTCTTAAGCCAATCTCTGCGCCGATGCCGCCGCCAATATTACCGCTTAATGATTTCTTAAACTCCTCGGATTCCTTCGGATCCATATACGATGTATGTTTATCGCCGACAGCAGCCACCAAACCCCGGCTGGCACCGTAAATTAACTTTTGCGTATCCAGCTTGCCGTCATAATTTGCTGCTAATTGCTGGTACGTTTCTTGAACGCTAGACAAATCGATCGTTTTATTAGACGCGCGCATCCCAAACATCGGCGCGGCTGCCGCAAAAATTGTTTCATAGCGAGTCCCCGCCGCAAAGCTAATAATCGCCACGATAATCACTGCTAAAAACTGAACCGACTGGCTTTTTTTTCTCTCCGTCATATCATTACATTATACAACAAAACGCCCGGTTAGCGCGAGCGTTTTATGTTAATAGGGTCTATTTTTAGAAATAAATGTATGTCAGGCCAGAGGCTGAACGCGTATAATTCCGATATAATCCATCCCAAGCAAAATTGTAGTCGCTCACTGTAATTGTACCGTCACCATTAACCGATTCAACATACATAACATGACCGTAATAACCGATGTTCATCACTGCCGCGGCGCCTGCTTTTGGTGTCGAGCCGCTGGAAATACCATGACGGGCCGCCGTTGATGGCCACTGGTTAGCATTGCCCGCGCCGCCAAAATGCGGCACATACCGGCCAGTGCTATGGATTTTCCAAGCTACATAGCTCACACACTCGCGCGTAAACAGTCCCCACGGATCAACATAAGCATCCAGCGGTGCATTCGCCCAAACACCGGGATAACCGCCGCCGCCTGGAATACCGCCCGGGATTGATACGCCACCGCCAAGGGCACGCCGGTTGGCTGCCGCTTGTTCCTCGCGAAGCTTGGCGACCTCGCCGTTACGTTTTTGCGCTAGTGCTGAATAAGCGTTTTGGTCGTTCTTAGTATCGGCAACCAGTTTAGCTTTCTCCGACTGTTTGGACGACAAAACATTGCGCTGCGCTTCTTGGTCTCTAAGCGTATTCTCGACCAGTCTTTTATTCTCTTCCAATTTCTTTTGGAGCGCCTTAATTTCCTTGATCTTACCGTTCAGCGACGTCCTCAACGAACTGCGCTGCTCTTGCTTATCAATGTAATCTCCTATGCTATTTGAGCTGGCCAGCATCTCCAATGGCGAAATCTGATCGTCAACATGCATATCCGCCAAAACCTGGCCCATCGCCTTGCGTCTTTGTTTTATCAATATCTCATTTCTCTTTATCTGCGCATTCAGATTATCTATTTTCTTTTGGCTGTCAACTATCTGCCCCTGGATGGTAGTAATCTGGCTATTTATTTTATCCAGCTCAGACTGCAAACTATCCGCCATCTCGCCCAAACGAGACGCCTCGGAATTATATTTGCTTGCTTCCTGCTCTTTTGCTTTTATTTCTGCCTCGTAATCACGAGCAAAGACATGCGAACCCAAGGCGAAAACGCCTGAGCCTGCAACCAACACAGCCATCGCCACCAGGGCTGCCCTGCTGGCTAATGAATCTGAAATTGGCGTGGTGGACCGTAATTTCATACCTATATGTTAGCACAAGCGTGATGGCGCTGTCAACAAGATTTGAACGACTTTAAAAAGAAACACCCTTTTAGCCTAAAAACTACAACTTCAAATATTTACGCGTGGCAATCCATGAGGAGACCACGCCGATGAATGCACCGATGACAATCATCGCTAAAAGCACCAAACCGACGTACATAGTTAGACTGCTAAGCAGGCCCTCCGCCGGAATGCCGTATCTGGTCATCGGCTCACGAACAAAGAACAGCAAACTGTAGCCGACGATCGTCGCGATAATTGCCGCGATAAATCCGTACATTACCGCTTCTACGATAAACGGCCCGCGGATAAAACTCCTTTCAGCGCCGATCAGCTTCATCATTTGAATCTCGTCTTTCCTATTAAAGATTGCCATGCGAATCGTATTAAAAACGACCAGCGAAGAAATCACCACGAACACCACAGTGGCAATTGAGCCGCCAATACTTGCCAAATGCACCCAGTCGCCAACGGTTTTCAGCGCTTGCTGGCGGTCGCCGCTAAACGACGGCTCTTGGCGCGGATCTTTGTATTTTTTATACAATTTGTCAGTTTTAATAAAATTCTCCAGAGATTTCTGATTATTCAAATCTTCTACCGAGACTCGCAGTGTCGCCGACATTTCATTGCTGGATTCTTTAATAGCCTCCAATGCCTCCGGGTCATCCTCATACTGCTTGGCTTGCTGATCGCGCGCCTCCTCGGCAGAAACGTATTTTACGCCAACCACATTATCCAATTTGGCAATCCGCGACTTGATAGCGTTAATTTCTTTTTCCGGCGTATCGCCCTTTAGGTAAATCGACATATCGGCTTGTTTAGAGATATTGGATGCCGTGTCTAATAAAATTTGGCGGGCGGACATCGTCATAAAAACGATCAAAAGCGTAATACTCATCACCGCAGTAGCAGCAACCGTCAGCCAAGCATTGCGGCTAAAACTATTAATACCGTAGCGGCACATTCTGACAAATGTCAACCAGCCGCGCCGGCGCTGTTTGATACGAACTGCATCCTTTGAGGATACGGGTTTTTTCCTTGTCTTTGCCTTTGTCATTGCTTATAGCTTCCTTTTGCTTGGTCGGAAGTAATCTTACCGTGATCAATAGTAATAACGCGCCGCTTCAACCGGTTAACAATCTCCACGTTGTGCGTCGTTAAAATCACTGTCGTGCCGTATTTATTAATTTTTTCCAGCAAACGCACGATATCCCAGCTGTGTTTCGGATCCAGGTTGCCAGTCGGCTCGTCAGCGATCAAAATTTTCGGTTGGCGCACTACCGCCCTAGCAATCGCCACCCGCTGCTGCTCGCCGCCAGACAACTGATTCGGAAATTGTTTTTCCTTGCCTTTCAAGCCCACTAGTTCAATCACTTTCGGCACGGTTGATTTAATCTCGCGGTTAGTCATCCCGGCAATTTCCAGCGCAAACGCAATATTCTCAAACACCGTCCGATTCGGCAGCAGCTTAAAATCCTGAAACACCACGCCAATTTTACGGCGCAATAGTGGAATATGTTTATCTTTCAGATTATCATAATCAATGCCGCCAACCACAATTTTCCCCGAACTTGGCTTTTCCTCGCGCGTCAAGAGTTTTAGTAGCGTCGATTTACCAGCGCCAGAGGTGCCAACGATAATCACAAACTCGCCAGCACTAACATGAATACTCGCCCGATTTAAGGCTGGCTTATTATTCTTCCCGTAATTCTTCGTCACCCTATCTAACAGAATCATCAAGCAATATTATAGCATAAACTGTATTCTGGCCGCAAACTGCTAATATCACTGGGCTTTTCGCAGGTACGCCTCAATAAACTCATCGATATCGCCATCCAGCACCCCCTGGGCGTTGCGATTTTCGTGCTTGGTGCGAGTATCCTTGACCAGCGTATACGGATGCAATACATAATTTCTGATCTGGCTGCCCCAGTTGGCTGACTCGCCGGCCCTGAGATCAGACAGGGTTTCAGCGTGCTGCTCCAGCTTCATCGCCAGCAACTTGGAGCGCAAAATCTTCAGCGCCGTTTCTTTATTCTGAATCTGCGAACGCTCGTTCTGAATCGCCACGGTAATGCCCGTCGGCACGTGCGTCACCCGCACCGCCGAGTCAGTGGTATTCACGCCCTGGCCGCCCTTGCCGCCCGAGCGATACACATCAATCCTCAGATCATTCGGGTCAATCGCAATTTCATCCGGCGTATCAATTTTTGGCAGCACCTCCACCAGCGCAAAGCTAGTCTGGCGCAAATTATCAGCATTAAACGGACTGAGACGCACCAGCCGATGCACGCCATTTTCTGAGCGCAATTTTCCATACGCAAACGGCCCAGAAATCTCTAGCACCGCTGTCTTTATCCCTGCATCATCATTGGTCGAGCGCTCCAGCGTGTCGGTTTTCATGCCCGACTTCTCCGCCCAGCGCAGATACATCCGCTCCAGCATGGCCGCAAAGTCCTGAGCGTCCAGCCCGCCCACGCCAGCCGAAATCCGCACCACCGCCTCGCGGTTATCGTACGGGCCGCTAAATAGCAAATCGGTCTTGCGCCGAGTAAACTCCTGCTCCAATGCTGATATTTGCGCCTCAAACTCCGGCAGTAGATCATCGTCGCCCAGCTCCATCAACTCAGCGATATCTGCTAGCTGCACCCCCAGCGTCTGCCACGGATCAACTGTCTGGCGCAAGCTAGCCGCCTTTTTTGCTAGCGCCTGCGCCTCGTCCGGATTATGCCAAATCTCCGGCTGATTAAGCCGCTCGTCCAGCACCGCCAGCTCCTGCTCCAGCGCCGCAAAATCCAGCACCACCTTGGCCTGTTCTACTTCTGACTGCAGGGTTTGGATGTGTTTTTTGAGTGGCTGCATAGATACCATTGTAACAATTTTGCTATACTTTTTGTATGAAGATTGGCATATTTGATACGGGAACTGGCGGCAAATTAGTAGCAAAGAGGCTGAAAAAATTGCTGCCGCAGCATTCGTACATCACGGCGATCGACCGCGAGCACGCACCGTACGGCAATCGTTCGCCAGAAGAAATTATTATGCTAACCGATGCCACCATTCAGCCGCTACTATCATGCGATATCATTGTCCTGGCGTGCAATACCGCCACGACCAACGCGATTGACTCGCTGCGGCAACGTTACCCAGACGTATGCTTTATCGGCTTTGAACCGATGATCAAATCGGCCGCCGGCTTTACTAAAAGGCACCATATCACCCTGCTGGCGACAAACGCCACCAAGCACAGCCAGCGTCTGCACGCGCTTATCAGTGAATATGCTACTGGCGTTCGCATTGACACGCCAGATACTCGCGCGTGGGCGCAGATGATTGATCAAGGTTTGTCCGACGATATTATGCTTGATGAAGTATCGGCCAGTGTTGCGGACGGCAGCGATGTTATTGTTCTAGGCTGCACGCACTATCTGGCGCTTAAGAAGCGATTGCAAAGCCTTTTCCCGCAATGCCGCATTCTTGAACCCACTGCAATTATCGCCAAGCGGATTAGCGATTTTGCTAGCTAATTGTTATACTTATCCTAATGAATCAAGACATTGCTAAAATCCTCGTGACTACTGAGCAAATTAACAATGCAGTGGCGCAGCTGGGCCGAGAGCTGACGGCAGAGTATCGTGACAAGAACCCGCTGGTCATCGGTGTACTGCGCGGCGCAGTACCGTTTATGATTGATCTAGTGCGAGCGATGGACTGTTACCTGGAAATCGATTTCATTGACGTCTCTAGCTACGGCGACGCAACTGAATCATCCGGCGCGGTCACCATCCTCAAAGACATTGATAGCGACGTTACTGGGCGACATGTTTTGTTGGTCGAAGACATCGTCGATACCGGCCGAACGTTGGAAAAATTGCTAGAACTATTCTCTGGTCGCGGTGCGGCCTCGGTCAAAGTCTGCTCACTACTCGACAAACCCGAACGACGTATCGCCAACGTTACCGCCGATTACGTCGGCTTGTCCGTCCCCAATGAATTTGTCGTCGGCTACGGCCTAGATTTCCGCCAACAATACCGCAATCTGCCATATATCGGGGTATTGAAACCAGAAATCTATCAAAATTAGAGATTCTCCACTGCCGCCACGAACTGTTCGCCGCGGTCATTATAGCTTTTAAACATATCGAAGCTAGCGGCGGCCGGGCTGAGAATCACTACGTCGCCAGACTGTGCTAGACCCGCTGCCGCTTCGACGACTGTCGGCATCGGCGCCATTTCCAGCTGGACAACCCGACAAGATACCTCATTTTTATGCAAAATTTCTATAATTTCACTGGCGTTAGCGCCGTTGACAATCACCGCTCGCATTTGCTGCCTGGCGATTTCCTGCGCTAATTCCGTATAGTCCGCCCCCTTGTCAGATCCGCCCAAAATCAAAATTTTTGGCTCCGTGAAAGCTTTTAACGCGGCAATGGCGCTACCGGGCGTGGTTGAAATGCTATCGTCGTAATATTTAACGCCATTTTTCTCGGCAACGAATTTCAAACGGTGCGACAGACCTGTGAAACTCTCCAGTCCGGCAGCAAATTGCTCATCAGTCACTGTAACAGACAATTCTGTCGCCGCGCTCATCGCCGCGCAGGCGTTCTCTAGGTTGTGCGCGCCCGGCAACCGTAAATGATCGGTGCTGCAAATCTGCCGATTTTGCACGCAAAAGTAGCCGTCTCGGACATAAACTTGGTCATCGTCAGGAATAGCGTAGCGCTGCGCGAAGTCCAGCGTATCACCATGATTATCGTCCGTATCTGGCAGCCTATCAAGCGGCGTAGCAGCCACTTCCCGCGAATATTTATTCGTCGGGTGATATAAACAAACATCGCCAAGACGCTGGTGGCGGCGAATGTTTTTCTTAGCATTGAGGTAGTCGGCGAAATCCATATGAACATTCAGATGATCCGGCTCGATCATCAGCACCACCGCAATATGCGGCGACTTTTCTAGATCCCACAGCTGAAAACTAGACAATTCGTAAACGACAATGTCGGTTTTTTTAATCTTCGGCAAGACGTCCAGCGCCGGCACGCCGATATTGCCGACCAAATGCACCGTCTGTCCGGCTTGCCGCAAGATCGAGGCAATCAAACTGCACGTCGTCCCCTTGCCCTTCGTCCCTGTCACGCCGATAATCGGCGCTGGACACTTGTCGAAAAACTCGTTGGTTGCCGACCAAATTTTACCGTTGGTCTTGATATTACGCGGCGGCAAACTGGCCGTTCGCACCACCAAATCAGCGCCGTCCAGCTGTTCGTTAAAGACATTTTTACCAGAAATCAGTTTCACGCCGCCTGGAATCGCCGGCAGTTTATCCGCCGGACGCTCGTCAGCCACCACAAACTCCACATCAGGAAATCTCTGCCGGAAATATATCAGATTTGATATACCTTCTACGCCGTAACCAGCGATAATGATCTTCATGTTCACAGTATAGCATGAGACGAACTAATCATAAACACACCCTAAACTTGACTTATTTCATATACTATGCTACTATTCAAGGCATGAGTGAACAATTTATTACCCCCACACAACCAGAAGACAAACTAGAAGACACACCTGGCAACAGCGATTGGGATACAGTTGCTGGCGTCGTAAGTAGAGAAGTCGGAGCTAGCAAAGGTTTGGCGATTGATTATGACACTCTACCATTAACTCATGAAGCTATGGGATTGCCGTCTCCAGAAAAAAAAGAAGAAACAAGTCCAGATTCAGCAACGGATTCAACACCGCAAGGAGCTGTTGACCTGCCGTCAGAATTAGATTCTGATAATAAACAGGTTTAGAATTTGCGCCACCGTTTGCGCGCCCATTTGATAGCGTCCCAGGGCGTAAGACTTGGCAGCCTCGCTATCGTCGACAAATAACAATAGATTATCAGCTATAAGGAAGTTTTACAAAAAACATATCAAATTCGATATGTTTTTTGTGTATTATTAGTCATTCTAATCCAGCACAGCCAGCTTCTCCTGAAGCCGCAACAGCAAATCTCTGTCGCCGGAGCTCACACCAGCGAGGACGCGGACGTCTGAGTCGAGGAATTCTCTGGCTACTTGGATTATCTTCTCAGCGGTAATTGCCAAAATTGCCGCTGGCACTCCAGCATAATCTTTAACAAAGTCGTCAGAAAAATAGCGCCGGGTATAAAAATTGCTAATTTGCGCCACCGTTTGCGCGCCCATTTGATAGCGTCCCAAGGCGTACGACTTGGCAGCCTCAATATCCTCGGCAGCAATATCGCCGTTTAACACCTTCTTCAGCTCGCGCACGATAATATCAAATAGCACCTCCGCAGTCTCCAAATTGACTTGCCCGCCAAAATCCCACGACGAATCATAAAATCCGACCGAAGTATCGCTAAACATTCCATAAACCAAGCCTTTTTTACGGGCCATACCCAGAATCCGCGAACTCAGCGTTCCAGTCAAAATATGATTCAAGCAACCCATAGCATCCGATTCTTCGTTAGTTAGCTCGCGCGGCAGGCTTATTGACCAGCCAAAGTTCAAATTCGACGCTTCTTTACGGCGAATTAACAGAGGCCGCGCGCCGTGCAGCTCATCGCGCGGAATCGCAAATCGTTCGCCGGATTCCAATTGCCATTGCTCTAAAAAATCCTTAATGGCGGTCTTGCGGCCAGACATTTTTCCAGCAATCACAAACCGCATATTATTGAGCGTATGCGTCCGTCGATGATGCTCCTTGATATCTTTTATCGTTACGTTGTCCATTTTTTTCAGGCGCTGGCTATCTGTCAAAATATCCTCGCCCAAAGCTTGCTGTACCCGCAGCCATAATACGCGGCTGTGATTATTCAAATAGCCGGTTAATTCCGAGCGAACATTGCCCTTCTCTGCCTCAAACGAGTCGCTAGTAAACCGCGGCGTGACAATCGCCAGCCGCTGCAATTCCAAAATCCGATCCCACTCAAAATCTGCGCAAACCGCCTCGTACACCATGGAATAATCAGAGGTATAGGCATTGTGATAGGCGCCGTTCTTTATAAATTCCTGCTCGTAGGCATGCTCCGAACGAAATTTCTCGTTTGCACCAAACGCCATATGCTCCATCAAATGTGCTGTTTCATAAATCTCCTTATCCCGCACGTAGCGGTCGCCTGCCCGAAACTGTACCTGAAAACTCATTACCGTGGCGTCTGGGACGTCGATTAACAGACCGCGCGCACCATTCTTCAGTTTAACTTCCTCAACTGTATGCTTCATCTATTCTGCTCCTTAATTGTCTATTGCCTGAATTATCTGCGATGTTTTTTACGATTTTGGCGCTGAGCTTTCTTCTTCTTGCGCGCTTGGTTCTTAGCGCGGTTTGACTCGGCGCTTGATTTGCCTTTTCTCACCGAAAAGTCATCGTCGCGATTTTCCTCGCCCGCACCAAGCTCATTAACACCGCGTTCCACCGCATTCTCTGCCAAGCGCGTTAATTCCGTGTCGTATTCATCATCCTGCGACTGGCGAACCACCGCATCGGCCTCATGAATATTGAAGATGACCGTCAAAACTTCGTCGCGCAAATTAGCCTGCAAGCTTTCGAACAATTTTTGCGACTCCGAACGATATTCCACCAACGGATCGCGCTGGCCGACACTGCGCCAGTGGATACCCTCGCGCAGGTGCTGCATATTCTCCAAGTGCTGCATCCATAATGTATCCAGCACTGCCATATAAACCTCGCGCTCCACGCCGCGCAAATTATCCGCGCCAATTTCAGACTCTTTCGCCGCATATGACTCTTCAGCCAGCTTCAGCGCCTTTTCATAGCGCAGCCTATCTTTCTTTTCCTTGCCAATTTTCGAAATTTTTGCCTCGTCAACTGGGAAAATTGCCATAAAATCTTCGACAAACTTCGGATTATTCTTAGTTGGCAGCGCTGCCAATTCATGAACTTTCGCTCGCAGTAAGCGTTCAATCTCCGGCTTAATATTGTCGCCTTCCAAAATCTTGCGGCGCATGACATACACCACGCGGCGGTGGCGATTAATCACATTGTCATACTGAACAACACTTTTGCGCGTATCGAAATTGTAGCCCTCGACGCGCTTCTGGGCTGCTTCCAAAGTTTTCGATACGGCACGGTTTTGAATCGGCGTTTCTTCATCTACGCCCAGCCGATCCATCAGCGCGGCGATGCGCTCGCCCTGGAAAATTCGCATCAAATCATCTTCGGTCGATACGTAGAACTGTGTCTCGCCCGGGTCGCCCTGACGACCGCCGCGACCGCGCAGCTGATTGTCAATGCGGCGCGACTCGTGCCGCTCTGAGCCGATCACCACCAGGCCGCCCAACTCCTTGACGCCCTTGCCCAATTTAATGTCGGTACCGCGTCCAGCAATGTTTGTCGCTAGGGTAATCGCGCCCTTTTCACCAGCTTTCTCAATGATAGCTGCCTCGCGCTCATTATTCTTGGCGTTCAAAATCTCAAACTTGATGCCCTCTTTTTCCAGATATTTGGCAATCTGCTCGTTCTTAGCAATCGAGCCAGAGCCAACCAGCACCGGCCGGCCTTGCTTATGATAATCCTTGATGGCTTCGGCGACTGCCTTCAACTTGCCTTTTTCAGTCTTAAAAATCAGGTCTTCTTTGTCGTCGCGAATCACTGGTTTGTTCGGTGGAATCTGAATGACATCCAGTGAATAAATTTGTTGAAACTCCTCGGCTTCGGTGAACGCTGTACCAGTCATACCGCTCAATTTATTGTACAAACGGAAATAATTCTGGAACGAAATGGTCGCCAGCGTCATGCTTTCTTCCAGCACTGGCACGCCCTCTTTGGCCTCAATGGCCTGGTGCAAGCCTTCGTTATAGCGGCGTCCTTGCATCAAGCGACCGGTGTGCTCATCGACGATAATCACCTCGCCGTCATTGGTCACCACGTAATCTTTGTCACGCTTGAACAATGTTTGTGCTCGCAGCGCCTGATCCATATGGTAAACGCTGCGCACGTGGTCTGGCGTGTACAAATTTTTTATTCCCAGCAGTTTTTGGACTTTCTCCACGCCCTCGTCGGTCAAGGCTACGCTGCGGCGCTTTTCGTCCAAAACATAGTCATCTGGCACTAATTTACTGGCAACTTTGGCGAAAGTGTAGTAGTTGTCCGGGTTTTCCGCCGCTGGCGCCGAGATGATCAGCGGCGTACGCGCTTCGTCGATCAAAATTGAGTCCACCTCGTCAACGATGGCAAAGTTCAGTTCGCGCTGCCTGAGCAAATCAACGTCGTTAACCATGTTGTCGCGCAGATAGTCAAAACCAAACTCGTTATTAGTGCCATAAGTAATATCTGCCGCGTAGGCTTCCTTACGGGTGACCGGACGGAGCTTACGCATGCGCGGATCGTCGTGATGCTCATTATCATAATCTTTATCATAAACAAACGACGCTTCGTTAATGATCACACCAGTCGTCAAGCCCAAAAAGTCATACACCTGGCCCATCCATCCAGCGTCGCGCTGCGCCAGATAATCATTGACGGTCACCACGTGAACGCCTTTGCCTTCCAATGCGTTGAGATATGTCGGCAGCGTCGCCACCAGGGTCTTACCCTCACCAGTCTTCATCTCGGCAACATTACCCTCATGAAGAACTATGCCGCCGATTAGCTGAACATCATACGGACGCTCGCCGATGACGCGCTTGGCTGCCTCGCGCACCACCGCAAAAGCATCCGGCAAAATCGTATCCAGCGTTACGTTTTTCTTCGTCAGACGCTTTTTCAGCGTCTCCGTCTGCGCCTGCAGCTCTTTGTCTGACAGTTTTTCATACTTTTCAGACAGACCGTTAATTACATCAACTTGCTTTTGCAGCCGCTTCAAAATCTTCTTCTGCGGATCGCCAAAAATCTTACTCAGCGCCTTTTGTTGTGTCATTGCCATAAATTCAAAACTCCCTCACTTTCAGGCATTTTCAAAAACTGTATATTATTATAGCGTTTTCTGAACAATTTGAAAAGAAAAAGCGCCCAGAAAGTAGGCGCTTCATGCCAACTTCAGGTATAAATTATTTCCGGCTCAATCCCCGCTTCAACTTAGCCAAAACTCCGCGGCTGCTGCCGACGTGCGTCAACACGTCATCCTTATACTTTCGCACCTGCCCGTTTAACTTCGCCTCAACAATATCCACCGCTGCCAAAACGTTCATCGTCGAATCTTTGGCGGTAATTTTCTTATCTGGCACGTTGATAATCACCTCAACCTCGTACTTGTTGCCGCCAGGGTTGTCAATCTGCTTGATCTTTACGTCAGCGGTCGCACTCTTACGAGCATGTCGCGGCAAGTACTTGCCCAGCGCGCCGATTTTTCGCTCGACATATTTTTTCGTTGTGTCTGTCAATTCGTATTTGACGCCGGTAATGGTAATATTTTTAATCATGATTCCTCCTTTTACTACGCAAGTGTAACATTCTCATGTTTTGCTATTTTTAGCAATTCTTCGTGCATTATAGTTATTTTATCCTCATTGCTTAGCTTTTCAAAATTCTTACTCGCCAAGGTACGGTTTGGTTTCTTATAAATTACGGCGTATATTTCCTTAATGTCATTTGTCAGCGCTTCGACCTGCCACTCAAGCGTATCAAGACGGTCTTTTACGCCGTGCATATCCTGCTTCAAGGCGCTAACATCTTGTTTCAAAGCGCTAACATCTTGCTTCAAAATACACACGTCCGATTCGAGAGACTCCAGCCTCTTTTCAACCGAACCAAGCCTATCCTCGATCCTGTTTAAACGCTCGCTTGCTCGTCAAATCGCGGCAAAACAACGGCTTCCAAGGCCTCGACCACGCCATCGGCGATCGCGCCCTTGATCCATTGCTTGTCGTCATTAGTTAGCGCCATATACCCTCCTAAGCTCTATTATATCACCTCGCGGCCATTCATGTACGGACGAAGTACTTCCGGCACCGTCAAGCTGCCATCATCGTTCTGGAAATTCTCCAAAATCACCACCAATGACCGCGCCAGCGAAACCGCCGTACCGTTCAGGGTGTGAACCGACTCAATGTTGCCGTTCGCGCGTCGCACGCGAATGTTCAAACCGCGCGCTTGGAAGTCCGTACAGTTCGAGCAACTGGTCAACTCGCGGTACGTCTCATCGACTGGCGACCAATATTCAATGTCATACTTTTTGGCAGCTGGCGCGCCCAAGTCACCCGCCGCGATATTTACCACGTGGTACGAAATACCGATTTGCTGCCACAACGCTTCCTCGACACTGAGGATTTTTTCATGAATTTCCCTGGATTGCTCTGGCAAACAAAACGCGTACATTTCCAATTTGTTAAATTGATGTACTCGGAACAATCCACGGGTATGCTTGCCGTACGTTCCTGCTTCCTTGCGGTAGCATGGGCTATGCCCAGTGTAGAGCAGCGGCAAATCTTTCTCGTCCAAAATCTCATCAGCATGATAGCCCGTCAGCGGCATTTCCGCCGTCCCAATCAGCGTCAAGTCTTCGCCCTCAACCACATATTCATTGCTGCCCTCGCCCTTTGGCGCAAAGCCCGCACCCTCTGCTGTGCGTAAATTCACCATATGCGGCACCGTCATGAACGTAAAGCCTTGTTTCATAACATAATCCAGCGCAAACTGTGTCACGGCATTTTCCAACAGCGCCAGGTCGTCTTTAAGGTAGTAAAACTTCGCACCAGCCACTTTCGCGCCGCGCTCAAAGTCAACCCAGTCACGACTAACGGCATAATCCAAATGATCCTTGGCGCCTGTTTTATGCTCGCCGTAAGCCTTTACCTCAACCGAGTCTTCCTCGCCACCAAGCGGCACATCATCAAAGGTGATGTTCGGCACATTTTTCAGAACCGCGGCTACTTTTTCCTCGGTGGATTTTAAGTAGCCTTCACGCTCTGCCAGCTCAATTTTCAGCTGCTTGCCCTGGTCAATCAATTCCTGATCTGGACGGCCGCCTTTCATCTTCGCCGAAATTGCATTCCGCTGCTCGCGCAGTGCCTCAACTTGTTTTTGCAGATCGCGGCGCTCGTCATCCAATTGCAACATTGTTGCAATATCGACCGCGTATCCCTTGTCATTTGCCGACTTTTGCACCAAATCAGCATTTTCTCTAATAAATTTGATATCTAACATGTCTTAATTATATAACAACTTCTGCTTAAACGTGAGAGATTATACCTGCGCCAAGCAGCCCTATTATCACCAGCCCCAGCACAAATCGATAAATTATAAACGAACGAAAATTATTGCTTTGGATAAACTTAAGCAGCCAGGACACTGCCGCATATCCCACGCCGAAAGAAACTACCGTGGCAATAATAGTTGATGTCCAACCGACGCCGCCAGAAATGTGCTTATACTTGGTGACGACCTCCAATAATCCCGCCGCCACCAAAGCTGGAATTCCTAAGAAAAAGCTTAGCTTAGTGACCGATACGCGGTCAAAACCGCGAAACAAACCAACAGAGATTGTCGCGCCAGAACGGCTGACCCCAGGAATTAACGACAAACATTGTCCCATGCCAATCGCCAGCGTGTCCTTCCAGTTCGTCTCGACTTCATTGCGCTTATTTTTTGCCGCCCGATTATCCGCCAGCCACATCACCACGCTCCAGCCGATCAACCCGATTGCCACAAACCACAAGCTCCGAAGCACCGTCTCAACTTCGTGCTTGAACAACAAACCGACGACAGCGATAGGAATTGAACCGATAATAATCGCCCAACCGTATTTGTAATCAAACTTCCGGCGCGCTCGCTTCCACCACAGCCCGCACCACCAGGCTTGCAGAATCCGCCAAATATCGCTCCAGAAATAAATTACCGCCGCCAGAATTGCCCCAATTTGGATCACCGCCGTAAACGCCACCACGCTCGGATCGTCAATTTTCATGCCCAGCAGCTTCTCGGCAATTGTCAAATGTCCAGTCGAAGAAATCGGCAAAAACTCCGTAATTCCTTCAACAATACCAAGGACAATCGCCTGCCACCAAGCCACGCTTAAAAATTACCTTTCATCTTTCAAGTGTAGCATTAGCAGGACAATCATTCAAATATTGTTTTGGTAGATTCAGCATCAATGTGCATATTTTCCGGTATACCCTCTTCGTAATATGAACGCGCCGGTCCGTTCACGTTAACGTTAATACTAGCTGGCGCATATATCTTAAAGTTGGCTAACGTGCTAAACACCCGGCAGCCGCCAAAGAACATCGTTCGCGGACATTCTTCATCGACGGACAATATTAGCCGGTCGCCGTCGCGGCGAGCTTTGATAGTCGGTTTTTTGACGCTTGGCAAGTTCAAATAACTAGCTTCGACTCGCAGCTTGTCGGAATCCGTGCGAACCACGCTGCCCATTGCGCCTTCAATTACAATTGATTTAACGCCGTTTGTATCCGGCATTCTAACGTCCATTTTCCTAGTCAAGTGCTGCGTTTCATAAGAAAATTCCGAGCCAGCCTGCATGCCGAAAATCCCGGCACTTGCCATACTCATAGAAATAACAATCGTCGCTGCAATCGTCGTAATTATCGATACGCGGTTCATCGTCCAGGTAAACACGCTGCGCGCCAGCACCATGCCCAGCACCACCGCAGCAATGCCGCCAATCGCCAGCGAGAACCATAGTCCCCACGCCCACATTTGCGCGTTCAAGCCATCAAGCAAATTAACTAACGAAACGCCAAATGCCCCGCCAACAATCAGCCCAAACAACACAGCCAGCGTCATCAAGAAAATCAGCGCGCCGGCAGAGTAGCGGAAAATCTTAGCAACAACCGTTGCCCCGCCGCCATCAGTCATCGCCGAAGCTTCATCAACTGCCGCTTTTTTTAGCGAAGCCAGAGTCACTGGCTCGCCGCGCATCCGAAGCTTGTCCGACGCCGTTCGCGCTGGCGGCATTGACAGCCACATCACAACATAAATCAGTACCGCCGTACCAAACGTCATAAACGGCGAAATAATGGCAATTAACCGCACCCACAGCGGATTGATGTTAAAATACGCCGCCACGCCCGCACATACGCCGCCGATAATCGCATTATCCGGATCGCGCATTAGTTGCTTCGCTGGCTTATCGTCAATATCTTTATCTTCTATATCATCGATCGCCTCGCTGGCATCATCCGAAAAATCGCGCGGCTCGCCCATTTGTTTTTGCACCGCCAGGACATCATCGTTGCCAATCACGCCGTCCTTCGATACGCCGCGCTCCGCCAAAAGCTCCACCATTCGCGCTTCAATTTCTTGCATGGCTTCCGGCTCGGCGTGCATGTTTTTCTGAATTAAATTCAGGTATTTTTCCAATGATTTTTTAGCATCAACTTCCACGCTAAACGGCGTCTTTGCCAAATGAATTCTGGTTATTTCTTTCATCGCTTTGCTCCTTTCTCAAGATTTTTTAGCGAAGTGTTCAACATTTTTATGCGATCTTTTAGTTCATCCACTAGCTGCGCGCCCACATCAGTGAGCGAATAATATTTGCGCGGCGGCCCCTGCTCGCTTTCCTGCCATTCGTGCTTGAGATAGCCATATTTCTGCAAGCGGCTGAGCAACGGATATATCGTACCCTCCACTACCATTAAGTCCGAATCACTCAATTGCTTGACGATGTCGCCGGTATATTGCGGCTGCTTAGCACACACCAGCAGCACACAATACACCAGAAAGCCTTTGCGCAGCTGAATCGCTAAGCTTTCCGCGTAAGCACTAGCGTCCATGTTTTATCCCTCCTGGCACGGTTGATTTTTCAATCCGACCGTCTTTAATGATGATTTGATGATCGCATTTTTTCGCCAAATCAGCGTCGTGTGTCACCACAATCAGCGTCACACCTTTTTGCTTATTATAATCAAACAACAATTCTTCCACTTTGGCGCCTGTTTCACTGTCCAAGTTACCAGTCGGTTCGTCAGCGAAAATGATTTGCGGATCACCGACAATTGCCCGAGCAATGGCCAAGCGCTGCTTTTGCCCGCCCGACAAGTCTTTGGCGCGATTCTTGCGCTTATCGTACAGATCTACTGCCTTGAGTGCCGTGTTGATTTTATGCGCTCGCTTTTTCCGTGGCAGCCGCGCAATTTCCAGCGGCAAACTGACATTGTCAATCACACTCTCATTGCCCTGGACGAAGAAACTTTGGAAGATAAAGCCGATTTTTTTAGCACGGAATTCATCGACACGCTTCGGCTTTAGCTGCAAGATGTCTTGCCCGTCGATGATCACCTGACCATGCTGTGGCCTGTCCAGCCCAGAGATCGCGTGCATCAGCGTCGATTTTCCTGAGCCAGATTTTCCTAAGATAGCCACGCTGGCTCCTGTCGGGATGGTTAAGCTGACGTTTTTCAGTGCCGTAAATTGGTTTTTCTTTTTGCCATAAATCTTCGTCACATTTTTCAGTTCAATCATGATATTTCTCCTATTCCGTCCTTAATGCCTCAATTGGATCTAGCTTTGTTGCTTTGCGGCTCGGCAGCCAGCCAGAAATTACCGCCATCGCCACCAGACCAATCACCAGCAAACCAATGTGCAGCGGATTAATCACCAGCAAGTTCGTCCCTGCGCTTAACTTCAGCGCGCTGGCAATCACTGGATTCAGCAACGTCACCAAGCTTGCCAGTCCAACGCCAATCAAGCCGCCTAACAAACCAACCCACGCTGCCTCGTAGCGGAACAATTTACCAATATCGCGGCCGCTCATTCCCAGCGCCTTCATCAACCCAATTTGGCTGGTTCGCTCTAATACTGAAATATACATGGTGTTGATAATCCCGAACACGCTCGCCAGCAGCGCCAAGCCGCCGAATCCTGCCAGCGCCATCTGTGCTGTATTAACCAGCTTTAGCAACGTTTTTCGACTATCCTGAATTGAATAGGCATTGTAATCTTTACTAATTTCATCTTTCACGACATCAATATTTTTCTCGTCATCAACCGACACCAGAGCCGTCGAATACTCGTTCGGCTGGCTTTTGTCATGACTAAATTCGTAAATCTCTTTGGCATCAGTCGTCGAAATCCTCAGCATTGGCTGATAATACAAAATCGTATCCGATTCTTTATCAACCGCCGCGATTTTTAGCGCCATCTCTTTGGCAAGCTCGCTGCCTTGCGCTGCACTGCGCAGTCCCAATGTAATCGTCTGTCCAATCGCCGACTGCGCATCTTTGAAACCTAACTGTTTCACATAATCATTCGGGATGATAATCTCGCCTGGCTTTGGCATAAAATCTTCCAACTTACCAGCCGCCAATTCCACCCGCGTTTTATCGGCCTTTACTGCTATTTCCAAGGCAAATTTCTTACCATTGCCCGAACTCTGAGCGTACGCCACGCCGTCGGTTGAATACGCCGGAGTCACCGTTTGAACGTGCGAAATTCTTCGCAGTTTAGCAAGGTCGGCGTCGCTCATTGAATATTTGCTGCGCCACGCCGCCTCCTCTTTTTTCGCTTGGTCTTCTTCTGACTCTTTTGATACGCCGCCGTATTCCGGCAATTCATCTTTCTTACTAGATTCAGCCTTTTTATTGACCATAATCACTTTTTTGTCGCCAGCCGTATCAACCATACTATTGATATATAACCGGCCGCCCTCGCCAGCCATCAGTGCCAAGCCAATCGTAAACGCCCCGACAGAAATCGCCAACGCCGTCAAGATTGTCCGGCCTTTCGACTGGCGAAGATTCCGCCCCGCCCGCTTGATGATATCGATTCTTCTCATGCTATGCTCCTTGTATTTTCATTATACATAGTACTATGTTATACAAGGTACTATAAAAAGTCAAGTACTTTTGGCTAATTCACTACCTAAATAACTGTCTACCCCTTAGATTTTTTCAATTTTTTATTTTGCTTTTACAGCACAAGGTGTAACCCCTGTCTCATTCCTCATCATATTCGTCCTCAATTTCTTGGTCTAAAATCTCTTCAATCACGTCCTCCAGCGTGATAATCCCCAGCTCATTCTCGTCATCCATCACCATAAACAAGTGATTGCGGGTTTGGATAAATCGGCTTAGCACTGTGTCCAGCCGCGACCGCGCGTCGATGTCGTGAATCTTATCCCGGTACAATTGACTGACTGGCAGCGGCAACTCGCGCCCTGCCACATCCTTGACATATAAAATCCCCGCCAGCCGCCCATCATCACGCACCGGGATTCGTGAATGTCCAGTGTGTTTAATCTGCGCTAGCAGCGTTGCATCTAGCTCATCGTCCAAATCCACGGCAAATACCTCATCCATCGGCGTTACCAAATCACCAGCTGTCTTTTTACTAAATTGCAGCGCACCCGCAGCAATCCGGCTTTCGTCATAATCAACCGGACTATCCGACCGCTCAGCATGCTCATGAATGATTTGCTCTAGCTCCTGATGTGAATACAGCTGCGGCGTTTCCTTGCCTAGCCAGCGGTTCAGTAGCTTCGACATCGGACGAGCCAACGGCCAAAATAACACATAAATCACATCCAGCAACCAAAAGAAATGCCGCACGAAACGATAGCCGCGCTGCGTAAAAATCGCTTGCGGCAAAATCTCGCCAAACATAGTGATCAACAATGTGGCGATCAACCCGCCAATCACGCCGTTCGTCATATTACCCAGTAGAATTGACATTGCCGTATTGACGCCGACATTACCCAGTAAAATACAAAAGATCAGATAATAGCCATCCTTGCGGTAGCGATACACCCGCGCAGCGATCGCATCGCCCTGCCGGGCCTTGCGCCGCAAATCATCCGGCCGCGCCATCATCAGCCCAATATTAAGGCCTGAAAACGACCCCGACAGCACCAGCAGCACCGCCGCCATCGCCAATAATAAAATATCAGACACGGTTACCAACCGCCGCCTCCGCCTCCGCCGCCTCCGCCGCCAACGAAGCCGCCACCAGTCGAGCCGCCAGAGGTCGATGAGTAGTCACTGGCGCTACTAGCCACGCTTGACAAACTATTCATCCCAGCTGCAAACGCCGCCGCATTAAACGCACCCTGGCCGCTGTACCAATCCGGCTGCTCGCCAGCCTGCTCATAGTACTTACCCAGCTGCGCACTCCACTCTTTTTCCTGCCCAAACAACACCGCATAAGGCAATACCCGCTCATACAGTTTCACCAATTGTTTCTCATCAGACGCGTCAACCTTCACTTTTTCTGCACCCTCAGGGCTCTGCAGCATCCGTAAACGCTCGGTCTCAGCCGCACCTATATACATCTTTAACCCTGCCAAATACCGTCTGAGCGCCAAACCCTCATCAGTCAGCGACCAGCCAAATGACAACGCGAATAATATTGCTGCCACTGCCAGTAAAAGCGGCGACAGCAGCAATATACCAATAATACTAACCCCCAGCGCCCATCTTTGCACGGCTCGTTTATTCACTGGCTTTTGTTCGCACAAACCATATTTGCCGCATACCAAATTCTTCAAATTCCTATCATCATCTCGTGTACGCGCTGCATACGACATACTATTCTGCAGCTTTTTCAGATTCAGCCGCTGGCCTGGATTTGGTATCGACGAACCAAACATATCTCGGACAACCTCAGACTCTTCAGGCCTCAGCTCTTTCAAATCTTTGACAATTTCAATTTCATACTGCACAGGCCGGAAAAACGACGTCTTCTTCATTTCGTATAGTTTAATATAGTGCCGCACCGCCAAGTCCAGCATCTGGGCTACCTTTGCCGAGCCCTTGACCATCAAGGCGTCATATTTCTTCAGGATATACGCTGAAGCCAGCACGCTCGCTTGATTCGGCGGCAGATATTCTGGCGGAATTGGCTTTAATTCATTTTTCCTACCAAACAATCGTCGATATCGCCAACCACACCAAATCATTAAAATAACCGCCAAAATACTTGCTGGTATCTGTACCATTGCCCAAATTTTTATCAGTCTTTCAATCAACGACTCCTGATATTCAGAAAACGTACCGCTATTAAAACCAACCGCCATCGTTATACCTTCCCGGCGGTTCAGCCGGCTCACGTTCGTAACAGTCTCGCCCTTATCACCGCTGACATCACACCGTTTAGTTGAGCCGTACCTGCCTACATAACAGAATAGCTCGCCGCGCTGCGCTGCTTGAAGCGACCGGTCAAGTTTCATCGATACTCGCACATTTTCCATTGGTACACGCCACTCATTACCAATGACATCCCAATAAAACTCATCGCGGCCCGTATCTTTATAATGCTTAGTCACGTCGCGCTGGGTAAATTTGATGATATAGGTCTTTTCACCTCTGACGTAGGTGTCCTTATCACCAATCCGCAGCTCATTGCCATTCCAAGAATGTTTCAGCGACGCACCCCGCTCATCAGTCACCGACTTTATAGAAAAACTCGTTGAATGTCCGTCGTAATTTTTCACAAATATCGGCGCGATACCGTGATTTTGATTCGGCGGAAAATTAGCAGTAATTCGCCACGTCGCCGCCAAAGTTGAACGATTCTCGCCGTCGCGGCCCAATGAATACTCCGCGTCAAATTTAGTGATGGTAAAATTGTCCGTCTGCGCCGCAAACGCCGCCTGGCCAGATCCAACCAACAAAGATCCAGCGATTAGTATCCCCAATATAAATCGCTTCATACTCTAATTATAGCAGCAAACACCCTAAAATAATCAGCGAACGGCTCTGAATATATATTTTTATTTGCATTTTATAATATTATGTGTTATAATTAAAAGGTGATGTCTCACGAAAACCCCAATCAAGTCGCTTACCATAATCCTGAACAAATCAGCGACATAGAGAGCGATTTAACAGATAACCCTGCTAGACCTTATATAGAAACGCGCGCCAATGATATACGGCTAGGAGACGTGCCTTGTCCGCCTGAGTGGCGAGAATTTATTGATAGCCATGAGCCAGAGAAACAGGTAGACCTAGCCAGAAAACTCGTTCAAAGCAGTATATTAGAAAATCAAAAACGCGTTGAATCAGTTAGCCAAAAACCCGCCAATACTGGCATGACCGTCTGTATCCCCTTAGCTATTCGCTACGAAACTCCAGAAACTATTGAACGGCTTATGCAGCAGATTATCAGCGCAAGCAATGGCGTTGAAAGCGGCGTTAATGTCTTGATTTGGGCAAATGCTAAATATAAAGACCACGAGGAGTTTTCGTCTGTTGAGCAAGAAGTTATTACATCGTACAAAGAGTTACGCCAACAACTGCAGCGCCTTGAGCAAGAATCAGATACTGTGACCATTAGCACTGCCATGGATAAGATTGTCCCAGATGAACAATTTTCAATGAGCCAAATTCGCAACAATTCTATGGAGGCAATTACTGGACGCTTGATAGACGGAGAGCTTGAAGAAGATCACCCAATAGTTTGGCTTGACGCCGATACCACCAGAATAAGACCAAATACCCTGTCTGCAATACAAAGACACATTAAAAAAGACCCGTACAAGTTCTATCATCCGGACATTAATTATTCTCTTGAATGGCTGGAAGGAAAACGGCCAGAAGAGTGGGATGTCAATAGCAAGTTATTATTCATCGACGAGATGGCTCAGCGAGAGCATAAGCGAGTTGCCCTGGAAAAAGGCTTCAAAATTCTTGATCGAGCATACCCGGACGAATGTGGTTTTAGCTTCTCTTTGTCTAATTTTGTAAACTCTGGCGGACTTGACACGAAAGATCCTATCGATGAAAGCAGCCGTCTACTTATGCGAGCTGGTTATGCAGGATGTGACGTCCAGTGGCTTGACGATGAAAAGCGAAATCAAGTTGGCATAGAAGTTTCGGCACGCCGTACATACCAAGAAATGTCATCACTGCCGCCAGGCATAGATTTAGTTCCCTACAGGACCTTTTCGTATAGACCAGAGTACATTCTGTCGTCAGAGCAAGATTCAAACCCAAATTACAGCAAAAGAACTCTCGACCCAGAAGCAACAGCTTCGTTTCTCCTGAATAAGAGACGGAGCGGAAAAGCCTATACAGAAGCAGACAGGGCTGCCAGAATAGTTACCAAAAGAATGCTAGCCAACAAAGTCCTCAATATCGGACATGTTTCAAGAGAGAAATAACTAACAAGTTCGCGCTGCAATCTCATCGCAATATTACGATAACTTCACTTCTGGATATATCGCCCGCGTCGTTTCATCAATCTCATGACGCAGCTGTGGGAACGGCACGCCCTCGCGGGCAGTTACGCCTTCAAAAATCCAGAATACCCGCTCAGAATAACCCCAGCCACAAGCTGGCGGCATACCGTATTCCAACATTTCCACGAAGTCAATATCCAGCATCATCGCCTCGTCATCGCCTGCATCGCGCATCTGTTGCTGCTCAACAAAGCGATTCAACTGATCAATCGGGTCATTCAGCTCGGAAAAACCATTGCCCAGCTCTGACCCGGCAATAATTGGCTGGAAACGCTCCACCGTCTGCGGATTGTCGGGGTTGGTCTTGGATAGCGGACTGATGAACTTCGGCGTATTCACCAACCACACCGGCCCCGCCACATCTTTACGAATATTCTTCCATAATTTATCGATACTGCGCGGAATGGAATCGGTCTTCTCCACTTCCAAACCATGTTCTTGCAACTTGGCAGCTACCTCGTCAATCGTTGTATTATACACATCAATTCCATAATGCTTGTTGATCACTTCAGCATAATCCCAGACTTCCCACTCGCCGCTCATATCCACCGTGAACCGGCCCAGCTGAAACTGCAGCGTACCAAACGTCTTTTGAAGCACATCTTTATACATCGCCTCCATAAAGCGCATGCCCTGCTTCCAATCCCAATACGCGGCGTACCACTCCATAGCGATATGCTCTGGCAAATGCTCATCGGAATAATTCTCATTGCGAAAACGCGGCCCGAGGTCATACACCTTCTCAAACCCAGCACCGATCAGGCGCTTGAGCGGCAACTCGTGAGAAATACGCAAGTAAAACTGCTGGTCGTCCAGCGCGTCCATATGCGTCACAAATGGGTTAGCGTCAGCGCCGCCGGTGGTGTGCTCCAATACCGGCACATTCACCTCAGTAAAGCCGTGCTGGTTTAGATAATCACGCGTTGCCTGCCAAAATTTGCTGCGGCGAATAAACCGCTGGCGCACCTCTGGATTGACGTTCATGTCAACATAGCGGCGACGGAAACGCTCTTCTTTGTTCTCTAGTCTTTCGGGCATCGGCCTGAGCGACTTGGTTAGTAATCGCAGCTCACGCACGCCAACCGACTTCTCGCCAGTCTGCGTCGTCGTCATCACTCCGCGCGCCTCAACAAAATCACCCGTATCAAGAAGCTTCAGCTGTTTCATGCCCAACAAACCACGGCCAGCGTCCAAGTCTGCCACGTCATCACGCTGCAAATATAGTTGCACTTCACCAGACTGATCGCGCAGTTTGATGAACGCCAGCTTACCAAAACTGCGAATTGAAATGATACGTCCCGCCACAACCACTTCCCGGTCCGCCAGTTCATCATAATGCGCTAAAACCTCGCCACAACCATGCGTCCGCTCCGACCGCGCCGGATACGGATCAACGCCTAATTCACGCAGGGTTTCTAATTTTCGCAAACGTTCATTTCGATAATCTTGCAGTGTAGCCATAACAGAGATAATTATATCACACTCACTTGAGCCATGAACCGATGAGACCTAAAGGCTGTCTTTATGATATCGACTTAACAATATAAACCATCTCTGTCTTCGGCGTTTTAATTTTCACCTCGTCGCCAACTTTCTTACCCATCAACTCCTTGCCAATTGGTGATTCGTTAGAAATCTTACCCGCCAAAGGATCAGCTTCCACCGGCCCGACCACTGTGTAAGTAACCGTCTTAGCAGTAGACTGCAACTCTACTGTACTTCCCAAAACCACCGCCGAGCCATCACTCGATTGAATTATCTCGGCGTTCTGCAAAATTTCTTCAATTTCAGCAATCCTAGTCTCGACCAATCCCTGCTCTTTACGAGCAGCGTCATATTCCGCATTCTCCCTCAAATCGCCAAAATCACGCGCAACTGCAATTTTCTCGGCAATCTCGCCGCGCCGGCTTTTTAGATCCGCCAATTCTACCTCTAAATCACCCTTGCCTTTTTCTGTAATCTGGTACGTTTTTTTCATTAGATTCCCCTTAATTTTCATATATAGCGTACATAGTCAATGAAAAACACTATATATAGCGTTCATTTACCTTTTCAATCCCTACGAGTATACCAATCACCGCCTAGGCTGTCAATGCTCTTACTTCTCCAAACAAAATTTGACTAGCTGCTGGTAATCCAATTTCTTCGTCTCGCCAGTCGTCCGCTCGGTTAGCTCAAACAGTCCGTCGCCATCAATTGCCCGATCGCTAATCGTAATCCGCCACGGCAGCCCCATCAGCTCGGCGTCAGCAAATTTCACGCCTGGCCGCTCGTCCCGATCATCTAGCAGCACTTCCACGCCTTTGCCAGCCAGCTCAGCGTACAGTTTATCCGCTAATTCTTGGCCCTTTTCGCCGATTGACACCACATGGACCTTAAATGGCGCAATATTTTCTGACCAGACTAGTCCTTTATCATCAGCAAAGTGTTCTGCAATCAGCCCCATTACCCGGCTCGGACCAATGCCGTAACTACCCATAAACACTTTCTGAACATGCCCTTGTTCATCGGTATATACCAAATCAAGCGCTTCAGAAAACTTAGTGCCAAGCGTAAAAATATTGCCGACCTCTACCGCTTTCTTCTCCACCAGCTCATCCGCCGCTATCCCCAAGTCAGCCAGCACCTCGTCGGTGTACACTTCCTGATTGATGGCAATTTTTTTACCTTCATGCACATAAATCGTGTCCTCGCCGACATCCGACAACGTCTGAAATTCGTGGCTATATTTAGAGAAGCTCCCGCCGGAAGCAAATGTCTTATAAGTAATATCGCCAATTCCAAGCCGTTCGTAAATTCGCCCGTAAGCCTGAGAGATAATCTCATAAAATTCATCGTGTTCTGCCCGATCCCGCGAAAACGAGTACAAATCTTTCATTAAAAACTCGCGCCCGCGCATCAAACCCGATTTTGATCGCAATTCATTGCGGAACTTGATTTGAAATTGATACGGATAGCATGGCAAATCCTTATAGCTGGCGATAAATCCGCGCATCATCTTCGTAATCGGCTCTTCATGTGTCGGCGCCAAGCCCAACTCCGAACCGTTGGCAAGCCGAGTCTTGAACCATACATCCATCACCTCATCGTCCCAGCGCCCAGACGCTTGCCACGTCTCGCGCGATTGCAGCGCCGTCAAACTGACTTCATTACCGCCGATAGCATTCATTTCCTCGCGGATAATCTGCACAATATTGTCCAGCACGCGCTTGCCCAGCGGTAAATATGCGTATACGCCCGCCATCTCTTTATAAATAAACCCTGCCCGGATAAGCAGCTGCGCGTTTTTAGAGACTTCTTCCGCTGGCGCAGTTTTGTTTGTCTTGGTAAAAAGTTGGCTCATCCGCATAATTTTCCTCCTTTACATAAGCGGTAATAGCGCATTTATTTGCCGTATTACATCAGGATTAATAAACAACAAATAGAACGCTATGCCATTTTTTATTATATGCACCATCATCGGCACCCAAACCGCGCCGGTATATTCCCGCGCCGCGCACATCACTAGACTGAGCGAAAACGTATCAACTGCCACCGACCACTGTAGCGGTTTATCAGTTCCGGCCCACAAGTGCGCCAGCCCAAACGCCGCGCTCGTCACTAAAACCGACAGCCAGATAGAAAACGATTTGCGCAACTTACCATACAGATAGCCGCGAAATAGTAATTCCTCGGCAATCGGCGCCAAAACCACCATTGTTATAAACGCTAGTAAAAACTGCCACTGCGTTCCCAGCATTGCTTGACTGAATGGTAAAGTTTGCGTTTGCGTCATATCCAGCGAAAACAAAGCAACTGCTATCGCTACCAAGACGCTGGTAACCAGAAAATACGCTACATACGCCAGCGGCGAAATCAGTATTTCCAGGAATGTCGGCCAATCATCAACCCCCAGCAGCCTCAGCGTCGTTTTACGTTTCATGACATATAGCGGCACTAATATCACGACCAGCAGCGTCAGGATATAGACAATAAACGACAGCGCTGTATTAAAAATAACCACGTTTAGCGAACTCAGCGGAACGCCAATGGAATTCAAAAATTTAGCCAGCAACCCAACCGCATATTGTACCGCGATAAACGCCGCATACACCCACGCCGGCAATGCCAGCAGCAGCCACCATTTATATCTGCCCGCCAGCGCTTTATTAACCTTCGCTACAATTTTTTTCCTGTTTTTAACTAGCCTAGAAGAATTTCCTGACATCGCTCACCGTCACTAAAATTGTTAATACTAATAAAACCAGCATGCCCGCCGCTTGGATATTTTCTTCGCGTTCGCGGGTTAATTTTTTCTTAAACAACCTGAATCCCACCATCGTAAACCAACGTCCGCCATCCAGCGCTGGAATTGGCAAAACGTTCATCACTGCCAGCGTCAAAGAGATAATCGCCGCTAAAAGTAGTATTTGCGTCAACCCAGAATTAACAACCGACGGAAATAGCACGCCCAAAATACCGACCGGCCCAGCCACATTTTCGCCAACCGCTGCCAAATCTGCCCGCGCCGCCTGCCGCGATTCATCTGAGCCAAAAAATTGTCCAATAAATCCGCCGACAGATTTCACCAGCAAATCACCAACGCCTCTCAATGTTTCATACGACAATTGCGCCGTCGTCGCTACGCCTAAAACTGGCGCCGACCACGTACTATGAAGCTTTTCTGTTTGCCTCGACGCGACGCCCAGATAACCGCCAGATTTAGCCTTTTTAACGTCGTTAAGCTGGATATCCACCATCTTTTCTGTATTATCCCGGCGATATATCACCGCGACCTTTTTACCGGCATTAGCTTTCGTGGCTGCCGATAAAACGCCGGGCGTCGTAATGTCGCTCTGAGCAATTTTTATAATTTGATCATCTGTTTTCAATCCCGCCTTTTCTGCTGGCGAACCTGGAGTTACCCGCGCCACCGTCACCGGTGAGCGTTCAACCGCCGTGTCAAACGGCAATTGTACTTGATTTGGTAAAATTTTTGGTAGACCCGCCAGCGCCAAAATCGTAAATAACACAACTGCTGTCAGCCAGTTCATCAGCACGCCAGCCAATAAAATCTTAGTTTTTACCCAAAATGCCGCACCGCCATATGTTCCTTTGCCTTCAGCAGAATCATATTCACCCTTTAGCTTAACAAATCCGCCCAGTGGCAGCCAGTTCAGGCTAAAAATAACGTTTTTACCGAGAAAACTCTTTTTTGGCTGCCATTTCTTCGCTCGCGGCGGAAAGCCAACACCAAACTCTTCGACAACAACGCCATTTCGCTTAGCGACCATGGCATGACCCAGCTCGTGTAAAACAACCAGCAGAACCAGTACGAACAACCCTATAATAACCCCCAAAATCAACATCATCATCCTCCAAACCGCCGATTACGGCGCGCATACTCATCTAAAATTACTGCCACATCATCAGTTGTCATATCCGGCCAATGTTTATCAATAAACATCAATTCGCTGTACGCCGCCCGCCATAACATAAAATTACTCAGACGCTGCTCGCCGCTAGTCCGTACGATCAAATCGCACGGCGGCACTTCCGGCGCATATAAATTCTGAGCAATCAATTCCGGCGTTACGTCTTCCGCCGAGATACCCGACCGAATAACTTTTTTAACCGCATCAGCAATCTCCAAATGTCCGCCGTAATTCAGGCAAAGCAGCAGCTCGCCGCCCGTCAGGCTCCTCGTCTTTTCCTCGGCATTGTCTATAACCTTAACCAGCGCGTCTGACAAGCCGTCGCGCGACCCAATCACTCGCAGCCTAATATTATTATCCAAAAAAATCGACACATCAGCTTCCAGCATTTTAACAAATAGTTTCATCAAATGCCCGACTTCTTCTTCGGAACGTTTCCAGTTTTCCGTACTAAACACGTAAGCGCTGGCATATTTTACCCCGCTATGGAGAGTCTCTAATAAGACGTCCTTCAAGCAATTATACCCCGCTAGATGCCCCTCATAAGCCGGCAGCCCGTGTTTCTTCGCCCAGCGGCGATTACCGTCAACGATAAAGCCAACGTGCCTCGGCAATTCTGTTTTTTCACTCATGTTTCGCCCTCCACTCATCAATCAACCTCACATCCTGCATATCCTTCTCGCGCCCGCGCCAGTTTTTCCAGCGCCGCAGAAAATCTAAATTGACAAACTTTACACCGTCATATTCCACCGCATAGCCCAGCAGCTCGTCGTACTCAACAATTCGCCCGTCAATCTCCCAGCCATCCCAGATCTCGACCGATCCATCATACTTCACCAAATACTGGCGTTGATTTTTATCAATCTTCTCGACCCAGTCATCGCTACGAGCGATTTCTTCTAATGCCTCTCGATTAGTCGCCACGTCAATATCAGCAGACTGACGGATTCCTAACTGATCCAAAATACCGCTGCCAATGATAATAATCTGATCCAGCGGCAGTCCTAATTCTTTCACGCGCTTGGCAAACGTCTGATTCATCAAACCGTTAAGACATCCTTTTCTTTAGCTTTAAACGCCTCGTCAATTTGTGCCTGCACCTTACTCATCAGCGCGTCAATCTCCTTCTCAACCCGCTTATAATCATCCTCACCGAGCTCCTTGGCGTCTTTCATGCGCTTGGCATCTTTCAATGCATCCTGGCGAATCGTCCGCATAGCGATCCGCGCCTCTTCGACCTTTTCACTCACTTGCTTGACTAATTGCTTGCGGCGCTCTTCGGTCAATGCCGGCACTGGCACGCGTACCACTCGCCCATCATCCGACGGATTAAAACCCAAGCTCTGATTATCGCGAATCGCTGCCGAAATTGCCGTAATATTACTCGGATCAAACGGCGTCACCAGCAACATCTGCGCCTCCGGCGCCGTCACGTTTGCCACCTGGTTCAGCGGCATCCGCGTTCCGTACGCTTCCACCATTACGCCATCCAGCATCCCGGCATGTGCCCGGCCCGTCCGCACCTTTTTTAGCTCGTCCTGAAAATGACCAAACGCCTGCGCCATTTTATCCTCATATGGTTGTGTGTCAAACATCATTACCTCCAAATTACCTGCCTTATATTATAGCAAATTTTACCAGCAATTGTCCGCCTTATGTAATATAAAGTTTACACCAGGTAAAATCCCGCTAAAAATCCAACTAACTTCAGTCCTGGCGCCATGATATAATAACCTCCGTGATAACCAAATTAAAGCTTTATAATTTTCGCTCGTACAGCTTGCATGAAGTCGATTTTAATAGTTCTGGCACGGTTATCGTTGGACCAAACGGCACAGGTAAAACCAACCTGCTGGAGGCAATTTACACAGCGCTGCGCGGCAGTAGTTTCCGCGGCAGTTTGGGCGACTGCATGAAATTCGATGCGGAACAAACAATTGTTCATTTGGAAGGCAACTTTGGGTCGCGCCGCCTCAAATTAGCCAGATCGAACGATAAAATCAGTAAAGAATTTATCCTAAACGATAACAAATCAAAGGTCTTGTCTCGTAAAAACCGCTTGCCTGTTGTTCTGTTTGAACCCAGCGAATTGCGGCTAATCTCATCGTCGCCATCGCGCCGCCGCGACTTTTTAGACGGACTGCTATCTCGCCTTGACCCGAAATACGATACCGCTCTCAGAGCTTTCAGCCGGGCGCTGCTGCAACGCAACGAATTGTTAAAGCATCCTCAGGAAAATTCGCAATCTTGGCGCAATAACTTGTTCGCCTGGGATATAAAATTTGTTCAATACGCCGCCTTAGTTTGCCGGCAGCGTACAAATTTTTTGCTCAAACATGAATCAGCTATCAAAAACCTATACGAATCGCTAGCTGGACGGTCGACGGCTTTATCAATTGAATATTCAGCCAGCGCTCCTCTGCAAACCTACGAACAATCCCTGCTTGACCGCCTATCCAAATCGCGCGAATATGAAACCAAAACCGGCTTCACATCTGCTGGGCCGCAGCGCGAGGATTTTACTATATTCCTTCATAATCAGCCCGCCGTAAAAGTTGCTTCCAGAGGCGAGATGCGCACTATCATGCTAGCTTTCAAATTGCTAGAATTGGATTTGCAGGCCAGCATAAACAATACCAAACCGCTTATTTTACTGGATGACGTATTCTCAGAGCTCGACGCCACCCGCGAAAAACTGCTCCAAGAGACTATCCAAAACCACCAATTCATCGTCACCACCACCGACTCCCGCCGCCAGGCAGACGGCTGTTTGATTATTTATACGAAATAACTCCGCCTGTAATCGCAGTATTACTGACAATTTTAATCTAGCTATCAGCTACCCAAACCAAGCAAAAATACCCGCTACTAAGCGAGTATTTTTACCTTAATCATCGCTTGCTTAATTTTTTGATTTGTTATCGCCCCAATTGCTTGTCACTGTGTCAACCGCTTTCTGTACTTCTGCCACTGCACCATTACCCACAAAACCATTTCCTATTCTTTCATGGCTTTCTTCAAAACCATGCACACCGTCTTGTTTATTTACTTTAAGTCTCCAATGGTCATCGCCACCGTTATAAGCATTAAGCTCTAACGTCTCTGGCGTTAACTCTCGGTCTCCATTACTGTCCTCATGCGACTCAATTTTACTGACGTTAACGTCAGATCTTCTCGTAAACTCTTCAACCTCAGAAAGTGTAACCTTATTATCAGCCTTTATTTCATCTAATGCTGATTTATCTTTTGTACTGAAAACAAAACTCGTCGACGTCTTGATTCCGTCTTTATCAGAAGATCCGCCATCGGTTATAGATATTTCAACATTCGTTCCACTACCCTTCTCGGTGTCGCCGTCTGGATCACCACCGTATGCATAGAAGCTAACTATATCACTACCTTCACCTATAAAAGAGCTGTCATCGTCGTCATTGAGATCAGGGTTTTGATTTTTAATTTCATTAACCTTGTCTAAGGCAGTTGTAGCTGCTATATTTGTTGCTTCATGCATTTGTTCGTCGCTCATCGCGGGCTCATGCGCTTTATGCCAGATGCCGCCAGCTGCCAACAAAGCCAAAGCCAACGCACCTGCTTTTTTTATAAAACCAGGCAGTTTTTTACCAGATTGTTCAGGTGTTACCCCCCCCTGGTGCTTTTTCAGATTTACTCATATTTTTACTATATCCTTTCTGTCTATAAATAATTAATAATAGTAAACTAGCTTCAATTATACTCCATATTTGCTAATTTGTCAAGTCTCGTGCGCTTAACAACAAATGTAAATAAAATAAACACGGAGGGTTCTTTAACCCTCCGTATAAATCCCAGCAAAGATTAACGCCAGTATTACTCGCTCACGCCCAGCTCAATTCGCCTGAACTGGCGCACCACGATGTTCTCGCCGAGTTTAGCGATCGCTTCCTTGACGTGCTGCTCAACCGTCTTAGAATCGTCCAAAATGTATGCCTGACTCATCAGCACTTGCTCAGCAAAGTGCTTTTTCAATTGACCCTCGACAATCTTCTCGCGCATTTCTTCCGGCTTGCTTGCGAGTGCCTCGCTGGCCATCAGCTCAGCCTTCACCCGCTCCATTTCCTCAGCCGGAATATCCGCCTCAGAAACATACTTCGGACTCATGGCTGCAATTTGCATGGCAATTTCGTGCGCCAACGTCTTGAAATCATCCAATCGCGCCACGAAGTCGGTCTCGCAGTTCACTTCAACCACCACGCCAATTCGGCCCGAGTGCACATAGCCCTCGATCAAGCCCTCGCGCGCTTCGCGGTCGCCTTTTTTTTCAGCCTTAGTCAAGCCTTTTTTACGCATCGCCTCCAGCGCCTTGTCAAAATCGCCATCAGTCTCGACCAGCGCTTTCTTTGCATCAGTCAAACCCACGCCAGTCAATTCGCGCAGCTTTTTAATGTCATCAACAGAAACACTCATCTTATCTATCTCCCTTTTTCACTGTCTTGTCTTCCTTTTTTACCGCGCCAGCGCCCTCGGCTACTGCTTTGGCAAAGTAGCTCAATAGCAATTGGATACTCTTAATTGCATCGTCATTGCCTGGGATAACGTAATTGATGCCAGTTGGATTAACATTAGTATCAACCACCGCAAACACTGGTATACCCAGAGCCTCTGCCTCGCGCACTGCGTTCGCATCAGTCAGCGCGTCAACCACGACCACTGCGCCCGGCTTGCCCATCAAATTCTTGATGCCACCGTATTTGAAATTCAGGTTATCAATTTCCTCCTGGAAACGCTGCACTTCCAGCTTGTTGTAGCGCTTTTCCAGGTCACCTGATGCCATACGCTTCTCAAGGTTCTTCAGCTTCTTGATCTGCTGAGCAATCGTCGCGCCGTTGGTCAGCATACCGCCAATCCAGCGCTCAACCACGTACGGCTGGTTGATACTCTCGGCCGCTTGGCGCACCACGTCCTTAGCTTGCTTTTTCGTACCGACAAATAGCACCTTTTTACCGCTAGCGGCGATTTTTGTCAGCTCCGGCAGCGCTTTCTCTAGCGCCTCGGCCGTCTTTGCCAAGTCAATGATGTGACTATCCTGGCGTTTTGAATGAATATACGGCGCCATCTTTGGGTGCCAGCGACTGGTCTTGTGTCCGAAATGAACACCAGCCTCAAACAAAGCTTTCATGTCTACTGTTACAGACATTAGATTACTCCTTTTCCTCGCCCGCCGCTTTTGGAGCTGCGACGGACTGTGTCGTTAATAATTAGTTACCTAATCATTGTAACACACTGGGAAGTAGAGTCCAAACCGCCGACTTACCAGCGTCCATATGGATTGCCTGGGGTTCTTTGCAAACGATTACTTGGCGGTGGAGGTGGCGGAGGTATCGCACCAGGCCCTAACGTGGAAACACTACCCCATATATCTATATCTTCTGGCCTATTAAAAGAACCTCCTGAATCAACTTTATCTGTCTTACTCGATAAATTAGCGAATGGATCAGATGGTTCTTCGTACGACGCATACGGCTTAGGCGATCCAAACGGTTCATATGGCTCAGACGACACGAGCGGCGAATTATCAGGTGTAGTCTGCGGTGAATATGCCTGACCTTGCTCAAACACTGATGCGCCTGCCGCCCGAGCACCCGCTCTACCTGCTTCCGAAAGCGCATCGACACCTGATCTGCCACCCGTGCGAAATAGATCAAGAGCAGCTTTGAAAAGACCACGAAAAACTTTCTTCCGACGACCATCCACGCCGCGCTCAATTCCCACGCTACTCTCAAGGCTGTTTCGTGCCGCCGACAAGCCGCTTCGTGCAACTTCCCAGCGAGCCTGTGGGCTTTTCGATAATACACCTGCAGAATTAGCCAACTGATTACCAGTATCCACAAAAGTGCGCGCCATTTCTGTCACTCCTCTGGCAGCGCGGACATGCCCGCCAACAAAAGGAACGTGCTCAGCAAATCGCACTGCTCTATTATCAAGCACCCTCTCTGCTGCGCCAACTGCCTTGTCGGCATAACCTAACCCAGCCTGAGTCGAACCGACCATATCCACGCGTTGTATAACACCAAGAACCTCTCTACCTAACTTAGCTGCACGCTGGGCCCGCTCTCCAAAAGCCTCAAAGACGCCCGATTGTTGTTCCCGGCCATAACCCACCAAAGATTGAAATCTTTGTTCGTGCGGCGAAGGCTTCGGAGAAAACGGATCAGAACTTCCTGGTTGGCTTTCAAACATTTTATTATTTCTGTTTTTGAACTTATTTCTGTCTAGTAGATTAGCACACTATTGATTATTTGTCAAACTCATATAGTATGCGCGCCATAAAAGATTTCTGCAGAACCATTTTTCATAACCCATCCACCTCTTCATCATATTTGCGTGTTAAGCCATACTGTGTTACTACCGTTTCCCACATATCTCCGCCCACGGAGGGATCTCTAACTGTAGCAATTCTCATATGTATATCACCGTCCTGCTCGCTGTTATTTACAACAAAGCGCGTTGCTCCGTCCTGACCGCTGTGAACTTTTACTCCTGAAAATGCTACGGAAAGCGCCGCTGCCGTACCTTGCCGCCGCTGCAGTTCGCCACCAACCTCCAGAGGGTCAAATTTATCTTCCTCCCGCACAAGCGGATGACAGGAAATTAGTACAATAGACTTCGGCCTAAGCGCAAATATCAGCTGGCGCATACCTTTCTTATCATACCATTCCTGAGGATCTGGCGGTATTTTTTCTGTGTTTGACATCTTAAAAGCATCTTCGTCGCCATGACCAAATAGCACGACAGTGTCAAATTTATCGGCAACGCTCGCTTTTCGCAACCTTTTTACTATAGTGGGTAAACAACCAGTATCATCTATTTCAGCAGCAAACACATCGCCAGATTTGACATCGTAAAAACCGCATGCAGTGCCATTAGAATCCCCCGAAGCTCCCCGAAGAATAAGCGTTGCCGGGTCGCCAGATTCGGTATGTCCAGCCTCTAACATATTCAGTGTTCCCTCCAAAACTTCCGGACTCCAATCAGCAAAGTGCAATATTCCCGTCAGCCTATTCAACTTATTAGCATTTCTCTGTCCAATCTGACAAATAGTACTGATATACCTACTGAAATACCTTGACTGATAACCCTTGCTCTGAGAAAACGTAGACAGAGCCATTTGTGCGCTGGCATCCAGTACTATATCGGGGTTTACTTTCGGCAGACGGTTTCTGTAATATCTTCCTATCAAGGCGGCACGGTCAATAACGCCAATTCCTTCAGGGTCAGTACTATCAATTATATGACAAATCGCTAGAATATCCATTACATCCTCATTGCCCGTATCAATCATCTTGCGCAAATCTTCTGGAAAATCTTTCTTTTTTATATCCTGCGTCCAGCGATCTGGCGGAAAGCCGTGCTCTGCCAGCGATTCACACAACTTGTCAAATACAAGTTCATCACGAACACCGTCTGAGACCGCGCCAATCAGCTCGTTGAGAATACTATCATCAATCCCTTTCATCCACTCCTCAGGCAGCTGTTGTTTGCTGAAAAATAATTCCCTGACAAGTTCAGGATAAATCTCTTTTTTCCGCAAATCCTGCATAAGATTAACATATTCTTGCACCAAGCCTAAAGAGTCCATCATGAGCTCCGGCATATGGCGGTAATATTTCCCAGAGAGATTTTCAACTTCTTCTGAAGCGAGAACGTATAGATTATCAAGGACATATTCTTTATCAAATTTTTCCGAGTTCGGGTTAAACCTTTCGTCTTCCTCTGCTAATTGTCTTATACTAGACAGCAGTTTTTCCATCCCTTCATATCCATCAGCAACCGCCTCTTCCACGGCTTGCTCACCGTTCTTCAGAATAAATCCGCCGCCATGAATATCAAATTTCCAATCTTCCTGAACTTGTTTAAGTCTTCGTAAGGTTTCTTTGTCGGGGTTTTCGTATTTTTTAGCACCGCAATATTCAAAATAATCGCGCCTAATATTGCCTGCAAAATCCGCCGCACCGCGCTTAATACTTGATTTAATCTCTTGTAGTCCTTCGCTAAGGTCCGCTGCCGCACTCAGTGCTAGCCGAGCCATACACCTGCCTGTTCGCTTTAACAATCCTGCTCTTTTTTCTCGTATACCGTCTTCTACTTCTGGAGTATGCGGCTCGGTATCACCAGATTCAGAGACAAACGCCATTTCGCCAATCGTAACCTTGGTGCTGGCAGTCTCGCCAGAAACAACATAAACAACCATCTCCTACGCCGCAACCGCATCCTCGCGCGATTTGAGGAATTTATCAAGTTCATCTTGCAAACTTACTGCTTCTTTGCTTGACGGGTCAAATTCAATAATGACCGGATACATATAACCTTCCTTTTTTGGAGCAAGCTGGAAATATGTAATAGCATCATCTTTCACAACTGCGCCGTAGACGTCATTTTTATCCTGATCAAAGCCTATCGCTGTTGAAGGCGGAAAAGTCTCGCCAGCCGAATCTTCCGACATGTTAAACAATATTACTGAACCTTCCCGTTTTCTAGCGGTCCCGCTTTGATGAACGCCGCTTTCATAAACATCAAAAGCCGCGATGGGAACGGTCATTTCTGCTGGCACGATCTGGGAGTTGCCGTCAGAAAATTGGCGCGGATTGAACAGTTTTGCCCGAACAATATTGGTATAAGATGTAATTTTTAATGTCAAATGAAATTGAAGATTCAGCGCAACATGAAGACCATCCATCCGGCTATTACTGCGTACATAAAGATCTTCAACGCTGTCAGGCGATTCTAATACCGCATTAAGTCTTTCAATTCTTTCCCGACATTCCGTTTCGTTGTGTTCGGCTGATTCTCCTGAGTTATCTGCATTGGGTGCACCAGATTCACAAACCGACGGTTGAATACTTTTTTCCATAAAAATATAATAGACTCCCAGTTTTTCCTTATTATTAATCTGGACTATACGCTTTCCACTCTGTTTCGTCAAGCATTTTGACATATTGCATGGATTTTGCAACAATTTGCAATCCGCCTGCTTTCCTGCTAAAATACTAGGGTTATGAAAAGCAGTATTCACCCACAGAACTATCGCCCGGTCGTATTTAGCGACGATCAAGCGGGCTTCGCGTTCTTGACTCAGTCAACAGCGCAAACCATGGATACCATCGTTTGGGAAGATGGCAAGACTTATCCGCTTGTCAAGGTGCACATCTCCAGCGCCTCACACCCATTCTTCACCGGCGAAGAAAAGATCATCGACACCGAAGGCCGCGTTGATCGGTTCAAAGCACGCCAGGAGGCAGCCGCTAAACGCCGCGCCGAGTTGGCTAATAAGGCGAAAAAGCGAAACGCAGCCGCCGCAGCCAAGGCTCAGCAAACCGCCGCTAGCGGAGACGACACCAAATCAACGAAATCGTCTAAAAAGGCTAAGAAATAGCCGAGAAAATACAGAATCAACAAAAAACGCCTCTGCTCCTTGCCGAGGTGTTTTTATAGTTTTTATACAATATGAATTACATATTGTTACCAGAGTTCAAGCAGTTCAAGAATTACTCCATGTTTTCATTCTTACGCCATAACACGTTCGCGCTCTTGTAAAAACTCCTCTAATTCAGCATTTAGCTCGGCAACTCTTTCATCTTCTGAGCTAAGTATCTCAACGTCAGGAAAAAGAGGATTTAGATCCTTACCTTCAGCGTCTTTGCATGATATACGAAACCACTTAATGTTATTAGGTGTAACACATGCTCCATAAGCGCAATTTTCACCCCATTTCATATCCTGTGCCGTTAATTTTGATCTACGGCGCCACCAACTAACCGACTGTACATCAGCTTTGAACACAATAACCGAGCCGATTTTTTTCTTTCGCCTACCCCAATCCTGATAATAATCACTATAACAAATATCGCCCGTACCCTCGCGTTCATAAGCATCAAAGCCCACAACTTCCATATTTACCACTTCTCCATCGTCACGCATAATACTGCCGTGCGGATAAAATAGATTAGCCGTCACGTCAAATCTTGGTTCACTAAAAGGCGTATTATTCAAGGTCAGCCTCTTCTCGCTCAGCTCCTTATTGCCGATAACAATACTAAGTTGCCTCAGAGGGGCGGACGGAACGATTACCCTACAATTCTCGACTTTGTCAGGTTTTTGCAATGCCCGTTCAAGCCTAGGAAATAATCCCTGTTCTTTTTCAGTTTCGTATACGCCGTAGTCTCCAAAAATTTGCCACGATTTTTCCATTATATAAATCACTCCTTAAACAGTAATCCATACAATACCACGGGAACTGTAAAATCGTCAAGTTTCGCCCACCTCGCTTGCGAAAAATAAAGGAATAATATGCTATAATTCTATACATATGGCAAAGATTTCCCTCGATTTAGACGCTTTGAAGGCCGAGCGCGCTCGCCTGGGCGATTTTTTAGCGCGTCCTGACGCTTACGGCTCGCCGGATTTTACCGTAAAAAATAAGCGGTTTTCAGAGCTGGAGACGCTTATTGCCAAGGGCGAAGAGCGAGCGACGTTGGAGCAAAATTTACGTGACGCCAAAGAATTAGCGAATGACGACGGCGAATTAGCGGAATTAGCGAAAGCTGAAATCACTGAGACTGAAGCGCGTCTGACAGAGCTGGAAGAAGAATTATTCGTCTTACTGACACCCAAAGATCCGAATGATGAGAAAAATATCATCATAGAAATCCGCGCCGGCGCTGGCGGCGACGAAGCCTCGTTATTCGCGGCGGAACTGTACCGCATGTATCTACGCTGGTGCGAAGCAAATGGCTACAAAACTGAGCTTATCAGCGAATCTGCCAACGACACAGGCGGATATAAAGAAGTTATTTTCATGGTCAAGGGCGACGCGCCATACGCCAAATTGAAATTTGAAGGCGGCGTCCACCGCGTCCAGCGCGTCCCAGTCACCGAAAGCCAAGGCCGCGTCCACACCTCTACAGTCACCGTAGCGGTGCTGCCAGAAGCTGAGGAGACTGACATCGAAATCAACCCAAACGACCTGCGCGTTGACATTTACCGCTCCAGCGGTCATGGCGGCCAGAGTGTCAACACCACCGACTCAGCGGTGCGCATCACCCACCTGCCGACCGGTATCGTCGTCACCAACCAGGACGAGAAGTCACAGATTAAGAACCGCGAAAAAGCCATGAGCGTGCTGCGTTCGCGCTTGCTGCAGATGAAAATTGATGAGGAAAATGCCAAGTTAAGCGCTGAACGGCGCTCATTAGTCGGCACTGGCGACCGCTCAGAGAAAATTCGCACCTACAATTTCCCGCAAGACCGCATCACCGACCACCGCATCCACTACAGCCGCAGCAATATCCCCGCGGCGATGAACGGGGATATTGACGATTTGATTGAGCAATTGCAGCGGTATGAGCGGGAGTTGAAGGCAAAGAACGCTAGAAATTAAGATTTGAGTGACTTAGAGCTAGACTGCCTCTCTAGTTTGTGACATCTTTACCAGTTATTAGGATCACCAGAATCAAGTATGTCTTTTAATTTTTTATACTTTAAATAGAATTCCGGACTCAGTTGTCTCTCTCCATCACCATGCTCTATGACAATCACCCCGCCGCCGTTCTGGATTAGACCCTCCACAAACGGTCCTATCTCTTCAAGCAGCTCAGAATCAGACTCCTGTGAACTGGCATATCCCACATCTAGCGCCGAAGCCATTGTTGAACGGCGGTTTTCTGCAATCAGTAGCCCACAAGCCTCATCATAATCAGTTATTCTATGGTATTCCAGACCAGCTTCGCGAGCAGCCCGTACGTTTATAGCCACAAGATTATTATCCTTTGCAGGGCGCGCTGTTGCCTTTCCATTAAAAACCATATCTGTAAGAGTTGGTTTTTCCTGCACCTCTTCAACGGTAGACACACCGTCAATCCCAGCAGAGATAGCGCCTAAAGAATTCCTAACTCTTGAATATTTATCATTTTTATCATTACCAGAGTCCTCAGGCAAATCAGAATCAGTAGAATCACCGTTCAAAGAAATTGGATATTCGCTATCCTCAGATTCAGCAGAATCGAGATCTGAATTTAGTATTTTAGCCTGCTCTTCTAGCCTGCGGTGTTCTCTCCAAAAATCACTTAAGCCAGTTTTTTTATCCTTGAGAGCCAAAACAACCATTATTTTACCGTGATCAACCATCTCCTCGGCACGGCTGCTCAAGCGGTCCATTTTTTCTTCGAAAGACTCTTCCGACTATACACATGTACGCCGCTCCATCATGCCCATAAAACGTATAACTTCGTTGATATCTGTTGTGGCATAATATTGCGTGCCAGTTTTGATAGCGGCCTGCTCGACAGTGGCTATATCTTTAAACGGCTGCGCAAATGCTTTATTGTATAATATGTAACCAATCCAATCGTCAACGCTTGCTGGGCGTTTGCAGCCTTCGCACCCTATTCTCTCCATCTCAAATCTCGCTTCCTTGCCCACTATAATTTTATCAATGTTTCATATGTTACTCTCTATCTCTGAATTTGTCAAACAGTTTTACAATTTTTATCTTATTTTGCAAGAAATGAACTTCCCGTCCCGCCGCAATTTAGTGCCAAGCGCAGCGGGATTATATAAAACAAACAAATATTACCATTAGCCATACTCTGGCAATCAATGCCAGTTAATAATACCCCTTTTCAATATCATGATATCGTTTACCGAACTCTTCCAATCCAATACTACGTATAGAGTCAGGCACTACAGCTATCACCGCACCGCCATTCCTGATGGCTGTATCCGCACGAGCCATAAACCTATCGACTTTCTTATCAATCACCTCTACTATAGATCTACTTCTTACAGGCGCTGCACTTCTGGCTGATTTTGCGTATCCGCAGCAAGTTCTTTCAGCTTCTTTTTTAGCAAGCATTTTAACTTCCTCCGGATCTGTTGTCGTATAACACGATAGGCCAAGTCGTCTGGCGGCTTTCTGCATCGCCCGCACCTTATGGTCGTCTCCCCCTGTCTGAACCGATGTCCAAGGGTGAGATAAAAACGGCGCTATCTCATTCTCAGACTCAGTGCTTATGCGCCTAACAAACGCGTAGGGCAGCCACTCGCCTTTTTTTCAGCATCGCGAGCGCGCTCTTCGCATGGATTATGATAGTATCCTTTCAAATGAATTCCTAATAACGCCGCAGCTAAAACGTTATTTGAAGCCAAAACAGAAATTGCGCCCTCCTTTAGCTCCTCAGAATTAAAATACATACCGCATACATAAGCAAGAGCGCCCAGAGTATTGAGTGCAGCAGCCTGAATACGCAAATCTTTTCTATGTATTGAAGCCCCTAGCCTATACAGCAAATCCGCCCTCTGTAAATCAATCTTTCCATCTATCGCATCCTTGACATGACATAGTTCATGCCGCAAAGTAGCGTCAGGATCAATACAATAACCAGTCTTTACGACAACATCAAACCCTTGGCTATCAGTTTTATTGATCGCTGCATGACCCAGCTCTCTACTTCTCAAATACGAAGAATTTTCAGCGCCAGTAACAACTATCGACAAATCGCCCCAGCGATCTCTGGGAATGCCAGCATACTCAAGATACTTTTTTAGGTTTTCTTCAGCAACATCAATAGTCTCGCCAGACGCCAGCTCAGCACCTAACCCGCAGTCAAACTGAATCCTCGAAAAGTTTCCCCATTCTTCCCGCATAAACTCATTGCAAGCTGGGTTGTCCGTTATGTGCAAACCTTCTGTGTAACTGCTCATAAAGCATTAAATCGCGCCAATCGTTTCCGCGCCCTCCAGCAGCTGCGCCAATGTATCAATTTCACCCGGACGGACTGGCTGGTCGTTTACTCCTAATCGTCTTTCTAGCTGCTGATTCTTTATATCATTATCTAATCTAGCCATATCATCTTCAAGGCGAGATCTAAGATTATCTCCACTAATGCGTATACGTGACGGTGACGGCAACGGCGCAACACTTTCTACTGCGTCCGTATTTAGATCATAGCGCAATACTTCATCCTGACTTTCCATATGATATCGATATCTGCCATTGTCTAACATTATATACTTACGCATATCTTCTTTGTCGTTTGAATACGACCCGACTTGAATAGTTAATTCATCGTCATCCCCTAACGGTAGCCTCAGTCCAAGTGACGAATCTCTTCCATTATTACTGCCAGGATAATCAAATTTATTCACATATACGCTATCGGCAAACCGAAGCAACAAATCATCCACTAGCGCCGACAGCTTGTATGCCGCCTCCATTTTTTCAGCGTCTGTTAAACTCTCTCTCTCTGGATTTCCAAACGGTTTGATGAAATCAAGGTTATCTGATGGCTCTTTCATTGGTTATCTCTCCATATTCGTTATGAAATTTATTATCAATGGTGTATAATGTAGCATATAATGCAAGAAAAGTCAACCATATCGTTTTGGCTAAAAAATGCCGCCAAATCTCTGAAGGATGCCGGTATTGCCTCGGCGCGGCTGGATGCGGAATTAATCTTAGCCAATACCTTGCGAAAGAATCGGACATATCTTCATGCGCACCTGGATGAGGAGATTGATCCGCGCAGAGTTGACATCGCTAATGCACGGCTGGATCTGCGGCTGGATCGCGTGCCAATGGCCTATATTCTGGGCTATAAAGAGTTTTACGGGCGCAAATTTACTGTTTCTCCCGCAGTATTAGTTCCCCGCCCCGAATCGGAGGATATGATTTCACTATTTCTGGACGCGACAGCCGGCGAAATTGAACAGAAAGTATTGATCGACGTCGGGACTGGCTCAGGCTGCCTGGGAGTTACAGCAGCGTTGGAACGGACAAATATTTCCGTTATTTTATCAGACATCAGCAAAGATGCGCTCCGAATTGCCGAAAAAAATGCCGACGAATACCACGCCCGCGTAAAAATCCAGCAGCAATCGCTGCTGAACGGACAGCTGGAGCCGGTGGATTATATTTTTGCCAATCTGCCGTACGTTGATAAGGATTGGGAAGTGTCGCCAGAGCTTCAGTACGAACCGAAAATCGCCCTTTTTACCGATGATGGCGGACTAAAATTGATCCTTGAGCTTATTCGGCAAGCACCGCGCTGCTTAACTCCAAACGGACAATTGTTCATCGAGGCCGACCCAACACAGCACGAACGAATAATACAAGCAGCCGCTCGGCAAAATTTTAAGTTAGCGGCGATTCAGCGTTATATTATCGTTTTACGATTTATAGGCAGCCAGAGTTAAATCCACCGTAATATTTTTCCCGGCGCGCACCAAAGTAACTTCAATCTTTTCGCCAGGCAGATATTCCGAAACTAGCGTCGATAAACCGCCGTCTTCACCGACATTTTTATTATTAATCTTAGTAATAACATCGCCTTCTTTAATGCCGGCTGCATCCGCCGGGCCGCCAGTTTCTACGACGCCGCCCGAGTGCCCGCCGATGTAAGCGCCAGATTTGACTGGCAAATTATATTCAGCCCGCACTTCCGGCGTAACTGCGACATAGCGGACGCCAATATAGGCTTTTTGCACACCTTTACCCTGTAAGACGCTTTTTGACATGCCCTTGGCGGCATTAATCGGGATAGCAAACCCCATACTCTGCGCGTCGGAAACAGTCGCCGTATTTATGCCGATAACCTGGCCGGACAAGTTAATCAGCGGGCCGCCAGAATTACCCAAATTCACAGCAGCATCAGTTTGCAGCAAGTCGGTTAACTCCTCGACTTTAGTTTTTCTATCATCAGACGAGGCCGATACTGGCCGACCTTTGCCAGAGATAATACCGCTGGTCACGCTGTTTTGGTAGCGTCCCAGCGAATTGCCGATAGCGATGACTTTTTGTCCCACTTTTACCGTGCTGGAGTTACCCAATTCCGCTGCCGGTAAATTCTTAGCGTCCTTTATTTTTAAGAACGCGATGTCGTTTAGCGGATCGCTGCCGACAATAGAAACACCAGCATACTGGCTGCCATCGCTGGTGATAATACGCACGCTGTCAGCGTCATCGACGACGTGATTATTCGTCAGAATATAGCCGTCAGGGCTGATGATGATACCCGTTCCCGCTCCCTGCTGAGTCCTGGTTAAGTAGCTGCCCTGAGTGGTTATTATCGAAACCACGCTTGGCGACACCTTCGCTACGATCTTTGAGGTGTCGATTTCCTCATCAGTCAGCCGCAGATTACCATCAGGAACATTCGTTTGCGAAACGTTTTGCCTGTTGTTCAGTTTATAAACAACCCAACCCGCAAATACGCCGTTGCTAATGATTAATATCGCTGCCAGTACCGCACCAATAGTCCAGAAAACTATCTTTTTATTATTTGATTTCACCCTGTTGCCTGCCGTAATATTGTTATCCATATTTAGCATTACCTATATTACCACCGAGTTAAAAGCTAATAGCATAACCAGAGTTGTCGCCACCGCCAGAAAAACCGGTCCTACTATCTCTGAAAATATGATTTTCTTATGCTTTTTCCACGACTGATAAACTTTGCCGCCGCAAAACGAAATAAGCAAAAGAACTATCGTTATTTGCGGGATGCCGCCAGCCAGCGTCCTCAGGTAGCTGAAATTCCAATAATACGCCAGCCAACCCAGCTCCGCGAAAACCAGCCCCCAAACAAAGCTAAGCAGCGTAGTTTGCTCCTCGTCATAACTATGCAGAAAATGCCGCGCCGCGCCGTAACCGAGCAAAAACATCAGGAAAACTACCGCCGAAACTGGCCACTCATACGACACTGCCATCAGCGATATCGTACCGACAAGAATAGCACATCCCGCCTGCAAGGCTATCTGCCAGCGTTTAGAGAGCGGTTTAATAAAGATAAGCCAAATAGCGTAAAGAACCGCCAGTACGGTCTGGATGGTAAAACCGATGTTTGGCAGATACATTAAACCGACAATGCCAACGCCGACCGCCACATCGACCAGATTTGCTTGAATATTTGCCCACCAAAACCGTGGACGCACAGCGATCACTCGCCATTTACTAAGGATAACCAGCGCCAGCGCCGGATACGACGACTGAATCGTCTTGGCAATCGCCAGCAAAACCGCCGCCAAACCTAAGTTCAAGGTGTGATAAACGATTTCGCTCCAAAATGTTCGCCGCTTTACTGTTTTTAACAAATCCATACGTCTCCCTTATTATATCAATTAAGATCCAGGCCCCACAACTACGATAAATTGCGCATCAACATTCAAATTGTAGCCCGGAGACTCAGTAGTCGCTGGCGTGCCGTAAACTTCCTCCAATTTCGACTTGGTCGCAGGCTTTTCTTTGCCCGACGGGAGCTGGTAAACTGTATTTTTACTGGCTTTAGCGCCGCCAGGAACATTGCCAACATGAACCACCTTCAATCCTAGTTCAGACAGTTTATCAGCCTGTTTCTGGGCAGCCCCAGGCACACCGCTACCGTTTAGTACCGCTATTTTAGCTTTTTCTTTAAGTAGCGGCGTACCGTAAATCTCGCCCTTTAAGAATGATTGAATCTCGCTGTAATTATCTACTCCTGCCGACGGCTTGACAATACTCATGCCGCCAACCGAGCCTGTCGTCATCAGCATATTGTCTTTTTCGACAAAACTCAATTTATGGACGCTCGGCTCTTTAATTTCCGCCGCCAATTTCATAACCGTTTGAATTTCTTTGGTGCTAATATTAGTTCTCAGATTTTTACCCATGGCTTCCATAAGCGATGACACCTTACTGAAGTCAGTTAGCGTCCCCGTAGAGCCAGCCTTGCTCTTCAATGCCATTAAGACCAGCTGCTGGTTTTTTTCGCGGTCAAAGTTAGACTGCTCCAAGCCGTAAGTCGGAGGCGTATGTCCGCGAGCCTGCGAAAACGCCATAGCCTGATCGCCATTCATATCGTTCGGACCGTTCGGAAATGCCAGATAATGCCCGCGCGGACAAAGACTGCGGTTCTGGCGGCATTTGTCGTCAAAAGTAGCATCCAGTACGCCCCGCGGGTCGCGGCTAGCGACATTAACTGTCACGCCGCCGACAGCATTAACCGCATCGCGAATAACCACGGTATTTACGTGAACCGCGTATTGAATATCCATATTAAAAATCTTGCCAACGAACTGCCGTGTTTCGTCCATCCGCTGCTTTTCCGCTTCCTCGCCGCTGCCATCTGCCGAGCAAATAAAATATTCGTTTATTTTACCCGCATAGCCAGAATTGCACGCCCTGCCAAACTGCACATACAAATCGCGGGGAATACTGTAAATATAAACATCTTTTTTCGTCTGATTGACGCTTAATACCATCATGGAATCTGTTAAGTTCGCCCCATCGCGTCCCGCCATATCATCGGTCGAACCTAAAATCAGCACATTACTGCGCCCATAAGCATCTTCTTTTAATTTTTGCTGCGAAAACAGATTAAGCAGATTACCATCACCGAACACTCGATGCATAGTCTGCCATAGCCGAAACGCTACGTAACCCGCTATAACTAAAACAATCACCCCTACGACAGCCGAGATGATTTTTACCTTTAACTTCTTTTTCCGCTTGTTTTTACGCTCCTGCCGATGAGACGGCTTAGCGTTCTCATCAATCGCCCGCAACGATTCGTCAATATTCTGTTTCAGGCTGGCAGCTGGCTGAATTCCATTCCTATGGCTAATATCCGCAGCAGGCTTGATAGCGCGTCGTCCGCTGCGCATTTCATCAATTCCCTGCTGGACGCCGCGAACATGGCCGATCGCCGCCCGCGTACCAGCAGCATCCGCCCCCAGCGAAGACCGCTGAGGACGTTTTGGTACAAAACCGTCCATAGACTGTTTGCGTGGATTCATATCTATTGATTATAGCACACAAAACGCTTATAATTGAACCGATGGATGCAACTTTTATGGATCGTCATCCGCGACTAAGCGACGGGTTGAGTTTGGTTATTTTCGTTATCGGCGTAGCTATCGGTACGGTTTTATTAAACGCGTTCGTATTTCAAACATTCAATGTTGAAGGCGCAAGCATGGAGACCACGATGTACACTGGCGACAGGCTGATCGTTAACCGTTTGCCAGTCACTATGTCAAAGCTGCAGAATAAAAACTACACGCCCAAACGCGGCCAAATTATCGTGTTTAAGAATCCGAATTACAACGCTTCTCTGGGCAAGGACGAATATATCGTCAAGCGAGTTATCGCCTTTGCCGGCGAGCGCGTAACTGTCAAGAACGGCACGACAACGGTCTACAACAAGGAAAATCCAAACGGCTTTAATCCTGATTCCACTGTTAATAAAAACGAACCTGGACAGCCAACTTCTGGTAATGTTGATGCTGTAGTACCAAAGGGAACGATTTTCGTCATGGGCGACCACCGCCAAGGCAATTATTCGTGCGACTCGCGCAATTGCATGGGGTCAATCCCGCTTTATGATATCGTCGGACCAGTTGGTTTACGGATATTCCCGTTCACTAAAATCCGCGGATTTTAACTATTTTCCAGTAGCTGGCGGATTCTATCAAACTCAGCCTCATTCTTAAACGCGATACTAATTTGCCCGGCACCCTTGTTATTAGTGCGGATTTTTACACCTGTACCAAAGTGCTTTGACAAGCTTTCAATCGCCTCGGCATGCGGCGAATCGGCAGGCTTCTTCTCCTCGACTGGGTTATCCTGCGTTTGTTTCCACAACGCCACCGCCTGCTCAACGCGGCGAACAGACCAGCCGTCGGCAATTGTTTTTTTCATGATTGATTCCGCCATGCTCTCTGGCAAACCGATAAGCGGGCGCGCCTGCCCCTCCGACAGCTCGCCGTCAAATATTGCCTGTCTGACAGATTTCGGCAATCGTAAAAGCCGCAGCGTATTACTAACAGCGCTAACGGATTTACCGCCCAGGCGTTTGCCGATTTCCTCCAAGGTCATATTAAACTGATCGCGTAGCTTCAAGTACGCCGTCGCCGTTTCCAGAACATTCAAATCGTGCCTTTGTAAGTTTTCAATCAGCGAAATCTCTAATCGATTCTGGCCGCTCATACTGCGCACGATACACGGCAATTCCGCCAGACCAGCCTTCTTAGCAGCCCGCCAGCGGCGCTCTCCAGCCACAATCAGATAATTACTACCCTTTGGTGTTACCACAATCGGCTGCACAACGCCATGCTCTTTGATGGATTCCGCCAACTCGCTCAATGCTGCCTCGTCAAAAAACCGCCGCGGCTGCTCTGGATCCGGGGAAATTTTCGTAATAGCGATGTCTTTCAGGCGCGAAACCTTATCGTCCTGCTTGGCCGTCGGATCAAACGTCTCGTCAATCAAATTCGTTGGAATCAGCGATTCAAATCCTCTGCCCAGACCCTTTTTCACCTGCTAGTCCTTTCTACGATTTCCTTAGCCAACGCCTTGTAAGCTCGCGAACCTTTAGAAAAACGATCATAAACCCCGACTGGCGCGCCGTGGCTCGGCGCCTCCGCCAAGCGAATATTGCGCGGAATAGTAGTCTTAAAAATCTTATCCGGAAAATACTTCTTTATCTCATCATAAACCTGGCTGGATAAAGTTGTCCGCGAATCCATCATCGTCGGCAGTACACCGAGGAGCTTCAGCGACGGGTTCAAGCCTTTACGAATCAGTTTCATACTCTCCAAAAGCTGTCCCAGACCCTCCAGCGCGTAGAACTCCGCTTGTACTGGCAGCAGTACATAATCCGCAGCAACCAGCCCGTTCACCGTCAATAAGCTTAAACTGGGCGGACTGTCAATGATAATATAGTCATAATCAATTACGCCGTTAAGCACCTCCCGCAAACGAACAAAACGCCCGTCAGCCTGTGCCAATTCCACCTCGGTGTTTGCCAAATGCGATGTTGACGGCGCTAAATACAAATCTTTATACTCAGTCGGCAAAACAACCTTCGCCAATCGAATTTGGCGCATAATGACTTCTGTCATCGTCGCTCCTAATTCCTGTTTATCGATACCCAAACCGCTGGTCGCATTACCCTGCGGATCAAAATCTATAATCAGCGTCCGCTTGCCCATTTTTGATAAAAAATACGCCACATTAATTGAAGTTGTGGTTTTCCCCACGCCGCCTTTCTGATTTGTCACCGCAATAACTCTTGCCATTCATTCCCCTTTTTACTTATTACAGTATAGCATGAGCAAGACGTAAATAACAGATATTAAAACCGCCTCGCTAGCGGAGGCGGCAATGCTGCATACAGAAAATTACTTAATTTTAATCGAGCTAATCTGAATTTTCGTGTATTTCTGGCGGTGACCAGTTTCTTTGTGAACGCGTTTTTTAGCTTTGTAGCGAATGACACGGATTTTATCGCCTTTGACTTCCGCCTCAACAACTTTCGCTTTTACTACCGCGCCTTTTACCGTCGGCGTGCCAACTTTTGTTTTATCACCATCAATCACTAAAAGTGCGTCGAGAGTGAGTTCTTTTGTGCCTTCAGGGAGGAGATCCACCAAGAGGGACTCTTTTTCGCTGACAATGTATTGTTTGCCAGAGATTTTTACGACTGCTTTCATTTCGTTCCTTAAAATATATTTACTATCAGTGACCAATTATAACAGAGACGGACGATACATGCAACTAGTTTTTCTGTAACTCAGCCATAGCGTTATTTGCCTGCAGCCAACCGCTCGGCGAGCCGCATTCCATGTAGTCGCCCTTGGCCTCGCCCACCGCGATGATACCGCCACTGGCAATGTACGCATTGATGGCGTCGGTCAGTTCAAATTCACCGCGCTGCGGATTGGCAGGCAATGTACGCGCCAGCTCGAAAATTTCTTTATTGAGAACGTAAAAACTTGAATTGCTAAGATTACTCGGCGCATCTTCCAGCTTCGGCTTCTCAATGATGCGGACAAAATTACCCTGCTGGTCGGTTTCAATAATGCCCGTTTGTGGGATAAGTGCCTCCTCAACAGAATTACCCAGCAAACCAGCAGACAAACCGCGCGCTTCCACCAGCTCCGCCAGATCAGCCGCATTTGAACCGCCGTCAACACGCCAGAAAAATTGATCGCCCATCACCACAAACGCCGACTCGCCTGGCTCAATAAATTCGCTGGCCAAGCCCACTGGAATGCTAGTGCCGTAACCGCCCGTACCAGGCTGGGTTAAAAAATGTATTCGCACATCGCGCAGCGGCGCCACCAGAGGTAATTTATCTTGTTTACCAGCGCGCCGCAAATAATCGTTCAGCTGGATATTTGACCGATAATAACTCTGCACCTGAGTACTTTGCTCGCCAACCACGAAATAAATATCCTTGACACCCGCCCGAATAATATCCTGCACGATATAATCAACCACCGGACGCGTCCCCACTGGCAACATACATTTTTCGATTGATTTGGTAATCGGCATCATCCGCGTGCCCCAACCAGCAACTGGAATGATAGCTTTGGTGATCATATTTCCTCCTTACATCTTCAGTTCTTTATGCGATTTCTGTAAAATATCCATCATTTCCGCATAGCGCATCTCGCCCTCGGCAATACTGGAATAGAGATAAACAACATTATCTACCACCTCAATATTAACCTTAATATTCTGGTCGTACAGCCACGCCATGAAGCTGGGATTAAGCAGTTCGAAGCTGGTCACCTGATTCTCGTTAGTGGCATACACTTGATAGCGTTTATTAAAATCGCCCCACTCCATCTGGACTTTTTTATAACCCGACGGCGCTTTGAATCGTTTTAACAAACGCGAATCCGGGCGTTCCACTAAAATACCGCCGTAAGATTTTGGCAAGTTAACCTGCCCGACGATATAATATTCCATATTATCTTCGCCGATCGGCTTATTATACGTATACAGTTGCACCAACAAATTGCCCGTCCAAAAACCGATGATGTGATTGTTGATATCGGCAACCTGGAAGCCGCGCTTAAATAACTCGCCGCGAGTCGGCAATAACAAATGCCCCCAATCGGGGCTGAAATACATATTATATTGCGCAGCAAATTGCCGCATTGAAGCGATGAACTGCGCCGAATCTTCCGTCGCCTGATCGATACCGTCCAACAGCCAGCCATTACCCGAACGTACGAAGTTCCACTGCTCGCCGAATTCCTCGGTGTCGCGATAAATCAGCGAACCGTTTTCAATCAATTTATCATCCGCTGACGCTACGAACCCGACGCTCACCCGATCGTTTTGATCGTTCTGATCATCGTAGGCTTGAGTAATTACCGCTTCGCTTATCGACACATTGCTCATCTGGTTGATTCGTCCCATCTGTTGTAAAGCATACAACATTAGGCCGACGTGCCGCGCGTAATTTGGCGTGGTGTATTGCTGGATTGACGTCAGATCCAACCGTTCCCAATCGTACTGAAACCGGTTGAATACCGTCGTCGCGTAACTAATAATCCCCTGTTCATTCCAAGCACCATCCTGCATGGCCGCTTGCTGGACAGTCTGCCTGGCTGCTTGGCTATTCTGGCGAAAACGCCCTAATTTATCAGTAAGCGCTCCAGCCGCCGCGCCGACAACTGCTGAAATAAGCGCAATAATAAACAGTATTGGACCGCCTAGTAGATACAATAAACTTACTAATAAGCCGGCAGCAAAACCGACAGCCGCGCCAGCTGCTTTCGATTGGGTGCGTTTTTTAACCGGTTCAGCAGTTAACATGGCAACGATGCCTGGTATAACGAGGAGAATACCAGCGCCGCCTCCGCCGCCAGAGCTTGATCCGCCGCCGCCCGCCCGCGCAAAAAACATGAGCTGATGAAAAATATCGTACATACAATATATTGTAGCGCGTTAAGGGTTAATCTGAAAGTTGCGCTAATTACTTTTCACCTCATTGAAGAAATAATCGCGACAATAAACACCAATAGCACCAGAGCGACTCCGGAAATTGCGCCAATAATTATATACGTTACTCCCAAGTTGCCAGATTTTGCATACGGAGCATACAGGCGCAAGTTTTCGTACCACCAATGAATGCCTTTATCTTTAGCGGCATTTCCCTGCGCAGCCAAGGCAGCAAGACCAATAAACGGAGTGGCAGCTGCGCCAGCCAAAAGAAACGAGCTCGCCCGACTATTAAAATTAAGCTTCAAATTTCTGCCAGCAGCTGTAATGTATAAATAATCAAAGCTAATTTTAACTTTCGTAATCTGACTGAGGTCAACATCAAGCTCAAGCCCCAACGGCCGGTTGGTATTCTCATCAATCCGAACCAGCCGAATCCTGTTAGTTGTCGTCCATTCCAGCATACACGCCGGCAAACCATTGAATATGGTTACGCCGTAGCTGATAACTTTTACATAGTTAACCAAAGGCATATTATCAAGAGCACTAACCATCGATGTCGGCTGGGCAGGCGCTTGAGCTGGCTGCTGCACTTGCATAATTTGATTTTGCTGCGGATTCATTCTATTATCCTTTCTGATTTTTATGACATTGCGCCAAAGTTAATTATACTTTTTCAAGTAGATTTCTACTGATTTACCGTCAATTTTAACGTCGTACTTTTCCATATCGTCCGCTGCAGAACCTAGTTTTATAGCCAACACCTCGGCTTTGATGGTATTGGCAAATGCATCAACAGCCTGAGTGATTTCTGCGTCGCTGCTGGCGATATTCAATTCAATCCTATCATCTACCTGTAATCCCGCCTTCTTGCGCGCGCTTTGGACGTGGCGAATGACTTCACGCATCAGACCTTCGCGTTTGAGTTCGGGCGTTAAGTGCTTGCTAATTTCGATCCAACTCTCTGGCTTGATCGCGCCCTCGGTCACATCATAGTCCGCCAAGTGCTCGTCTAAATTCTCAATCCAGCGAATTTCCTTAACATTTAGCTCCTCGGCCATAATCTGCTCGTAATACTCAGCCAATTTCGCACCCGCATATGCCGCAAACTGCAGCGGTTGGCGAACCTTAATTGATGCTTGATGCTCATCTTGCTTCATACGCAAACTAAGACCATTGTTGATCAATTCACGCGTACGGGACATGTCGGCCAACACCTGATAATTGACCGCCCCAGCAGTGAGCCAATCCTTCAAGTGAATCGATTCATTATCACCCGTCAAATTATGATACAATTCCTCCGCCAAAAACGGTGTAAATGGAGCCAAGATATAGCTCAGGCGCACCAGCACGTAATGCAGCGTACGGTAAGCATCATTCTTATCACCATCATCTTCCGACTTCCAAAAGCGGCGGCGGCTGCGGCGCACGTACCAGTTGGACGCGTCGTCCAGGAATGGCAAAATCGGGCTCAGCGCATCGGGGATATTGTAGGTATCCATGTGGCGCTCAACTTCTGCCACTAGCTGATGCAGCCGACTGACGATCCAGACATCGAGCGGATTCGTCAGCTCGCTGAGCGGATCTTTCAGCTCACCATCAAATTCCCAGCCATCAACTTCCGCATACATGGTAAAGAAATCATACATATTCCAGATCATGCTGAGTTTGCGCGCTACGTCACCCACGTCCTTGTCGTGCAGCGCAAAGTCCTCGCCGTTAAGTAGCGGACTGCTCAGCAGCAGGAAGCGTAATGAATCGGCACTAAACTTATCCATCAGTTCATTCGGGTCGGTAAAGTTACCGAGGGATTTACTCATCTTGCGGCCATCGTTGCCCGCCACCACACCAGTGGTGATGACGTTGCTGTAGGCGTTTTTGTGCTGCACGCCGGCCTGGCCAAAGGCACCAATTTCCGCCAAAGCAGCGTTGACGGCATGCACATAGTAGAACCACGCCCGCACCTGGCCGATGTACTCAACGATGAAGTCCGCCGGGTAATTTTGCTCAAACTTGGCCTGATTTTCAAACGGATAGTGCAGCTGGGCAAACGGCATACTGCCGCTCTCAAACCAGCAGTCCAGCACCTTGTCGATGCGAGTAAACGTTTCGCCGTCAATCGTAAAGGTAATATCATCCACCCACGGGCGGTGGTAATCATCCAGTTCCACGCCGCTCAGCTCCTTGAGCTCCGCGTACGAGCCGACCACCTTGACGGTACCGCGGTCGCCCTTCCACACTGGCATGGCCGTCGCCCAAAAGCGGTCACGGCTCAGGTTCCAGTCAGGTGCTTGCTCAATGTTCTTGGCAAAGCGGCCGTGCTTCAGGTGAGCCGGGAACCAATTAATATGCTCGTTCTGCTCCAGCATCAGCGGCTTTTGCCCCTGGATGTCGAAAAACCACGACGGAATCGCCCGGTACATGATGCGCTGCTTGCTTCTAGGATTGAATGGATATTCGTGGCGAATGTACTCGATTTTCCAGACTATCTCCTTTTCCTTCAAATCTTTGGCGATGAATTTATTATTTTCCCACACCTCCAGGCCTTTGTAATTGGTATCGGTGTAGTAGCCGTTATCATCAATCACATGGAAAGGCGCGATACCATTAGCTTTACCAAGCTCAAAGTCGTCCTCGCCATAGGCTGGCGCAATATGCACAATGCCAGTACCCGACTCGTGCGAGACAAAATCCGCTGCGTAAATGGTGTGAATCTTGTCATTTTCTGGCCAGGTCGAGCCCGTATTGAGCGGCTGGTATTTCTTACCCACCAATTCGCTCCCTGGGAAGGTGCGCAATACTTCGTAATCAAGCGGCTGGTGCTTTTCATCCTGCAGGGTGCGCTCCAACGCTTCCTCAGCGATGATTAGCTTCTCACCCCCCACCAGCACTTCGCAATACGTCATCTCCGGATTGACGGCCAACATCAGGTTAGCTGGCAACGTCCACGGCGTGGTCGTCCAGGCGAGGACAGATACAGAATCTTGAGCCTCAACAAATGCTTCAATCGCTTGCCGCGTCACACCCGTCACAGGATGGCTTAGCAGCTCTTCTGGCGTGCCTGTAGCAAACCCTGCGCCCTCATGCAATTTGAGTTTTTCAGCGTCCACACCAGTAACAATATAGATGGAGCATGCAACATTCGTCCCATTTTCATGCTTGACGGTCTGCAGCAATAGATTGTTCGAATTTACTTCAAGCTCAAGCTCCTCCCGAAGCTCACGGCGCAGCGTCTCAATTGGCGACTCACTCTCATGGCTCGTCCCGCCAAAGAGGCTCACCATACCTGGATTCGTGATACCTGGCTTATCATCTCGCTGCTGTGCGATGAGTTTGCCATTCGTATCCACCAACAAAGCACCAACATAACTCCTCTCGCATTCGTCGAAGCCTACTGGCTTTTGAGTATCATCAACTACCTCACCGCTAATCAACTTCTTGACTCGCTTTTCAATTTCGTCACACGCCAATTCTGCCAGCTCTCGATTTTCGGCATGAGGGTCCTCGATCCTCCACCAAACAACGTTATCACCCCTTAGCCAATCCGGTGTCTGGTTGCGATTAGCGATATTGACAACTAGGTCGTAATCACGCAGCATATCCTTCGTCAATTGTGTCCGTTGGCTAGCTCCAACTTCGATGCCTTTCTCTCGCATTAAGTCAATAACCGCCAGCGGATCAAGGTCTTTGGCGGCTAAATGGGCGTCGAAGTCTGCAACCGTCGGTATCTTAGCGATAGGATACTTCTCTGCATTAACACCGGCAGAATCAGCATTCTGCGTCTTGGTGAAGTGATTGTAAAAAGCCTGCGCCATCTGCGAACGGACAACATTTGCGTTACACACAAACAAGACCTTCGAGCTCTTATCTAAGGCTATCTTGCGTCTCGTAGCACCACTGAGCAGCCGAAACTTCACATAGACGCTTGGATCAGTCACTGTCTGATAAGCGTCGTTGTCCATGGTTACCTCAGCCTTACTGACGGGGGTGGCGAACTTCGTGTCGTACATCAGCACCTTTTCACCTTCGTAGATTTTGCCGGCTTCATACAGCCGCCTAAAGGCCCACCAGACGCTTTCCATAAAGTCCTTGTCCATAGTGCGGTAGGCGCCCTCAAAGTCCACCCAGCGGCCAATGCGGTCGATCACGCCCTGCCAGGTTTCGCTGTTGGCCACCATGCTCTCGCGCGCCTTGGTGATGTATTTTTCCAGGCTGATGGTTGGCAAAGGATTGCCGTCCTTATCCAGCGGCGCTGGCTGGTCGCTATTCGTCACAATCTGCCGCCGATCCATAATATTCATCTGCTTTTCGACGAAATTCTCTGCCGGCAGGCCATGACAGTCCCAGCCCCAGCGGCGCTCCACGCGCTTGCCCTTCATCGTCCAGTAGCGCGGCACCGCATCTTTGACGATTGAGCTTAGTAGCGTACCGTGGTGCGGCACCCCGGTGATAAATGGCGGCCCGTCGTAAAAAACGTAGGCATTATCTGCCGGTCGCTGCGTCACCGACTTTTCAAACGTCTGATCGTCCTTCCAGCGCCGCACCCAGTCCTTCTCGTATTCTGCCGCTCGGCGGCGTGTTCCGTGTTTGAATTTCATATTTTTCCTCCTTATCTACCTTATATTCACTGCTTTGTTTAAATTATTAATCAAACTTTCCTGTTGCCTGTTCATCATTCTATTAGTCTCCTCATCGCTTTTACTATCTCCTCATGAACGATTCCATTGCTTAATACAGCACCGCAGATATCCTGATCATACCGCTGCTCCCGTCCGAAAAGATCAGTCACCTTACCGCCAGCTTCCTCGACGATGACTTTCGCCGCCGCAATGTCAACATTCTTACCTTTTGCACCAACAAAAACAGACGCAACAAACTCGTCGCGCGCCACCAGTGCCGCAGCGTGCGTTGTGCTGCCAATCGTCGTTACATACACGTCTTTTTCATAGGCAAGATCATGAACGACTTGCATCACATCCCATGGGGCGCTCGGCCACCAATCAATATTCATTTCCACACGGTCATCCAGACTATGCTGACTAGCGTGAATCGGCTGGCTATTCATGTACGCACCACGACCACGTGACGCCCAGTACAGATGGTCGCTAAACGGCGCATAAATCACACCAACTTCTGGCTGACCATCAATCACTAGCGCCAGAGAAAACACCGACACAGGCAATCCTATGGCGAACGAAGCAGTACCGTCAATTGGATCGCAAACCCAAACATATCTTGAACCACGGCGCTGGCTCGCCTCTTCGCCGTCAATATCGTGGTCTGTATATCGCTCAGTTACCCGCTTAATGACAAGGTCGTTAATCTCCTCATCAGCAACAGTCACGATTGTATTGTTTGCTTTGAGATGAACGTCTGGTTTTTTGCCAAAATACTTTCGCATAATATCGCCCGCCTCCAGCGCCACGCTTTTCGCAAAATCAAGCCATTCTTGCTGCTGATCAGCCATGATTTGCCTCTGTTCGCAACGATTTTGTCATTAACTGTAGCTTATATACCTGCGGATTAGGCTTACCGAAGAGAAAATCATATGTATCGCTACCGCCTACCTGCTGATAACTGTAACCTAGTTTTTCATACAGCTTTTTCGCTGGTTCATTTGAAATTTCAACGCCCAGTCCAATCATAGAAAAACCTTGGCGGCGAGCTTCATTTTCTGCTGCCGCGATAAGCATAGTCGCCAAGCCTTGACGTCGATAATTCTCGTCAATTTCCAGCGCATTGATTTGCGGTAAACCCGGAAAATCCTTTTCAATGATAGAGGTTTCATCGCCCCAATCATGCCGCAAAGTCACCCGGCCAACATAGCGTCCATCTGCCCCTACCGCCAACACCACCGCCTTTTTCTGTTTACTTAGATCGCGCAGCTCCGCCTCATAATCATCAGAGATATACATCTCTTTTTTAAGGCGAGTAAATGAGCTGCTGCCGGGCGACACTACCTCAATAACAGGCGTATATTTATTAGGATTAAGCGAGCATTCGCCGTTGGTATCTTTAAGCAACTCTTGTTTGCTAGCTGGCACTAGTATTATTTCCTTTCAAAAAAATCACCTCTCTTGAACTCGAGAATCCGCTGGAGGTGTTTCAAACGGACGGTACCATCTCGATTCCAAAAGAAGTGATTCTTCCGTGGGTTTTGCCAAGCCCGATCGGCATCCATACACTCTTTTAGCGCTCAATTGTCACTTTGTCGCAGCGAGTCGCGGTGGGGTCTAGTCTCGGCTGACAGTAAGCCAATTTCTTCCCGCAGACTTCGCGGTTGATAGCCGCTCACTTCGCCGCGCCGCCACAACAGCCAGCACACGCGAAAACGCCCTACTCACATTCTACTACATAAAATTAAAATACGCTATATCTAGCGTAAGCACACTAGATATAGCGTTATCTCGAGCCAAATCAACCTAAACTATTTTACTTCCAAACCGCCCAAGACGCACTCGCCGCGCAATATAATTGTCTTTTTGGCGGAAGATTTAGATACTGTTTTATCCTCGCTGCCACCCAAAACGCCGCGAACCTCGTTTTTAACAATCACATCATCAGGCAAGCTAATACTAACGCCGCCGCAAAACGTAAAGATATCAATAACCGTGCCATCCTTAATGTTCGCCCGACGCAAATCCAACTCCACGCCGCCAAATATCGCCGTTGCTGAACCGCCGGTATAGTCACCTTTCACGCGCGACTCTTCACCATAAAAAATCGCAACTTTTTCATTGCCGCTATCATCAGCAACCGATTTCTTAGACCGCTTATAACCTCCAGATCCGACGCTAAATGTAACTGCCACTCCAACAGCTATCAACACCACTGGCCAAAACAGTTTCCAAATACTAACGTCAATTATGCCATATGCGTTCAAGCCAATTGACACACCAGTAGCCATCAATAACAGCCCCCACGCCCGCGTTAACATCTTCCGGGAACTGATTATCGTCGTTAGTCCCGCCAAAACCAGACCAACCGCCCAAACCGTCCCCCAAAACAAATGCCAGCTATCAAATTTAATAATCTCGAGGTTCTTTAGTAACAGAATCCCGCCGAACGCCGCAATGGTAACGCCAAAGAACGCTCTAACAAGAAAATTTTTCTTCATACCCCCCATTATGACATATCAATCGCAGCTAGTAAATTATCGCTTCCGGCGCTTTTTCACGAGGACAATCACCCGCCAAACCGCCGCAATAGCTACAGCAATCGCTCCAATAATAATCGCCCAAGCAGCGGGTGTCGGCCAGAAAAATAATTCTATCGGTTCAACCTTTTTCGTCGTTAAATCAGCCGAATTTTTACTAACGCCCCATTCGCCAGCCTTTTTGTTGTAAGCAATTGAAAGCTCAGCGCGGTACTTACCGCCCCAGAATGGCTGCAAATTACTCTCGTAGCGGAACTGGCGAACTTGCTCGGCAATTGCCGCATACTCGCCGCCATTTCGATAAACAACATTACCCAACATATCTTTAACTACTAGCTTGACGTCAACATCAGCCGAAACGTTGCCAGAATTTTTGATAGCAATGTTATATAACTGCTTGCCGTTATTATCGACGGCGAATTTGTCAATCGTCACATCGCGGTGAATATTGCCAGGGATAGTAATCGCCATACGCACTGCTTGGCGGGTTTGCAGCTGAATACCGCCTTTCTTAGCAGCGGCTGGATCGGCTTTGCGCTGGATCACCAAACAGGCGTTATGCTCGCCGACGTCAGCCTTGTCAGGCACGGTAACTGCGAAATCAACGTTCGTCGATGCGCCAGGCGTCAATGCCACCTCGCTTTTCGCTAGTTTTACCCAATTGCCAGCATCTTTCTTTTCCTCGACTTGCTGCTTACATGTCATATCGCCAGTCGCTGTGACCGTGCCATCGACGGCGTATACCTCGATATTCGCTTGTTCGGTCAAGCCATTAGTAATCGTCAATTGATCGGATTTACTAGCGCCGCGATTCAATTGATAAATAAAAATCGACTGCGTCCGCGGGTTGTTCGGATCAGGATTCGCCGGACGGCTACCAATTCCTGCCGCTAAAGCCGACTACGGCCATAAAACACCTGCCGCGACCACCATCACCGCTAGCCTGCGCCAGCATGAAACTATACCCCGTATTCTCCTCATTAAAATCATATAATTTATTATACCAAGCCAAGACGCTCATGGCTATACCAATACCCCGCCGATCCTCCAAAAACTAAATAGTCCACGTAAATGAAAATCAGACGCCCGAAAGAGCGCCCAATTTTCATTGATATAACTGCGCCAGATCTTAGATAGCGGCCACAGTTTGAGTCATCGGCAAAGTATAGGTACCTGCTGCTTGGCCAGCTGGAATAGCCTGGCTCAAACCGACACCCGTCACATAACCGCGCCAAACATCGTCGGAACCAGCCGCCGCGCTAATCAGCGTTACTGGAGAAGTGCCGGAAAATGCTGCTTGCGAACCCAGCGTTATACCCGTGGAAGCACCAATCATCGATGTCAGCGTTCCAGCAGCCGGATTAACCGTCAACTGTCCAGTCGTAGCATTACCGTTGTACTGATATGTATTGCTACCGCTCGTCCATTTTCCTGTACCAGGAGTTGTCGCATTCAATGTCAGCGTCCAGCCATTATTAGCGCCGCCAGGGTTATCGACAGCGATGCGCTTATCATTAGCACCAAATGTACCAGTCGTCGTCTGGGCAGAAGTCGACGCCGTAGTCGCATTCATGGCAAATGTTGGATTTGTCACTACGCTATCGCCAGTATCACGAATGTCGGTGCTGAGTACGCCAGCGTTAATCGTCTGGCTCAATTCTGACGTCGCTGTAGTCGCCGCGTACACCGCTGTGCCCGCCAAACCGACTACGCCAGCTACACCGACCGCCAAAGCTACGTTTGCTATTAGTTTTTTCATATCGTATCCTTTCTTTTACGTTATTTTCGTTACTTCGTTGTCCATTACAGTGCTACTATCTACCCTCCTTCGCACCTCCGAACATCCGCTAATTTCCTATGGTTCATGACCGCCTCCTCGTCTGTTACGTATCAGCAGTATGAACGCAATAATAATCATTCCCAGCGCCGCCATCACCATAAGCCACATGTTTGCGCCAGTATTAGCCAAATCTTTACCAGGTTTTACATCTGTAGTGGCTGCCGAAACAACTGGAACTGGTGGTGCTGGTGGAATTACTGGCGGCATCGGCGGCAAGATTCTTGGCGGAATAGTAACTGTAAAAGGCACCGCGTGATTAATTTGCAAAGCCGAGCCGTAAGCCCGTGTCAAGGAGGCAATCTCGCCAAGGTACGTTTTGCCGCGTTCTATCACCAGCGTCGTATCGCCAGGATGTGTATTCGGCCAATTAGATAGATCAAGCGCCCAAGCATTACCGTTAACCGTCAATTCTGGATCAACTCCCAAGACAAACACCCTGCCAGCAAATTCAATCGCCAACTGATGCGCACCAGTCACCGGATCAATAACCGTATGTACCGCATCATACACGCCATAAATCACTGGATAGCCGTTATCTTTAATTACCGAATGGTCGTATTTTGGCGCGAAAACGTCACATTCCACATCGTTCATTTGCCCAACCGCCCTACTATAAACCGCATGCGAACAATCTATTTCACGAATTAGCTGTGAAAAAGTCGAGTCCGCTGAAGTTGTCGCCAGAGCAGCTTTGCTACTAAAAGCCACGCCAATTATTGCTGTTAAAAATACAACAGCTACCGCACCAGCTCTCATTATATTTTCCTTCTTCATCATTGCGCTACCACCGTTACTGTTACCGGCAGTGTATACGTGCCTGGTTTCTGATACGCCGGAATAGTCTGCTTCAAGGAAATATTCTGCAATTTAAACAAGCAAGTTAAACCACTACTGCTCGAGGCGGTCGCCAGCGTAATCGCACTAGCCGACGCCGTACCAGCTACGAACGCGCCGCCCGTACCATAAGACAAGCCAGCCGTCGTACAAGCCTGCCCCAACGGCGTCGAACCGGACGCCGTAAAGGCGCTTGACGACAGGTCAACCGATAGCTGTCCTTGATTAGCATTACTATTATTAAAGCCATAACTTGCGGTACTGCCAGTCTGTGTCCATTTAGCTGTCGAACCGCCAGTTGCCGCCAATGAAACACTCCAGCCTGTCGTCGATAAGCTATTTGCCACCTCAAGCTGCTGTGAAGAATTATTAGACAACTTCGCAGTCGTAGTACTCGCCGTTTTACTGGTCATTGCTGCCGAAAATACAGTAGTCGGGTTAGTTAATGTGGCATTAGTAGCGTCTGCAAATCGAATATCCAGCGAGCCGTCAGCAGTCTTAAACTCCGGATAATACGAATAAGTATCAATACTCGTCCCCGGCGCCGCTGTTATATCGGCTGCCAAACGAACACAATAATTTGTATTGCGCTCCAAGCCATTATCAGTCAGCGCCAAATCCCACAGGCCCGTCTCGCCGGCATTAACATCGCGATTGTTCGTGAATGTCAGCTGCGCAGCGCTACCTGGGCGGACTATCGACTGGTGGCTATAGCCGATGCTAGTAGACGGCAAGCCCGGATCGTTCGCTGCCGCCGCAATCACCGTCCCGTTATTCGGACCGGCTGCCGAATACGCCAAAGCCGAGTTATTAGTAACGTCCTGCCAGCCCGCCGCCACTGCCTGGCACGTCGCTGCGGTCTTTTTAGCGTACTGAGCACGGATTTTCATGGCGTTGGCAGGGATATCTTCTTTCTTAAAAACATAAGTAGCTGTAGGAGTACTGGTGTTGGTGGTAGAATTATTGCCTAGCTGTCCATAGTTATTACTACCCCAACAGTATATTTTATTATCAGTGGCATCCACACAGGTATGAAAAGCACCTATTGATATTCGCCTAATAATCTTACCGGCTAAAACACCTGACATATTGACAGATACAGGAACATGAGAGTTGGCAGTAGAGCCATTACCAAGCGCCCCGCCCATATTATTTCCCCAACAATACATCTTATCATCAGAATCAATAACACAAGCGCGATAGTGTCCGACTGATATTTGTTTAATCGTTTTTCCAGCCAAGACGCCTGTGGTGTTAACTGCTACGGGAATGCTAGAATCGGTAGTAGAATTATTACCCACTTGACCATGACCGTTACCCCCCCAACAATAAACCTTATCATCAGAAGCAATAACACAAGTATTATAGCTACCGACCGACATTTGCTTTATAGTTTTACCAGCTAAAACACCTGACATATTGACAGCCACAGGAACATTAGAGTCGATGATAGTTCCATTACCCAGCTCCCCGTTCTTATTTTTACCCCAGCAGTATACCTTGTCATCAGAAGCAATAGCACAGGTATGGTAAGCAGGGCCAGCTGACAAATACTTAATCGTTTTTCCAGCCAAGACGCCTGTGGTGTTAACTGCTACGGGCACTGGAGAGACAGAAGCAGAACCGTTGCCTAGTCCTCCGTCCTCATTACTCCCCCAACAATACACCTTGTCATCTGACGCAACTGCACAAGTATGATAATGTCCAGATGATATTTGCTTAATCGTTTTTCCAGCCAAGACGCCTGACATATTAACAGCTACGGGAACAGACGAATTGGCAGTAGAGTTATTTCCAAGTCGGCCGTCTGAATTTTCACCCCAACAATATACCTTATCATCAGAGGCAATAACGCAAGTATGATAAGCTCCAGATGATATTTGCTTGATTGTTTTTCCAGCCAAGACGCCTGTAGTGTTAACTGCTACAGGTTTACTTGAGTCAACTGTGCTACCATTTCCCAATTGCCCTTTATGGTTACGCCCCCAGCAATACAGTTTACTATCCGACGCAACAGCACAAGCATGATAATATCCAGATGAAAATTGGCTAGCGAGCACTACTGGCTCGTCCTTATTCTCCACCCCCATCCGCACCCGAAAACTAGCGCCAGCCTGTGTCAGTGTCGCCGCCGTATTATCAGCTGCCAACGGAGCACCAGGAGTAGCACTACTCGACGATTGATATATACGATAATTCGCTTGATCAACCTTTACTTGCGACGATGATACTGTCGGCATTAGCGCTTCAGTAGGGCGAGTTAGCCACTGCACCGCCATAATAACACCAATACCCAGCACTAACAGACAGACCACGGCATACACCAAAACCGTCCGTTTGCGTCGTATTCTCAACCCAAATTGCTCGCTATTACTCTCCACTTTTACATAACCTCGCTCGCCAACAAAGCTAAAGCAGTTTATATTGCTATTTTAGCATAAGCAATATACAGACTCAATGACTTGAACTAGATAATTTGACCACCAAACTTAGCCAAAATCGCCATAATTATCAGCGCCGCCACCGAGGCTAGCACTAGCGTATCGTAGCCCTGGTCAACAAACCGGCGCAACCCGCGGTGTTCAACTATTTTGTTCAAAACATTGTGCCTGGTTAGTCCATAAAAAATCAGCAGCATACCCGCGTCCAGCGTCAAGCACCACGGACACAGCGCGCCAATCTCGACATAACTCATGTAGAACATCCAACTGGCAAACAGCAGACCAGCCACTGCGCCAAGCTGCGCGCCCCACATAAACCATTTCGGAAACTTCGCTCCCGCCAGCAGCGCCACCGCAATTGTCACCATCACCGGTAATGTCATCATACCGATAAAACTACTAGGAAAGCCCAGTAGTGCCGCCGACCAATGGTTCGCCACCGCCGAACAACTCATCGCCGCGTTCAAGTCGCAGTTCAGCACGGCATGCGAGTTTTTAGCGAGCGTCAGCGATTCAATCGACAACACAAAAGAAGCCAACAGTCCCAAGCCACTGCCAACCAACATCAACAATGCTGCCAATTGCCGGCGCTTTGATTCTTTACCTGGCAGCCGCTTGCACAACTTTTCAAACATAAAAACTTACCTCGCTAATTGTCGGCAGCGGCAGCCCGCGCCACATATTCTGCATCTGGCTATCAGCACTCAGCGCGATAATCGTTGGATATTCAACGACATCGTACGTCCGGCAAAAATCACTGCCCTCAGCCGAATCTGGGTCAATTTCCTCAATCGTGTGCCCTGTCTGCCGATTAAAGTCATGCAAAAAATCCATAACTTTACGCGCATAATCGCTTTCTGTCCGATACACGACAACTACTCGCATGATTCCTGCCCTTTCTGGCGGCGCTGTTCCAATATTTTGACGAAGTCATCCAGCGTTTCAAACTTCTGAAACACGCTGGCAAAACGCACGTACGCCACCTCGTTACACTTCGCTAATTCATCCAGCACGAACTCGCCGATCTGCCGCGACGGTACCTCTGAGGCGCCCAGGGCATACAACTTATCTTCAATCGCCGTGATAATCGACTCGACTTCCTCGTCAGATTTAAGGAATTTGCCAACCGACTGGCGCACCGCATGTGCTAACTTGACTCTATCAAATAATTCGCGGCTGCCGTTTTTCTTAGTCACGATTAAGTTTGGCTTCTCTACTCGTTCATACGTAGTGAAACGCCGTCCATCCGGCGTCTCGCGGCGGCGGCGAATCGCCACGCCGTCAGAGACTTCACGCGACTCAATCACGCGGCTGTCTCCGATATTAAAACTCGCCATATTTAGTCCTCGTTCTTCTTACGCCGCCGCAAAAATGCTGGCGTATCATCATCTTCCTCGTTTGAAACGCTGTCTGGATCCGGCATAGCATCCCACATACTCACTTCATTATCAGCAGCAAACTCCTCCGCGGCTTCTTCTCTGTCAAGTTCCAAATCGATATCCTTAACCACGTTTTCGTCAACCTCAGGCACCACTGGCTGCGGCGCAGGATTATCCACGCTTAAGCTTGTCTCGTCTTGCTGGAACGATTCGCTATCAAAACCCGTGGCAATCACCGTGATTACCAGCTCATCTTCCATCTCCGGCTTCAGCGTTGCGCCAAAAATGATATTAGCGCTTGGACTGACCGCTCCGGTAATAATCTCAGCCGCCTCCTGAATCTCCGCCATACTCATATCGTAGCCGCCGGTGACATTAAACAGCACGCCTTTTGCACCGTCAATCGACACCTCAATTAGCGGGCTTTCGATAGCTTGCTGGGCTGCTTGAACTGCCCGGTCGTCGCCGCTCGCCCGTCCAATACCCATCAATGCTGAACCAGCCTTGCTCATAATCGCTTTTACGTCAGCAAAGTCAAGGTTAATCAAACCATGTTCGGTAATCAGCTCTGATATCCCCTGCACACCCTGGCGCAGCACATCATCAGCAATCTTAAACGTCTCCAGTAGCGGCGTCCGCCGATCAATTGTCTGCAATAACCGGTCATTTGGAATAGTAATCAAGGTATCAACCTGGCGTCCAAGCCGCGAAATTGCCCAATCAGCATTAATCCGCCGCTTCTCGCCCTCAAAACTAAACGGCCGCGTCGCCACGCCAACTACCAAAATCCCCAATTCGCGCGCCACTTCTGCCACCACATGGCCAGCACCAGAACCAGTGCCGCCGCCAGCACCAATTGTTACGAACACCATATCCGCGCCCTCAAGCGCCTTCTTAATCTCCTCGCGCGATTCATTAGCTGCCGCCTCGCCAACTGTAGGATCAGCACCAGCCCCCAAACCGTTCGTCGTATTATATCCCAGATGAATCTTAACGTCAGCTTTCGAATTGTGCAGCGCCTGAGCATCAGTATTCATGGCGATAAATTGCACGCCAGTTAATCCCGCATCTTTCATCCGGTTTATAGCAGAACCGCCAGCACCGCCGATTCCAACGACTTTAATACTGGCAAATGTTTGAACTTCACTTGGTTGTACTTGCGGCATCTATTTCCCTCTCTCTAATTCTTACATCAGTATAGCATTTTTTCAACTGATATATCAAAACTTACTTAAACTTAGCAAAAATACCTCTTAAAAATCCGCCTGCTTTTTGCGCCGCTTTTTTAGCATTCTGCGGTGATTTCGCGTACGAGACATCGCTCGCCGCATCGATCAGCATCAGTCCGGCTGCCGCCGAAAATTCCGGTCCTTTTATTTCATTGCTAGCACCGCCGTACTCGGACGGCTTGCCTAGCCTGGCTGCCACGCCCAGTTGTTCTTTAGTAAAATCAATCAAACCTTTCGTATTAGCACCGCCGCCAGTCAAAACCGCACCGCTAGGCAACTTGCCAGCTCGACCTGCTTTTTTCAACTCCTTAGCTACCGCTTCAAATATTTCCTCATACCTCGCGCCGACAATTTCATCAATCTCGCTCTGCTCAAACGAGTATGTTTTTTTCTCGTGCTTAGTTTCCACTTTGCCTAATTTCTTCCCGCCAAACCGCGCATGCGCCAATTTTACCGACTCGGCAATCTCCGGATCAGTTCTTAGTCCAATTGCCAAATCATTGGTCACATTTTGACCGCCCAGCGGAATTACCGACAAATATTGCAAATCGCCCTCTTCAAACACCGCCACGCCAGTTGTTGCCGCGCCGATATCCAATACCGCCACGCCATTCTCGCGCTGGTTTTCTGTCAATACTGCCTGCGCACTCGCTAGCACCGCCGGAACAACCGAAGAAACCTCAACCTTGGCCATTTCCGCCAATTTTTGCAGATTAGTAATATGCGGCAGCAGCCCTGACACAACATTTGCTTTAATTTCCAGCCGCGTACCAGTCATGCCGATCGGATCTTTAATATTATCCTGTCCGTCCAACCGATAAGAATGAGCTACAATTTCCAGAATTTCCCGGTTCTGCGCTACTTTGCCAGTCGTTGCCATATCTTCCAAGCGCACAATATCCTCAGGCGTTACCTCATTATCAGTCGTACCAACCGTGATCATCCCGTCGGCTTTAATACTCGTTAAATGCGATCCGTTGACACTCAGTACTGCCGTCTTTACCTGGTGGCCGCTCATACGTTCCGCTGCCCCCAGAGCCGTATCAATCGCTTCCGCCGGACCCGCCAGATTAGTTACTGTACCTTTTCGCATACCGCTATTTGGCGCTGTCCCTACGCCGACAATTTTTGGCGCATCGCCATCCGCGTCAATATAACCAATGACGCAGCGTACATTCTTCGTGCCAACATCAATTCCTACAGCATATCGAGATTGTTCTTGCATACAGGCTTAATTATACAGGTTATGGCTATACTTTTGCAAGTAAATCATAGCCTCGTCAAAATCTCCGCGCCAGTTTCGGTAATTAGCACAGTATGTTCAAAATGCGCCCCCAAACTGCCGTCTTTCAGGCTAATCGTCCAGCCGTCGTCCTCGGTCACAATTTTCTCGCTGCCGAGGCTAGCCATCGGCTCGATGGCAATCGTGTCGCCTGCGTGCAGCACTGGCCCGGTACCGCGCCGGCCATAATTTGGAATCTCTGGACTCATGTGCATCTCCAGTCCTACGCCGTGGCCAACCAGCTCGCGAATGATACCCAATTTGGCTTTCTTCAACACCGCTTCCACGCCCGCCGAGATATCGCCAACGCGCGTCCCGTCACCGGAAATCGCATCAATTCCGGCATATAAACTCTGTTCCGTTGCGTGCAGCAAATGCTTTTTAGCGCCGCGCGGCTCTTCGTCAACCACCATAGTAAAGGCGCTATCCGTTTTCATGCCGCGGTAGCCAATCACCAGGTCAAAACTCACCACGTCGCCCTTTTCAAACACATAGTCTGTCGGGAACGAGTGCACCAATTGCTCATTGGTAGACACGCAGATCACCCCTGGGAATTTCACTTCATCCGTCAAATACGTCGCTTCCGCGCCGAAATCCTTAATTCGCCCAGCCACAAACTCATCAACATCCAGCTCGCTCATGCCAGCCGTTACCTGCTGGCGCAATTCATCATAAATTGTCGCCAACATCCGCCCGCATTCGCGCATATCCTTCATCTGCTGCGGCGTTTTTTCGCCAGTAATTAAAGTTGGCATGCGTACGCCGCCTCTTCATAAATCCGATCATGCACTTCGCCAGCCGTACCGACGCCGTCCAGATGGACAATCCTAACGCCTGCCTCGGCAAAAATACCTAACACCGGATACATTTTTTGCCGATAAATCGTCATTCGCCGAGCAATCGCCTCTGGTGTATCCTCCAACCGGCCACGCTTTTCTAGCCGCCGCATAATTTCCGCCTCCGGCACTTCCAGTGAAATCACCGTATCAATCTTCTCATTCATCCGTGCCATGTAATCATCCAGCCATGCCGCCTGCTCCTTCGTCCGCGGAAAACCATCAACGATAATGTTTGAATATTTTTTATCGCGCGCATCCTGCACCGCCTGCTCAAACACCTGGTAAATCAATTCATTGCTCACCAACTCGCCCGAGCGTAAAATATCAATCACCGCCGGATCATTACTTCGGCGAAGCATTTCGCCGGTCGATAACCACTTCCAACCCTGGCGCGCCGCCAGCATCTGCCCCTGCATACTTTTACCAGCCCCCGGCGGCCCAAACAATAAGATCATCCTTTGCTCCTTTTTCTGTGTTGTTATTGTTTTACTAGCGTTTCTTTGGTAATTTTCGCGATCAGTGCGCCGTCAGCTGCATTGCCAGCTTTAGCCTTCACTGCGCCAATCACCTGGCCCATTTGCTGCATCGTCGCGCCCAGATCGGCGACCGCTGCCTCGACCATTGCCCGAATCTCGTCCTCGCTCAGCTGTTTAGGTAAAAATTCCTGTAAAATTGCCGCCTCTTTCTCCTCTGGCTCAGCCAATTCTGCCCGGCCATTTGCCCGGTACAACTCGGCGCTTTCTTTGCGTTTTTTAACTTCGCGGGCAACTACCTTCTCAACTTCTGTATCGCTTAGACCTTCATCGCGCTTACCTAAAGCCACTTCCTCGTTAAGAATCGCCGCTTTCAAATTACGCAATACATCGCCTCGAAAACGATGCCGCCCTAGAAGAGCGGCTTTCATTTCCTCAGCAATACGCGCTTTCAGCGCCGGCATTAACGCGCCGCTCCCAAACGCATTCTGGCTGTTTTCTCAGCTCGGCGCTCGCGGCGAATAATCGCTTTCTTACGGCGCTCAGTCTTGGAAATAGGCTTCGCAAACCGCATCACCGACTTTGCCCGCGCAAGAACACCGCTCTGTAAAACCCTGCGGTTGAACCGACGAATAATATTCTCGTTCGCCTCTTTCTGATCTCTACGTGTAACTTGAACCATACTTTCGCCATTATAACAGATGAGTAGGTTATTTTGCAACCATTAATACGCAATTTAGCATTAAATTAACAAGTTACTGAAATGACTAAGATAATTCAGCCGCATAGACCGACGCTAAAGCTGGTGGCTGATTCATACTGTTGTGCGTATGATTCAGCACATTCCATTGGCTTATATCAGCCGTCAGGCCAGGTACAGACCGTAAGCGTCCAACAATCATAGCAACATCGCGCCAATCATTCAAATGGCTCCCATCTGGCACAAGAATATCAACCCTACGTTCTACATTCGGTGCCGCCACTCGCAAATCACCCTCAAAGCCATCGCGCCTCAACCCAGCCGGATCAACTAAGAATTGCTGAATCCAACCACTTTCTGGCCGCTTAAATTCACCTGCCGCGCCATCCGATAAACCAGCGACTGCTTCAATATTATCCGGATCTCTTTGAGTCAAAAATTGCAATCCAACATCCTCAGGCTTTGGTACAGACGATGCCTTATCATACTTTATAAGCTCTCTACCTTCGCCTACGAAGAATCCCGTCGCGATGCCGCCAAGGCTCGTTTTGCGCGTACCAGTCGGATCATATAAACGAAGCTCTTCTGTAGAACCTTCTCTATTGGCAACAACTGCTGTAGCTGTACGTGCACCTAACGAATGTCCACCAAGATTTACTTCTTCATAGTCCTGAGCAATATGATCAACTACCGGCGCTAAATACTTTCCTAATGGCAAATAACTGCCTGTCTTTCTTATTTCTTTCTGAGCTGATTCTGGCAACATACCAGAGTTGCCAACTCCTGGACCGTTCATAACCACATAAGCAACGCCTGGATCGGCATAAGTCATTGTGATTGCTTCACGTTGTGCATTTGGATGACGGAAATTACCACCCCACCCGTAAAATACAAATCTAACCTCTTCTGCATCTGGATTGCCAACCACCGCTGCCTCAAAACCAACACCGCCCAAGCTACGAATATATCGTGGATTTTCCAGTTGTTCTACAACTCTACCAGCATGCTCTCCAGAATATGGATCTTTGGATAATCTCTGTATCTCTTCAGGCGTAGCAATTTGAAGCCGATTATCAGGCTGGCTAGTATCTCTCGGCAAACCCAACGCTTCTGCATTGCCAATATTCTCTTGGCTATGCCAATCTGGCGCTAAATGAGCTTTCTGCTCAATCGTTAAACCCTCTGTAAATCCATAATCTGGTGATTTCATAGTATTTCCATATACATTAACTTATCTACTTACTTATTTTATCATACATCATACAATAATGCAATGCCTCGTACTAGGATCCCTTAACCTAAAACGGAATATCCCGTAGAATTAGATTTACGATAACAACGAAAGTATATACCATGAACACACAGATACCAAAAGATATATTAAGGTCGTAAACTTTTATGATTAGACCTGCTCGATATGCAGCAGCCGCCCCTCAATCATCCGCACTCCCTGCCATTCGTTAATAGTCGGCTGAAACCACGCCGCTATCTCGTCGCCTGGCTCGCGGAAAAACTCCTCTGGCGCGTTAAATGCCAGCATCTGCAACACTTTACCATTTTTATCGCGCAGCGCTAATTTAACGTGTTGCCCGTCCGCGCCCATCCGCCGCGCGCTCAGCACGCTTGCTGTGGTAATTTTTACTACAGGCTCGGGATTACCATTGCCAAACGGCTCCATTTTCGCTAAATTTGCCACTAATTCCTCATCAATTTCCGAAAAGTCATCGATTTTCACATCAGCTCGTGGCAATAAATATCGCTCTTGGTTTGTCAGCTGCAGCGAATCGTAAAACTCATTCACCCGCCTCCGAAAATCACCAATCTTTTCGGTCTCCAGCGTCACGCCCGCTGCCGCTCCGTGCCCGCCACCTTTGATAATAATGTCATCCGCTGCCCACACGGCATCTGCCGCTGAAAAATCACCAAAACTGCGCGCCGAACCAGTCGCTTCCTCACCGCGCTCGCCGATGATAAATACCGGCTTTTTATATTTCTCCACCAATTTCGACGCCACGATGCCGATGACGCCGTGATTCCAACCGCCACTACTGACCACCAGCACCCGGTCATCAGCCAGCTTCTCGGCCTGCATACACGCTTCCTCAAAAATTGCATCCTGGATACCACGCCGCTTGGCATTCAATTCCTCCAGCTTCTCGCTCGCCTCCAACGCCGCCAGCCCATCGCGCGCCGTCAGCATATCTAGCGCGTGCTGTGCCGTCTCCAGCCGGCCCGCCGCATTCATTCGCGGACCCAGACCGAACCCCAGATGCCTAGCATTGACCTGCTCTGATTCGATACCCGCCACCGCCATTAATGCCTTCAATCCTGGGCGTTGTTGTTTTTTCAACACCTCCAGACCCCAATAGACGTTCGCCCGATTTTCATCCGCCAACGTCACAATATCACACACCGTCCCCAGTGCCACCAAATCAAGCAGCCACTTTTCATAGCCATCAGGCAAGCCCTCCAGCTCAGTCTGCAGTGCCTGCACCAGCTTGAACGCCACGCCCGCACCGCACAAATCACGAAACGGATACGTATGGCCAGGAAACTTGGGATTCACCGCCGCAACACTTGGCGGTGGCGTCTCAGCCACGTTATGATGATCCGTCACTACCGTATCAATCCCCAAACTGGTGGCATAGGCAATCTCCGCATGACACAAACTGCCGGTATCCACTGTGACGATCAAATCCGCGCCCATGTCGCGCACCTTGTCCACCGCGCCCATGGTCATACCATAGCCCTCAACAAACCGGTTCGGAATGAAAGCATCGACGTCCTCAAAACCAAACTTACCAAACGCATCCAGCAGCAGCGCCGTGGCGCTCAGCCCGTCAATATCATAATCGCCGTAAATGACGATTTTTTCGCCCTGCTCACGCGCCTGTTTCAACCGCACCACCGCCTTCTTCATGTCTGGCAGCAAAAACGGATCGTGCTTCACCGCCGTATAATCTGGCTGCAAAAAAGCCTGGCGCGCTGCCTGCGTCATCAGACCGCGCGCCGTCAAAATCCGCTCAAACAAGGTCATCAATCTCTATCAACCGAGCTGTGCCTCGGCCGGGCCGCATGTTGCTGCGACTTAATCACCATACTCTGTAATTCTTTGAAAATCGGGAATTGCTTATTCGTAAAGTATGCCCGCGAATTGCCCTGCTTCTCACTCCTCAAGAAGCCAACTTTTTCCAGTCGCTTGAGCTCGCGCTGAATATTACCGGGATCTTCCTTAATAAGCTTCGCCAAGCCGCGTACGTGTGTATGAAAATCAGGATACTTGGCGTACACAACTACGATTTTACGCCGCACCCTAGATGTAATAAAAACGTCAAGCATTTCCTCCCTTATTCCCTTTCGCTACCACTCAGTGTATCACAATTTTACAACACCCGGCAACCTATTTATTGCCAATTTAGAATAACTTGATTAATTTTCTTCACCGTCTCCTCCTTTGACGGCAGCGTATTATCATTATAATAATGGTTTGTTCCCATAAAATTCTCCTTAACGTCCAAAATATGCATTTCATCAACTGTCATATGCAGCCTATCCACTGCCGCTATACCGCAAAACGGCACCGCAATCACCAATTTCTCAATTCGAACCGACTTTAAAAAACTCAGCGCCACACCCAGCGGCGATAAATTGTCGCCAAGGCCATCGCTCGCTAAAATCACCGTCCGATTTTTTAATAGTCTCTTATCGATGATACCGCCGTCGCCAAGTAATCGGTTAATCCGCTGATGCGCCTCGCGCTTTTTTTCCTCCAAATAACCATGAAATTCGCCGGTATATTCGTTAATCTCGCCGTCAGAAAACTGGCTGTTATACGTAAAATGCCCTGACTGCGACACCGCGCCGAAGCTCAATCCTTCGCCAGGAATATCTATTTCCTCGCTCAGAAGCATCATCAGCACGCAGTGCAGCCTGACAGCAATTTGCTCGCCCACCAGCACACCGCCCTCGCCAAGCGCCACCACTGCGCAGTTTTCGTAGCGATATTTTTCCAGCACTTGGTCTGCCAGCTTTACGCCAGCTTGCGAACGACTCTCAAAATACATATGCTTATTTTAGCATCTTTTTAGCTATATAATGGGTATATGTATTTTTATCTGGTTTCGCCTATCAAAATTGTCCGAGCGCATGATTATTCGTTTACCTATTCCTCGGAAGATAAACTGCCATCTGGAACGATCGTTACCATTGAAGTTGGAAAAAACCATTTGGCTGGTGTCGTTTTACAAGAAGTCAGACAACCAGATTTTACAGTAAAACCAATTGATTCGATCGTTGAAAAAAGTCCTTTGCCCTTGCCGCTTATCCAAACAGCGCTATGGATGAGCAGCTATTACGCAACGCACCTGGCAACTGTCTGGCAAACTATTTTACCCAGCGGTTTAACAAAAAACCGGCGCCCCACCCCTGATAAAATCACGTCAAACGCTCCGTCAAATAGAATAAAAAAAGTATTCACTAAAGACCAGCAGGCCGCCCTGCAAACAATTGAAACCGTGCTCAGCGGCACGATACTACTGCACGGCATCACTGGTTCCGGAAAAACGTTAGTATATATTGAAGCCGCCAAGCAAGCCTTAAAAGAAGAATTGTCATCCATTATTTTAGTCCCGGAAATCGCGTTAACCTCGCAGCTGGTATCGGAATTTTCCAAACATTTTCCAAAAATCATCCTAACCCACTCAAAGCAAACCGAAGCCCAAAGGCATGCTGCCTGGAAAGAAATTATTAACTCCAGCGATCCAGTAATCGTTATCGGGCCGCGTTCGGCATTGTTTGCTCCCGTTCAGCAACTCGGTCTTATCGTCATTGACGAATGCCACGAGCCCAGCTTCAAGCAAGAACAGTCGCCGCGCTACTCAGCCTTGCGTGCCGCTTCCATTCTCGCTCGCCAACATAACGCCAAACTAATTCTCGGCAGCGCCACGCCAGCCGTCGCCGATTATTACCTTGCCAAACATTCTAATAGCGCCATAGCCTCCATGACCGCCCCCGCCCGCACCGACGCCGTCAAACCAAACATCACGCTCGTCGATATGACCAAACGCCAAAACTTTTCAGAACATCAATTTTTATCAAATCCATTATTACAATCTTTGCGGCTGGCGCTAAAAAACAACCGCCAAGCACTCATCTTCCATAACCGCCGCGGCACTGCTGCTGTCACGCTGTGCGAAAGCTGCGGCTGGCAAGCTGGCTGTCCGCGCTGTTTCGTGCCGTTAACCTTACATGCGGATAAGCACCTTCTATCCTGCCATATTTGCGGCTTTTCAACCAGCGTTCCCACCAGCTGCCCAGAATGCCATAATGCCGACATTATCCATAAAGGTATCGGCACCAAGCGCATTGAATCCGAGTTGAAAAAGCTATTTTTGAACAAAAAAATTGTTCGTTTTGACGGCGATTCTACCCCTGAAGAGACAGTTGATACCCAATATGACAAATTAAAAAACGGCGATATTGATATCATCATTGGCACTCAAGTCATCGCCAAAGGATTAGATTTGCCCAACCTTGGCGTCGTCGGCGTTGTCCAGGCGGATGCCGGGTTATTGCTGCCTGACTACGCCGCCGCCGAACGCACATTTCAACTCCTGGCCCAAGTCATCGGCCGCGTCGGCAGATCCCATAACCCAACCGAGGTTATTGTCCAGACTTATCATCCGTCGCACCCGTCCATAGTTGACGGCCTGCGCCAAAATTACGCAGACTTTTACAAGCGCACAATCGCCCAGCGCCAGAAAACCAACTTCCCGCCTTTTGTTTATTTATTAAAATTAACCTGCACTTATAAAACTGAAAAATCCGCCGTTAATAATTCTCAAAAAATCGCCCAGTTGTTAAAAACCAAATCGCCAGATATAGAAATCCTGGGACCGACGCCAGCTTTTTACGAACGGGTTCGCGACACCTACCGCTGGCAGATTATCGTGAAAAGTCCGCAGCGCCGCCAACTAATCAATTTGATAAAGTACATACCGCCGGCACATTGGCAGTATGAGCTCGACCCTATCAGTCTGCTGTAATTTCTGATATAATATTACGAATGACGAAAGACGACATTATAGCCCTGCCAAATCCGCACCTGCGAAAAAAATCAACCAGAATTCATGTCATCACCGACGATATCATAAAACTATCTGACGACATGATAGCCGCAGCCCTTGATTGGGAAGATTCCCGGCCGCATGAAATCAGTGCAGCGCTGGCGGCAGTTCAGGTTGACGCGCTTAAGCGCCTGGTCATCGTTCGTAGTGATTTTGACAACAAATCAACCCGCGAATTTATGACCCTAATCAATCCCGAAGTTGTTAAGTATGAAGGCGAAATCGTTGCTGATTACGAAGGCTGCCTCAGCGTCCAGCATATTTACGGTAAAGTTCCCCGCCACACCAAAGTCCGCATAAAAGCAATGGACTTGGACGGCAACGAAGTGCGCTTCAAGGCCGAAGGGTTTTTAGCGCGGGTGCTTCAGCACGAAATTGACCACTGCAACGGTAAGGTCTTCATCGACCATATTAAAGATAAAACCGACGCCTTTTACACGCTCGACGAGAAAGGCGAGCTGCAACCGCTTGACTATGCCAGCGAAATCGCCGAAAATAGCATTCTTTGGGACTGAAGAATATAGCTTAGACGTCCTGCGGGCGCTTGTTGATAATAATTTTTCCATTGCCTGCGTTATCACCAAACCGGATTCAAAGCGCGGCCGCGGGCATAAACTTGTCGAACCACCCGTTAAAACATTTGCCAAAGAACACCACATACCCGTCTTGCAGCCGCAAAAAGTTAACGAAATTGCCGGCTATATTAAAGATTTGCAGCCAATCACTGGTATTTTGGTAGCATACGGAAGAATCATCCCCCAAAGTATAATTGACTTATTTTCTCCGGGAATTATTAACGTTCACCCATCTCTATTACCGAAATATCGCGGTCCGTCGCCGATAGAATCAGCTATCATCAATAGAGATAACGATACTGGCGTATCCATCATGAAACTGGACGCTAAGATGGATGCCGGGCCAATATACGCCCAAATCCATAAAAAATTATCCGGCACAGAAACGAAACCGCAGCTTTATAACGAGTTATTTAACAGCGGCAGCGACTTGTTAATCAGCATTCTGCCAGAAATAATGTCGGGAGCGCTAACCCCCAAAGCACAAAATGACGCCGACGCTACCTACTGCAAACTGCTTACCAAAGAGCTATCTTATATCAACCCGCAAACAATGACTGCCGCCGAAGCCGATGCTCAGGTTAGAGCTTACCTAGGATTTCCGCGCAGCCGGCTTAAAACTAATGACACAGAACTCATAATCACCAAAGCACACGCTGGCGCTAATCCGCTTTCACCGCTTGACGTGCAATGTGTTGACGGCAATTGGCTTATTATTGATGAGCTTATCGCCCCAGCCAGCGGTAAAAAAATGACCGCAGAGGCATTTCTCCGCGGTCATCAAGGCTAGGATTTACAGCTAAACTCTTAAGCAGCCAGATCAAAGTCGCCTTTAGTCTGCTGCGGCGCTGGAGACGCACCCGCACCGCCTAAAATCGCATCGCGGTGAGCAACAATCTCCTTCTTCAGTTCGTCCATCACCGCCGCCACGACATCACGATAATCCGGACGGTTCACTTCCAGCCACTTCGTGGCAGCGAACTCATCCTTCAGGCGCGGATCGTTCGGATCGGCTTTAGTTGCCTGCACCAGCCTCTGGAACATCTTGTCTTGCTGGTAATTCGGCGCATATTTAGCTAAAAAATTATCGACTGCATTCGGTTTTTTATCAATGATATCCGCAAACTCATCCAGCTGGGCATCACTCATACCCTGGCTTAACCGTTCACCAACACGCATCTCCAATTCGCTGTAAATGTGTTGTAAAAACGGCTTGCGCTGCTCCTCTGGCAACTGATCCAGTCCTAGTTCTTTTAAGAATTCTTCGTTTAGTTGAAACATTTAATACCTTACCTCTTTAGTACTAATTTATATGGTATCATTATAGCAGTTTTGCATGTAAATCGCCAAAATATAAAACTACAGGCCGTCGCTATCAGCCATCTCGTTGACTTGAGAAAGTGTAGATCCCAAATCATTCATCACCTTTATAGCTGACTCTCGAATTATCCTTTCGACGTTAATATTCTTTTCTTTGAACCAAGAAAAGAGAGCGAATTGCTGAATTATTTTATCGTCTGTAGTATTATTTTGCCTGCCCAACTGTTGTATAGCCAAAAATTCTTTGCTTTCACGAAACTGTGCGTTTGTGCGAGTCGCTACACTCAAAGCTAAACTTTCGTCGCCGTCAATCAAACGCTCAATTTCTTCTGATTGCTTCTCACTAATCGCTCCGGCAATCCTCTCTTTAAACTCAGCTTCCATTCTACTGGCAGCAATTTTACGCAGTCTCTCCATTTGTTCTGCCGGCAAAGCGTCAAATCCAGCTTGCTGCAGGAATTCGTCAGTAATTTCAAACATTTTTATTTCTCCTTTTTTATTTCTATTAAAGATTCATATTTTTCAATGCCCAATCAATTGCACCGTTCACATATTCAGGATTATCATTACCACCCACTGTCATACCAATTTCACCATTGCCAACCTGTGGAAAATCAACCGAGAAGCCCTGTCCTCTGAGCCAATCGCCAACCTGATATAGAGTAGAAGTGGCTTTTTCAGAACCAATTGACGGATTATTCGCTAAATGATCCCACGGCCAAGATGTATCTGATGATATCGTGGGAGCCTCTGTCATAGGAGTTCCCGTCATAGGGTTTTCTGCTATGTTATGTCTTGAACTTGTCATCCCTAAATCCTGAGTCTTATCTTCTAAAGGCGGTTTTGGGGGGGTTGGGGGGGTTGGAGCATCCTCCGAAGAGAAAAGCCTATCATGCGCCCAGTGACCAGCCGCAAATCCTATTGCTCCACCAGTCGCAAAGCCTAATGCATACCTAGCCATTGCGCCTTTGGATGCATCTCTAGAGGCCTCTTGGCGTATCTCTGAGTCCATCTGGCTCATTTCCAAGCCGCTTCCAACCATTGCTCCAATCATTTCCCATGACTTCAGCGGCCTCTTTATCTCGTTGCCGTCTTTATCTCTATCTCCAACTGTCCATTCGTTATTCGAAGCACTTTCAATGAATTCTTGCTTCTCCTCATCTGTCAATGATCGGTCGTCCTCGCTTTGAGCTTCCAATGTAGCCTCGCGGGCAGCAGCGCCGATACCAGCACTAAGCAAAGCACCACCAGCCGCTACCGGCAGCATACCTAGCATCGAGAAACCTGCCAACCCCGTTGCTCCACCAGCAGCCAAACCAGACACAACACCAGAAACAGTACTTCTTTTATTGTGTAAACTGCCTATCGTTATCTTGCCTTCATCCTCTCCGCTAGTAAACAGACGACCGATCTTTGCCACAAGCTTACGAAATGGTGAACGCTCTTCCTGGCGCCTATTAAGTTCAGCCTCAGCCTCTCTCTCCACTTGATCAAGCTGCTCAACCACCGCAAGAGCTATCGACTGAATTGCAGCTTTCCTAGCCTGCTCGTAGTTAACTTCGTTCTCGTTTTTCTTTTCGTCAGCTTGCCCTTCTTCAGCCTCATCAAATTCATCGCCAAGATATTTCTGACGCAGCATCTCTTCATACGGATCAAGACCTTCTGGATTGCTTTTATCTGAGGATTTGGTTTTCTTCTTATCTTGCCCTTCTTCAGCCTCATCAAATTCATCGCCAAGATATTTCTGACGCAGCATCTCTTCATACGGATCAAGACCTTCTGGATTGCTTTTATCTGAGGATTTGGTTTTCTTCTTATCTACAGAGAATTTTCCGTCAATTGTCTTAATACTATCAGCCTCTTGTCGATAAACAAGCGCTGTAAGGGCGGTTGTCAACTCTCTGCGGGCCTCTTCCATGGCCGCCCTGCGTTTCGCGCCGCCAAACCAATTCTTGAAAAAGCCCTCCTCGTAATTTATCTTTGCTTCTACAAATTTACGCCGCGCCTCATCTGCCTGCTTTTCAAGAGTCTCAGCACTAACATGCTCTTTATCACCAGGCTGTTGTTTTTTGTCATCTTTTGCAGTTTCGGTTTTATCAACAGGTTTAGCATTATTAAGAAGATTTTCTAGAACACGAGCTGCCCCATATCTCTTAGCTCCTGATATGTTCTTGTCATTTATCACTTTCTCCAAAGCATCGATTTTAGCCTGTGTATCTTTATCAACTGTCTCGTCATTGTCTTCCTGAGACTGAATAGACTCCACATATTCTTCAACGCGCATCCCGCCTTTGGCGGCAGCACTGGCAAGTTCTGAATATCTACGACCAGCCGCTGTAATAAACCTATGAAAATCAAAATCGCTAATATTCTCTTCAAGTAGACCCTGTTCAATAAGCCTTTTTTTAACTTCGTCAAACTCTTTGTCTTTGTCAAACTCTTTGTCTTTGAAAGCTACAATTGCGTCGGCATAGGCTAGAGCATCCTTATCAGACACGGTAGTCACATTATCTGTATCGTCAATATTACTCCTTCCACCGTTAAAGACATCACTTGCTGCACGTCTTCCTAAATTAAAACGAGCCCACGCTCTTCGCAATCTTTCTTTCAGACCCGGTCTGTGACCTTCTTCTGTACGCTGACGCTCCGCAGTCTGATTTAAGAAATCGTTAAACGACGGATCGTCTCCGCTCGTTTCGGACGCTGCATCCTGAGAACGCAAGGGTTTCCAGTCGACGTTTAGAGGAGTACCCCATGCCGGAGTCGCCACATCCCCGACACGACCCTCCCCTGGTCTAGATTGCCCTCTTCTCGCGCCGCTGCCGGGTGTTGTTTCTTTTGATGCCATGTGGTGGTTCCTTTCTTAGAAATACTTTATCTTAAAGATTATGTTAGTATGCTATCATACAGTGTACAAAATGTCAAGCTTTTTGCTTAGCTTAACCCTCTTCACCACCTCAAATTGCAAACATCTTACCTTCCCGCGGCAAATTACAGCGTCTTCTTCACCAATTCCCGCGTAAAGAATTCCAGTTTGTCGCCAATTTCCAGGGTAATCTTTTTCTTGGTTTTCAGGCTCAAGCCGCACATTTCACCCTCAAAGACTTCCTTAGCTTCCTGCTGTTGGCGCTGCACTGATGATACTTCCACCTCGGCAATTTGCTCCTTGCCGCGCTTTACTCGCGCCAGCAGCCCTTTCGCCACCTTGCCGCGTTTTACTTCGCCGCCAGCGATTATTTCCTCGCGCATCGTCCTAAACACGCCTTTCACTTCCAATTCGCCAATTTCTGTCTCGACAACCTCTGGCGCCAGCAGCGCTTCCATTGAATCTTTCGCATCATCCAATAGCTCGTAAATCACCTTAAAAATCCGCACTTCCACGTGTTCGCGCGCCGCCAATCGCTTAACCGCTGGCAGGAGATCGACATTAAATCCGTAAATTACTGTGTTCTCGCCTACCGCCAAGTGAATATCATTCTCAGAAATATTGCCCACACCCGTACCGACAACGTGCAATTCAACTTCGCCGCCCGTATCAATCAGCTTCAAGCTATCCACCACCGACGTCACCGAACCCTGGACGTCAGCCTTAATAATCACATTAAACTCCTCGGCATCAAGTTTCTGATTCATCATTTTTAGGATGTCCGCGCCGGTAATATTAGTAGTAGCCGCCATTTTTTCCTGCTCAATTTTCGCTTTTTGCGCCAAATTGCGCGCCTCTTTCTCGCTCTTAGCAATTTCAAATCCATCGCCAAACTGCGGCAATTCCTTAAACCCAGTCACGTTGACCGGCGTACTTGGGCCGGCATCTTTAACTGTCTTACCACGAAAATCCTGAAGCGTCCTAACTCGTCCGTAAGCCGTTCCAGCAACCAAATAATGCCCCGGCCGCAAATGCCCGTTCTCCACCAGCAACCCGACCACCGCGCCGCGCCCAGTCTCCATGTGTGCCTCAATCACCAATCCTTCCGCCGGCACGTCCTCATCCGCCCGCAAATCTTCCATATCTGCCACGAGTAGCACCATATCCAGCAACTTATCCAAATTCTGGCCGGTCTTGGCGCTAACTTCCACCATCACCGTATCTCCGCCCCACTCCTCAGGGTTGAGGCCGTGCTCAGACGCCAGCTGCGTTTTTACCAGCTGCGGGTTGGCGGTATCTTTATCAATTTTATTGATCGCCACCACGATTTTCGCATTAGCCGAGCGCGCAAACCGAATCGCCTCGACCGTCTGCGGCTTAACGCCGTCATCCGCCGCCACCACGATGATCACCACATCAGTCAGCACCGCGCCGTGTTGCCGCAGCGCCGCAAACGCCTCGTGTCCCGGCGTATCCAATAGCGTAATCATCCGCCCGTTGCGCTGTGCTTGATAAGCGCTAATATGCTGCGTTATTCCGCCAGCCTCACCCTCGACCGTCTTTTTATCTAAAATTGCGTCTAGTAAACTCGTCTTACCATGATCAACATGCCCCATCACCGCCACAATTGGCGGGCGCGGCACTGCCTTATCTGATAGTTTTCGTGCATGATGATGGATATCCGCAGCAGCCGCCTTGCGCTTCAGCTGCACATCCAGCCCCAATTCTTCGACCACAATCTGCGCCGTCTCAAAGTCCAATCGCTGGTTAATCGTCGCCGCAATTCCGTTCTTAAACAACTCGCCAATCAGCGTAGTTACCGACAATCCCAGAGTTTCAGCCAATTCGCCAACCGTTACCGAATCCGCAATATTGACGATTTTTTCTGCCATAGTAAGCTCCTCTCACCTCTGGGCGTAGCTACGCTTCAGGGGATTTGTATTATTTTTTCTTTGACTTGCCAAGCGAAAGAGAAATTTTGCGGTTTTCTTTATCGATATCCAAAACCGTAAATTCTTTACGCTCATTCAAGGTGAACACCTTTTCAGGATCCGTCCCGTCGCCGCCAAGCTCTGACACGTGAACCAGCGCCTCAACTGCCGGGCTTAGCTGTACAAACGCACCAAACGGCGTAATGCGAGTCACTGTTCCCTCAACTTTATCGCCAGGCTTGAATTGCTCGACCTCGTCCAACCAAGGATCTTTAGTCAATTGCTTCATGCTCAAGCTCAGCCGCTCCTTATCAATCGCGATAATCTTCGCCTTGACTGTCTGTCCAACCTTTACGTAGTCGGCTGGATTGTTAACGCGTTCCCAGCTGATTTCCGAAATATGAATCAGCCCTTCAATACCTTCAACGTTAACGAATACGCCAAAGTCGACAACGCCAGTCACCACGCCTTCAACTGTATCGCCAATCGCCATCTTCTGGAATCGCTCCGCCAAACCTTCTTTTACCGCCTCTTTTTCAGAAAAGATAAGTTTGTTTGTCTTGCGATCAGCGTCCAAGATTCGTACCTTAATGTCTTTATTTACCAAAGTATTAAGACGCTGCAAAATCTCGTCCTTATCGCTTGAACCGACGCGCGGATAATGTTCTGCTGACAACTGCGATACCGGTAAGAAGCCGCGAATACCCTCGTATTCCACCAGCATACCGCCGCGATTAGCATCGTACGGCACTACCGTAATAATCTCGCCCGTTTCAAGCTTAGCAAAGACCTCGTCCCAGCCGCGATCCTTGGCTGCCTTGCGTAGCGACAGCAGTGAATAGCCGTTATCCAGCTCTGGATCAACCACGCTAGCGACAACTTCGTCGCCGACAGTATAATTTTTTGAAAAACCAACTTCGCGACGCGGTACTAAACCAACGCCCAAAGGCCCTAAATCGATCAAAACCTCGTGTTTTCTAACCGACAACACAGTTCCATTAACCATGTCGCCAGCAGCAATTTGCTTTATATTATCGCCTGCTTGCGCCAGCAGGTCGTCCATTGTAATTTTGGCATTTGCCATAAGTCTTCCTAAAGACCCCTTCCTTAAAATTGATGTTGCTTCCTAGAGACAGCATGAAAAACGTCCCTATAGATCAATAGTAATTGTACCACAACAGATGTATTTAAGTCAAAATTAGATAACCCGGCGCGACTGAACGTACGCCAAAACGATAAAGGTCAAACCGCCAACTGCCAGAATAGCTGCCACCGATTCAGCCGGGCCAGTTTTTGGCAAGTCCTTATCGCTAGTTTGTGCTGCTGGCGTCTGCGGGGTAGCCTGCGTATCAGCTTCCTTTTCCTCTGATTTACTCTCTGTTTTAGTATCCGAGCCGCTTATTAAAGGAGAGTTGTCACTACCGGATTTGGAGTCAGCATTCTGATCTTTGCCGGTTTCAGTCTTTTGTTCCGAATTGCCGCCTGATTTATTTTCCGTTTTAGCGTCTTTACTGCTCTTATTGTCTTTATTATCAGATTTATTATCTGCCGCGACCAATTCGCTTGAAATCGGCGGATTCTGTTGATCGCTTAATGAATGGCGGGCGCCGTACAACACCGCCAAAGCCGCCGCTGCCAGCACAGCACCAATCACTACAAATGTTCCGACAGCTCCTCGTTGATTATTTCTATTCATTGCCTGCTTCTCCAAACTCAAATTTTCTTTATTATATCATGATAGTCCGCAATCAGTAAAGAGCTATGGTATAATCCAATTATGATAGTTGCCGTAGATACTGGAGGAACAAAAACGCTCGTCGCCCGCTTTAACGATAACGGGCAGCCCGAACAAATCATAAAATTCCCAACACCAAAAAATGTTGAACAGTATATCCAGCGCGTTACCGATCAAATACACTTAATTTCAGGCGATTCCGCTACTACGTTATCTGTCGCTCTGCCAGGCGTTATCCATGACGGAGTTGCTGTTTGGTGCCAAAATCTCAATTGGCAAAACGTACCCATCCGGCAGCTTTTTGCAAAGAACTTTCCCAATACCAATATCATAATTGCTAACGACGCTAACATGGCTGGGCTCGCTAGTATGCACCGCTTAGACAAGTTACCTCGCTGCGGATTGTACATCACGATCGGCACCGGTATCGGCACTTCCCTGATCTTAAACGGCGTGCTAGATAAATCCTTAAACGATTGCGAGGGCGGGCATATGATGCTGTCGTATGGCGGACGCACCCTATCCTGGGAACAAATTGCAGCTGGACGAGTGTTTTATGAACTATTCGGCGAATTATCGAAAGAAACCTCCCTGAAAGTTTGGTCAGAAATCGCTAAGAGAATTAGCGTCGGATTACAGCCGCTCATCGCTTTTACTCAGCCAGATGTCATCGTAATCGGCGGCAGCATTGGTTCGTTTGTCCCCTATTTTACCGATATATTAAGCGGTTTACTAGCAGAAAACCTGCCAGCCGCTATAGCCGTACCGAAAATCGCTAGCGCACCAAAGCCGAAAGAAATTGTACTATATGGATGCTACGACAACGCCCTGGCCTACTCTCGCCAAAATTAAACGAGATTTTCCGGATATTACCTTTAAAAAAAGCGATGTTTTTTCATGGTCTCCGAAAACACAAACAGTTTTTTATAAAAACCTGCGGCAAAAAAATGATTTTGCCCAATTACTGCACGAAATCGCCCACGCCAAACTACAGCACGAATCCTACCAGCGGGATATTACGTTAATTGATATGGAAAGATCAGCCTGGGAATATGCCGTAGACACGCTTGCTCCCGCATACAATCTACCGCTGCAAATGGACGACGACATCGTTCAAGATTCGCTGGATAGTTACCGCGACTGGCTGCACTCACGCAGTATTTGCCCAAATTGTGAAGCAGTCGGTATGGAAATTGCTAAACACCGCTACCGCTGCCTTCAATGCCATGGCGAATGGCGCGTCAACGAGGCTCGCTCCTGCGAACTCCGCCGCTACCGTAAATAAATAACCCTCTTTGCAAAGAGGGTTATTTTATATTATCACGCTCGGGCGCTAGAACTACGCAGCTAGCGCTACATCATCTTGGGTTGCTGCTTGCGCGGCTGACGCGGCTGTTGCCGATGCAGCCGTTGTTACTGTCGCCTTGCGCCGGCGAGAAATTTTTCCGCCCTTTGCGCCGGCAATTCGCGCCAAAGCCGGATTAGCCGCAAAACCGCCGGTCTTGCCATTCTTACCGCCCTTTGCGCCAATTTTCGCGTAAAAGTTTGGATCACGCGCTAAGTTTTTCTTCGCAGCCTTCAGACCGCCAGCTTTTGTTCCTGCCATGAGTTTTCCTCCGTATTAAAAAAGATTTCCACATAAAATTATGTAGAAACCCTCACCTTTATATATCACACATGGTATGTGTTATAGTTTTATGTTATCATACTGCTCATACTTTGTCAATATTTACACAATCACTCTTTTATTGTGAATAAAATATTGCATTCTGCCCCTCTGTTAGCTATACTAAATATTGTCGGCAACATCATGCTGGCTATCTACTGGAACTTTAGAAATCGTAGTTCCACCACAAATACAATTCTCGTTTTCTGCGAGATCCGAGAATAGAGAAAATAACGCTCTTCCAGGGGCGTTATTTTATTTGTTATAATTACCATATGCTAGTCAAATTTAAGATGAAGAAGAAAGACTGGACTGGAATATTTCTGACAGCCCGCGTCCAAAGGTTGTATAAAGAGTACGAGGATAATATCGTCTCTGGCCTTGAAACGGCTTCTGGACTATCATTTCGCAGAGGGTTTACTATTTGTAGTAAGCAATATAACTGACGATCACAGCACATGGTTTCTCGGCTCAGGCATTGACAAAAAAGAGGCAGCGCTAATTGAGCTAGACGCATCGGCGGTAATAGGAGACGATCTTATCCTTTGGATTCTTGTTAACCTGATTGGATGTAAATTGCTTGGACAAAATCATGTGTGGCCGCAAACCGTAAAAAACAAAGAAATCTTAAACGAGCGATGGAGTCGATTGGTGTACTCATTTTCAGTTGACGCAATAGAAATAGGCTTTGGTAGCCAGCATACCAAATCTATAATGGAACATATCGCAAAGGATAGCCTTGGAATTAGTAGCGACAAAGCATGGAAATGGGCAGCAAGTATGACACCGAAGCAGCGCAAGGTGGCTTGGAAAAAACTTAAGGCATCGTACTCGCATTCATTACACCGCCCCGCTAATATTTAGCTAATTGTCGCTAGTCTATCAATACCATTCCGTTGTTCTGATTGTCGTCATTATAAAACGGCATTTTCGCTTGCTTAACTGAGATAGTAAATAAACATAAAGCTACGAGCGCTATTGCCCCATGCCACAAGAAAGCAGCGATACCAATAGCAGCCTGGCTAATATCGTTCTCGTTTTCAAACATAATGTCTCCAGGAAAGTACGCGCCAAGCGGAGCAGTAGCAAGCAAAATTGAATAAATCGGCAGCTTGCTATTCTTAAATTTACCGCCCATCAGCGTTATAATTGCAATAATATATCCAATATTCGCCATCCATGCCAGCGCCAAAAAAGTTCGGCCGAACAGCATAGGAACACTAAAATATAAACCAAATATAAACGCGCCCGCTCCTGAAATAATACGATCAGGATAATCAATATGAATATATGCCGGCAAATATAAAGCGATAATCCACATTATTATGCTACTACAAATAACCGCCCGAATAATGATACTTTTAGGCAGCTTCATATGGCTTCGTTTATTTTTTGTTTTTCTTGTCATAAGCGGTATTATATAAAACAACAAAGCTCATAGCAAATTTACAGTAAATCTAGCTGTGTATAAAACTAGTATATAAGATAAACCATCCTATTTGGATGGGTAAATTATCTTGCCGTCGCAACGGAACAAGAAAAAAGACTTCCTATTCGGAAGTCTTTTTTATAATTCGGCACCGTGCTAGTTTCCCACTAAAAGCAGTATAATCGCCGCTGGGGAGCTTAACTTCTGTGTTCGAGATGAGAACAGGTGTTTCCTCCTCGCCATGGGCACCGAAGGAGGGGGTTTAAAGCGCTTGGTTCCACATATACTCGCGTGGTGGGCCAAACCCCTTTCTTCGATGTCCAATCAAATCAGCACGAAATTGAATTGTTAATTGGCTGGTACTTGTTGAAAAGCACCAATTACTAGTCAAGTCTACCTTATCCGCGAGCGTTATGCAAGCATAAACGCTAGCAGACAAGGACATAAAAAGGCAATGGGACTATTAGTACGCTTTAGCTCCATGCATTGCTGCACTTCCACCTTGCGCCTATCAAACAGATAGTCTTTCTGTGTCCTCATAGGGAAACCTTATCTTGAGGTTAGTTTCGCGCTTAATATGCTTTCAGCGCTTATCTAGTCCGCACATAGCTACTCGACAATGCAGCAGGTGGCCACAATCGATACACCAGAGGTGCGTCCGCCCCGGTCCTCTCGTACTAGGGGTAGATCCTCTCAAGTTTCCTATCGTCCATACCGGATATAAACCGAACTGTCTCACGACGTTCTGAACCCAGCTCGCGTACCACTTTAATCGGCGAACAGCCGAACCCTTGGAAGGTGCTCCCCCTCCAGGATGTGATGAGCCGACATCGAGGTGCCAAACAGCGCCGTCTATGTGAACTATTGGGCGCTATAAGCCTGTTATCCCCAGGGTAACTTTTATCCGTTTGCGCTGTCGATCCCACATTCATGTACAAATGTACGTACAGCGGATCACTTGCTCCGACTTTCGTCTCTGATTGGAATGTACTCCTCACAGTCAAGCTGGCTTATGCGCATACACTATCACTTCGATTTCCATCCGAAGTTAGCCAACCTTTGAACGCCTCCGCTACTCTTTAGGAGGCAACCGCCCCAGTTAAACTACCCACCATACACGGTCCGCTAACCGGATAACGGTCAGCGTGAGAACACAATCACAACAAGGGTGGTATTTCACTTGGTGACTCCACAAATACTGGCGTATCTGCTTCAACGTCTCCCACCTATGCTACACATGTTGAAACCGTATTCAATGTAAAGCTGTAGTAAAGCTCCATGGGGTCTTTTCGTCCTGGTACGGACAGACGGCATCTTTACCGCCAATGCACTTTCACCGAGTCCTTCGCTGAGACAGTGCCCACATGATTACTCCATTCGTGCGGGTCAGAACTTACCTGACAAGGAATTTCGCTACCTTAGGACGGTTATAGTTACCGCCGCCATTGACTAGGGCTTCAGTTCGCACCGTGAAGCGCTCCCCTTAACCTTCCAGCATTGGGCAGGAGTCAGCCCCTATACATCCACTTTCGTGTTAGCAGAGACCTGTGTTTTTGATAAACAGTTCCGTGGGCTCTTTTGCTGCGGCCCCCACATCGTTAGATACAAGAGGTTCGCGTTCAAAGAACAATTCGTTTGCTCGTGTCTCAGAAAATTCGTTTTGTGATTAAAAATGTACTCTTTAACCTATATTATTCACTGAGTGAACGCGGCTGATATCCACCGAAGTGGGGGCAGACCTTATCCCGAAGTTACGGTCGCTGTATTGCCGAGTTCCTTAGCGAAGGTTCGCTCGTAAGCCTGAGTCTACTCGACTCGAGCACCTGTGTTGGTTTGCGGTACGGGC